>Ga0315285_10000013_pt1 | contig 187975 bp, 202 predicted proteins | sample YL17G09_36_MG_FD_203698 | JGI IMG/M metagenome (GOLD analysis project Ga0315285, IMG submission 203698) | Sediment microbial communities from Yellowstone Lake, YNP, Wyoming, USA - YL17G09_36 | ecosystem: Environmental > Aquatic > Freshwater > Lake > Sediment | place: USA: Wyoming | collected... | reverse complement strand
TTGTGTCTGTTGTACCGTCGGGGTATTCCCATGCAAAAGCCGGAGCAAACATCATAGAAATCATAGCTAAAGCGACTATAGCAACTAATACTTTTTTGTACATTCTTCCTTTCTCCTTTCTTATCAATTTCGAAGAGTGAAACCTCAGACGACCGCTAGCCGATCTAATGGGCTATCTAGGCCGACTTTGGCATCAACTCCTCTGATGTTATGTTGGGTTTCTCACGCATATAACTCTTGTGAAACAATCTTTCAGCGCAACAGATGAACAGACCAATTATGCTATGCAAGCCCTCACCGTCAACCACACCTAAAGCTGACCTCTTGAGAACAGCCCCTCTTCCTCTGGAAAACCAAGCCAAAGTGCATCATATTCAAAGATTCTATTGCATTCCAGGGGCTTCTGTGTATCATTTTCTTCATGTGACAACAACACATAACGTAAACCAAACCAAAAACCTGCGAAATCGTTAGTGAACAGGTCAGAGTCTAACTACTGCGAAAACATCGGAGAGCACAACGTTTTCCGGAAAAAGCAAATAACCATCGCGTTCGCTTATTCGTTCAAAAGAATGCTCAGAGCTTGACTATTTGCGCGTGCGGTATGCCATCAATGCTCAGCACTGCCTCGGGGTGTACGTAGCCCTTTTCAATGGCTTTCCCTACCACGTTCTTGCCCACCATGTTCACTATTGTTGAATTCTCAATCATCATAATCGCCTCTTCCACGCTCACCCTTGCACCCTTATAGAAGTCTTCTTTCACCCGGAAAACAATCCTTCCCTCGCATAGCGTCTTTCCAAGAACTTCAGCATCACAAATGGCCAGCAGCACGCTTCGACCAACCTTTTTCAGGTTCATGTAAACTTCCAATGATTAAACGCTCTAAAGGTTCTTAACTGACGATTTCGCTCCACACGCTTCACACACAAGAAATGAAAGGCGTTTCTCTCTGACAATCTTCGTGTCAGGCCTTTTGCATACGGGGCACATGATGCAGTTTTCCATATATCTTTGCAGAAGCGTATTCAGAGTTTCTGTATTGAATTTTCCTTGAAATATGGCTCTTCCCTCCTGCACGGTTGCAGCCGTGGCCATCTCACCTGTCAAAAACTTCACAATGTGTTGCGGGTCGCGATTCAAGGAGTCAGCAATTTCCTTGAAATTATGGACAATCGTACGCATACCTATGAGGGACATGCGCAACCTAGGCACTTCCAAACGCTCCTGCTTCGTAGCAATCTCTGGAATCTGCGAGCGCGCACGTTTAAGCAGGTCTTCATAGTTATATCCCATGTGCTGATTCACCAGCAGAAACATGACGCACGATAGTATTTAAGACTTATAAACAGACCCCATGAAAGGAAAACATGAAGAAGTGTGAAAGCAAAATGGCGTACGTTTATCTCTACACGGGGACCGGTGCAGGAAAAACCGCAAACGCATTAGGTTTGGCATTGCGTTCCGTTGGGCATAAACACAAGGTGATCATAGTCCAGTTCCTGAAGTGGTGGAAGAACACAGGTGAATACCAGATTCGGGACATGCTTGCACCCTACTACGAGATTTATCAGTTTGGGCGTAAGGGTTGGATTGGGCTGGGCAGCTTGGATGAAGAAGACAAGAAGCTAGCTCACAAAGCGTTAGAGTTTGCCGAAAAAATCGCTAGGGAAAAGAAACCACACCTCCTAGTTCTGGACGAAATCAATCTAGCCTTGCACTGTCAACTCCTAGACTTAAGCGATGTTTTCAGACTTCTAGACAATATCCCAAAGGAAACCGACGTTGTTCTGACAGGCAGATATGCGCCCAAAGAGCTTGCTGAAAGAGCCGATTTCGTGAATGAAATCAAAGACATCAAATCGCCCAAAGAAATGGTTACAACAAAAGGAATACAATACTAACGTCTAGGCTTTCCTGAAAAAGCTTAAAGAAGCCACACCTGTTTAGTGTTAACCTCTAACGGTGACCTCCTTGGACAAACAGAGCCACCCATACATACCGAATTCTCTACCGCAAGTTAAGGAAGAAATGATGCGGCAGATAGGCATAGAAAGCATTGACGAATTGTACACTGATATCCATGAGAAGTATCGCCTGAAAGATTCGTTGAACCTACCTAAAAATGGTTTATCAGAATTCGAAGTCAAGAAGAATGTCGAAGCATTGCTTTCAGAGAATAGAACCTGCGAAGAAATGCCCGTGTTCCTAGGAGCTGGATGCTGGCCGCACTACGTCCCTGCCGTCGTCAAGGAGATCGTTCAACGAAGCGAACTGCTCACTGCTTACACGCCTTATCAACCCGAAATCGCTCAAGGCATGCTGCAAGCTCTGTTTGAATATCAAAGCATGATTTGCGAGCTCACAAGCATGGAAGTTTCCAATTGCTCAATGTACGATTGGGCCTCAGCTCTGGGTGAAGCAGCTCGCATGGCGGCACGAGTGAAAGGGCGCAATGAAGTTCTGATTCCCAGGATTATCCACCCAGAAAGAAAAGAAACTCTGGCGGCATATGTAGAACCAGCCGGAATTAGCATAGAGACAATGTCTTACGACCGGAAAAATGGACAACTCAACATTGAAGACCTGAAAGAGAAGATTTCTGACAAAACTGCTGCTGTCTATATTGAGAATCCTTCTTACTTGGGAATGATCGAAGAACAGGTTGAAGAGATCGGCAAAGAGGCACACCAGCATGGTGCGCTGTTCATTGTTGGTGTGGACCCAACATCACTTGGAATTCTGAAGCCGCCTGGAGAATACGAAGCTGACATTGTGGTTGGCGAAGCTCAGCCACTTGGAAACCCGATGAACTTCGGTGGCCCACTACTCGGAATCATGGCTTGCCGCGGCGACCTGAGCCTAATCAGACAGATGCCTGGACGAGTTATCGGCTTAACAACCACGATTGACGAAAGCAGGAATGGTTTCTGCATGGCATTGCAGACTCGCGAGCAACACATTAGACGCGAAAAGGCAACATCAAACATCTGCTCTAATGAAGCTCTGTGCGCTGTAGCTTCAGCCGTCTACATGGCTCTACTTGGCCCTGAAGGAATGCGAGAACTCGGAGAAACCATAACCTACAAAGCTAACTATGCCATGCAGCTGCTTTCAGAAATAGATCGCGTCAAGACTCCAGTTTTCACGTCTGCTCATTTCAAGGAGTTCACGGTCAATTTTGACGATGCTGGCCTGACTGCCAAAGAAGTGAATACCAAGCTACTGAGCTGCCACATTCATGGCGGCAAAGATATTTCAGGCGAGTTTCCGGAACTCGGCCAAACTGCTCTTTACTGCGTCACTGAGATCCACTCCAAAGAAGAAATCGAACATCTTGCTGAAGCCTTGAACGAAATTCTGGGATGGTAGGTGAGGATGCGTGTTTAGGCAAGCAACTTGGGATGAAAACGTGATCTTCAACCTAGGCAAAAAGGGAAGGAAAGGGCATACTCTTCCGCTGGCAGAACCCGAAATCAAAAAAGCAACAGGCGAGATAGATTCACTCATTCCAAAGAATATGCGACGCACAAACCCGCCCAAGCTTCCGGAGCTTTCAGAAGTCGAGGTGGTACGGCATTTCCTGCGCTTATCCGAAATGAACTATGGTGTTGATCTTGGATTCTACCCACTTGGAAGCTGCACTATGAAGTACAATCCAAAAATCAACGACCAACTCGCCACCTTGCCAAGTTTCAGCATGCTCCATCCGTACCAAGACGAGAGCACTGTGCAAGGAATCCTTGGAATTCTCTACAAGCTTGAACGCTGGCTCACCGAGATCACAGGGACTCATGAGGTTTGCTTGCTTCCTGCGGCAGGGGCACATGGTGAATTGCTGGGAACCTTGCTGATCAGAGCTTACCATAAACTCAAAGACGGATGCGAAAAGAGAAGCGAGATAGTTGTGCCGGATTCTGCACACGGTACAAACCCAGCTAGTGCTGCCATGGCTGGATTCAACGTTGTGGTTGTTCCTTCTGACGATGACGGCTGCATTAGTCTAGGAGCCTTGAAGGCGGCGGTTTCAGAACGCACGGCTGGACTAATGCTCACCAACCCCAACACCTTGGGTCTCTTCGAGAAGAACATCGACGAGATAGCCAGAATCATACACGATGCCGGTGGACTGCTCTACTATGACGGAGCGAACCTGAACCCACTGTTGTGCAAGGCTCGCCCCGGCGACATGGGTTTCGACATAGTTCACGTAAACATCCACAAAACTTTCAGCACTCCACACGGTGGTGGAGGACCAGGCTCAGGACCGGTAGGAGTATGCAAGGAATTGACGCAGTTTCTACCCGTTCCCCATATCACGTACCGAAACAAGAAGTATCAACTGGATTATGATAGACCCCACAATGTCGGAAGAATCAGGAGTTTCTATGGGAATGTTGGCGTTTTGCTGAGAGCGTATGCTTACATCTTGAGCTTGGGCCAAGAGGGACTTAAGGAGGTTGCAGAGGTCTCCGTCCTGAATGCTAACTATATAATGAAGAAACTCAGAGACACGAAAGGCTTGTCACTTCCATATAATTGCGATAGGCCGAGAAAACACGAATGCGTATTCAGCGCCGAACCTCTGAAGAATGATACAGGCGTCTCAGCCTTGAACGTGGCAAAACGCCTCCTTGATTACGGATTGCATTCACCGACGATATACTTCCCCCTGATCGTCAAAGAAGCCCTTATGATCGAGCCGACAGAGACCTTTGAGAAAGAGGAGCTTGATCGGTTCATAAACGCAATGCAAGAAATCTGTAAAGAAGCTTATGCGAACCCTGAAAAGGTTATTACCGCGCCACATAACACAACGGTATCAAAGCTTGATGAGGTCAAGGCATCACATCCTAGGACTATGGCTTTGAGCTGGCGCATGTACTTGAAAAAGAACGCCGACAGACCATAGCTTCATACAACAGTTTATATTGACGCACATGTCCTATTCAGGCAAAAACACGACTGATGTGAAAGCATGACGGAACTGGAAGACAAGGTTCGAGACGCAGTAGGTCAAGTTGTCGACCCCGAAACAGGAATGACCTTTCGCGAGATGCAGATGATCACCAGCGTCAAAGAGGAAGAGCCTGGCGTGGTTAAAGTGGAATTCGTTCCCTCAAGCCCATTCTGTCCAATAGCCTTCAAGCTGTCCATGGACATAAAGAACGCAGCATTGAAAATCGCCGGCGTGAAACAGGCTTTGATCTATTGCCGCGGCCACATGATGGAACAGCAAATCAACGAAATGACCAACAAAGAGCAGCAGAAATAGCCTCGTTGCTCCTCCTAATATTCTCTGTCTGCAATATGCGCCTGCGATATGCAAATATGAAGCGCATAGCGAACGTGGATGTTGTTTGTGCAAGTGCTTCGGAGCTGGTTCGAAAAGAGATAGGCAAAAAAAGCAATTCTGCAGTTGGGTGTTACGATTCCAGTTTATGCTTTGACGGAAAAGGGTACAAGGCTAGTTTTGGCTGACCTAGCGGAGGTGGAGACAAGCTGTGGCCCTTAGGACCAGCGAGTCTCCATATCAACCCGAAGTAGGGTTTCGGTACTGAGGCGTTGTTCACGTCACCAAAACACTTAAGTGTCTTAGAAACTGTATTTTGTCACGTTGAATATATAAGGTGTTGAAGAAATTGGCAGTAGAAGGTTTCTCAGGAAACAGACAACCTGTAGACGTTAAAGTAGGCGAACTGACGCCAGACTCTCGAGCCGTAAACGTCCTCGCAAAGATTATCTCGAAAAGCGAGATTCGAGACATCGCCGCAGGTCGAGACGGGGCAGCCCACCGCGTGAGCGACGCCCTAGTTGCTGATGAGACAGGATGCATTTACTTGACTCTGTGGGACGACAACATCACCAAGGTAAACGAAGGCGACATGGTAAGCGTCAAGAATGGCTACATAAACCTGTTCAGGGGCAACATGCGCCTGAACATCGGCAGATACGGAACCCTAGAAGTTTCGGACCAAGCATTGGCAGGCGAAGCTAACACGGAAAACAACAAGTCAACCCAAGTCTACGATCAGCCCAGACGCCCATTCAGGGAAGGGGGAGGAAGAGGCTTCGGCGGGAGAGGGTACGGCGGCGGTCGCGATTCCGGCGGAAGAGACAGAAGAGGCGGCTACAGAGACCGAAGATACTAGCTAGTGTGCGTGTGCGCCTAAAAGCCACCGCTCATTTTCTTTTGAAAAAACCACTAATCTGTTTGAATTTTACCTTTCCTAATCGTCACACGGAAGTCAACAAACCAGACAAATGCTTCTTTCATTTCGATGTCAGACGAGATCTGCTTGTCAAGGCAAGAACTCCACCAGCGACAGGCATCACATACAACGCAAGTGCAAGAATGACGCTGAGAGCATTCCAAGCAATCGAAGAGGCAGGATTCGGCAAGCCCATAAGAAGCATTATCACTGAATGGGATGCCATTGGAGCATGAGTGACTCCGAACAATAGCAATAGGATCCCGCCTAGAGTGTATTCTCTCAAAAGGATCAAGATGCCGCTTAAGGAAATCAGCAATCCTGTGGGAATCGAGAAATAGTACAGGAAAGCAACTCCACCACCACCAGGCCCACCAGACACTTTTCCACTGAGAAATTGCCCGTAGACGACGAGGTAGCCAGAGAACATTTCCAGTAATCCAACTGCAAGGCTTAACAGACTCCCCATTGTTGCACGCTTCGGAGTAGGCGTTGTAGATATCTTACCGAAAAACTCCCGAACACGTTGCTTGAGTGCAATGATCAGTATCGCAGAGTTTATGACCATTAGAAGGGCGAAGGACATTCCCAGCGGGAAGTACTTGGCCCAAAGATAGTTGGCATAGAAAAGCGGGAAAATGTTGTTGATGAGAACCAACATGCTCTGGAACATCATAAGGGTCCAGCTTGCGCTTCTACCCTTGCGCAGACCAAGTAGTGACGGAATCGTCATCATGGTGACGAAGGAGTAGACAATCAAGAAGACGAAGGAATTGATGTCCCAGCTCCGCCATGATAATATAAGCCAGGCGGTGTTGAATGTCGCGATGACTCCGACCGCAAATTCTAGGATAGTCAGTATGAAAACTTCTCTAGGCGCGTCAGCAAGAGCTTTACTCCTGCGGTCCTCTACGTCTTTCCAGATTTCAATAGTCCTGACCGACGTTAACGCCTCCTTGCCGTCGTCTGTCAAGGCATAGAGTCCGTCTCTTTGAACCAACACTAGTCCGCTGAGTTTCTTGAGGTGATGATCGAGATTTCCGCTGCTGTCGATGCTCAGCTCTCGTTTCAAGGCAGCGAAACTCGTGGGGTGGTCTTCTAGGGTTTTGAGAATTCTGATTCTGGTGGGGTGGGAAATCGCTTCAAATAGCTCTGACGAGTCAGCCATCACGTGCCCCTGATGATAGTTGGGAGAGCCACATACTTAATTCTTCTTTTCTTGACAACCCTAATCAGAAGACTTGGGCGTCTGTAAAACATCAAGTAGCCCTTGCCCTAATCCTCCATCTCGTCGACTTGAGCTTTATCACGTACACCTTGTTGTGAGCATTTCAAGCAGAGCCCACCGCAACCTTTAAAGCTCTTATGCAAAGACAACAACTTTCCAAAGGAGAAGAACGCTATGGCTCAACAAAAAAAGGAAGAAAGAAAACCCACAGTGGAAGAACTGCTGGCAAAGGCAAAGAAACCGGCGCTACTGGCCCCACCGCTGCACAAATTCTATGAAGGAAAGCTTCAGGTGATGCCAAAATGCTCCATAACCAGCCCAGCCGACTTCGGAATCTGGTACACTCCAGGCGTCGCCGCACCATGCAAAGAGATTCAAGCTGACCCTGACAAGTCTTTCGAATACACCAATCGTTGGAACTATGTTGCTGTTGTGTCAGACGGTACACGGGTTCTAGGTCTGGGCGACATAGGACCAGAAGCAGCCATGCCCGTGATGGAAGGAAAAGGTCTTCTGTTCAAATACTTGGGAGGAGTGGATGGCTTTCCAATTTGCTTGAGAACGAAGGATCCTGACGAGATCATCAGAGCGTGCGAGCTTATCGAACCGTCTTTTGGCGGCATAAACCTTGAAGACATTGAGAAGCCGAAATGCTTCTACGTGTTGGAGAAGGCCCGAGAGAAACTGAAGATACCTGTGTGGCATGACGACCAGCAAGGAACAGCTACAGTGATTCTTGCGGGCTTGATCAACGCTTTCAAGATTGTAGGCAAGAAACCGAACCAAAGCTTAGTGACTCTTGTGGGGGCAGGTGCTGCAAATCTGCGAACGGCTTACGTTCTCATAAGATGGGGAATGAAACCGGGCAACATAATACTGGCCGACACGAAGGGCGTGATTTATCCAGGCAGGAAAGACATAAAGAAAGACGAGGATCCATGGAAGTATGAACTATCCCAAAAGACGAACGCCGAGCACAGAGAAGGCGACATCACGGAAGCCTTCAAGGGCGTTGACGCTGTTGTAGCCGCTTCAAAACCCGGACCAAACACGATAAGGAAAGAATGGATTTCCACAATGGCAAAAAGCTCCATAGTTTTCGCATGTGCAAACCCGATACCTGAAATCTGGCCATGGGAAGCAAAGGAAGCTGGAGCACGAATAATCGCTACAGGCAGAAGCGACTTTCCAAATCAAGTCAACAACAGCCTGGGCTTTCCTGCGATTTTCAGAGGCGTCTTGGATGTAAGGGCGAAGACGGTGACTGACGACATGTGCATTGCAGCGGCTCAGGAGTTAGCGAAGTTTGCAGAAGAGCGCGGAATGCATGAAGAAGACATTCTTCCAAGGATGGAGGAATGGGAAGTCTATCCGCGTGAAGCTGTTGCCTGCGCCTTGAAGTCGATAGATCAAGGAGTGGCAAGAATCAAGCCCAGCAGGCAAGAACTGTACGATAGGGCAAAGGCGATTATTCAGAACGCCAGAGAATCCACAATGCTCCTGATGAAGCACGGCTTCATCAAAAAGGCTCCGCCAGAATCAGAGCTACTCAAGTAGAATATACACAAAAACCCCATTTTTCCGCTTTTTTTCGTTCAGTCTTTAGAAAATTATTTAAACAGTTCCATAGCAATAGAGGGCTAGGGAGAAAACAACATGCGTTCAGATTACATGCTCTACACGGTAGCCATAATCTTTTTTGTGATAACAGGAATTTCCTTCGCAGTACTCAACGTAGGATTTGAAAGAAACCTCTCGGTCGTTTCCACAGCCATTCTCGGACTCCTCTTCTTGGCACTGGGTTTCGCTCTCAGACCAAAACCAGCAGCAGTTCCGATATCAGTGACTTCAACCTATTCTGCCCAGTCACTCCCGCCGCCACCGCCTGAACCTGAACCAGCACGAACTATTACACAAGAGCCGGTACCAGTCACAGAAACGGTCGCACCAGCAAGAACCGAGGCCATAACTGAAGCAGTGTCGGAGGCAGTTCCGCGAAAGCTGAGGCTCACAAGACTGAAGGGCATAGGCGAGACAAGGGCAAAGCAGCTAAACGGCTTAAGCATCAGAAATCTTGAGGATTTGACAAAAGCGTCAGTCACGGACTTAGCTGAAAAGCTGGATATTTCGCCGAAGATCACAGAAAGATGGATAGCAAGCGCAAAGGAACTCTTGGAGAAATCCTGAGAAGAGGACTCAACATCAGGCTCTAGCTCACGAGACTTGAGATTCTTACTATGCGCCTTCTTTCCAACCTTTTTATGGCATCTAGAAACTCGTTCTTCTTCTTCCCAGTTACCTTGAAGTTTTGAAGCATTTCCTTCACAGGCATTTCGGGTCTCCCAAGGTTCCTCTTGCTCTTGCCCAGATGACGTACAATGACCCGTTCCAGCTTGCCACATCTCCACGTGGTGTTACGAATCAGAACAACTATCGCCTTGACAAGCCGCTGTGTTTCGCCCTGCTTCTTCTCGCTCAATACGTCTTCCCATATACCATTAATGCTCCATGCGCTTTTAGCGTTTGCGTTCAAAACACCTCAGAGCCACAAGGTTCAAATCAAATGGACAAGATAAGAGAACAACCGAGGAGAAAAAATGATGAACGGACAGATCGGACGACTATGCGTATCAAGAATACCTGAAGATGAGGACCTGGCTGACGCAATAAAGAAGAGAGCCGAAGACAACGGAATCAAAGCGGGTTTTTTCACAGTAATCGGGAGCGTGAAAAAAGCTGTTCTGGGTTACTATAAGGATGGGAAGTATGAGAATCTGAGCTTGGTTGGGCCTTTGGAGATAGCGTCTGGCATGGGCAACATTGCGGTCAGTGAGAAAGGCGAAACGATGATTCACACGCATCTGGTTGTTTCTAACGAGAAAGGTGAGGCTTTTGGCGGGCATCTGATGAAGGGGTCTCCTGTTGGTGCCACGGCAGAATTGGTGATTGTTGAGGCATCGGGTGTGAACTTGATCCGAAGTTTGGACGAGAAGACGAAGCTGAACTTGCTAAAGCTAGGTTAGAACTTTGCGGAGATAGATTCCGTGAGCAGATCCGTAATAGTTTCTCAGCTTGCTGATTTCATCATATCTAAACTTTCGGTAGAGTTTCAGAGCAGGAAGATTGTCCTCCCGAACCTCAAGGCGACATGCTTCGACGCTTTTTTCCCTAAATAGTCTTTCCATCTCCGAAATAAGCCTAGTTCCTGTTCCTTTTCTCCTGTGAGCAGGTAACACGTCTATAGTGAGTATGTGTCCCGTCAGCGAGCTTCTCTCGAAGCAGATGCTCCCTATGATGAAACCTACGATCTGGTTCTTTTCGGTTGCGACAAGGCTTATCGAGTTGTAGTCTGTAAGAAGGCTGGCGATTTGCTGCTTAGTGAACGCTTCGCTTTGAAAGCACTCTTTCTCGATTTCGGAGAGTCTATTCAGATTGCAGGTTGCGGCTGTCTCGATGCTGACTGTCATCCAAGATCTCAATCTTAAAGATGCTGCAGGGCCATTTAGGCTTTAGGTCGAACCCGTGGCTACTTCACCGTTTGCGTGTGTGGTCATGGTCTTTATTCCTATCCATTGTTGCGCAGCAAAGCCTACGAAAAACCTTAACCACAGGGTCAGAAGACGCATAAGGATTGTGGCGGTGGCGCTGATGTCAAGTGGTATCCCGAATAAGCTAAACAAGAATGTCAGGGTTATTTCAGGTAGACCTACTTCAAAAGGCACGCCTATGGGCACAGATTTTGCGGCTATGAAGATTGTGGAGATTATCAGTATGGCGCTCCATGTTATCTGTGGATAGCCGATGGAACGGAACGTTAGATAGAAGACAATAAGTGAGATTATCCAGGAAATTGCCGCGAAGAAGAAAGCAATGGAAAGGGTTTTTGGTGCATGAGCATATTGTTTCATGGCTTCGTGAAAGCTCTTGGCCGCGCCGATTGCTTCCTCTCTGAGTTTGAGCAGTTTCCACCGGCCTTTGCTTATGCGCTCTGCAAATCTTATCACGCCATCCACAATTCGCAGCGTCCAATTCTCCTTCACACACAAAAGGAGAAGCAACACGAAGAACAGAAGACTCAAGGCAACGAGCAACAGGACTAGAGTGAGTATGGTTCCGTAAAGCAGCTTCTCCGTCAACAATAAGACAGCCCCAACCACAAGTGTTGCGATCGATATGCTCATCCCCATGAGTCTTTGTGCAACGACCGATGCTGTGGCCTTTCCTGTGGATCCTGGTTGCTCTCTGTTCACCAGATATATCTTGGAGACTTCCCCACTTACCGATTCTGCGGGGATCAGAGTGTCAACAAACACGCCAACCCAGACGAACATGAAAAGCCTGAACAAGGACACTTTCACTTTCAAGAATCTGAGCAACATATCCCATGTGGCAGTGAAGAACAACGTGTCAAGAAAAACCGCAACAGCAGCCATAAGATAGAAGCGGATGTCAATCTGCTGAATCTTTGCAAATATCACTTGGATGTCAACGTTGAAGATGTATATGTAGATGAAGAAGGCTGCAAGACCTATTATTGGGAAAAGAAAGGTTTTCCATGTGACCCTGTACTTTGGCGAAGTCAAACGTGTCAGCACCGACAATGAAGGCAAATGGGCTGGGTACATGATTATATATTTTGCCCAACTCCACCATACGTTTCTTCAGGCCCTCTGTTGAGCCATTCCTAATCTCAAGATTTAACTTAGTTGTTGTATCAATATCTAATTCGTGAATGCCATGGAATTGAAAGGCGTGCATTTTCTGCTAACTTACAAATGCGACCTGCAGTGTGATCACTGTTTCGTGTGGGGAAACCCCCAAGCAAGAGGCACATTCACAATCGCTCAAGTGAAGAATGTGTTGACGGAAGCCAAGAAACTCCCAACCGTTGACCATGTTGCGATAGAAGGAGGCGAACCCTTTCTGTTCTACCCCCTCGTGACCAAAACCGTGGAAGAAGCAACGAAGCTTGGCTTTCAAGTAGAAATCCTCTCGAACTGTTATTGGGCTACGTGCCCAGAGGATGCTCTGGAATGGCTCAGCCCGTTGGCCAGATTCAAGAACGTAGAGCTTACTTTGAGCAGCGACCTTTACCATGGGGAAAGCTGGGAAAGTGATCTTGCCAGAAATGCCGCAAAAGCTGCAAACCAGCTTGAGATGAAAGTCAGCATCATTGCAGTGAAACATCCAAATGCCGAGGTTCCGTGCCCAAACGAGATTGAAGGAGCGAAGGTTGGCCCATGGGAAATAATGTACAAAGGCAGAGCAGCGGAGAAATTGACGGAGGAAGCGAGCAAGAAACCTTGGCGTGAGTTCACAAAATGCCCCTACGAAGACTTTGAAAAGCAGAAGAGAGTGCACATTGACCCGCTTGGCTATGTCCATGTGTGCCAAGGTATATCGATCGGTAATGTATGGCAGAAGCCCCTTTCACGAATAATCGAGGAATATGACGTTCACTGGCATCCGATTCTCGAACCACTAGTTCACGGTGGCCCAACGGCTCTGGTTGAAAAGTTCAGATTGCCCCATGACGAAGTCTACGCAGATGCTTGCCACTTGTGCTTCTCCGCACGTCTAAAGCTACGAAGCAAATTCCCAGACTTGCTAGCTCCAGATCAGATGTACGGCGAGCCTAAGTAGATGCAGAGATCAGGGAAGTCATTAAAAGCACGAAAGCTCTAGATGAAACGGTCAGGGTGTGATGCCTTGCTAACACGAAGTGAAGCGCTTGACTTGGTAAATAAGAATGTGACGAAGGGAAACGTGATCTACCATATGCTGGCTGTTGAAGCTATAATGCGAAGCGTGGCAAGGCACTTTGGAGAAGACAAGGAAAATTGGGGATTGGTCGGGTTGCTACATGACATTGATTATGAGAAAACTGAAGCCACGCCGGAGAAGCACAGCCTGCTAGCCGAGGAAATGCTAAAAGGGCTTCTGCCAGACGAGCTTGTGAGAGCCATCAAAACCCACAATTCGAAATACACAGGCATCATGCCAGAAAAGCGAATGGAAAAAGCGCTCGTTGCGAGCGACGCCATATCCGGTTTGTTGGTAGCTTGTGCTTTGGTCATGCCCTCAAAGAAGCTTGTAGATGTTAAGGTCGAATCCGTGGCCAAAAAGTTCAAGGACAAAGACTTCGCAAGAGGCGCTGAAAGAGACAGAATCGTTGTATGCGAAGAAATCGGAATTCCAAAAGAGAAATTCTTTGAAATCACGTTGAACGGCTTGAAGGAATCAGCGTCACAAATAGGGCTGTAAGCGATACAAGCTTCCAAAATCATATTTTCAGAGTTGTTTTGTAATTCTTAAATAGCAAGGCACAATGGATTAACCAACAGAAGGCTCGGTGACGAAACTAATGTCCAACACCATAAAGGAAATTGCCATCAGAGAGATACGTCCAAGCAAGCTCAACCCCAGATTGGAGGTTAACGTTGCACGTTTGAACGAGCTTGCAGCTAGCATTCGTGAGGTGGGATTGCTTGAGCCGATCATCGTTAGACCTTCTGGTACCGAGTTTGAAGTCGTGGTGGGGGAGCGGCGGTATAGAGCTGCGCAGCAGACCGGACTCGAAACCGTTCCGGCGATTGTGAGGGAGTACAGCGATGGTGAAGTGGTTCAGCTCAACCTCATCGAGAACATACAGAGAGAAGAGCTAAGCGCGGTCGAGAAAGGAAAAGTGTGCAAATATCTTCTGGAAAACTGCTCCGAAAAATACCCTTCACAGACAGCCATAGCCAAAAAGATCGGCGTAAGTAGCGATGCTGTTTCCTTGTGGTTGCGAACAGTTGAAGTTGTTCCGGAAGAGGCTCAGAAGTATGTCGCGTCTTCGACCGTTTCCGGCGAGGTGCCTGAAGGCAAGATTGATTATCTTACAGCGGTCAGAGTGGGACGTTCAGTTCACGAACCGGATAAAAGAGTGGAAGTGATTAGGCAACTCGCTGAGAAGCACTTGCCTGTGGAAGAAAGGGCTGAAGTGATCAGGAAAGTGGTCCTTGAGCCTGAGAAACCGGTAGAGGAAGTGATTAAGGAAGTGGAAGAAGCCCCCTTTGTGTTACAGTTTACAGCCATCAACAGGAAGCCACTGGTTGAAGGCAAGAAGACACAAACTTCGATGACAACCATTCCAGACCAAAAGATCAAAGCCGGTGCAATAGTTCACGCCGCTATCTGGGAACCCAGAATAGTGGACCTGCGAATAACCTCGGTCGAAAGAAAGCGGCTGAAGTATTTCGACGAAGATGATGCAAAAAGGGAGGGCGGTTACACGTTGGAGCAGTTCAAGAAGGTCTGGAAAGAAGAACACGGAGAATGGGATGAAGACCAACTGGTCTACGTAGTTCATTTCGAAAAAACGAACTGACTAAGAACAAGCCAGGAACAGCCTATTTTGCTTCCGTAACCACCTTGTAGTCTTCTTCACTCTTCGCGCCCAATCTGAGCTTGACAGCGTGACGAATCTGCGGGTAGCTCCAGGGCTCGTTTTTCAGTTTCGCGCCTTCATAGCTCTCCATGACCTTGAGGGCTTCAACATCCATGGCTATGCGGTCTCCTGAGGCAAATATCACGTTTGGCTCTCTCACTTCGCCGCTGAAGGGCCCACCGGAAATAAAGCATTTTCTTCCGTCCATGAGAATCAAGTTTGGATGCACAGCTAGGTTCAGATCGACCAATTTCTCCTTCAAGTGCCTCATGTGAAACGCCAATCTCTCACTGCTTTTTGGGAAACCGAAAGCCAACTTGAGGCTGAGCGAGAAGTCGGCTCGAAAGTGAGTCTTCATGCAGCAACTGTAAACGAGCTTGTCCACACGCATAGCCCTTTCGGGCAAGCTGACCTTCTTGAGGTATTTTCCGCCAACATCAACTTTCACCCACTTGCCCTCATCAAAAAACACGATCTCGGCACCACTATCCTTCAGCTTCTCCAGAGTCCCAGTCTTGGCCATAATCTTTCTTGTAGAAGTCATCTGCATAGACGATTCCCCAACAACGACCTTACCAGCACCATGCTTGAACAACAGCTCAACAATCGCCCTGAGAAAGTCTGGATCAGTCGACGCAGGTGGTGGATCGGCACTGTTATAGTTGGGCTTCAGCAGGACCTCGTCGCCTTTCGCGATTGCTCTGCTGAACCCGCCTATCAAGTCCACGGCCTTCATAATGTCGGCTTTCAGATCGCCCGTGTAGACCACCTTGCTTAGCAAGACCTTACCATCTTCGACAAAAGGATTAGTCATGGTCTTTCCGATTCCGCCAGCAAAATCCACAGCAAAACACCGAAAACCATGCGAACAACCAGAATCTTAACCTTTACGGTCGAGTACTCGCTCCAAAACCATTCCAAAAAATGAACAGCGTCTCATCTGCTTGAGGAGAAGTCAAGAAATGGAATCCTCATGGAGTTTTATACAGGTTCAATCTGTGTGAAGAGCGCTTCAAAAGGTTCTTCTACACTATGTACTTGTCAGTTTTCTCAAAATCCCTGACGATTCCCATTACTCTCTTTGGAGCATTCACGGCCTCTAAAGGTATGCCTTTGAGCAGTGCCCATGGACTCTTCTTCGCAATCACTGCGGCAACATATTCGTCGCCAAAGCATTTTACGGCAATTTCCAACACCAAGCGTCTAACTTCTATCTCTGAGTATTCGCCCAATGCATGTAGATACTCGTGCAGAAGCAGGTTATAGATCAGGGCATTGACTACGCGCTTTGATTCAATCGTTGCCTCAACTACTTGAACGAGTGCACGGTTTAAGACGATGTTATTTGTGCCTATTGGATGATAAGCACCAAGCTGAATCGGCAAATCGTCAAGAAAAAGCATCATGCCACCCCTACGCTTTTGCAGGGAGGACTCGACAGTGTCTTTGACTACTTCCCAGACTTTACCATAGCTCCCTGCATTCTCTAAACGCTGGCGGTAACGCTCAAGAGCCGATGAATTGCTCGCACTTGCCAACGGATTCCCTTGTAATGATTCACTTTGACTCTCTTATATTGACTATGGAAAATCGTCGGCGCAAGGGACAACAAATCACAGCATACTAGGCCACCTGTTCAGGTCACACGTTCAATGTGCAAGACAGCTTACACATTTGACTATTCGCGTTGCTTAGAATGCTTTCGAATTCATATTGCCAGTTCACAATTCTCTAATAGTTGTCTTGCGCTCTCGTAACGAAACTATTGGCGAAAGTGAAAAACATGAAAACAAAGATCTTGCTTGGAATTTGGCTTGTTTGCACAGCTTTGGGTAGCGCACTTCTGCCTGCCTTTGCAGCCGACACGCTTCTTGCTTCCGACTTCAAGCTAGAGAGTTGGGCGAAAACGGTTGACTATTTTGACTATGCTAGGGCTTATGCTCTCCTTCATGGAATCGGCACATCTGGGTTCAGCAATTGGCATGCTTACACGTACATGACCTACGTTAACACGTCAGGCTTGCACATGTTGTATGCAGGACTCATCAATGTGACCTTCCCGGGCGAAAACACGTTGACTGTACCGATGCAAACGGTCTTGATGCACTACAAGACTACAAATCATAGCCGTGATGTCCTGTTAGCATCAAACTATCTCATGCTTCTGGCCTTCAAGGACACTGCGCAATCTCTGTATTCGGGCTCTCCAGACAGGAACGACCTGTTATGGTCATCCTTCAGTCTGGGATTCAACTTCGGATCGCACTTTGCAGGCGAAAGGTTTCCAGCACTTCACAGCAAGACCGAGCTTATCCCGCTGACCCACTCGGACGACAAACTGCACTGGTCTTGGGGAATGAAGTACAAGGATCTGGCTGCTGTGTGGTGGGGAACCTTCATCTCTCCAACAAACCACACATACAACTCCTGGCCAGTGGCATTGACTACTTATGACGAACTAACCTTCACCTACAACCTGACCATATCGCCAGAGACGAATACGGCAACCCTAACAGAAAACCATATTATCGGAAGAATGACCAACCTATGGAGATTCGGGTGGTTCATCATTCCTTATTGCTTCCATTATAACAGCACTGGTTGCTATCAAGGAAACTCCTGGTCATCCAACGAGACCGTATACGACTACATCCAGAACAACGAGATCAAAATGAGCATTGTCAACTTCCAAACAACAATAATGGCCGACCATGACACACACAGCAACGCAACCAGCGGTCAGAATGTTACAGACAACGAAGTCACAGTAAGCAATTCGTCCATCTCCACATATTCAGACGACAACGAAAAGATTCTTGACACGTCGTTCGGCACAAAGGAAACCTACAAGCTCTATAACTACACCAAAAACCAAAATGAAACCGACTTCAACACGTACAACGCAATCACGCGCACGACCAGAATAGTTGGCTTTGCCAATAACAACTTGTTTGTACATCACATGCGTTTCATGAGATTCCTCCCGTACCTAGTTGCCAACATGCACCCAGGGCTTTATCAAAAAGCTCAAGATCACATCACAAACATGACTCGCGCAAACTGCCTGTACCTGATCTCATATCCGACCTACAGCGGCTATCGAGTCGAACACGACCCCACGACCACAGTCTACCTGACAACGTCAACGACATCGACACAAGCACAACCTTCCTTCATAGGTTTGCTGGTGATAGTCGGCATTGCAGGAACATTCATCGTTCTAGTGTTGGTCATCGTGCTTACGCGTCGAAAGAAGCCAAACCAGCCTTAAGCCTTAGTAAATTCATGGTGTTTGTTTGTTCTTGTGTGTTGGTCATTGTTCTTCTCTCCTCTTTTTTATCATCTCTGGACTATTCAGGTCTATTACCTGCATCTCTAATAAATGGGGGCATTTCTCGCAATTTCCGGTGCAGTTTACCGGTGCGTATTGGCATACAGTTTGCAGAAGCGGTTTATTTTCTTGAGCGTATGTGTCTGTTTGTGTATCTTTCGTAAGATTGCGAATGATGATCCGCTGTTTTGTTGGATTCATTCTGTGGTCACGTTTTCCGAAGCTTACTAGGTAGCGTTTGCCGTCTAGTTTGACGTATCCGCGTAGTATGTATTGGCTGTCGGTGTGTTTCCAGAGTGCTATTTCTCCCATTTCTCGGTAGAGTGTGTGGTCTGGAAAATCTACTTTTGTTTGTAGTTTTCCTATTAAATCTGGTTTTGTTCCTAACATTTTATTTCAGGTCTCCTTATTGCATGATTTCATGCTGGTTTGCGTTGGATGACGATGAGACAATATGCCTTTCTTGACTTGCCTGAGGGCTGTGCATCTCCAGATGCGAAAGGCTTATGTCTCATCTTGCTGGCTGATCGCCTTCAGGCATCTAGCTGGATGTTTATCTATGTTTTATTCATGTCTCAGAATCTCATGCTTAAGCTGGCGCACTTTAGACGCTGGCAAGATGCTTAGGCTTTCTTGGCTGGCTTCTGTGTGCGCGATAAGGCTGAGTCCTGAAGGATTCTGAGAGTTTTGTCGGCGTTGTGGCGCGCTTAGGGCGCGCTTTGTTGGCGTCGTTGTTCGATTTAAGTTTTAATTCATTTTGTTGTTTGGCTTTGCGTAACGATTTTGAGGTGTCGGCAGGGCGCGCGCATCGAGTCTGTGCCGTTGAAGCGTTTGGTTGAATTAGCCTCATACCGTAAGAAGCGTTGGGAGTTTAAGGATGGCTGGCTGATTCTTGAGGCGTTCTAAAATCGATTGGTCTAGACTAGCCTAGATTTCGATCGATCGCGCGTGAAGGTGGGTTGATGCATAGACCGAAGTCATCTTATTATGGGAGAAAATGCACATCGATCGATCTTTTGCATAAGCTGTCTTTGCGTAATACTACCAAGGACGTTTTTTCTTAGCGTGAAGCCACGAATGGTGTCTTCTACTCATAACAGTCAAATTGCTCTTTCTGAAATTGCTCTTGTTCCCATCTTTGTGGTGAACAACTCTTCCTTTTCCTATTAGACCCCCAATCATATTCGATGCTACAGTCCTATGCACTAGTTTCCCGCTATCGCGCCATCTTGGGTAGCCTTTCTTGTCTTTGTATGTGTCACCCACATTCGCACCTATGGAGACTCTATTGCCCTCACTCAAATTAAGTTTGGGTTTGGGGTAAAGTTTTATCCTTAGATGATAAGCGAGCGCTAGTTGTCGAGTTGTCTGGTTACCGTAAAACTCGTTGGTATTTCGAGGATGGTTGGCAGATTCTTGAAGCCTTTTGAGTTGTTATCTGTTTTCTTCTTGGAGTTGTTGTATGGCATATTCGTGTGCGCGCGCAGGGCTGCCGTATTGAGTCTGTTCCTATGAAGCGTTTGGCTGAGTTGTCTGCTTATCGTAAGCGTCGTTGGTCTTTTGTTGATGGTTGGTTGATTCTTGAGGCGTTTTAGTTCTTGGGTCTTTTCGCGCGCGATTATTCCTTCTTTTTCATCTTCAATATGTGTTCGGCTAATGCTGAAAGAGTCAGGCTGTGAAAGTGGTTGCTATCTCTTAGATTAACTATGAAGGTGTCTATTCTACCCATTTTGACATGCGGAGCTCTCATAATCCTATTCTGGAATTTTGAGTATGAAGCAAAGTCCTCATGATAAGTGACAATCATCCTATCGGCGTTCATGCCCATTCCGCTCATGCCTAGAATGTATGGCAATGGTTCCTTCTTGAATTCTTCACGAAGGTGTTTTCGCGTTTCCTCAATGTCTTCACGTGAAATATTCTCTGTAAGCTTATAGCTGCTGAAAGCCAAAATTTGGTAGCCGAGCTTGTTGAAATCAGGTATCATAGCGTATTCCTTGATGTAGCCTTCTTTCTCCAGTTTCTTTATTGTTCTGCTTATCGTGGGTTGAGAAACACCTAAGGCTTTAGACAGTTCTCTGTCGCTTCTTCGGCTATTCTTCATAAGCTCCGAGATCAATCTTGATTCGACGTCTTTCATGGCTTTCTTCATTGGTTGTGATAGCATTTGAATCGATCGGTTCTTTCAGCGCGCGCGATTGAGTCTGTTCCTTTGAGGCGTTTGGTTGAGTTGTCTGGTTATCGTAAGAAGCGTTGGGAGCTTAAGGATGGTTGGCTGATTCTTGAAGCCTTTTGACCGTGTTTTGAGGGATTGGAGCAAAGCGACGCGAGCGACCATACGGGTTATGCAACAACTAAAGGATTAAAAACACGGCTGCTTTCCAGTCCTATCATCGTTTAGGTATCACGAAAACTTTAACCTCGAAGTTAGGATCGTCTTCAGAAAGGTCGTCCTCGAACCCATCAGGATTTACTATTATTTCTTGGGGGTCGTACACCATGCAGTAAAGAAGCTTAACGCCTGGTTTTTTCTGGTAATATTCTTTATCAATGATTAGTTCGTTGGATATTCTTAAATTCCCATGCCCTGAACGAGCCATTTTTGTTTCAATGGCAATTCCATGTTCACGAAGGAAAAAATCTATGCGAGGAGAAGTTCCTGCGTAGCTTGGGCAATATTCTTCAGCTCTAACATCTCTAAAATCTATTCTTAGGAGTGAGTGAAGCAGGTCTTGCACATCGTATTCATCTTCTATCGAGAAAGGTAACTTACTATGTTGTCTTCTCGTAAGTTGAGTTGCAACTGAGTGAAAGCGCAAAAAAAGGTTTTCTAATTTCTCTCCGATTGTTGATGTCAAAGGAGCGTGCGACTGGTAAGGTTCAAGAGCAGTATCTGCTTCGGTCTTGAAGTCCCTAGCTCGTAGCAGAATATCTTCAATCCGCTTTTGATTTTGGGGAGAGAAGGTTTCTCTTGAGAGATGCGAAGATTTTGTCATAGACATCCGCGTCTTTCGATATTGGCAATTCAAGACTAATGTTCACTGTTAGGTTTACGCCGCTGTCAGTTACAGGAAGCTTAATTTCACCTGCTGGGGTTTGCGAAGTTGGAGGTTTAGGCTCAGAAACAACCGTTGCTTCCGTTATCGTTGTTTCGGTTGAAGCCGCGCCACCAAGCTTGTTCAAGTGTATGTACTGAGACCCTCCTATCTCATCCAAGATATCTAGTTCTTTTGCGTTCTTGACTATCAGGTCGTAACAATTCTTGCAGTCTTCCACGGGAGTTCCATATGTTCGATTTAGTGTTCCCACGAGATAATCCATCGGCGGAAGCTTGTTGTTGTCGAAATCTGTAAAGAACTTGGCGTAGAGTGCGATGCTAAAGAGCGCCTTCCTGAGACTTTCTGCTCTTTCGCTTGGGCTTTGAGGAAAGACTATAGACCGACCTAACGGTGTGAGGGATATGCTACTCGCTGCATAACTTCCTTCGGTAAGCCCAAATTGTCCTGAAGCTGTAATTAACATCCGAAAATCGCTACTGGTGGGCGACCTGTTCACTGCTTTTGCTAAGTCAAGTCGGTCATAAGGATTGCCTGCATTATGTTCTTTTATCGCATTGGCAATTTGCAGGGCATCTATAAGAGTGCGTTTCGGATAAGCTGATGACTCTCGCGTTCTTTTCTTTTTTTGTTCTGAAGTTGTTTCTGACATGTCCCCGTTCACTTCAGAGAACGGCTATGAGACGTTTCAGGTGATAAGCTTTTCGAAAAATCAAGTCCACGTCACTGCAAATTTGCGCTTTCTTTATAAGTTACTTACTATCTGCAACTCTTGAAGAGTTGCACTCCCTCGATTGTTGTGACATATTGGAATCCTTCTTCTTTGAGTTCTTTGATTTGTTGTTGAGCAGCAAAAAGGAGGGGTATTTGCGTTTTCTGAATAGCCCTAGTCCGTTTATCCATTTCTGGTGATGTGGAAAAAGAGGAACGTGGGCGGTGTGGTCTCACGGCTTGCGTCGGATCGTGGGCGCGAAGCGCCCACAGCGAAAAATCTTGTTTTCTTTGGTTGAGTGAAAAAAGGGGTTTACTTGCGTTTGCGGTATAGCGCTAGTTCTCCTCTGTTGTTGACGTGTTCGAATCCGGCTTCTATTAGTTTGGTTTCTTCTTGTTCGCTGTGGGCTACTGTTGCGTGGTATTCGCTGTTTTCGGGTGTGAATATTGAGTTTTCGATGGTGATGTAGATTTCTGTGTTTTTGATGTTTTTGTGTCCGAGAAATAGTTTGACATGGTAGATGTCGTGGGTTTTGTGGTATTCCATTGTTGCTTTCCAGTGTCGGAATGTGTGCAAGTGGATACAGTCGAGTCGTGGGTTTTTGAGTCTTTGAGCGATGGTTTTTCTTCTTCTTGCGAATGTGCATCGGATTTCTTTAGTTGTGGTGTTGAATATTCGCTGGTTTTCTTTTGGTATTGCGTTGACCATTTCGATGAGGTGTGTAGATATTGGTAGTGTTCGTGGGTTGCTTCCTTTCGCGGGGTGGTTGATTGTTAGTACTTTGCGTTCTGTGTCTATGTCTTTCCATTCTAGTGCTAGTGCTTCGATTGTTCGTGCAGCACTTTCTTTTAGTATTTGTAGGAATGTTGCTACTCGTTTGCTTGCGGTTGCGATTAGCTGGTCTATTTCTGCTTCCTGTGGTATGAATGGGAGTGTTTCTTTTCTTTTGTAGCGTGGTTTTTGCCATGTTATTTGTTTGTATTTTAGGAATGAGTTGTAGGCATTGACGATTTGTAGTTTTGTTCCGTCGGATTGTTTGCCTAGTGCGATTGTTGCCTTTACTTCTTCGGGGTTGAGTATGTCGCATTGTCTGGCTAGTTGTAGAAGTTTGTGTATATACTCGTTTCTTGTGGTGGCGGGCATTCCGTTCTTTTGCATTTGCCATTCATAGCTGGCTATTTGGCATTTGCTGGCTGGTTCAGTCTGGTTGCTGGCTGGTGAAGCCAAACCAGCCATCAATACAGCAACCCAAATAGGACAAGATGCACAGAGAAAGCTGCTTCTCTCTTTTCTTCGTTCTACCCAGAAAGCATTTTCGAACAACTGACTTACAATATTGGTTTCGGCTTGCCTAGTTTGTGGTCAAGGCATGCCTTCACGAAACCATAGTATTCAGGGTCTGGTCGCCCAGGGCGGCTCTTAAATTCCCCGTGAAATTGTGAGGCGAATAAAAAGAAATGACCAGGCAGTTCCAGAATTTCCATCCGTCTGCCATCAGTGCTCTTTCCGGAAAAAACCAGACCGTTCTTCTCAAGCTTTCCCAAGTAATCCAGATTGACTTCAAACCTGTGACGATGGCGTTCATAGATCTCTCGGTCCTTATAGAGTGTGTATGCAGTGGTTTCTGGTTTGACTATTATCTTGTGAGCGCCCAATCGCATCGTTGCGCCCTTGATTTCTACTCCTTTCTGTTCAGGCATAAGGTCGATCACGGGATGAGGCGACTCTGGGTTGATCTCGGTGCTGTTTGCTTCCTTCAAGCCGCAAACGTGTCGTGCAAACTCAATCACGGCAAGCTGGAAGCCGTAGCAAATGCCAAGGAACGGCACATTGGTTTCCCTTGCGAACCTGATAGCCATTATCTTGCCTTCCGTTCCGCGAGGCCCAAAACCGTACGGAACGAATATTCCGTCGAATTCCTTCAGGCTGTCCACTTTTTCAGGGTTCTTTTCAAAGCTTTCCGCCTCTATGTATCGAATGCAGACCTTGGTCCTGCAAGCTGCTCCACCATGTCGCAAAGCCTCATTCATGCTAACGTAGCTGTCAGTCAGCCCAGCGTACTTGCCGACCAACGCAATTTTGACTTCATGCCCGGGATCTAGTATGGCATCTACGAACTTCTTCCAGTCTTTGAATGCTGGCTTGCGCTCCCTGAAGCACAGCCTCTTGCTTATGAACTGGCCCATGCCTTGCTCGTCCAGAATCAGTGGGACTTGATAGGTTGACTCGACGGTGTATGAACAGAAAACCGCGTTTTCGGGAATCGTGCCAAACAAGGCTATCTTCTCAAGAGCCTCACGGTCAATCATTTCCGGGCTTCTCGCGACTATAATGTCTGGCTGAACTCCGATCCGTCGCAGCTCATTGACGCTGTGCTGGAGCGGCTTGGTTTTCATTTCCTTTGTCACGTCTAGGACCGGAACGAGCGCCACATGCACGTAAAGAGTGTTTTCGTAACCCTCTTCCAAACGCATCTGGCGTATTGCTTCAAGAAAGGGCAGGCCTTCAATGTCGCCAACTGTTCCACCAACCTCGGTCAGAACCACATCCACATCAGCATTCGCCTCTTTTCCGACAGAGCGAATCCGGCTCTTGATCTCATTGGTCACATGCGGAACTATCTGCACGCACCTGCCCAGGAAGTCGCCTTTCCGTTCCTTCTCTATGACGGCTTTGAAGACAAGACCTGTGGTGAGGTTATTGTCCTTCTTCAAGTCCAAGTCGAGAAAGCGTTCATACCAGCCAAGATCCAGGTCTGTCTCGCCGCCATCATCGGTAACATATACCTCACCATGCATGTATGGATTCATTGTCCCTGCGTCAACGTTCACGTAAGGGTCGATCTTTATGACCGTGACCTTCAAGCCTCTGGCCTGAAGCATCTTGCCAATCGAAGAAGTCAGAATCCCTTTGCCAACTGAACTCAAAACACCGCCCGTGATGAAAATGTACTTGACCAAACAGCTCGCCTCCGTAATAGCAAGACCATAAACCCTGATCGGCTTTTAAATTCTTGCATCTGTGCGAAAACGTCTCTTCACGCATGCATAGCAACACGCACGCTAACAAGTGAAGACTGGTCTACTGCAATTCACATTAGCTGTTATCTAAACAGCTTAAAGATATTGCTTAGGACGACCAGCAATCCTACGCAGACTATGATGCTGGCTATGAAACCGAACCAACTCAAAGCCCCATTTGCTAGCATGCTTAGGAAAAAGGCAGCTCCGAACCAGAAGCCTATGCCGCCTATGGTGTCGGCTTTCTTGTCAAGCGTCTCATGAAAGGCAAACCGAAGGCTCAGAATCACGATCTCGATAATGCCAACAGCGATGCACAGTTGCATTAGAGCCGTGTACAGAAGAGGATGATTGTTGCTTGGAGCAGGGAGCGCTATGTGTTCAGTCACGTTCTTCAGGTGGAAATCCTTGATGAAGCTGACGACTTCATCGTAGGAGTTGGGGGTGAGCATCCAGACGAATCCTAGAGCCAAAACAAAGAGTCCAAAGGAAAGGATTCCGATCCAACCAGTATCCCTTCTGCGTAACCATCGATCGCCTTCATGGCTCGTCATATTCGCACCTGACTAGTCCTAGGAGGCTTTCAGACTTAAAATAATTGCCGTTCTGAGCAAAGAACATGCTTAAAAGCCGAACAACGTAACCAATCTAGCGAGGACTGGCTTTGAAGGTTCTATTCATCGAACCACCGAAAGACGTTTGGTTCGTTATGGGCGAATACCTTCCACCGCCATACGGAATAATTCAGCTGGCAGCTTATGTTGAAAAACAGGTCAAGGATGTCGAAGTTAAGGTCTTGGACTGCAACGCCGAAAAGGTTGACTGGCAGGCCATGGAGAAGAGGATTGAGTCATATAACCCTGACGTGGTGGCTTCAAGCTCGCTTGCCACTTGCAACACCTACGTCGTGGCAAAAACACTTGAAACGGCAAAAAAAGTAGACCCGGAGATTCTGACGGTTACGGGGGGTCAGCACTTCACCGCCACCGCCCAAGACAGCCTTGAAGCCTACCCTGAAATCGATGTAATAGTACGTGGTGAAGGGGAACAGACTCTTGCTGAACTGGTCACGAACGTTAATCGGAGATCGGCACTTCCGAAAATTGAAGGAATCTCCTTCAGGAACGACAAGACTATCGTCCACAATCAGAATAGACCTTTAATCGAGAGTCTGGAGGATCTCCCTTATCCAGGCTATCACCTTGTCAAGGACATCGTCCACAAGTACCATTTTGCCGCGATGGCGGGACGCGACGCCCCTTATGCCCTGATCGAGGGTTCACGAGGTTGCCTGCACCAATGCACATTCTGTACACAATGGCAACACTGGCAGGCAACATGGAGACTGAAATCGCCCAAACGTATAGCTGACGAAATGGAGTTCTGCTACCGCAATTATGGAAGCAGATTCATCTGGCTGACCGACGACAACTTCGGAGCAGGCAATCGGCCAAACGAAATAGCAGACGAGATTATCAAGCACGGAATAACGGACGGCTTAGGCTGGTTCGTTCAAGCCCGATGCGACGATATAATCAAGAACAAGGCTACGTTGCCAAAGCTGCGAAAGTCCGGACTGATATGGGTTTTGCTTGGTGTAGAGAATTCCGAACAGTCAACACTTGAGGGCTTCAAGAAGGGCATAATGCCTGAAGATGCAAAAGCAGCCGTGAAACTGCTTAAGGAGAACGGCATCTTTGCCCACGCCATGTTCATCATAGGACAGCGAAAAGACACTGCACAATCGATAGCGCGTTTGAGGGAATTCGCGAATGAGCTCGACCCGGATTTTGCCATGTTTGGCGCTCTGACGCCTTTTCCGGGAACCGCGATCTATGAAGAAGCAAGGCGTGAAGGTTGGATTGAGGATTCTAACTGGTCACATTACGACATGGTTCATGCGATCATGCCTACAGAAACATTGTCACGAAACGAAGTGCAAGAGGAGATATACCATTGCTACAGAAGCTTTTACGGCTCATGGTCAAGAAGATTCCAAGGACTTTTCTCCAGCAACGAACTGAAAAGAAGAATTTTCTGGTTTATGGCGAGCAAAGGCATCGTGAACCAGTTCAAAGCCCTCTTCTAGGCGACACGGATGCCTCGTGGCCAACCATCAAACTCGCTCCTAGCACTCATGCTGACGATATCAATATTCGGGCTAGTCACGACAACTGCGCTGGCGCTATATTCATCAAAAGCGGAGAGCAGCTTTTCTTGGCGAAAACCACTAGCCGGATCGATCTTCGCCTTTATCTGCGTGGTTGGGATAGTGGCGGTTCTCTTTCCCAGAAAATGCGTAGAAACTCTTAGCTTGCCAAGACGTCATACACAGACCGAGTTCGACGCGGATGAACCTGCATCAGTGGTTCTGAAAGGTCATCATCCTGCCTGCTCAAGGTTCTCAGCTCACACAATAGAAGTGCATGGTCTGAATCTTTGTTCAGCCTGCACAGGTTTATTGTTTGGCGCGGTCATGGCTCTGGCCGGAACACTTGCCTACTTTTTCGCGGACTGGGACTTCAACCAAGCGGGTTTTCCTTCTCTCTTGATCGGTATCGCGGGAATTGCTCTGGGCTTTCTTCAGTTCAGGTTCAAGGCTTTCTTGCGCTTGGCGGTAAATTCATTCTTTGTTGTGGGTGCCTTTCTTATTTTAGTCAATGTGGACTTGCTTACACAGAATCTGCTTATCGATCTGTATGCGCTTTTTCTCATTGTTTTCTGGCTTTTGACAAGAATACTGATTTCAAAGTGGAATAACGGCAGAATTTGTCTTTCGTGCGAATCCTGTGAATTGAGAAAGAAGTGCTAGTGCCTGCGACGGCTGTACATCGCGCCCACGATTATCAATACGCCAAAGAGTATTACTACGAACGGCCACCAAGGCACGGAGAACCCGAAGACTTCTTGGGATAAAAGGCTGATGCCAGCAAGCATGATGATCAAGCCGAAGAATATGCCTGCCACTGTGCCACCCCGCGGAATCCCAAAGCATTCATCTTCCACTCGCCTGTAGTGTCTGCTTTCACCCACAGCGTACAAAGATGCGCCGCAATTCGAGCAAACCTTGGCATCATCATCATTCTTCGTTCCGCATTTCGCACAATAAACCATCCAAACCTGCTCCTAACAATCTTCTACTTGCACATAACGCTTTAAGACTTTTGGTGAATAGAGCTTGCCATTCTGTCGAAATATCAATGTGAGGCCTGAGATTGCAGCTTTTCAGCTTGCGCAATGATAGCTTCCAGTTGTTCTCGGCTGAGAGCGTAGCCATGAAAACATCTGCCCCGAAGCTTCGTGTTTTTGAAAAACGTCTCTTTCACAAGTAGCGGCTTATCGAACCTGACAACGTAGCCGAATTCAATGGCTTTCTTCCAACCGTGCAATTCGCATTGTTTCTTCTCAGCTTCCGAAAGCTCATCCTTCTCATAGGCATTCTGGATCACGCCATAACCTACTACTGCATCTCCAACGTCGGTTTTGGACAGGAAAACAATGGTCTGTCCTTGCTTCCATTTTCTCGGGAGACTGGTGTAATATGTTGCGATGCTGAAAACTTGGTCAACCCATTCTTTGGATGCGATTCTCAGAACATAGCCTTCCGCTTCTTCCATGAAGCCCTCACAAATAATCATGGTAGTATTCCGATCTTTATTTCGTTTTTGGAAGTTGAAAGAATCTGAAATGCCTTTTTGATTTCTTCCAGTCTCATCTTTCTTGTGACAAGTGGTCGTACATCAATCGTTCGTGTGGCTATCAGATTTAAGGCTTTTCTGAAATGCAGAGGAGTAGCGTGAAACGTGCCCAATATCGTCAACTCGCCGTAATGCAACATCTCAGTGTTGACTCTTATTTCGGTTCCTGGTGGACTGCCGCCAAACTCAAGCACTGTTCCGCCCTTTCTCGCAAGCTTCAGCGCCTGTTCCCATGTTGCCGGATGACCTATCGCTTCAATCACAACGTCCGCACCATACCCGCCAGTTAACCGCTTAACTGTCTCAACCGAGTCTTCTCGCCCACCATTGATGGCTTCATCCGCACCAAGTTTTTGAGCAAAACTCAATCTTTCATCCACAAGGTCTATCATTATCACTTTCTCTGCACCCGTTTGCTTGGCAACTAGAAGATGCAGAAGCCCTATTGGTCCGGCTCCAATGATAGCGACAGTATCTCCTAAGCTGATTCGTGCTTCTTCAGCGCCGTGCAGTACGCATGCCAAAGGTTCAGCGATCGCCGCTTCCTCATACGAAACGTGCGGTGGGATCTCCTGCATGTTCACGAAAACCATGCGAGCCGGAATCTTGATGTATTCTGCATAGGCTCCCCATAGCCAGATCATGTTCTCACAGAGATTGTACTTGCCCTTTTGGCACATCTTACATCGCAGGCACGGTGCGCTGTTCCCGGCACGAACACGCATGCCTTTCTCTGGCCATTCCAAACCACTTCCAGTCTCGGCAACATCACCAGCCCACTCATGACCGAAAATCGTGGGAAGCTTTATGACTTTTTCAACGTATCCTCTCTGGAGAATCTTCAAATCCGTACCACATGTCGTGGCAGCTTTAACCTTCACCAGAACTTCGCCAGCTTCAACCTTCGGGACTTCAACATCCTCGATTCTGAGATCCTTTACGCCATAGAGCATCGCTGCCTTCATTCTAGTCACCACTCAATATGATGATCTTCAGGCTGTCCTTGTTCTCCAGAGCCGTTCTGAAAGCTTCAGCCGTCTCCTCAAGCCTGAACCGATGCGTTATCAAACCTTCTGCGTCTATCTTTCCAGAACGTATTAGCTCCAGAGCTTCTCGTGTTTCCACGTGGGAAGTTGAATAGGACGGAATGATCTGAACCTCTGAAAAGAACAACTCCTTAGGGCTTAAATCCAAATACCTACCAGGAACCGTTGGAGCAAACACAAGAAGTCTGCCACCCTTGCGACAAATACTCAGACCACTTTTATATGCCTCCAAACTCGGCGCAGTGACAATGGCAAGATCGACACCTCTACCGTCAGTTTCGGCATTGACAACTTCATTCAAGATCTCCTTTTCAGGGTTGACCGTGGTGTCTGCGCCAAACTTCCTTGCCGCTTCAAGCCGATAATCGAAAAGGTCGCTTACAATGATCTTTGACGCTCCGAGAAGTTTCGACAATGCTGTATGAATTATCCCGGTGACTCCTGCCCCGACTATTGCCGTTGTATCGCCAGCCTTGATCTTGCCTTTCCTTATCGCTCTTAAGCAACAGCCTATTGGTTCAATGAGTGTGGCTTCCTCAAAAGTGACTTTTTCCGGCAGTTTCAATGTGTCCAGGCCAAGGTTTAGCGCAGGAACTTTGAAGTATTCCGCGAAACCGCCGGGTTTGATGTTTGTCTTGTGAAACTGTTCGCAAAGCGTATAATCGCCATGAAGACAGTAGTGGCATTTCAGACAGGCAACGTGATGATGAGCAAATACTCTGTCGCCCAAGTCGAACGCTTCAACTTTACTACCTTTCTTTGCAACTATTCCAGCCGGTTCATGCCCTAGGACAAGAGGAGCGCGTGGTTGCAGGTACCAATCCATAAGATCTGAGCCACAGACACCGCAGGCTCTCATCTCAATCAGAGCTTCACCGTCATCGATTTCCGGGACCGGCACTTCCTCGATGCGTATGTCTTGTTGGCTGTAGTACATCGCGGCTTTCATACAGGCTCACTGGATTCTCTGATGTTTGCCACTTAAGACTTTCCGAATTTCAGCGTTAGGTATTGTCCTGTGTCTAAAAAGCTCATGTGTGAAGCTTTTAATATGTGAAAGAAAGTATCGGTTGTCATGAAGCCAGAAAAGTTGCAGAAAATAGAGAAAACTTCAGGCTATGTACTTCTCGCTCTGGGACTGGTTCTGATAATTCTTCCAGCAATCTTGGCACTTTCGATCTTCCTGAATGCCGTACATGTCCCTCAATTGGTTCCAAGCTCCGTAATCGAGCAAGATGGGTTTGCCAGAGCCTTTGCTGACTTCAGCAACGTCTGCCTCATCTTCTTTATCTTCATCATCGTGATTTGGGCAGGGTCCATAGTCTCCAGCCGTGGAGTGACGATGATAAAAGATGTGCGACTGAAGCTGGCCAAGAAAAGCCTGAAGGAAGTAGCTGAAACAGTCGAAAAACTCGAAGACGAAGGGCTCTAGCTCAAGCCTCAAGCCCTGATGCGTCTTGAATTTTCTCTTTGATCTTGCGCAGAAAGTCGGCAGCAGGAGCACCATCGACTATTCTGTGATCGTAGGAAAGGCTCAGCTTCACGATGGGCCTGACTTCAACCTTTCCATCAATCGCGACAGGTTTGTCAGCTATTGCGCCCACGCCGAGTATAGCAGCCTCGGGTGGGTTGATTATGGGAGTGAAAAGCTCAACACCATACATTCCTAGGTTGGTCACTGTGAACGTTCCGCCCGTTAATTCTTCCTTGGTCAACCTTCCTGTTCTGGCCTTTTCTGCCAGCTCTCGTAGAGCAACGTCCATCTCTTGCAGACCCTTTTTGTCAGCTTTGTGCAAGACAGGAACGACCAAGCCATGTTCAGTAGCAGTGGCCACACCCACATTCACATCCTCAAAAACCTTTATCTGCTCTTCAGTCAAGGTCGAGTTCATGATGCTATGCTCGATTAGCGCCATGGCCACGGCTTTCACGATGATAGTCGTATAGGATATTCTAAGTCGTTCATGCAGTTGAGCCATCTTTGAAGCGTCCACTTCCACAACAATCGTGCTGTGCGGAGCCGTCCTGAAGCTGTGAACAACCCGTTCTGCGGTGGTCTTTCTGAAACCGCTCAGCTGGATGACCTGTTTGACCTTGGGCTGAAAACCGCGACTTTCTTCAATGAACCGCTGGACGTCATCTTGATCGATTCTTCCTTCAGGTCCGCTACCCCTCACCAAGGCCAAATCAACACTGAGTTCTCTGGCCAAGCGTTTTGCGGCAGGAGAGGCTACGATTGTCTCTGGCTCTCCGCGAGACGGTGTAGAAGGTTCTGCAGGCGATTCCGCTTCTGAGAATGGCTCGTTCGGATCAGTAATGACAGCTAAGACCTTGTCGACAAGAGCAGTGACACCGGCCTCTGTGTATATTCTTCTCAGAACCCCCGATGCTGGCGCTTCCAAATCGTAAGTAGCCTTTTCTGAGACTATCTCCACTATGGGCTCGTTCTTTTGCACGGCATCGCCCTCTTTCTTGTACCATTTGCCAACCATGCCTTCCTTCATGGTCAAACTGAGCCGCGGCATAACTACCTTAGTGACCATGCTCAGACAACCGCCTTCACTGCGTTGATTATGGCCTTCTCGTCCGGAATGACATGTTGCTCCAAAGGAGGACTGAAGGGTATGGGCGTGTCTGGTTCAGCCACGCGCCTTATCGGAGCATCCAAATAATCCAAAGCCTCCTCAGCAATCACCGCCGCAATCTCGGCGCTCACGCCAGCGGTCTTGCAGTCTTCGGTAACGATAACGACCCTGCCCGTTTTCTTAACAGAATCAACAATCGTCTTCCTGTCCAGTGGCACTAGCGTTCGAGGATCAACAATTTCAACGCTTATGCCTTCTTTCTCAAGTTCGTTTGCAGCGCGTATAGCCTTGTGAACCATATACGATGTTGCCACTATCGTAGCATCCCCCCCTTTCCTCTTCACATCAGCTATTCCGAAGGGAATGGCATATTCCTCTTCCGGAACCTCGCCGACTAATGGATACAGAAGCTTGTGCTCGCAGAAAAAAACGGGATTGTTGCCGCGTATGGCCGTCTTCAAAAGCCCCTTGGCATCATACGCCGTTGAAGGGACAGCAACATACAATCCTGGAACATGCATGAACCACGCTTCTAGGCTTTGCGAATGATGCGATGCGATGTTCACCCCGGCGCCAAACGGCGTTCTTATGACCAATGGAGCGGAAGTCTGACCGCCGAACATGTAACGCATCTTCGCTGCTTGATTCGCAATTTGATCCATTGCCAAAGCAGTCAGGTCGCCGAACATTACTTCTGCAATCGGACGCATTCCAGTAATCGCTGCACCGACAGCAACTCCCACGATAGTGTTCTCAGAGATTGGCGTGTCTCTTACTCTTTCATCGCCGAACTCCTCCGCCAAACCCTCTGTAACCTTGAAGGCTCCACCCCAGAACCTGCCTATGTCCTCACCCAACAAGAAGACGGATGGATCTCGACGCATTTCTTCTCTCAGGGCTTCACGCAATGCTTCCTTAAACGTCATCTTCCGCATAGCTCATGACCTTCGTTTATCCGTAGACGTCCTCTAAAGCCTCTTCTGGCGTTGGGTAAGGGCTCTCAACAGCGAACTTGACTGATTGCTCAATCTCATGCAAGACCTGTCTTTCAATGTCTTGAGCTTCCTTTTCAGACAAGACCTTTTCCTGCGCAAGCCTTTCTCTGAATCGCTTGATCGGGTCTTTCTTTAGCCATTCTTCAACTTCCTCTTTCGGTCTGTACTTGGCTGAGTCAACCCTGGAATGCCCCTTATGCCGATACGTCTTGCATTCGATAAGTGTTGGCCCTTCGCCTTTTCTCGCCCTCTCAATCGCCTTCTTGCTCGCGTCGTAAACCGCCAAAACATCATTACCATCCACTGCAAACCCTGGAATTCCATACCCAACAGCTCGGTCTGCAACATTCTCGATTGCCATTATTCTCGTTTGGCGTGTTCCCATAGCATAGAGATTGTTCTCGCACACGAAAATCACGGGTAGTTTCCAAGCTGCGGCCATGTTTATGCTCTCGTGGAAGGTTCCTTGATTTGATGCGCCTTCCCCGAAGAAACACACGGTAACTTGGTCAGTTCCTCTAAGCTTCGCAGACAAACCAGCCCCGACGGCTATGGGCAGACCAGCCCCAACAACAGCTGTCGCTCCTAGCATGCCTATGCTAAAGTCTGCAATGTGCATTGACCCTCCTTTGCCCTTGCAGTAGCCTGTCTTCTTGCCCAGAATCTCCGCCATCGTTCGTTGAGGGTCCGCACCTTTGGCTAAACAATGCCCGTGACCTCTGTGCGTGCTCGTTATGTAGTCCTCTTTCCTGAGTGCGCTGCAGACGCCTACAGCAACAGCCTCTTCGCCAGCGTAAAGGTGGATCGTGCCCGGAACCAGGTTTTGACCATAGAGTTCGAAGACCTTTTCTTCGAAGAATCTGATTTGAAGCATTTTCCGGAGCATTTCTACAAGCTTGTCCTTTGACAGGTCGGTCGACAAGTATCCTTCCGTCCGTTTGATGCTCGGCTGACTCCTTATAGACCTTGATGCTTTTATATTAATCTGCATTCTTCATTTGCAAGATGAGAATGCCCATTCGCCTAAAATGCATAGGTATTGTGTTTCTTCTGTGTTCGATTAGCCTTCTTGTTCCTCAGGTGAATCCTGCAATACCCTTGGTTTTGGCTATTCAAGGCGGGGATTCGGATGTTCTGAAATACGAGATAAGCGGTCTCTTCATCGGGAACCTTAAGCAGAGGGTTTTGATCAGTAACCCGACCTCTCACAAGGTTAGAGGCGGACAGCTTTTCGTCCCACTTGTCACCAATGAAACAGCACTCCGCTATGTTGTTGTTCACAATATCTCTTCGTCAATCGGACAACCCATGCTTCAGAACGACAGCTCCGGAAACCTCTACGCCTATTGGCGCGACACCACGATTGACAGGAATGAAGAGATCACTCTTGAAATAACATACGACGTCCTCTCCTTCAGCACTCGCTTCGCGATCAACTCTAGTCTAGTTGGCAACTACGACGAGAGCTCATTTCTGTTCAGAAAATATACGCAACCGGAAGAACTCATACAGTCTAATGACCCAAAGATCAAGCTGAAAGCACAGGAAATCACGAGGAATGCAAGCAATGTTCATGAGAAGACTTCCCACATCTACGATTACGTGGTCAAGCATGTTCGCTACAAAATCCAAGACTACGAAAGGGGCGCTCTGTGGGCGTTGGAGAACGGAACAGGGGATTGCTCTGAGTACTCATATCTTTTTGTGGCCATTTGTCGGGCGGCTGGAATCCCAGCAAGAGTTCAGACGGGGTTTGCTTTCTCATATGTGGGTGAGACTGTGGAGAATGGGCACATGTGGGCTCAGTACTATTTGGAGGGCTACGGCTGGATACCTGTCGACCCCACATGGAAACAGTTCGACTCGCTAGATTATAAACACTTCAATTCTCTTCAAGGCATTCCTGACGCATTACCGTACGTCAACATTTTCTTCAACTATACAAGTGGTCCGGACGAGCGTTACCTACAGGAAAAACAGAATGTCTCATTGAAGCCAAGTACGTCGAACGCCTTTGGAACGTTCCCAAGAGAAAACTTCACGAAGGCACTTGCAACAATCAAACAGGCTAAATTGGTGCTCTCATTTGCGAGAACCTTCGGCATGTCCGCATTCTTTCCAAGCAAGGCTGAAGAAGCCGGACAATATGTGCAAGAAAGCCAGCTTCATCTACAAACTGTCGTAAACAACTACCAAATAGCACCGCAAACCGCTCTATCATACGCCGCAAAAGCCCTTGACAGTTCCCGAAAAGCGTACGAGATTGCTTGGGGACTCGTTTCATACACGATCGCCATCATAATCGGGACTGCCTTGCTACTTGAGCTTATTGTAGCCGTTTTCCTCGGAACACGCTACAAGTGGTCATCGAAGCAGAAATCTGTAGACCCAAAGGTTTGAGCAGTACACAGACAGATGGTTCACCTTGATTGCCTTAGCCATCGCATTGTCTTTATATTGCGTAATCGCCGAATATTCACTTAGAAGAAAATCACTGACGATTTCGAATAGATCCTGAAGGGTGATCAACATGCAGAAATCCTATTCAAAGCTATTAGGCATCGTTGGCAAACCTAACACAGGCAAGTCCACTTTCTTTTGTGCTTCAACGCTTGCCCCGGCGGAAATCGCCAACTATCCGTTCACGACGATAAAACCAAACAGAGGAATTGGATACGTACGGACGCCTTGCGTTCACGAAGAGTTCAATGTCAAAGACACGCCTGTGAACTCGTTGTGCATGGATGGTGTCAGACTCATTCCCGTGCAGTTTATTGACTGTGCAGGGCTTGTGCCGGGCGCTTGGGAAGGTCGAGGGTTGGGCAACCAGTTTCTGGATGAGATTAGAAAGGCGGACGCTTTGGTCCACATTATTGATGCTTCCGGCGGCACGGACTGTGAGGGAAGACTGTGCAAACCCGGCGAACATGATCCTTTAGAGGATGTAAAGTTTCTGGAACATGAGATAACGATGTGGATGGCGAACATACTCAAGAAAGACTGGCCAAAAATAGCTAGAACCGTGGAGGCAGAGGCAAAGGACATCTTCACACTGTTTGAAGACCGCCTAAGCGGCTTAGGCATGAGAAGAGGGCACATTTTCGAGACGACAAGAAGAACGGGGTTGAATGCTGACAAGCCAACTTCTTGGAGTGACGCGGATTTCCTGAGGTTCGTGGATACACTGAGACAGATTGCCAAGCCCATGCTGATAGTTGCGAACAAGATGGATGTGCCTACGGCTCAGGAGAACCTGGAGAGACTGAAGAAGTCGAACTACATTGTGGTTCCGGTTTGTGCAGAGGCAGAGCTTGCCCTGCGAAGAGCGGCGGAAAAACAGCTGATAGACTACAGACCGGGTGACTGCAACTTCAAGATAAAGGACCCGGAAAAGCTTAGCGGAGGTCAGACCCAGGCGCTGGAAACCATCAGAGAGAAGATACTGCTGAACCTTGGCTCTACCGGCGTTCAGGAGGCCGTGAATATGGCTTTCTACGAGCTCTTGAGCATGATCACGGTCTATCCTGTTGAGGATTTGGAGCATTTCTCTGACCACAACGGCAGAGTTCTGCCAGATGCTTACCTTGTACCCTATGGGACAACAGCCCGGCAACTGGCTTACATAATTCACACGGAGCTCGGTGAGGGTTTCATCTACGCCGTTGAAGCAAGAGAGAAGAAAAGGGTAGGAGAAGACTACATACTCAAGGACCGGGACGTTTTGTCAATCGTGAGCGCCAAGAAACGAACCTGAACCAATTATGCGCCGTAACGTCTCTTGCGGCTCTGGAAAGTCCTAACAGCCCTCAAAAGGTCAATCGCGCGAAAATCAGGCCAGTAAGCGTCAAGGAAGCACAGTTCACTATAAGCGGATTGCCAAAGCAGGAAACCGCTTAACCTTTCTTCACCCGAGGTTCTAATAATCAAATCCGGATCTTGCTTAGGCAAATGCGAAGTGTAAAGATACTGCTCAAACAGCTGCTCATCAACGCGATCAGGACTCAATTCGCCATCGTGAACTTTCTCCGCTATTTTCCTCGCAGCATCCACAATCTCAGCCCTTCCCCCATAGGCAAAAGCAAAATTCAAGAAATGCTCATCATAGCCTTTCGTTGCTTCCTCCGCATCCATTATGAGCTTCCGCAGGCTTTCAGGAAGCAGATTTAAGCGACCAAGAACCTTAACACGAACCTTGTTCCTATGAATGCGCTCGTCACTTAGTATCTTCCTAAACTCTTCCTCTGCAATCTGCATTATCTTCACAACTTCCCCTGGAGAGCGCTGAAAGTTCTCAGTCGAAAACGCATAGAGCGTCGTCGATTTGACCCCTAGCTTTATGCACCAATCAAGCAGGTGTTCGACGTTTTCGGCGCCTTTCTCATGGCCGAACCAAGGGTTGAGGTCTCTCTCTGTAGCCCACCTTCGGTTACCATCTAAGATTATGGCTATGTGCTCTGGCTTCGCTCCGTCTTTCACTTGAGACCAAAGCCATTTTTCGTAAAGCTTGTAAACACCAACTATGGAAAGCAGTCTTCTAAACACTATTTGAACCTCGCATTCTCAAGCGCCCTACTACACGGGCATTTGCCACTGCGTTTGATGGGTAAGGCCTTAACAGTCTCAATTAAGAGTTGCTCTACCCTTGGGAGAATCTGTTTGGAAACTCCTGATAACTCCGAGGCTGTCTGCCGTTCTTGCATGCCTGCAGCCATGTTTGAAACGTAGCAAACAGAAGCATAGCACATTTCAAGCTCTCTGGCAAGTACACCTTCCGGAAGCCCGGTCATCCCAACAACGTCGCAACCTATGCGCCGAAGCATTTCGATTTCCGCTGCGGTCTCATAGCGTGGGCCTTCAGTGCAGGCCAAGATTGCCCTGTCCGACAGGCGTAAGCCATGTTTCTCGGCAATTTCGATCATCAACTGCCGCATTTCTGGGCAGTAAGGTTCAGAAACGTCGATGTGCGTGACTGGAGCTTTGTCATAGAAGGTTCCGGCTCTAGACTTTGTGAAATCAATGAAATCGTGCGGAATGACGATGTCGCCAGGCTTGAAACTGACGTTTATTGCACCTACTGCGTTCGTGGCCAAGATTCTTTCAACACCGACTTGGTGTAACGCATAGATGTTTGCCCTGTAGTTTATCTTATGTGGAGGAATCGAGTGATCTGACCCATGTCTAGGAAGGAATAATACTTGTTTGCCTTCTATCCGGCCAGAAACTAAAGACGAGACCATACCATAAGGAGTCCTTACGCGTGACTGCTTTGCGTTCTTGAACAGTCTTTCGAAGCCTGTACCGCCTATGACTGCAATGTTAGCCTTCGCCAAAATCCTCAGCCTGCTCTTTGGTTCCCTCGAAAAAGCCCGAGGCGGATCGATGAATCACGAGTATGACCAAGACAGAAGCTATGCCGATCAGTATCCCCACGATTATCGAGAAAATGAGTTTTTCATAGCCCATCTCAGGACTTGTTAACACATCGGCTGTTCCATCGAGGATCTGTCTAGACCAAGCGATGGAGACTATCAGGGCTCCGTTGCGCAGAAGCCGGGGATCGCGTTCAAGATACCAACGTATGGCCCTTCCCAGCAATGCAACGCAGAAGCCTACCACAATCAACGTTATTGAATCCTTGATGAAGTAGCCTGTGATTTTGGGAAGTAGGCCGAGCCATTCTGCAATGTTCGACGGATTTCCCGCATTTGCTGCAGCAGTGGTCCATCCAAGATACACGCCAAGCACCACGCATATGATTCCGGCAATCGCAGCAAAACCTGAGATTTGCACCCGAAGAGGCGGCGGCGAATATTCCTTGCCCCATCTATAGAGCTTCTTAGCTGCTCTGTCGACGCCAAAGCCTTTGCCAAGAAGAAAAGCGCCTAGAACGAAGACGAAAATTATCCAAAAGACGGAAACTAGGTTAAGGAGTGAAAGGACTCCCAAAATCAGAATGAGCAAACCTGGCAAACCCAAGACATAACGCGAATATCGAGGATCTTCCAGCAGCATTTTCAAATATCGCGAGAACACTGCGGCTGTCTCCTCTATCGACTCGCTGTGCTTCACAACTAGCCGCCTAACAGATGAAACAGGGACTCTAGATTCCACGAGCGGCAGAACTGCCTCGTCCGAGTAACCGTCAGTAACCAGAATAACCTCGCTGGCTGGAAAAGACCCAAGCAGTTCGCCTAGTTCAGCGACTACTTTCCGGTCTGCCTTAACCCCACCATGCTCAGACCCGGATAGCGTTGCAATTTCGAAAACCTCCTCAGGCCTGGCTTCACTCGCCAAATGATCATAGGTTCGCACTGCTTCAAACATCGCGTTTGCGTCCGGTTCTTCCGGATCGCGCAAAGCCAAGGTCACGGCAGCATCAAGGTTTTCCTTTCTTCCAACAATGGGAGTCTTAATCTCGGCCTTTGTGGTTAGATCGCCGTCTCTATCGACGCACAGAATAAGAATTCTCTTCTGTTCTTTGCCTTGGGCTTCTCCCATGCCTATCTTTTTCTCTATCTACAGAGTATCACGTGTGAATATTAAGTTTAGTCTTGTTCTGATTCTTCGTCGTCGCCTGCAAGAAGCTTGAATTCTTCCAAAGTTAGTTTGTCGCCTCGTTTCAGCTTTTCTCTCGCATCTGTTTCAAGCTTCTCTCGGAGAGTCTCTTCGCTTTTCTTTTTCTCCTGTTCTTCCTCGCTTCGTATTTCGCCCTTCATGCGTCGCAACTGATCCAGAGTGTCAATTAACACATCCTGAACCGCTTTGGTTTTCTGCTTAGCTTGTACGAAAAGCTGATGTAGACTGTCAGCTTCCGCTTTGAGTTTCTTTGATTCCTCGACTTTTCCCAGCATTTTCTGATGTAGTTCTTGGCTTTTCCCAGCTGTGGCAACCAGCTTCTCATGAAAGAGTTTGCCGTCAGCTTCAACGGTCTTGATTTCAGCCTGCAACTCGTGAATTCGCTTTATCAGTTTCTCAGACTTTCTATGGACGACAAGCTGAGTCTCCAAGAGCCTTACCTGTTCAACAAGCTCCTTCTCTTCCTGAGGACTCAAAAGCGAAGTCTGAATTTCCCAATCAATACTTTCAACCTCCTCCTCAAGAGACTGATGGCTTCTAGGAGGCTTCTTCTCCTCCAACTCCCTAGTCTTTGGTTTCAGTTTTCTTATTTCTTCAATCTTTTCGTAGATTTTCTCTTTAAGCGCTGTTCGCTGCAGTTTCAAATCCTGAACAGTTTGATTGAGTCTGTCTCTTTCGCCCCTAAGCTCGGCTATTTCTGTTCGGAGTTTCCTGTTTTTCTCGTTAAGCTTGTCTCTTTTGTCGGCTAATTCTCCGGTTTGAGTGTCCAGTTCCTCTCTTTGTTTCCTTAGTTCTGAGAGTTTCTGTGTCAGTTTTTCAATCTCTTTGGTTTTCTGTTCCTTCGACAATGGCGCTTCCTCTTTCCAAAAACAGCCTTCTGATGCTACTCGAGGATTATTCTCGCGTCTACCGTTTTCGCTCCTTTCTCATAAACCATTATGGGGTTCAAGTCAAGCTCCTTGATTTCCTGATGCTCCATAATGAGCTTTGATGTGCTAAGAAGGATCTTCACTATCGCCCCTACGTCCGCAGGAGGCGTATTCCTGTATCCCTTCAGCAACGGGTAGGCTTTGACCTCACTGATCATATCGCGAGCTTCATCTACAGTGATCGGTGCAATCCTAAAAGTCACATCCTTCAAAACTTCAACAAAAATCCCTCCGAGCCCAAACATCAAGGCTGGACCGAACTGTGGGTCTTTAATCGCACCCACGATGACCTCGGTTGAAGGAGGAGCCATCTCCTGAACCAATACTCCAACAATCCGCGCTTTCGCATCATGCTTCTTAACGTTTTTCATAATCTGTTCGAAAGCGTTCTTCACAGCCTCAGCATCCTTTAATCCGATAGCCACACCGCCAACGTCAGACTTGTGAATAATGTCCGGAGAAACGATCTTCAAGACTACAGGAAAACCAAGCTCCTTGGCAAACCTTGAAGCCTCCGTTTCACTCTTGGCGAGCTTGAACTTCGTGACCGGAATTCCGTAGTCAGCACATACGGTTTTAGCTTCTGTTTCAAGCAGAGACTTTCTTCCTTCTTTCTTTACGTGTGCGAAGATCGTTGAAGCCTTATCCATCAACTCTGCCTCTTTGGAGGATATGGTTCTATTCAACTACTTATTAATCTTGTTTCACCATTGCCACCCATCGAACAAACCATTGTGAGACTCTTCAACAAGCGGAAAAGACACCCTGCAGTACAGTCTCGGCACGCTTTGCTCTGAAGACCTTTCAGAACGTTCTATTAGGCGAATTATTCGACATGTGAGTACGGAATTCTCGAAACGAGCCTTCTAGCTAGTTGCTAGAGTTGCATACACTTTTGCGTCGTCGATAAGGTTTTGGATTTTTGCGTATTCGTTTGGTTGATGGGCCATTTCGTCTATCGTGCACCAGACTACGGCTGGAATGTTGATTTTTCTGAAGAAGGCGGCACATGTGCCTCCGCCGATTCCGCCAACCTTAGGGGCTACTTTTCTGACTGTTTTAATTGCGGCCTGAAGCATGAGCACGATTTTGGCATTCGGGTCTGTGGGCTTTGGAGCGACGCTCTTTTGCACTATTTCAATCTGTATCTTTGCGCCTGTCTTCTTTTCGTGTTCTTGTGCGAGCCCATGAATCTTGTCCAGTATTTCATCTAGGTTGTAGGTTGGCAAGATTCTACAGTCATAGTACGTTACGTCTTCGCCTGGAACTATGTTGATGGCGTCGACGTTCTTTTCCTTCATTGTAGGTTCGAAGGTGCTTTCTGGCGGATCGAAATAGGCGTCTCTTGCAGGATACTCTTCATGAAGCATCTTATCTAAAGCCAAAGCATACTGCATTCCTACGCGTTGTGCGTTCAAGCCTTTGTGTGGCCTGCTGGCATGGGTTTGTGCACCTTTTGTGCGTATTCTGAACCATATGGCGCTCTTCTCCGATATCTCTATGAAGCTTCCGTTCTCGCTTCCACCATCCGGCACGACTATCAAATCATCCTGGTTGAAAATTCTCTGTGCGATCAAGTGTTGAATTCCATAAGTGCTACCCTGCTCTTCGTCGGCGACAAACGCAAGGGCCATGGTTCTTTTGGGTTTAATGCCTAGGGTTTTCAGTGTTTTCGCGGCAAAGATTGAGGCTATCATCGATTGCATGTTGTCTTCACTGCCGCGCCCATAAATTCTTCCGTCCCTGATGATTGGTTCATAAGGCTTCGTAACAGTCCACGACGACTCTTCCCCTGCAGGAACGATGTCTAAGTGCGTGATTATCCAAAGTCTTTCAGCATCATTCTCACCTAGAAGGTAGGCCACGATGTTCGGCCTCTTCCCGAAAGGAACCCTTTCATCAATCGCGTCAAACCGTTCTACCTTGTCGAAGCCTACGGTTTCCAGTATTCTGGTTAGCTTTTCTGCTTTCCTAGCTTCGCCTTCGCCGCCGTTTTGTGGAGATATCGCGGGAATGCGAATAAGCTCCATAAGGGCTTGAGTAGCTTCATCCTTCTGCTTCTCGATTTCGGAGAAAACGCGTTCTTGCTCCATCGTATCACTTTGAGTGGTTTATCCTAAATGCTGCTTGAGGCTTTAATGTTTTGCCAAGGAAATCCATGCAGATCTAGAGAAGACTGCTGAAAAAAGAAGAGTGGTGACTAGCTCAGTTCTTGAAGGGCCTTCAGACGTTTAACGATGTTAGGATGAGTCGAGAGGATTTCGATGAGTCTTTCCGCAGTAGTCAGCTTGCGTGACACGATCTCTTCGACCAGTTTCTGTCCGTTTGATGCTGAGGCCAGTCTTGATATTTCCGCAGAGTCTATTGCTGCGTGATCCGGGTCCGCTATGAAAAGCGCCTTGAAGGCACTCTGGGTCTTTGTTGTCTTTCCGGTTCTTCCCATGTTTCGGGTCGTCTGAACTATTTTTGCCAGTCCCGAAGAGAGTTTCCGGGGTCCGTCGTTGACGATTGATGCGCTGTATCTGTCAGCATAGTATTCTCGCAACCGGCTCAGATACAGTATGAATAGGTTCAGAATCCACGAGAACGCCATAAAGACTATACCTAGCATTGCGCCGCTGCTGCCTTCGTTCCTACTTCTGCCGCGCATGGAAAGCATGAGCGAATATCCTATGTAAGTTAGCAGCGCAGGCAGCATCGAGACGAACATCATGGTTTGCACATCCTTATGTTTCAAGTGTCCAAGCTCGTGTCCGATCACTGCTTCAACCTCCCCGGAATCCAACGTGTTCAGTAGTCCAGTTGTGACGGCTATGCGGTTTCCAGCCAAAGGCGAGCCGTACGCAAATGCATTCGGGATCGGAATTTGTGCCAGCATCAACTTGGGCTTTTTTATCCCGCTTTTCTTGCTTAGGTCTTCAACCATTGTTTGAAGGTTCGGGTTCTCATTCAGCGGCAATTCACGGGTTCGGTACAAAGCGCCGATCAAATACGGCGATATAAGCCACTGAACGATATTGAAGCCAACAACCAGTATTCCCAAAGTCAGAAAGTCGAACAATTCCAGCAGGCTCAAGATCAACGTGAAGAACAGAGTAGACAGACCTATTATTATGGCCAACGTTCCAGCCATAGACACACGAAGTTTCAAAACTCCCATCAACACACACCAATAGTTTTCCATGCGTCACCGGCAACTTATATCCGTTGCTACGAGAAGAACGCACCACAATGTTGCGAATCGCAACAAAAGGCAGTTTTATAATGACACGTGAACTAGATACTTCAGTATGACCATACTCGTTGATGACGTAGGCAGCTTTCCTTTGCCATCTACGATCGATAGGCGAACCTTCAACAGAGCAAGAGATCTAGCCAGAAAGGCGTTGGTCGATGGAAAAGACCTCTGGAAAAATGAATTCATAAAAGACAACTTCTGTCGAGTGGTAGTCGATTCTTTCGAGAAGAAGCGTGATTGCGGGTTAGATGTTGTCAACTATCCGCAACACTATGACATGTACGAGCAGTTCGCAGAAGTCATCCGTGAAGCCACGAATGAAGGCACATACATGGTGAACGAAAGTCTTGCAATGATCCCCGAAGTCCATGTAATTGAACATGAGGCTAAGAGATTCTATGAAGAGGCTGGACGCAAAGTGCGATTGCGCGTATGCATCACTGGCCCAATGGAACTGTATCTGAAGGAAGTCGGGACTGCATCGTACAAGGATGTTCTTCTAATGTTCTCGGAGACTGTGCGGCGGTTCGCAAGAAACGCAGTGTTGGACTCCAAGTACATCAAGACAGAGATCGTATCAATTGATGAACCAAGCTTTGGCTTTCAAGAAATAAACATGGAGCGAACCGCGATCGCGGAGGTTCTGAAGAAAGCTTTTGACTTCAGTTGTGAAGTAAAACAAATTCACCTTCACTCCTCCACAAGAGTTACAGACTTGCTCGACATTGAGAACCTAGACGTGCTCACCTTCGAATATGCTGCTTCGCCCCGAAACATCGAAAGCGTATCAAAAAGAATGCTCGAAGAATCAGACAAACAGATAAGAGTTGGAATATCACGAACTGACATCGACTCGATTATGGCTGAGCTACATGACAGAGACTTGGCAGCTCCAACAGCAGAACAGCTGGTTGAGAACACGGAAGCTATGCGGAAACGGTTTGTCGCCGCTAAAGAAAAATATGGAGACAGAATGGCATTTGCGGGTCCTGATTGCGGCTTGGGTGGCTGGCCAACGCAAAAGGCAGCCCAGCTCTTGTTGGAAAGGACAGTCACAGCTGCAAAATGCTGAAAACAGAGAGCCATCAGGATTGTCCATTGGCTCGGTTTGTTTGATTAAGTTGTGGCGGGCCCGACGGGATTTGAACCCGCGACGTGCGGATTAAGAGTCCGCCGCTCTGCCTGACTGAGCCACGGGCCCACGAAACCTCCTTTTTGGAGAAAGGTTCATCAGGAAATATAGAGCTTTTGGTCCCACCTTGGTCGAAGACGACCCAGAGTGCCCGGTTAGGCATTTTCGTTGGTTCCCGAAAACCCAGGTCCTAGTACCAGACTGTTTAGGCAGACTTTCACAGGTGAATGCTCTCTATCGATTGATCTTGGCTTTGCTGTAGTTTCGCATGAGACTATGCCATTCTGTGAAGCGGGATTCTTCTCTTCACTTGTGTTTTTCGCGTTGTTCATTTTGCGCCAGTGACAAGGATTTCGCCAGGGCCAGTAGAGACAGGCGTTTACAGTGGTTTTCCTCGCCAAGTTTGCAGAGAGCTTTGCTTCTCCGAGGTTGCAAGTTCATTCCGAATTCCTAGGCACTGGCTGTCTCTTCTTTCTTTGCGAATGTGAGTATGTGTTGGGCGATGGTTCTGAAGGTCAAGGGACGATAATGGACCTCATCGTTAAGGTTTATCAGGAATCCTTCGGTTTCAGACGAGTCTACAAATTGGTATTCACCCGTTCTTCTTCTTAGCCTAATGTAGGACGAGTAGTCCTGATGGAATGAAATGATGACTCCTCCGTGTTTCTCGCCTATCCCTCTTTCGAACAAGATAATCTCTACCGGAGCTTCTTTCATGTCTTCATGGGTGACTTTTCTGGCCTTCTCAATCTCTTCAGGAGTGAGCCCCGCTCTTAGTTTCACAAAGGTGAGAGCCAGGATTTCACATCCGAGCTTGTGGAAGTTAGGTATCATGGTGTATTCTTCTATGTATCCCTCTTTCTCGAGTTTTTTGATAATCCTGCTGATAGTTGGTTGAGAGACTCCATTGGCTTTGGCAATGTCTCTGTCGCTTCTGCGCGAATTCCTCATGAGCTCAGAAAGCAGTCTAAACTCTACATCCTTCATGGCTCAACCTATCTCCTTCTGTCGATCCTACGCTTATTCGGCAATTCCTGCTTTTAACCGTTCAACCTGACACAGCAGGCTTCTCAGGCGGGCAAAGCACACCTTCTCAACAAGACGATACTGTAAACTTATTTGTCATGGTTTGTGTAAGCAGTTTACACGATTTTTAGTGTGGTGACCGAATAGTGTTTTGTCATGGTGATTTTAGGGAGACAAGTTTTTATTTCAATAGAAATACTAGTTCAAAACATGAAACATTGGTCAATTCTTATAATGTCTTTGCTGATAATATTGACAGGCATCATTCCCTTTGTTCTGTATGTTTTGATTTTCATTCAATACTTAGTTCTTGTGTTAGATACTTCAAATTGGATAGAAATCTCTGTTGGAGTCATTTTCTTAGAATCAATCTGGGTAGGAGCATTGCTTTTTTTTATCGAAGGGCATGGAAAAGAAAAGCATGAGAAAAGAGATAAGCTTTCGAAACATTGGCATGAACTTAGAATACATGTTTTAGAAAAATGGGTAAGTTTGCAACCTATCGGTACTCGGCACATTGAAGGTTTACGACCAGCATTGAAAGATGATTATCTTAACTCTTCCTCAATTTTCGGAGTCGAAACTACATGGCATAAGTTGACTATGCAACATATATGTGATAAACAAGGTTATCCTGCTGTATGCGGTATGATTGAGCATCTGAAAACTTACGAAAAAGATCATAACGTCTTTGTAGCTATTCTGTTGGGAACACTTGATGATGAAATCGAGAGTCTATTAGAAAAATTATCAAATCTCAAAGAATATACAATAGGTATGAAAAATGACTTCTATTTTATGAAAAACATTCGCTATGCCCTTCACAATCCTGAAACCTCTCTCAACATATTTGCTGACGGGTTGTATGTGGATTCTGACATGAGAATAGCAAAAAGCGACAGTGAAACACTTCAAAAGCTAAAAGATGGAATTGAAAAGATTAGAACAACACATAAGAACGCTTTTGAGAAGATTGAAAACAGTATAGTAGAAGACAGGAAAATATTAACGTATATTGGTAAACAGGTTAACGATGCTATTTATGATCTTTCTCTAGAAAAACCGTTGAAAGGTCAATGTGATTATGAACGTTCTTTAGATGAATAGTTGCTAAGAGTTTGCGAAAGGATATTTATCAAAGAAGGAAGAAAAATGAGCAGAAAAAGTAAGAAAGACAAAAACAGAGAATTGACTCAGGAAATTGACATCTTAGATCACATGGTTGCTGCGCTTGTGGATGTTTTGGAAAAGAAAGGTATCTTGACCTCTGAAGAGTGGGAGAAGGAAATTAAGGCAAAGGTTGAGACAGCCGCTAAGACTACGAAAAGTTTCAGGGACATCGAATTTTAACATGTCAAATCTTGTCAGATTCTCTCTTTAACGTACTTTTCCACTTCGGCAAAGTCAAATTTTATCGCTGACATTGTTTCATCACAGGTAGGTGAGTCGTTGATCGACTTGTATCGAGAGCTAAAACCAAGATCAAATAAACGGTAATATGCTACCCAGATTTCGGGAAGATTGTTGCTTATGAATTTGTGCCTGTCTTCATGATACTCAAAATCCAAACCATGAGTTTTCTTTAAGAAAGCCTCAACAAAGTGTAGCGCAGAATAGAAAGCTACAACTGAAGCCCAATCGGGGCATACCTCGATAATCTTCAATAGTGAATTACAAAGAAACTTCTTGTTCCTCTCTGCTTTCATGAGATGTAGTTGGAAGTCCATCCATATCGCCAAAACCCTATCGGAACAACTTCCCCTATTCTTCTTCCTCTCAGTTTCACTATGTGTAAGTCAAACAAAAGTGAGCCTGATGTTCTCAATAGCTCTCCAAAGGCACCGTATATCTCATCCTCAATCTTTCCATTGCCATCTGGGATTACCGCTAACATATCAATGATGTAGCCAGAAGGAGTACGTCCCTCTGCTTGTCGTATGCTTAAGTATAGTCCTTGCACTTCGTCCATCTTGTCAACTCTCTGTTTGAATATGCGTAAAGTCTCCTCAGTCTTAACTAGCCATGGCATTTTTCCTGATATTATTTCGTTCCAGAACTTTGCGGTTTCATTCAATATTTCGAAGGGACGCGTCAGACTGTTACCTATACGCCTTACACTATAGACCTCAAATGCGCGGGACCACTTTTGAAGAGGTCTTTCTATTCTCCTTATTTCTAGCGACATTATTCTTTCACCTCGTCAATCCACTTCTGCAATTCACCAAAGTCCTTTGCTAGTAGCTTTAGATTCTGTCCGAGTTTGATTTTGTTCTCCGCAGACAAAGCCATCAGATTGCTAAGCTGAGGAAGATAGGCAGATAACTGGACAAATATCTTCGTAAGCAATTTGTTCAGTTCTGGTGCCTTTTCTGACAACTGGCTGAGCGTCTCAGGTATTTGCATAATTGCCTCAGGTTTGAACATAACCTGAAAAGCTTCCTCGTGGTCTCTCTGAATACTGCCAAGTTTCTCTGCAAAAAAGGCATATGCATCTAGCATATACCTGAACACTTCAACCAAGTCTCTAGCTTCTTCTTTAGTCAAGTTAGTAGTATTCTTAGTAGTATTCGCTTTCTCCTTTTCTGCCACTGCCATATCTGTCACATTATGTTAATAAGTGAAACAGCCAAATGAGGCTTTAGGTTTCTGAATCGCCAATATGAATCTGAGGCTCAACTATAAAAAACCACTGCTACTCAGGTCAGGTTCTGTTAAAGCTCAGATAAGTTAAAAGGCTTAAAAGTATCTCATGTCCAATAACGCACCAGTATCCAACAAGACATACAGTTTTAAGTTTCGACCCTCAATTTCGTTTGCGAGAAGGTCGCATGCTTGGGGGAAATTGTCTTCATCGGGCTGGGCTTGCATGATGAGCTAGGAATGAGCTTGCGCGGCTTGGAGGAAGTGAAGACTGCTGACACGGTCTTCATAGAGTTTTACACCAGCCTGATGCCAGACTTTTCGACCAATCGTCTGGAGGAACTCGGCGGACAGAGGCTTCAGATGTTGTCTAGACGGATGCTTGAGGACGAAAACGGCGAAGCAGTATTGAAGGCAACCAAAACGGGCAAGGTTGTTCTGTTGGTTCCGGGTGACGCTCTCATAGCAACGACACATGTCGCTTTGAGGGTTGAGGCGGAGAAGCGAGGAATAAGAACCCGCGTGATTCACGGAGCCTCGGTTCTTTCTGCAGTCGTAGGCTTGTCGGGCTTGCACAACTACAAGTTCGGCAAGACCGTCACAATACCTTTTCCTGATGAGACTCCTTCTGAAACTCCATACGAAGTCATAACTCAAAACAAGAAACTTGGGTTGCACACACTCTGCCTTTTAGACATCAAGGCTGAAGAAAAACGATACTTAAGCATCCGTGAAAGCCTTGACTTGCTCTTGAAGATCGAACAGAAAAAGAAAAAAAATGTGATCACGTCAGATACTGTTGCTGTTGGCATCGCGAGGGCTGGAAGCTCTGATCCAACCGTGAAAGCAGGATTCCTAAAGGAACTGCAGGAGTATGATTTCGGCGGACCTCCTCAGAGTCTGATCTTTGCCGGACGGCTTCACTTCATGGAGGCTGAGGCACTCATAGTCTTGTGTGGTGCGTCAGAGAAGATTAGGGAGATGTCTGAATGAGCTTGGAGCCTCTTGTGTCTAGGTACATTGCTTCGGCGGAGCATGTTTTTGAAAAGCTGAAGGTTTCTGAGGCTTGCGCGAATGCTCATCCAGACAGTGTTAGTGAGGTTGTGGATTCCGCTAAAGCCTACTTGCAGGATGCCAGATACTATAGGGACGAAGGAAAACTTGAAGTGAGTTTGACATCTGTTGCCTATTGCGAAGGATTGTTGGATGCGTTGCGGATGTTGGGGATGGTGAAGTTTGAATGGCCTGCAAAGAAGAAAAGAGAAAAGTAGTGTTGGCTTCGGGTGTTTTTGACCTGTTACATCTTGGTCATGTGAGATTCTTAGAAGAGGCGAAGAATACAGGCGGACCAAACGCAGAACTCATTGTAATAGTGGCAAGAGACAGCACCGTTGGCAAGAGAAAGAAGGAAACGCCTGTAATACCGGAAAACCAAAGATGCGCACTCGTGGAATCTCTAAAAGTCGTTGATGAGGCTATCCTAGGTTTTGAGGATTTCGACATTGGGAAGGTTATCGAGAGAATCAGGCCAGATGTTATTGCTGTGGGTCATGATCAGATAGAAATGGAACGCAGAGTCAGAAAGTATATCGAGGAAAAAGGTTTGAAGATCGACGTTGTACGGATTGGTGAATTTGGCGAAGACGAGTTAAATAGCTCCTCGAAGATTAAGCAGAAAATCATCGAGTACTACAAAAGATGAAGGCCATGTTCAGAAACTGCAAGGATTTCATGCCCACATACATACTTATTGCAGCCAACATAGCCGTCTACATCTTCACATCCATTCAAAGCATGAACTTCTTCGTCATGGAAAACTCTGTCATCGCTCAATATGGGCAATGGAACCGCTATGTCCTTGAAGGAGGTGCGTATTGGCAACTCTTCACGGCCATGTTTGTTCATGTTAACATCGTACATCTTGCAGGCAACATGCTCTTTCTGTTCATCTTTGGTCTAAGAGCTGAGGGAATGTTTGACATCAAAGAATATCTTCTCATCTACCTCTTAAGTGGGTTGGCAGGGAACTTACTGACGCTTCTTTTTGGGCCTAGCATGATTTCTGCAGGCGCATCAGGAGCGCTTTTCGGAATGTTTGGAGCAGTAACGATCTATGTCAGACGCGCGATAGGTCAGTCGATAGCAGGTGCTTTGCTTTACGCGTTCTTCTTGCTGATCCTTAGTGCAGGTCTTGGAGTGAACGTTTTGGCTCATCTGGGCGGCTTGGTTGTCGGGTTGCTGCTGGGTTACGCGTTCGCAGCAATACGCAGAAGCAATGTTATGTACCAGTACCGCTATTCCTACTCGACCTGAGGCTGAAAGGAGTAATCCTTTCGTTCTGAAGAACGCCAACAATAGGGTTTGAGTGCGGCTTTCTTGCCCCTCCATACAGGTTGAGCCTTAGGATCGAGTCGCAAGATGAATCGAAACGAGCGTTGAGTTACAAGTTTGGCACGAGTCATTGAGTTGGTTTCTGAGAAACTGCTTTCTTCCCAACGCAAGACCATGTCGCTAGTGCTATGCCGATCAATCCGATGGCTCCAACTGAACCGTAGAAGTACCACCTGTTCGCTGAGACTCCGTAAATGTTGTAGAGACAAAGAAACTACACTGAATCCAACATCAAGGCGATGGCTATCAGCACAACTCTTCGGCAAAGCATCGTCTTATCCGGGTGCGAGCTCTCATATATCCCATAACGTTTAATGGGCTTTCAGATTCAAAGGGGATTTGATATGCCGAGAGTTATTCACTTTGAGATCCATGCAGACGATCCTGAACGTGCAGTGAAGTTTTACGAAAAGACGTTCGGATGGAAGATCAAAAAGTGGGAAGGCCCAGCTGATTACTGGCTTGTGACCACAGGCGAGGACAAGGAACCGGGCATCAACGGCGCTATCATGCAACGCATGGGCAAAGGAACTACTTACAATACGGTGGGTGTTCCTTCGGTTGACGAGTTTCTCAAGAAAATCGTGAAGGCAGGCGGAAAGATCGTTCAGAAGAAGACAACCATTCCCGGAGTAGGCTACATGGCGTACTGCGCAGACACCGAGGGAAACGTTTTCGGAATCATGCAAGACGACCCAACAGCCAAGTAGCACAAAAGCAAAGTGTGCTGATCTTCCGCACGCTTTGACACTTGAATGGGCAACGGAAACTACATAGACTCGGGACAGGAAAGTAGCTAGTCGCCTGTTTTTCCATAATTTCTACAGGCTATGTAATAGTCTCTCAGATCAACCTTCAAATCACTGTTTATGTCGCAAACAGGATCCCATCTTGCATGATCTGGATGGGAGCCGTAGGCTCTGGCAACGGCATAGATGTCTTTCAGATTCACTTTCCAGTCGCCGTTAATGTCTCCCGGAATCGATATACATATCCAACCGCCCAAGAACATGTTGTCGGCAATGTCTGTTTCACCCAGAACAGGTGCTGTGTAAGCCCATATCGTATAGTTGCCAATGCCAGTACCCGTGGTGTTCCAAGCGAATATGATTGTTGTTAGGGTTCGATTTTTCAAGTCGTGGATTGTTTGGTTTGCGATGATTTGTTCGTCTCCTGTAGAACTTGCATTCAAATCCGCATAAAGGGTTAGGTTGAAGCTTTCTACAGTGTCGCCCTGATTTTCAACGGTCACATTTATGCATGCAGAATATCCTTGACCCACGACAGTTTTGGACAGGTTCACTGAGATTACAGCTAAATCATGCGTGTGAACAGGTACCTCTTTCCACGTCATGTCTGTTAGTCTTTCGTCGTCTGTCACTTTCAGTGTGACATTGCAGCTTCCAGATGATATGTAGATATGCGTTATAATCGGGTCACTTGTTGATGTGATGTTAGTGTCTCCGAAGTTCCAAGTGTAGTTGATAATGGTTCCGCCATTTGGAGCCGAAAGTGTAGCGTTAAAGGTCATTATATTGTTTGGTTGTGGGAACTCGGGCCAGTAAGTGAAACTTGCAGCAGGTGCCCCTGCAACTCTCACTGAGCCGTCTGAAAGTGTGTTGTCAGCAGTGTCGGTTTCGCCCATCACAATGCTTGCCGAGGCACTCACTGTATAAGTTCCGAGAGCGAACGTTGTCGTGTTCCAATCAAATGAAATGACAACGTTGGCCTTCGGAGCAAGGTCTGAGATATCCTGTTCAGCGATAGGAATCGAGTCAGCATAGGCCATCACATTGAAGGTTTCTGCACAGTCTCCTTGATTCTGAACCGTAACATTCACGCGCACAACGCTTCCTTGCTCCACAATGGTTTGAGAAGTCTCTACCGCAACAACAGCTACGTCGTGCCGCGAGCCGACCTTAACAAGCCAGAAGTCTGATGATCCCGCTCCGAAAGACCAAGTGCGGCCAGCAATAACATACTCATCCGTTGAAATCTGAACCATCGATCGTGCCAGATCACCTTTCACTCCTCCAAAAGTCCTGTTCCACTGCAAACTTCCAATCGAATCGGTTCTCACCAGCCAGAAGTCTTCCATGCCAAAACCAAAAGACAATGTGAAGCCAGCCAAGACGAAACCTTCATCATCAGCCTGAATGATTGAATAGGCGCGTTCAGCATCGACTCCACCGTATGTGCGACTCCACTGCGTTCCTCCAGTCGAATCAGTCTTGACTAACCAAAAGTCGCCACTGCCAGAGCCGAAAGACCTTGTTTGACCTGCTAATGCGTATCCACCATCGTCGGTCAAGATCACTGATTGGGCACAATCCCAGCTCAATCCTCCGTAGGTTCTGCTCCATTCCACGTTACCGGTTGCATCAGTTTTAATCAGCCAGAAATCAGCGCTGCCCGCACCTGAAGAGCTCGTGTAGCCAGCCATCGCGTACCCACCATCAGAACACTGCTTCACAGAATAGGCCGCTTCATCAAGACCTCCTCCATACGTTCTATTCCACAGCATGCTCCCGCTCGCATCGGTCTTGACTAACCAGACATCACTGTAACCACCGCCGAAGGAATCCGTAGACCCAACCAACGCGTATCCACCATCAGAGGTCTGAACAGCAGACCATGCCACCTCGTCCTTTATTCCTCCAAAAGTCTTGCTCCACTCAATGCTTCCGGACGAGCTAACCTTAACCAGCCAATCATCATAACCTCTCACGTCAAACGAACTTGTAGTGCCTGCAATCGCATATCCTTCATCACTAGTCTGGAGAATGCAATAGCCGTAGTCGTTGCCGCTTCCGCCAAAGGTTCTGTTCCATTCCATGTTTCCTTCGACATCGGTTTTGACCAACCAACAGTCCATAAATCCAGAACCAAATGAGTTTGTCTGACCCACCAACACATACCCACCATCTCGGGTCTGGATAACACAGTAGGCATCTTCTACCGCTACACCTCCATACGTTTTGTTCCATTGAATAGCTGGAGGCTCGGCAGATGAAGAGGAGGAAAGAACAAGCATATCCCTCGAAAGTCTGCTTCCGCCAAGGCTTTCTATGCATGGGGCATTCAAGGCTACGTTCATTGAGTAAATAGTCAAGTTCAGATTTGAGAAAAATGTGAGCGCTAGCGACAGCATCAACATTAGGCTAGAAACCATTGTCTTCAACGATTTTCTATCCACCTAATCCAGAATGAGTCGTTCTGAAAATAACATTTGTGCAGAAATCACACTGGAGCTGTGATGTGCATTCACTGCGAATGGCCGGACTTTCGTTCTTCGCTCAACGAAAAGTGTTAGAAGATGAATTCTTTGCTAAGCCATTCCGGGAACCACTTGTACCGATCAAGCTCCCCAGCCTTACGAAGCCCTTCATAAGTTGCTTTGGCAAGTGCGATCGTTCCACGTCCATCTTTGTAAAGCCTAACCAAGCTTTTTGCTTCTAGACCTTTGAGAAGCTGGTCGAGTTTTTCGTCTCCTGAGTCCGTTAGCCTCTCTTTCAGGTCTTCTCTGCTCATGAAAAGCCCAGGGTTCACTAGGTAGTCTTCAGCCAACGCTTTCAACGCGTTGTCTTCGCTTGCTTCAAGCTTCGGCAGTGGCTCGTCTGTCGAAACAGGCACGCCAAGTCTCTCGTGTATGCGTCTTCTAGGCATTTTCAAGTCCTTTCCCAACGCTTTCAGTTCACCGCGCAAGATGACGAGTTTCATAATGTCGTTAGTTCCGGCTCCGATTTGGTTCACCTTAGCATCTCTAAGGTACGTCTCGACCGGGTAGAATTTTGTCCAGCCATCGCCGCCCATCACCATTATGGCGTCGCTGATGAGTCTTTCATATGTCTCCGAGGTGAACAACTTGGCGGTCGCCCCATCCACCATAGCATCCTTGTGTTCATCTAGCAAATGCGCGGCATGATAGACCAGCAACCGTGAAGTGTGCAGGCCCGCGAACATCTCAGCGATTTTAGACTGATTAGTCGGCAGATCGATTGTCGGCTTCCCAAACTGCATACGTCGTTGCGCATAGCCGACAGCATAACGTATGGACTCGCGCATCGGTCCAAGCATGGCCGCTGAGTAGACGATGCGCTCGAAATTCAATCCCGCCATCATGACCTTCCAGCCTGCCCCTTCTTGGCCAATCACGGCCGATGCCGGAACATTAACCTCGTTGAAGTCCAGAAAGCCGTTCGGCAGTCCGATCCAACCAGAAAGCTCGTTGATTTTCTCAACGGAGAATCCAGGCACTCCCTTCTCTACTAAGAAGGCCGTCAAGTGCTGATACTTGCTTCTGTCCTCGGATTTCGCGCTGGTTCTAGCGTACACGACGTAGGTGTCAGCGAGTCCGGCGTTTGTTATGAACCTTTTCTTGCCGTTAAGGACATAGCTATCTCCTGCCTTTCTTGCGGTTGACTCTATTCCTGCCGCGTCCGAACCTACGAAAGGCTCAGTTATACAGACTGCTCCAACAACTTCTCCCTTCGCTATTCTGGGCAGCCACTTTCGCTTCTGTTCGTCTGTGCCAAAAGCCAATAACTGCTCAACGCCTCCAAACATCGAAACCGCATAAGCTTCAGCCAACGCTGAGCCGACTCGGCTTAACTCCTCAGCCACAATGGCTACACCTGAAACACCAGCGTCCATGCCACCATACTGTGGTGGAATTGCGGCACCGAACCAGCCTCTGCTAGCTACCTCCTTGAAGACCTCTAAGGGGAACCTTTTTGTCCAGAAAACCTCTTGACCTTTTCCCATGTTCTTCTCCGCGAGTGCCTGAGCCTCTACTGCCAGCTGTCTCTGTTTTTCATTCCACCATTCAAAAGGTTCCATAAACAAACACCATGACAGTATTGGCTAGGTGTGCTCTGAATTTTAAACTTTCGCAGACGCATCATCAGATTGGATGAACTCCGAAGGCATCAAGGACGAATCAAAACTGCCATGCCGTCAACGCCGCCTCCAAGATTCCATCCGTTGCAACAGGCCTAATAACCATAGGTGTAACTGCGACCATAATTCCAGAGATCAAGGCACAAAACCAACAAATGCTCCTCTGCATCTCATCCAAACCACGTGACCCGCGAAAGATCGCTTATCGCATAACCAGATAATCCGAAAGAGTGGTTCGAGAACGGCAACAAGCTTGTTGCATCTATAGAGAACACAAAGAAAAGAAAATTGCGGTTCAAGCCTACAGCTCATTCTTCTGACGTTGTATTAATTCTTATATATTGACGTTGGGATAAGGAAGTATGCTCTTGTCTGATTTGTAGGAAGGCGTGCCTTGTTTGAGAAAATCAATCTTCAAGAAACTTGAGGCTCAAGGTTTGATTGTTAACTACAATCGATTGAGGAAGAATTTGCCTCCGAGACTGCCGGATAGAGTTTTCGTCTGGGATGAAACACTTAGAGAAGGCGTCCAAACTCCGACAGTGTTCTTGACTTATGTGGAAAAGGTCAAGCTGGCAAAGATGCTGGACGAGATAGGTGTCTCTATTATAAACGTCGGTTTTCCCGCGTTGTCTGACGATGAAAAGAACAGCGTCAAACGCATCGCAAATGAAGGCTTCCAGCAAGCTATTATCGTGGCATCAGCGCGGGCAGTCAAGAGCGACATAGATGCTTGCCTTGAATGTGGGATACGCGAAATCCCAATATTCGCGCCTTTCAACGGTCTAAACCTTGAGTACAGGATGAAGATGACTAAAGAGCAGGCTTTGGCAAGGACCGTTGAGTCCATCGAGTATGCAAAGAAGCATGGTGTGAGAGTAGATTTTGTTCTGGAAGATGGTTCACGGACGCCAGTTGAAGATATCGTGCAGATATTTGCGGCGGCGGTGAAAGCTGGCGCAGAGCGACTGGTAATTGCTGACACAGTCGGGTTTTTGAGACCGTTGTCGATGCGTTATCTTTTTTCGCACATCAAAGAAGAGCTTTCGCGATTGGTCAAGAAAGAGGTTCCGCTTGCGGTTCACTGCCACAATGATTTTGGCTTGGCAACAGCAAATACCTTGGCGGCAGTAGAAGAAGGCGTCTCCTATGTGCATACTTGTGTTGCCGGGTTCGGTGAAAGAGCCGGAGGAGCACCCTTGGAGGAGGTTGTCACAGCTCTAGAGTTGCTCTATGACATAGACACGGGTGTAGACTTGAACAAGCTTTACAGACTTCTGCAATTGGCCGAGAAAACTTTTGCATTACCTGTACAGCTTCACAAGCCAATAATCGGCGAAAACGCTTTCGCTCACGAAGTAGACGAGCATGTACAGGCAATGCTTGACCACCCACTTTTATACGAGCCGTTCCCGCCTGAAATCATTGGGAGACAAACCGAATTCTACATGGGCAGACGAACAAGCAAACGTCTGATCGAGAGCAGACTTGCGCAGGCCGGAATCAAAGCTACGCCTATGCAGATTGAAGAAATAACCAGAAGGCTGCGGGGCGTCCACGAAAGTCAAGACAAGGGCGAAGCCCAGATGACGTTCTACCAGATAAAGAAGCTAATGAGAGAACTGCGAAGAGGTCTCACCGAAGAGGATTTCTGGAAGCTAGTTGAGCAGATAACTAGACAGAAGCCCAAGCTTTCTCAGCAGCCACCTTCAACTACTTAGATCTCGGCACGTAAATCCCGTTGGGGTCGATGGCCCTGAGCAGTTCAAGCTCTTCACACGTTGGCGGCTCTGTGGTTGGCACGTTTTTTGGGGTGACCAGGTCGAAGCTCGTGTTTTCCTGAACTTGCTGCAGCGAAATGCCTGGGTGAACGGTAGCCAATCTCATTCTCTTAGTCTTAGGATCAAAGTCCATTTGACAGAGATTCGTAACCACAAGCGACGGCCCGCCCCCGCGCAGGCCGGCCTTCTCTCTGGCTCCCGGCCCATCCAAGAACCCGGGGCTTGTCAGATAGTCGAGCTTATTCACCATCTTCCGCTTCTCATGAGTCATAATGACTACTACACGTTTGGCTGACGAAGCGATGTCGTTTCCGCCTCCGCTTCCCGGAAGCTTCACGGTTGGTTTCTCAAAGCTGCCGATGTAGGTGGTGTTTATGTTGCCATACTCATCGATCTGAGCCGCGCCCAAGAAGCCAAGGTCAACGTGACCACCCTGCAGCATCAACCCTAGCGTCTCAATCAAGCCAATCGCTCCTGAGGCGCGATAACCCAGCCTAGAGTCGGATATAGACAACGCAATATCTTTTGCATTTGAATCGATAAACCCTGCTTCATAAACAATCTTGGCTCCAGGCGCATGCGTCTTCTTGGCGAGCATGGCAGCTATCAGCGGTAGGCCCGTCCCTATGAAGACGACCTCGCCGTTCTTTATCTGTTTTGATCCGCAGACCGCCATCAATTCCAGAGTGTTGAATTCTTCGGGTTTCGCATAATCTTTGCTCATCTTGTTTTTCCTCCCATTAGTATGGGAACGGTTTTTTCGCTCGAAGTTTCATAAGGCGTTCGATTCCTATTTTCTGGAGAAACTCAACGCGGTTGTTAACGCTAGTGATGTATTCTTCGCAGTATTTTTGCCAGCCTTCCTCTGTCTTGCATTGTTCATAATACATTCTAACGTGCGCCATGTCATAGTCATAGTAGTTGTAGACCATCATTGGATATGATCCCCACGGGCATTCGACAACGTGGTGAACGTAAATGTTTGGAATCACCGTCTGGTCCGGTTGGCTACGTATAAGTTCCGTATCTACTATTTCTTCTGCTAGCGCAATCACCTTCTTGCCCGCCCTAGCACCCTCCATGTCCTCCCCTCTGATGCCATCTATCTGCACGTTCCCTTCCTTGTCCACACGTTGAGCGTGTACTATGCTGAAGTCTGGGCGGACTGATGGAACCAGCACCACTTTTTCTCCGGTGAATGGGCAGTCAACTACCTCGGCTTTCTTGGGTCTGAATCTAGATTTAGCAAGGATGTCCGTTCCGAGCATGCTTTTCAGAGGCATGAACGGGACACCAAGCGCGCCACCTAGAAAACGCAGGGCCATGGCCAAGTTTGAGTAGTCTTCGAACTCTATCACTCCTTCGCGAATCCTTCTCTGAATGTTCGGAACCAAGCCTATGCCCTCAATCGCAAAAAAAGCAAGTTCAAAGCGCGACACGACACACGCTCCTGACAGAATATCGATGTCCATCTCGGAACCGCATGTGTAAATGGTTAAGTTGCGCTTCTTCTGTCTTACGAGCTCATGGGCAAAGGCCATCGGAGGACGCTGGAAACCGAATCCACCCCAGAAAAGATGAGAACCATCTGGAACGAGTTTCACTGCTTCCTCAAGCGTTATTCTTTTGTCCTCTACAGGAGCATCCACCAAACACTACACCAACCAGTTTCGAATGGATTAAGGCTTCCTTATACATAGATTTTTCGACTCACCAAACAAACAACAGAAGACGCCTGGCGACTGTTCGTGTCTTGTAAGAACGGTTGCTTTCACGATCGATTGTTATAGCCTTGTCATTGTTTTCGTTTAACTAAGCGGAAAGTGCCAAATGCGGCAAAGCAACCTGCCAATCCCAGAACAGGCCCTAACCAGTATTCTGGAACAACCAGAACCCCATAGTGCTGAACAGGACAGACCTGGACCGAATTGTCATCCAGAGCATCAATGCCAGCATCATACAGTCCGTTGCCGTTAACGTCGACAACGATGTCGTATGGTCCAACTGTTAGGGGAGCGGTCCATACGGGTGTCGGCGAGATCTTTCCTGAAGAGTCTGGAAAGATCCTTTGTACGGTGCCCGGAATTCTCTTAGGAATTGGCATCTTGTCCTTCCAGAGAAAAACGTCTTTTACAACGTGCACGTTATAGATTCTCAGGCCTGAGATTCCGAATGAAGAACCTGCGTACCCGCTTCCCATCACATACATCGTCTCGTTCAGACTGAAGAGGTCTTCTGGCTTTCCGAACGCGTCACAGCTCGCGATGGTCGCTCCGCGAGCGTGTACATCACCTGCGGAAACGATTAACATGAATGCAGCCAACAGAAACACTGCAAGGATGGTTCTTCCGTTTGCATCTAGGAAAACGGATCGACTCATGAATCTCGCCATAGAACTCTTCCCGAAACTTGCTTATAAATGCCGATAGACAACACTTCTAGATGTATTCTTAACATCTCCGTGAGCTAAGGCGCCGATTCGTGGTTCAGCCGGACAGCCATCGTGAGATTTCGGTCTTTTTTTCGGTTTCCAATTTTATGCCCATGGGTTCAAACGTCTGGTTCAGGGCGGTCATCAGGTTACGAATGTAATCATCTGCGTTCACTTCTACCATGTTCTTGACAAGCTCTGCGGGTTTTACGGTGAAGGTTCTCTCGCCATACTTGAAGGGTCTGACTTTGATGAATGATACTGTGTCTCCTCTGTCAAGTTTCCTGCCTGCGTCCATAAGCTGCAGAGCACATTGGTAGGGTTGATGTGTAGTCTTTGCGTCTCCGGTTTTCTTGTTTGGATCAAAATAGAGCCGCACAGAATAGGCCAGATCTTCGAGTTTGACCTGTCTGTTTCGCATTTCTGTCGTGGCTTTCCAAACCACGCTCTTAATTCTCTGTTTGGCCTGATCATACTCTCCTTGGTTCTTCACACAAGAAAGCTCTTTTATGCATAGATGAAACGCATTTGCTATGTACCTGGGCGAATTGGACTTGATTGCGGTGACTCCTTTGATGTCGGGCGTTCCATCAGGCAATATCCCGAAATATGTCTTCTTGGCTTTCGGCAGTACACACAGAGTGTAATACTTGTCCACAGCTAAATCCAAACGAAACCGTTGCTTGATCGTTTTGATCAGCCACTCAATCTGCTCAGATGAAACATCATCCAAGAACAGCGAGTCCGTGTCACCATAAAGCGGGCGCAAGCCGTTTTCTTCAGCTAATCGCCAGCTTTCGCGCAATACATAGCGGCCATAACCAGTGATTGCTTCGGCAAGGGGCGGGCATGCTACCCCGTGGATCCTGACTGTGACGCCGTAGCTTGAAACCAGAAGAAGCTTCATCAGCTTAGCAGCAGCGTCGGCAACCTTTCTTTCCCCTTCTGGCAGGGATTTGTCCTTTGACATCGGTTTGAAGATTTTGATACGCAGTTCCTTCAGAGCGCCCACAAGAATGGAATAGAACCCTCTTCGCTTTGTGCAAACGTGGCTTTCAACATCAGGGACTTTGTTGCTTCTGCACTCTAAATGCTGACAATCAACTGTCTCATACGACAGATTGAAGCTGTCAATACAGCTCGGGTACAAGCTTTCAAAGTCACAGACCACTGTGTTGAAATAGGTGCCTGCTTTTGGCGATACGGTTAAGGCTCCTGTGACTCCATGCGTAGCCAACCCCTTTCTCAGTTCTTCAGCAGTTGGGATCAAAATGTTGTTCTTCCTCAGATGAGTGTGAATAATAGCCTTTATCCAGTTGCTCACATGTTTGCTGCTGAACGCCTCGACCAAAGGAATGTTCGCCGTTCTCGAAAGCATCCATGCAGCATAAACCTTCTCCGGCTCAGTTTCCTTCGCATTGAATAGTTCAGGATTGATTGCCGGAATCGGCTGATTGAGCAAGAAGAACCAGTAGGCAATCTGAGCGTACTTCAGCGGGTCTTCTTGTTCCATTTTTCCGAAGGTTCTTATAAATCTCTCTTTTGCTTCATCTGGTGGGTTGAGGGTCAGTTTCTGGTCGTCTTCAGAATGAAGTGCTCCGAAAACTAGCCCTTTGTCATAGACGTATGATTTTGGGAACTCGATCTCCTTTTCCCAGCAACGACTGAACTTCTCAGCCGCTTTTGAAGCGACTCTGGGGTTAGGCCAGAAAATCTTCTCGAATAGCCTCTTTTCGCCGGTGAACAATTCGGTTTTTTCTGTTACATCGATTTCGCCGCTAAAATACTTGACTATTTCCCTGTCCTCTTCCGTCAAAGGAGATGTAGTTAGAAAATAAGGTCGATACTTCTCATCGATGATTTCAACGGTTCTGCCGTTAGCATCTATGAATCTGAGCTTTATCGAGTTTGTCTCAGTAACACTTGTATCCAGCAAGTATAACTCACTCAAATGTTCACGCCTCAGGCAAGGACAATTCCTCTCTCGTTTTGGAAAGCTCTTTTCTGGTCAACGGTCTTGGATAGTTATAGATGGGACCGCTTGGTTTCTCATTGTAATATGGGCGATTGCAGTCTGGGCATCCAGATGTTTGGAAGGGCAGTCCATTCTGGATAAGCTGCTCAAGAATCTTCTTTTCCACGCCGAATTCGACCAGATGACCTTCGCTGTCAAAGAGCATGTCATCGGATCTGGCAATCTTGAGGAGGATGATGTGTCTGGCAGTCTGGATTTGCCTGTAACTCTGGATTGAAGGTTGACGCCAAGTTTCTAATGGCGTGCCCTGAATGGGTGTGAAGGCAAAAAGTGCTGGAAGAACGTCCATATCGACGCATTGTTGAATCGCTTTGACCATTTCTTCTTCAGTTTCACCTAATCCAACGATTAAATGCGTACTAACTTTGCCCTTCCCGAAAATGCTGACAGCGATCCTGAGAAGCTCGAACTGTTTCTCCCAACTATATGGTCCACCAGCAAGCACTCCCTTTATCCTGTAAAACAGTTCTGGGGTGGTAGCGTCCAACGGGATTCCTATCCTTTCTGCTCCAGCCTCGGCCAGCGATTTTATGTTTTCGCGGTTCAGGGGTTGACATGAGATCGAGAGGGGGACTTTCATCTCTTGATAGATGACTTTCACTAGGCTCTGCAGGTGCGAGAAGACTTCGGGATAGTTTAGGGCTTGGACGCATACACGTTTTACAAGCATGCTATTGACTGCTTCTCTTAATCCGTTAATCACTTGTTCTGTAGGAAAGACTGGCCAAGAAACTCTTGACAACATGTCTGCATTGCTCCTGCTTCCTCTGGCTTGTGGACAAAAACCGCAGTTCGCAGCGCACTTGTTCTCTCGGTATGTCATCAAATAGGCAGTGCTGGGCTTAGCATCAAGTTTTCCTTCCGCAAGTCCAATAACAACGGCAGAGCCTAAGGAGACACGAATCTGTTCCGGCAGGCGCCTTTCAACTTCCCCCAGAATCATAGCGCTCATCGACATGCAGGAATCGTCTTCCAACACTAAAAGCCTTTGCTGAAGCTACGAACGGACTGAGCACACAGAAAAATTGGAAGAAAGCACGTGTCGATCAGGTTTCAAGCGGTCAACATACCCCGTATTAATGGCGAGGACTCAAATTCCTCTATCAATCCTAGGCCCTTGTTCGTGGTTCGATAGAAAGTCTTGTCCTCTGTGATAAAGCCTTGAGACTTGAGAAAACTGGTGTATCTGACAAACTGCTCGTAGCTTAGCGAAACGGAACTGATCAGGTGTGATTTCCTGATACCATTCTTTGCCGCCTTCAAAATGGCAACAGATATGATCAAGTACTCTCTTCTCTGGGATGGAAAAACCGAACCTCTGGCCATCCCCCATTCCTCCCAACTAGATATAACTATCTTCTAGAAGTTAAATCTATCTTCGGACACTGAATACCGAACTCGCAAATTTCTGGCGACAGAATCAGATTCTCTACCCAAATCATGTATCGAGACCTAGCCTCCGCACTGCTGATGCGTGAGCTAGCCACTACGATAACTGTTAAGAACAGCTATCCGAATGTTCATACCAGAGAGCAATGAAGCTTCCTTCAACTGAAAGCGTCTGGCGCATGACAGACAAAAAACTGCTAGACACTCTAGACAGAACGCTTCTGCCGTCCAGACCGAAAAGAATCAGGTTCTACGCCCCCAGCTTCATGTACTACAAAACAAGCCAATACAACTCCTCACCCACCGACTTTCCCACAATCTCCGTGACAGGCAACAGTTGTGCACTGAAATGCAAACACTGCGGCGGAATAGTCCTGAACACCATGTACCCAGCCATCACGTCGGACGAACTACTGGAACTATGCACACGGCTTAAACAAAGAGGCGCGTTAGGCTGTCTGATAAGCGGTGGCTGCCTGCCGGATGGTTCGATTCCTCTTGAGAAGTTTATTGACGTTATCGGAAGGGTCAAACGAGAATTGGGCTTGACCGTGTTTGTGCATACGGGCATAATAGACTCCGAAACAGCTAAAGCGTTGAAAAAGGCCGAAATCGATGCTGCCCTGATAGACATCATAGGCTCAGACAACACGATACAAGAAATCTACAACATGAACATAACAGTCAAAGACTTTGCAAGCTCTCTAGAAGCGCTGGATGAAGCAGGAATTCCCTTCGTGCCTCACGTCATCGTTGGGCTTCATCATGGGAAGCTGAGAGGCGAGGCACGTGTCCTGGAGATGATTTCAGAGTATAAACCTTCAGCCTTGGTCATAATAGCTTTCATGCCCATACGCGGAACAGCAATGCAGGACACAAAACCACCAAGACCCCTGGACATCGGACGGGTTGCGGCGAGCGCCAGAATGATGTTTCCGAAGATTCCGCTCGTCCTAGGTTGCATGCGCCCAAAGGGCAAGCATCGAGCAGAGACCGACATTCTTGCATTGAAGGCAGGCGTTGACGCTATAGCTTTTCCTTCTGAGGAAGCCATAAGATTCGCTGAAGCACAAGGCAATGAAGTCGCCTTTTCTTCTTTCTGTTGTGCTCAGATTTGTCTAGATGTCAAGGACCCGACCTTGTTCAGCAAATAACAAGCGCTTCCATGATTTCGAAGCGTTTCGAAGCAAGCTGCCAAGACTTCGTTTCACAAGCTCAACGAGCTTGCGACTCTACATGGTTGAATGTGAAGGCTTCTTAAGCATCTTGGACCCCAAGACCATTGCCCACATTGATGCTGCAAGCGCCGAAATCGTCTCGGGAACAGCAACGCCCTCAACATAGCGTGCTGCAAAATATGCGATCCAAGGTGTTGCCGCAAACATTGCCACTAGGAAAGTGAACAAGCCAACTCTCAACTTACCCAACTTCAACAAAGCTGCTGCCAACACGAACATCGATAACGAAAAAGACACGAAGAAAACCACGGAAACATACCAGTGCGCTGGCGTGCAGTTTTCGTTGAAAACGCCGATTGCAATAAGAGCCAATGAGGCAAGAATGAACAGGAAGACTCCGACCTTTCCTGACACCGTTGAAGCTAGAAGACCGAACAATCCGATCCCAAAAACCAAGGTCAATACTCCGCTCGCAACGAGGCCATAATTAAACAGAATCGAAGTAGGTTCAGCCTGAACTCCCAAGTCGCTCAAGGCGTTTTCCGTCCAACTGAACGGCGGATAGAACGATACTGCAAGCAGAATGCAAGTAAACGCGACAATAGGCGCGACCATCCCACAAACGCCCGAGATTCTTGACCAGTTAACCCTGGTAGGATTCGTGACATAACACTCCTTGTTTTCTTATTGGTCTAGGAGATATTTTTGCCTTATGAACCTCCTCAACACTGATTGAAGCCAGAGAACTGGCTGATGTAACCGTTCTGTCGGACGGCCCATTCCTGACATCACCGGACTCAACATGCAATGTCTGAAGGTACGAACCGTCTGAGCTGTTGGAGAGAGCGCATTTTTTCCTTGTTTCCTATTTTCGCCTCCTGAACCGCCTGTCTAAGCATCTGAATGGACTCATCCATTGACTTGCGATCAACTGGATAGGGCACACCATCCTTCCCACCGTAGGCGAAGGAGTATTTGACAGGGTCCTTCCAGCTTGGCTTGTCACGTAAACCAGTTCAGCAACCAACGCCAGACCCCTGACCGTTGCCGGTCCTACGCCTCTGAAAGCCAACAGCTCCTCGTAGTTCCGCGGCTGAAACTCATACACTTCTCGCAAGGCTTTCCAGTTTATGTTTCGTGGCATGGACAAGGCTTCAATCAAGCGTTCTATACCCGAGTTATTGGTGGACTTAGGCAGCCACTCTTGAAGCGATTTCTGATCAACAAGCTTGTTGGGAATGATCAATCGCATGATCTTCTCTGGCTGTTCCTTGGCCAGATCCACGGACGTCTTTCTACAGGTCTCGCTCTCTTTGGCTGTCATGTCTAGCACTTTCTCATGTTTCATGTCACAGACTATAGCGCTGTGTGGTTCGACGATCAGATTTTGGGCAGTTTCGGAGAGCCAGTGATAGCGTCTTGCTGTGCGGTCTTGCAGGCTCATGCCTTGTTGTACTACTGTCCACATGCCGTCTTCAGTTAATAAGAATGCGTGGTGATAGAGCTGGTAGCCTGCCTTAGGGCTACGTAATGTTTCCATAGTGGTGGTGGTTGTGTTGTTGTTGCTCATGCTTGTATCTCATCTCCTGTGTACTGTTCTAGTGTCCGGCACTTTGCGGCTTCGATGTATCCGTTCATCGTTTCTAATATCCATCTCTTTATCACATACCTTTTTGGGTGTCTCATCGTTCATAACCTCATGTCTTGCATTTCATCTAGTAATTGTTGTGGTGAAATGAGCGAGCGACCCTCTTGCCAAAGAGGGGGAATGTTTATGTTTCCGAGGAGAGCCGACGAGGGAACAATAAACATTTAGCGAGCGAATGACTTGAATTTGTGCGCTTTTTGGACGCGCGGTCATGTCCGACTCGAATGGCGGACTGATCTTTTGACTATCAAGCCGCGCGGGTTCCAAAAAGCGCTTTGAATGTGTAAATCTTTGTCCGAAGAATCTCATGTTTAAGCTGGCGCTCTTAAGACGCTTGCTGGTTTCTATGTGTGCGATAAGGCTGAGTCCTGAGGGATTCTGAGGGTTTTGTGTTGTGGTTGTCGTTGGTTACGTGATGCTTTTCTGGGTTTTGCGGCTTTGCGTACCGATCAGATGTCGTCGAGGTTTCTCGGAACGTCATGATTGTAGCGCGCGCGAATTTATGACGAACGCCTCTTATAGTTCAGTCGCAGAGATTCCGATAAGGGAAGACCCGTGATGGAATCCAACCCTAAGATCAAAGAAGCAGTGGAGTGGTATTCTCAGAATAAGGTTATTTATGAAGCTCTTTGCAGAAGAGCAGAATCCATAATCAAAGAAGTGCTTGACCTAGAGAAGATAAATTACTACAGCGCCACTAGCAGGGCAAAATCAATTGAGAGTTACAGACTGAAGGCATCTAAGCCAAAATATAGAGATCCATGCTCCGAAATCATGGATATGGCGGGGCTCAGAGTTATTACCTACACTGATTCTGATGCAAAACGGGTATTTGAAGTGATCAAAAGCACTTTTGAACTCCTACCCACCCTAAGTTCTGATAAGACGGAAGCGCTTGGCGTTGACAAAGTGGGCTATCGATCTCTTGATTGTATTGCCACGTTGGGGAAAGAGAGACTGAAACTCCCTGAAAACCGTTTGTTCAGAAATCTACGTTTCGAAATACAGATAAGAACAATATTGCAACACGCATGGGCAGAATTCGAGCATGATAGAAACTACAAGTTCAAAGGATTATTACCAAAGGACTTAAGACGCAGGCTGTCACTGGCTGCTGGAAGCTTGGAATCAATAGATAGAGAATTTGACAACTTATCCAAAGAAATTGACGCGTACTCCACTGAAGTAGAACAGAGAACTGACAAAGGCGATTTAGGTATTTCAATAGATTCTGTCTCGCTAACCGCATTCTTGAACGAAAAATTTAGAGATCTTGTAAACGAGGGAATAGTCAACCCAGACTTGATTTTGGGCGAAGTTACGATAGAAGAATTATCTGTCATGGGCGTTGATAGCCTTAAGAAGTTGGATGACATTACACCCAAAGACTTCGCAGAAAAAGCACGTTCCTTCTATTTGCCAATTCGGCGAAGAGGACTAGATACATCTAACTTTTCCTCGATCATAAGTGATATTCTAATAATCTACAATGCTGACCTTTACTTCCAAAAAGCTTGGAATGATCGCTGGCAGGGCATATATCAGGAAACAGTGGAGCTTCTTTGTGCTTACGGGGTCGATTTCGAGAAATATCGACTAGAATACAATCTTGACGTGCTTTAAGAATCCAGACTAATCACCCAAAAGTGCAGAAACATTTGTGTGTGAAGAGTTGATCCCAGATGAAAAAGGAGGAAATCAGTGCGCGCTGATGGTTTACGCGTGCTTCTCGTAAGCGCCGTACAGGGTTGTGGCGCTTGTTCTTTTGGTGTCGTTGTGAGCATAGAGAAATGGGATAAGAATGCATGTGCTTGCGGGTGTTGGCGTATCGGCTTTTGCGGAACGGCGGGCAAGTGCAAGCTTGCCGAACAGCCTAATTTTCTCTTTCTGAATGGTTTTGTGCCGCGCGCTAATCCAAGCTTTGCAGTTCAGAAGAGATTAATAATAGGTTGCCTCTACCTTGATAAGAGGGCAACATCAATGGCGATTTCCAAAGTGATAAAACAAGACGCAAAAGCTGCATTGCTAGCTGCCAAAGATGACGATTTTAGATCGATGAACATTTATTCCAACAGAATTATGACAAATGCACTTTTTGACAATGATCCTAATCCCAACTTCGCTTTGATTGGTTTCTTTTTCAAAGAAACTGCCAGAATGTGTGGCGAGATGAAAGCCAGCAAGGAAAGCACCGCTTATTCAACTGCAAAATCAATTGTCGTGAACTACATTGAATCAGTGGATGTTGAGGGCACGAACGAAAAGCTATGGTCTGACTTTGCTGATTTCTATAATAAAATAAGGAAATATGAAGAAGATGAATACGAGAAAGAGAGCTATGAAGATGCTCCAGTGTTTACAAAGTCAGGTTTCCGCTGGTTGTCAGAATTGATAAACAAAGAAAGAATGTTTTTGTATGATAGTAATAGTCGATATTTGACTGGCGTTGCAGTAGAAATGGAACGGATTATCCGTGCCCATGGAGGAGAATTGCATGAGATTTGTGTTGTCTCTTTGTTCAAGGCTTTGAGCCTCTATTCCAACTACCTTAGCTATTTCGACCAAGATTATCGAAAAGAGGTTATTGCAAAGTCGTTTTTTTCATACCTAGATTCAGTCGTAACCATAGCCAGCAAAGAGGAAGTTGATTTTGGCCAGGTTACGAAGCTTCTAGCCAAGATTATTTTCGATTGGCGAATTTGCTATATTCGGTTTTTAGAACGTCTGAGCATTATTCCAGTTGAAGAACGAAAGGTTCCGATAGCTGAAGAAACAAAGAAGAAGCTAGCTGAAAGCGTCGAAAAAGCTCTGGAACAAGAAGTGAGGTAAAAGTGTCCAAGCTGATTGACAAGTTAGCTTCTGAGATACAGTCATCAAATCCAGATCTTTCCTCCGAAGAAATATCTGCCGAAATTGTTACCTTGATGGAAAATGAAGTTTTGCCTTCGGTTATAGATAGACTTCGATTGCCAAGACTTCCTTCTCCAATGGGACTGCGAATAGAGGCATTCAAACAAGCACGCCGTCGTGGGAAACAAGATCGTCACGAATTGCGGAATAAGATTGGTTTCGTTCGTGAATTGGAGAAATTGAAGTGTAACTACTATGCATCTGATTCTACGTATTCGGACTTTGGGGATGTGGACCCAATAGACTTCAACCGAAGATCTACTGTTTACTTCGCAGATCATTGGAAGAGGAGGAAAAGGCGAGTCCCATTGGGAACTGGTGCACTGCTGCCAAAACTGGGGTTCGAATCCTCCTTTGATATGTCTGAGAGAAAACCGCAAAGGATTCCTGAATTCTTGACTTTTGATTCAAGTATTTCAAAGAGAATTGCGTCGGATCCGTCCTTTGAGAAAATTATAGCTAGAGTGGAATGTGGAATAAGACAAAGGTTTAAGGATATTCCAAGCATTGTATTCAGTTTTTCACTAAGAAAGGATATTGATGATCCCACCAAAGAAAAAACAGTGATTCGTGTTAGGATTCCAAACAGCAGTTTTAGGGAAAAAATGAATTATTGGCTGAGAATTGATTTCGAGGTGAGAAAAACAATAAAAGCTCTAGATCTCTGCGAGGCAGAAAGAAGAGCAATAAATCGGAATCTTATTACTCATGTTGAATCAACATAGGAGAATATTCTATGTATGTTCCCAAGGAGAAGCATTTTAGGCCTAGGAAATTTCTGAAACTTGCGGAGATCTTGATTGAAGATGAGAAATATGAAAAGCCTGCGCGGATTAGGACAGCAATTGGGAGAGCTTATTATGCATCCCATCTGTTTGTGAAAGAAAAAATGCAGCAGGCTGGCTGGAAAGTACCTGATGATCACAATGTTCACAACTTCGTTATTGACGAACTGTTGGACAGTGAAATCCCACAAATCGGATCACAACTAGACCAGTTGTTTCAAAAAAGACGCGATGCTGACTATTATATGGATGCCTTATTGGAGATTTCAGAAGGAAGATATTGCGTACAACTTTCTCAAGGAATTATTTCGTTTATGGATCAATTTCAACTGAAGAAAAGAGCTTAGTCTTCATAGCGATTGCAGGAGCAATCTACTGACTCTGAAAACACACAAAGAGTGAAGTTTTATCCCTGATTGCTTTGCTTCCTGAACGCAGTCAGGATTTCAACAAGAATGGGCGTATTAAGCGGGTATTTGGCAAACGGCCTTGGCTCGGATCGGGGGCGCGCGCTAGTTGTTATTTTGAGTTTTTGTGGATTGGAGCGCAGGCATGATACGAGCGCGACTTTAATGGTTTGGAGCAATCGAGATGAAGAGTCAAAGAAGGAGGGTCATATGCGTTTCTCGAATCGCATTCGTCTGGCTGGAACGTGCAGCCGAGCGAACGCTCGGCGCCATAAAAAAGGGGGATGGACGTTATTTGCGTTTTCTGAACAGACGATTTATGACTTTATCCATTTCTGGTAAGAAAGGGGCGGTTTTGTCTCACGGCTTGCGTCGGATCGTGGGCGCGAAGCGCCCACAACAAAGGTATTGTCTTTTTTTGGTGAGGAATTTATTGTAAAAAAAGGGGTTTATTTGCGTTTGCGGTATATGTGGATTTCTCCCATTGTGTCGGCTTTTTCGAATCCGGTTTGGATTAGTTGTATGGCTTCTTCGGGTGTTTTGGCGGTTTTGCATATCCATTCGTCGGTGAAGTTGAATATGGATGCTTCGAGGTCTATGTATATTAGTGTGTGTTCGATGTATTTGTGTCCTAGTTGTCGTTTGACTTCTAGGATTTCTCTGGTTTTGTGGTATAGCATGGTTGCGAAGAAGTGGCGTAGGTCGTAGAGGCGTATCGTTTTTAGTGTTGGGTCTGCGATTTTGTTGGCTAGTCGGTTGCGAGTGCGTGTAAAGCTTGTTCCGTAGTGGTCTTCTGTTCCTTTGAACATTTTGTCGTTGGGGTTTAGCTTGTTGCGTATGATGTGAGCTAGAAGTAACGATGCTAGCGCGTTGGATATTCTGAGAGTTCTAGGTGTGCCGTGCTTTGCGGTTGTCGGGTAAACTAGGTGTTGTTGGAGGTCTATGTCTTTTACTTTGAGGGTGTGGACTTCGACGGGGCGCATTCCGGTTTCTTTGCTTAGCGTTAGTTTTGTGGCTAGTGTTTTGCCGGAATCGGAAATTATCATGTTGATCTTTTCTTCAGTTGGAATTTTGATCTGTTTGTTTGCCATGCAGTTGTATTTTGGTCGGGTGTAAGGAATGTTTTGGTATTGACAATATTTGGCGTAAACTTGGACTAGGTGCGCTTTGTACGATTCGCTTTTGTCGCGGGTGCTTATGTACTCGTTTACTTCTGTGGGGTTGTCTAGGTTTGTGTGTTTGTTGAGGTGGCTTAGTATCCAGTTGATGTTTCGGAGTTGTCTGTGTCTCATGTGTATTTTTTCTAGGTGTGCGAGGTAGTTTAGGAAAGGAGTGTTGTTTGCTGTTTCGGCGTGTTGATAGAGCTGGTAGCCTGCCTGAATTGCCGTATTGTCAACTTTGGCACTCATCTTGCTCGCGTAACACAGTGTCTTGACCTTATCGTCTGACAACCCAAACTTCTCACCAGCTCCTGCAATTTCCGAGGGTGTTTGTCTCGAAGCTCTTCCTTTTCCGCCACAAACAGCGAAACCGTGCTCTTCAGGCACAACGGCTTGCTTCAAAACCCCAGTCAGAACTGTCGTTACTCCGGAGGAATGCCAATCATAACCAAGGACGCAGCCCAACGCTTGAAACCAGAGCGGATCAGAAATCCGCTTCAGGAAAGCAGCCCTACCGTACTCATCAACGATGACTGTTACTATTCCCTTCGCAAGACTCGTCATGCGAGTGACTAGCCATCTTGGCGCCTTGCCATAATGAAGCGGAAGTCCAGCAACGCCTGTTCTCTGCACGATCAAACACTTGAATCAATTTGGTCATAAAATGGTTTAAACTATTTTGGACGCGTTTTCAGCAAATAACCCTCGCGGTCAATTTCGCCGCGACGGATTCGAGTAGTTGAAATCGGCAAACTGCTCTCAGAAGAAACCAAATCAATCACGATAACCACAAGCGGAAACAAACCTGCTTCTCTCCTCTTCTTGTTAATCTCACGCGCCGTTGGTTCAGTTTCCCTACTAACCACTAATGCTTCAATGTTCGTTGAGGTCAACGCTGGTCCGAAGGAATCATTTAAGGTAATAATCTTGGCCCGTTTCAGAAATCCAACCTCCAGCAAGAATTCCTTTAGTTCACTCAGTCTTTGTGCGTAAGACGCTGTGGCGTGAGGCTTTTTCATGGCTTTGATGAAGTCGTCGGAACACAAACCTATCAAGACATGGTCGCCCACTTCAAAGGCTTTGGCAAGCAGAGCCTTGTGCCCCTTATGAAGTTCGTCAAAAGTTCCTGCCACAGCCACGGTTTTGAACGTCCTCCCCATAGCTTTCACGTTTAGGTCGCATAGAGCAAAGGTGAAGCTATTTCAGTTTGATTCTTTCAACAGTAGCGTCCAATATTCGTCTTGCCACTTCCTCTTTACTGGTCAGAGGAACATGAACAGTCTTTTTCTCTTTGTCTACGATGAAGACTTCATTGGTTTCAGTGCCAAATCCAGCGCCCTTCTTTCCAATATCGTTCACGACAATCAAATCTGCTTTGGCTTCGAGCAGTCTCGCGTATGCGCTCCCGATCAAATCCTTCTCTGGCAGCTTGTATTCCGCACGAAACGCAACGAGAAAAGTCTTTGGACTGATCTTCTTTATGGAATCAATAATTTTGCTTGTGGGTTTCAGTTTTAGGTCGAATTCTTTGAGCTTGTGCGTGGAAACCTTGTAGGAATAAGGCTTCTCAACTGCCCAGTCGGCGGCTGCCGCGGCAGCTATCACTATATCATGTCTCTTTCCTTTCAATTCGGCAGTTACTGCTTCCTGCATCTGACTCGTCGTCTCGATGGAGATTACGTTGGCCTTTGTTGGTGGGGTTGCTGTTCCGGGACCATATATGATCGTTACTTCTGCTCCACGGTTCAGGGCTTCTTCAGCAAGGGCAATGCCCATTTTGCCAGAGCTTCGGTTCGTCAATACGCGAACTGGATCTATAGGCTCAATTGTCGGTCCAGCCGTGATCAATATCCTCAATCCGGAAAGGTCGTGGTTGACCGTGAGTCTGTGAATGACTGCGTTCGCGATCTCGCTCGTCTTGGCGATTTTGGCTTTTCCTTCCTCGATTCTAGGGCCGACAAACTTGATGCCCAAAGCTTTCAGTTTCTTGATGTTCTCAATCAACACAGGATGTTTGTACATGGACTCGTGCATGGCAGGGACGATTACAATCGGTATGCTGGAGCCGAGGGCTGTTGAAACAACTGAAGTCACCGTTGTGTCGTCGATTCCGCATGCGATCTTGCTTATGGTGTTCGCGGTTGCCGGGGCCACGAGGATCAAATCCGCCTTTTCTGGGTGTTCGCCGGCCAAAGCCACATGCTCGATCTTTCCAGTCAACTCAGTCACGATGGTGTTTCCTGTTGCCCATTCCATAAGATAGGGATGGATGATTTTCTGAGACGAGGGCGACATTACCGCGTGGACTTCTGCGCCGTGGCGCATGAGAGTTCTGGCAATTTCAGGGCACTCCACTGCAGCCACGCTACCAGTTATGCACAGGACTACTACTCTGCCCTTGAGCTCGTCTCCTTTCGTCCCTATGATGTTCTTGGCTGGATGATTGCCCAACAATGTTCCTCCTAGCCTCTCAATCTGTTTGTGACGCTCTTTAAGTCTTCCAGAAAATCATCAACGTGTTCCCTTCGGACGTGGGGCATAATCACGATTCTAATATGTCTCGGAAAGAGGGCGACGGCCCATCCCTTTTGTCGCAACCCCTGAACTACTTGTCGAATGTCAAATGCCTCTGAGGTTATCCCCACAACATTCATGGTTGGCTTCACGATGATGTCCAAACCTTTGATCTTCGGAATCTCGTCTGCAAGGCGCCATGTCAGTCGCATGCAACGATTCACGATTCTACTATAACCCTCACGTCCAAGATGCTTCATTAGTGCCCAAACAGCGATGACGGAAGCGCCTGATCGTGTGCAGACGATGGTGGCGTTTTTTGCTTCTCCTCCCGCAAGGTAAGAAATGTTCCAGGCAATCGCCTCTCTCAGTTTCTCGTTTCGGAACAGCATTCCCCCTGCAGGAATCGGCGCTAGACCCATTTTGTGAGGATCAACAGTCATTGAGCAAACGCCTTCAGCCGCAAAGTCAAAGACTGAGGAGTTCAGTCCGAGGTCTTTAAGGAATGGCAGAACAAAGCCTCCGAAGGCGGCGTCAACATGGAAATACAGACCTTCGTCCAACGCAATCTCAGACAGTCTCTGAATTGGATCGACTACGCCTAGGCCGGTCGTTCCTGCAACGCCTACGATCGCAACAGTCTTTGGATTCACTGCTTCTCTAGCGGCTTCCACATCGACTCGGAATTCCTTGTCCAGCTTGACCCTAACGATTCTTAAGCCCAGCAAGTCTCCTGCTTTGTCGAAGGAGCAGTGTGCGGAAGCAGGAACGATGACCTCGCCGCCTTCTTTCTTGGCGATTTTTCGCGCAGCCCATAGTGCAAGAATGTTGGCTTCTGTTCCACCAGTGACTATGTGGCCCGAGGCGTTGGGGTTTGAAAGCAATGAACCGAGCATCTGAATCGTTTCCTTCTCCAGGTCAGCCACTCCTGGAAACAGCCCAAGATCACCCAGATTTTTGTCTAAGAAGCGATTGTACAGCTTAGCGCCCAAGCGATGTGATTTGGTGCACATAGAGCCGATGATTCTTCCAGACTCGAAAGTCAGGTCTTTCTTGAGTCTTGATTCAAGCTCTGCGAATACGGCTTCCCGAGACACCCCTTTATTCTCCAATCCTACAACACTCCATAAGCTCAATGGTAGGTGTGTTCATCGTCCGGGTATTTACCAGCAAGAACTTCCTCCCTGAATTTGGCCACGGCATTCTTCATGATCGAGCTCAGATTGGCGTATGGCTTCACGAATTTCGGACTGAAGCCGTCGCTCATACCCAGCATGTCGTTTATTACCAGAACCTGCCCGTCGCAGAATCTTCCTGCACCTATGCCTATCGTAGGCACTTTCGCCTGTTCGGTTATTTTCTTTGCCAAGCTTTCAGGAACACACTCAAGCACGATTGAAAACACACCGCACGCTTCAAGTTCCAATGCGTCGCGAACGATTTTCTCTGCTTCCTCAGGTGTCTTCCCCTTGACCTTGTAAGCCTCAGCCGTTTGAGGCAGCATCCCAACGTGGCCCATCACTGGAATCTTGGCGCTAAGCAGAGCCTTCACGATTTGCGGTCGACTGCCTTCGACCTTGACCCCACATGCTCCAGCTCCGAGGAAGCGCTGGGCATTCTCCAAAGCGGTTTCTATGGTGTTGTAGCTGTTTATTGGCATGTCTCCTATGATCGGCGTGTTCTTTGCGCCTCTTGCTACGGCGCGTGTGTGATAGACCATGTCTGCCATTGTGACGCTTTTGGTGTCAGCATATCCTTGAAAAACCATGCCCAGACTATCCCCGACAAGAATCAGATCGATTTTCATCTCGTCAAGTATCTTGGCTGTCTGGAAGTCGTATGCAGTAAGCATCACGATTTTTCCTTTGCCTTTCTTCTGCCTAATCCTTTCCTGAAACTCCATTATTACCCTCCAAGAACCTTATCAAACCTGCAAGCGTTTCGTTCACAGGTGTCAGAATGCCGTGCTTCTTGCCCATTTCAACTATTTTTCCGTTCAAGTAGTCAATCTCCGTCTTCTTGCGTTTTGTGATATCCTGGTACATAGACGAGAAATTCTTGTATCCTGCGACGGTTCTATCGATTCTTTCTGCCAGATCAGCAGCCAGAACGACTCCTTCACCTTCTGCAACTGCAATGCACTCCCTGACAACCTCGATTCTCGTCTTCTTCAACGAGTCAACTATGATAGCGCCATCGGTGACTCGAAGAATCGCCGTCAACGGGTTCACCACACAGTTAACGACAAGCTTATTCCAAACGTCTCGATCAATGTTTTCGGACAGCTTCGCATCGAGACCACACTTGTTAAGCATTTCCACTATTTCCTCCGCAGTCTCGCCTTGACCTATGATTGTCCTCCCACTCCAAAACTTCACGACTCCGGGTTCAAGGAATTCGGCCGCCACCTTCAACACGCCTCTCAGAATCTTGACTTCCTTACCAGCAGTGTGCTCGACTATCTCTTCGTTTCCAATGCCATTCTGCAAAATCAGAATCACAGTGTCCTTTCTCAGCAGGTTCTTTATTCCGTCAATGGCTCTTGCTGAATCCTGCACTTTTGTAGTGAGAATCACAAGCGTTTTTTCAGGTATACTTCGGATTTCGGTGTCGGCTTTTAAGTGGAAAGTTCCGTCTATGTCACCTGAAACCGACAGACCTTTCGAGTTCACCGCTTCAACGTGCGCCTTGCCTCCAATCAGGGTCACGTCATGATTTCTGGACAGTGCCGCTCCAAAGGAGCTTCCAACAGCACCAGCACCCAAGATGAAGACCTTGTTAAAGGTCAAGCTTCTCGTCCTCCAATGTAGTGTGCTTTTCTTCCTTGGCGAATTTAAGCAGTCTTCGGTGGATCAGAGCAATTGATTCAGCCAGGTTTTTTTTGTTGTCAAAGCTCCGCAGAATATCTGCGGGATTCTTTCGGCCCTGTTTCCGTAGTGTTCCTACAGTTTTTGTGAGTTTAGGGGTCGCTCTTGTGATGTTGTCTACTATGGTTATCGAGGCTTTCTGCGCTGTTCTGGACAGCGGGTTAAGGTCGACTGCTATGACTCTCTTGCCCATTTTGACGAGTGCTTCCGTTCTGTCGCCGTCTTCCAGCGGAACAAGAACCACATCAGCGATGAGAATGCCACGAGGATCCACGCGTCTTCTTTCGCTACCCAACTCTGGAATTCTTGCAGAAGCATCTTCTCCCACGCCTAGAACCTGTGAAGCACCTGCTCTTTCCAGAACCTTCTTGATCGCTTGTTCCCTTTCAAGTGACCTATAGAATAGATTGACCTCGACGCTTGCTCCTGTTGCCTGAGACAGCTTCATAACATCTTCGGCCACTAGTGCGGCTACGTTCCCGTTAACAGAGATCACTGGCTTCTTGGCTCTTACGATAGCGGCTGCCGCCGCTTCTATTGCTCTAAGAGCAGGTTCAGTTGTCCTTTCGCCCAATAAGTAGTCGAAGGCTTCTCCTCTGCCGTGTGCAATGAGGCCTGCTGAAGCCACAACTCCTTCATGAAAATGCTCAATCAGCTTCTCACGTATCCTGAGCGATTCTGCACGCGGATGGTCAGGAGGAACGTTTGGGCTCGTCATTTCAGCAGTCGCGCTCCTTCAAAGTCTACGCCGCTTGTGACAACCGTACCTCCCAGACCATGTTCATGGAAAATCCTTACAATATCCTCAAGTGAATCTGGCTCGACCAGCGTGAACGTGGACTCGCCGAACATGGCCACGCTGCAGGCAAAGCCAGCGGCGTCTGTTGCCTTCAGAACTCGTCTCACTCTCTCGGTTATCAAACCTACATGTTCAGCGAACTGACGAGAAAGCTCCAGAAAGCCAGCCAGATCAGGCTTCTCTGCTAGCTTGTTAACAAGGTCGCCGCCGAGCCTGTCCACGCGTTCGCGAGTAGTTGGATTTGTCAGTGATTCTTTCGTGGATAGCGGCCCGAAACTCAGGCACGCCACCATTGTGTTCTTTGAAACGGGAACTTGGAGGATCTCACCTATTCCGGGCGCACCCGGTTTGGTTCGGATCTCCACGCCGCCGAATGTCTCAGCGATCACCGTGCCCAGCCCAGTCTTGCATTCGACTTCAGCCACGTGCGCCATCTGGGCAGCTTCAGTTCTCGTCATGTTCAATTCAAGAGCTTCGTTCAGTGCCAAAGCCAAACTCAAAGCTGCAGCTCCGCTTGTGCCGAACCCGGCTCCGATGGGGACGTTCATGCGATGTTCGATAAAAACACTATAGTGGCTGCATTTTTTTAGCCTGGAAAGCGCGACGTTCATGACTTGTCTTGAGACTTCCGCGGAGTCCTGTATAACACCATTGATCTTGATCTCTGATGAAAATTCCGGCGTTTTCTTGACCACAATTGTGGTTTCTATCCCATTGTTTAAAGATACTCCAGCCCCCCTAGAACCAATGTACAAAGGATTCGATGAGTTATCGAATATCTGGAATAATCCCGTAATGTGGCAGGGAGAGAAAGCCCTAACTACTTTCATGCTTGCACGCCTGAATGGCAAAATTTGATGTTTGAGCGCCAAATAAGAATTCTGTATGGAATGTTTAAACACGTTTAGATTTCCTTAATGCAAGTCTCGCTATCTTCTGTACAGACGTTTATGGCTTCGAAGAGCTTATGATGATGCATACCTGAAGTAGCTCACTGTCGTACGTGTCTACGGTTATGTGTAGTTTTGTTCTACGCACAAGTTCTCTTATCTCGACTGTGCTGATGTTTGGTCAACGGAGAGAAATAGATAATGAAGCTGTTCAACAATAAGAAAGCACTGAGCACAGTAGTGACTACACTGATAATCCTAACGGTTTCAGTGTTGCTAGCGACGGTCGTCACGTTCTACGCTATCAACGTGACAACCACAAGAGTCCAGGAAGAGAACCTCTTCCTCACAAAACAGCACGTTTGGTACAACACAAGTGGCGCATGGGCTGAAGCCGCAATAGTCATCGTGAACACTGGCGGAAAAGACGTCGTAATAGACAAACTAACGGTTAGAGGACAAGAAGTAAACTGGACCACAGCATATTTCTGGAGAACAAACACCGTCACAGTTTCGAACGACTTGCAGGTCACGCCTCTGAAGCCAACCGGCGTCAGTTACAACATTACAGTGCAGGGTGCTTTGAGGGCATTCGACCGGGCAACTGACGACATCACATTGAAGTCAGGCTACACGATGGTCATGTACGTTGTGAACCCAGGCAGCGTCGCTTTGAACGACGTCGGCACCCCCGTTGGCATAGCGATTTTCAGCGCAAACGCTCAATACTACAAAGAATCAAACGTTCAAGCTGCTCAGTAGAACACAATCCCCCCTTTCCTTTTCTTTTCTCTATTTCTGCCTGAAACTGGAATACCTTCAGATCACTGTCAATGCTCGGTTTTCGCTGGATTTTAGAGATTGATTCCCAATACTTATGTGTAGTATTGCAGTACGCACACCATCTTATCTCGTTAGGGCCTCGATAAGCTCTGATTAGGCATGCTAGAAAGGAGACTGTCCAGAACATTGCGGTTCAAAAAACCCAGAAGGCAGATGGGATTCTTGCGTTCGAAAAAGGCATTCGCCATCCCTGTAACCTACCTGATACTTTTCGTGTCGCTCATCGCAGTAATCTCTGTAACATACACTTTTGCTGTCGCAAGGATAAGCGCCAGAGCCAACTTAATCAAAGTCTCAGTAGCTAAACAAAACATGCAGGTTCTGGATGACGCGGTGCATGGCGTTGCGTGGAGCTTCGGCGCTTCAAACGTAGTGTATATGGATGATTGCGGAGGCGCGTTCAGAGTAGCGGCAAACGCCAAACAACTTGCTCTCAGCCTGACTGACGAGGAGGCGACCAACACTGTACTGTTCAACAGCTCAGTCGGAGAGGCTTCTTACGAGCTTGAAGCTTCAGAAACTGAGGACTACGGTCTGTACATCAGAGGCGATGAAAGAGCCATAATCAATAAAACTTCATTCACCATGACTCAGATGTATTTCACCATGCGAAACAATGCGCAGAGCATTATGCTTCGTTACCGACCTTTGGCGACTGTAACAGTCATTGGTACGAGTGACGGAAAGCCCGTGAACCTCATTCGCGTGAATATCATCAACCTCAATTCCTCGCAAAGCCTTAATCTCTGGGAGAAATTCCAACTCAGGATAGTGTCGTTGGATGTTACAACGGTCGCAAGCCAATTCGAGTTCAAGAGCTCCATTCGCTCTCTTGCCTTGAAAGCATCTTTTGACGGAACCTCGGACATGGTCTGGCTACCTGTCTCAAGCACCTCGGAAGGCGCCATAGTCAGAGTAGAAGTGATTGTCAGCAACATCAGGTTGCAGAGAGCGGAGATGTGACACTTGCCGACCATAGCCCCGAGCTACCTGTACACCTTCCTTGCAATGATTGCCGTAAGCACTATTCTTGTGCTATCATTCATGACCTATGTCTCCGCGCTGCGCATCTCGTCAGAAGCAGGGCAGCTGTCGAATTTAATGGACCATTTGGCAGCCGAGAGCACAGACCTGCTCACACTAGTTTTGGTCACAAATACAACGATTGAAACCTTCGTTCAAATGCCCACTCTGATCGGAGAAAAACAGTACTGGCTTCAATTGCGTAATGACTCGTCAATTGCTTGGCTGGAAGGCGGCTTCGGAAACCAGCCGAAAGAAGGAGCTGCCTTGCGTGTTTATCTTCCGCAAGAAGTCTTCGCGACTGGTTCCTACATCGGAGGTTATGGCGCGGCTAGACTTGAATGTGAGATTAATGCTGGTTATCCGCGAATACAACTCGCGAGTTCGGGCGTGGTTGGCTAAGATGAAGAGTCTCAACTCAGGAAATGGCAAGTCAACAGGAAAGAATGGCATCCAAAACATGACGAAGGAAGAAGGCGAAATAGTCGAGTTTCTAGACGTTAAGAAATGGAGTGTTCCCGAAGGCTATGTGGAGGTTGAATACTACCCTCTTAGGTCTCCCTTCTCCTATGCGGCGATCATTCAGAACGAGGAGACTCTGGAGTACCTCTATGTTCTGGATGAGCTGCCCTTGGCGAGAGACGAACGCGAAGGATACTACAGGCTAAGGAACGTTTTGGAGTATCAGCTACAATCGCCTGAAGGAGAGGAAACGCTTGCAGAATCTTTCAGAAGACAACTACCCACCATAATTCAGAATCACCAGAAAATCCTAAGCGAAGTCTCTCCAGTTGGAATGCGGAAAGTTCTCTATTATCTGGAAAGAGACATTGTCGGATATGGAAAAATCGACCCCTTAATGTACGATGATGGCGCAGAAGACATCGGATGTAGCGGCGTAAATAAGCCAATCTTTCTGTGGCACAGAAAATACGAGAATATAAAGACTAATGTCGTCTTCAGAGACGAGCAGGAACTTGACGATTTCATCATGCGAGTAGTACACAAAGCCGGAAAGCACGTTAGCATCGCCTTCCCGATTGTTGACGTGACCTTGCCTGAAAAACACAGACTGGCAGTCTCGTTCGGAAAGGAAATAACCCCTGCCGGAACAGCCTACACGATACGAAAGTTCCGCAAAGACCCGTTCACGATAGTGGATCTAATCGAGAACGAAACCATAAACGAGAATATCGCTGCTTATCTGTGGCTTCTGATGGAAAACAAGATGTCAGTCATGATCATCGGAGCCACAGGCGCAGGAAAAACAACAGCCTTGAATGCAACGGCATGCCTCATACGACCGAACCATAAGATAATCTCGGTTGAGGAAGTTGCTGAAATAAACTTGCCACATGAAAACTGGACTTCAAACATTGCCCGTTCAGGATTCGGCGTTGAAGACGAAGGCGAAATCACGCTCTACGACCTCATAAAATCGGCTGTCAGACATCGTCCGGACTTGATCATTGTAGGAGAGGTTCGAGGCGAAGAAGCATATGTTCTGTTTCAGGCTCTCGCGACTGGACACGGTGGTCTGTGCACATTGCATGCTGAAGATGTTGACACGGCAATAAAGAGGCTTACGCAACCGCCGATGAGTATTCCGGCTTCAATAATTCCGCTCATGAACTGCGTAATATCTGTGAAGAATGTCAGGACCCCGGTCTTTCTGGAATCCGGCAAACGGCTTTCGAGCAGGAAGTTCACGAATGTTACAGAGATCAAGGATTCAAGCAACTTTCAGGAAGTCTTCACCTGGAATCCATCCTCAGACACCTTCCAAGAAAGCATAGCCCAAAGCTACCTTCTCAAGAAAATGGCTTCCAGCCTTGACATTCCAATAGAGAAACTGACAGACGAAGTGGAGTACAGGAAACGCGTTTTGCTGCACATGGTTGAGCATGGCATTCGCGACTACAGGAGTGTGAACAAAGTTTTGAGCCAGTACTATAACAACCCGCAGCGGTTCCAGCAGGACTTTCTGGGGAATTCAAAGTGGTGAGAATTGCTTGCAGACACAGTTTAGGAAACCAAAGATCTTCGGGTCAATACTGAACCTCATCAACAATGAAGCTCAAAGCGAAATCAACCGTGAACTACCCTTCGCCGCATTGCTGTTCACCCTGCTTGCAGCAAGCGGAGTTAGCATTTACGAAAGCTGGAAGAAAATCGCCACCGTAGAACTGCTGCCTACCTTCCAAAAAGAGGCAAAAGAAATCGTCAGACAAGTGGAAGTTCTAGGATATGATCCTTTGACAATCATGGGCAAACATGCCGAAAAAACAAGGTCAAAAGGTTACCGCGAGTTCTTGCTAGGCTACGTTTCTTCGGTCAGAAGTGGAGGCAACATTGTAGCTTATTTGAAGAGCAAGTTGCGCTCGATATTCGACCTGCAAAGCGCTACCGCCATACGCTCAATAGAAAGACTCAGTACGCTTGTAGAGGCGTATGCGGTAATGCTTATCGTGACTCTCTGCTCCTACGTGTTGTTCATTATATTTGCGACAACTTCAGTCTTCGAACCCATGAAAACAAGTGGAACTCCCGGAATCTCAACGACAGTCGTTTGTATACTCATATTCTTTGCCACACCGATGGTCTCGGTAGTTTTCATGGCTATCGCACACTTCGAAAGAAAAAGCAACTTAATGGGAATCAAGAAACCCTATCGAGCAGCTATACTTCCGGCCATAGCGGCTTCAGTCATTGTTGCAGTCATAATCTTAGTGCCGCCACTCCAATGGCTTGCCGGACCAGACATGTTTCCGCTGGTCGTTACAGTATGTCTTTTGGCAGTTTCAATCCCGCCGACGATAGTCTACGTGAAGATTGCCAGAATCAACTCCAGTGCTGAAAATTCGATTCCCAGCTTTCTCAGAGATGTGACTGAGGCCAGAAAGATCGGGCTTTCGCCAGAAAAAAGCATAATTCATGCTGCAAAGCGTAGTGGTTACGGGAATTTTTCTCAGACACTGGATCTGGTCAGAAGCCAGATGGAGTGGGGGGTTTCGCTCAGAAAGATATATGGCAATATTAAGCAGAAGATTCAGACGTGGCCTGTGCTTGTTGACTTTCTGATACTTGTAGAAACGATCAAGATCGGCGGAGGCTCATCCACAGCTTTGGAAACGCTGACCGAGTACAGCGAAAGACAAAAGGACGTTGACTCAAACAAAAGGTCGCTCCTGAGACCGTATGTGGTCTTGGCTTTCATTTGGAGCGTTCTCATAGCTTTGACAACGACCATGGTGGCATCAACAGTCTACGCGATGACGCAGATCTCGCTTCCCGGAAGCGCGGCGCTACCGATCAAGCTGATGCAGGAACAGATAAACCTGTTTTCCACGGGCATAATCTTTCAGTGCTGGCTTTCAGGATTTTTTGTGGGCAAGATAAACGAAGGCACACTTGCCGCTGGTTTCAAGTATTCGGCAATGCTCGTGATCACGGCTTACGTCTCGCTCGTGCTGTCACAGGGCATGATAGGCGGCCTGTATAGCGTTGTAACGAACCCAAGCTAACAAGCGGACAGAATGGAGGACAGACAGGAGTGCCTGCAGCATCGGTTGACACTTTCTTCGCATGTTCGCTCATGGTTCTGCTAGTACTCTCGGCGATGGCAAGCACGTCCAAACTCCTGTATCCATACATGAATTATGCGGTTGGCAAGAATGTGGTCGAAAGATACAAACAGATTTCAAGATACTTGCTCCTAAATGCAGGAACGCCTGCAGATTGGGGAAAGAGCAATCGAGCAACACCTACGACCTTCGGCATAGCTAAGACAGGTTCAGACGAGTCATACGATCTTGATGTCGACAAAGTAACAAGACTAAACGGTGAAAACGTCTATGCAATAAGCTATGCCCAGATGTTTTCGGCCCTGAAGATGCCGGACATCTCCTTCAGGATAGAGATAAAGCCAATGTTCGAAGTCACGATAAATCTGACAGCAACCTACGCGGGAACAAACGAAACAATCTATCAATTCGAGATCTCAACGGCAAAGCACGGAGTCCCGATTCCTGCAGACCTCAAGCGCTACAGCATCGCAGAAGAATATCTTGAAACAGCAAACCCCCTCACCTCTAACGGCAGAGCTTATGTGAACACAACTATCCCGAGCACGGTTAGAGGACCAGCGCTGATAATAGTCCTAGCAAGATCCGTTTATCAAAGAAGAGCCGCATCGTTCAATTCCTACTCATTCGCACATGGCTCAGCAAAACCAGAACCAAATGGCACGTTTCTCAGACTCGGCCTTTTGAATCACACCTTGACTGCGTCTTTCGCTCAGTCAAACGTGACTTTGTTGAAGACTTGTGCCTTCACATTCGATCACAGCTCGACCCTGTCAAGAACTACAAGCGACAACCAGTCCGCCAGATACAGCATCCCGCACTTCGCGGATTCAAGCCCAATAATCATTGTATCAACTGGAACGAATTCTACAACCTTCTTCACTGAGCAAATTGCTTACCCGCAAATTCCTCTTCAAACAGGTGCAGACTTCGCCACCCTCAAGACACATGCTAAAGTCTCCGCGTACACGTACTTCGTCACAATAGATTCCGCTATCTACGAGTGCATAGTCTGGATCGGAGGGTTGAAAGATTGAACGATGCAGATAAGGGACAGATTAGAGTGGTCGAGGCCTTCTTTGCCGTTCTGGTCATTTTCTCCGCCTTCACAGTCTCTGCAAATCTGACAGTTACACAAAACAAGACTGGACGTGATGATCTGGCTTCTGTGGGATTGCAGGCTCTCATGAAGCTCGATTCTAGTGGAAGTTTGGGCACTTACGTTACTGAGAGGAATTGGACGGGAATTCGCGAAGCACTGAACATTGTTTTGCCACCTAGCATCTGCTTCAACCTGACTGTCTATGATGAGCAAATGCGTCAAATGAATGATGCAGCTATCACGAATGGAGCTTTTAGTAGTCAAAGGATAGAATTCGTGGAATACGTCGGCGCAAGTCGAAGCTCCGTTTTTCACAGTTACATAATCCATCTGAATCTAGCGGTAGCTGAATGAGAATGAGAAAGCCAGTCAAAAGAGACAAGTCAGGACAACTCTTGATCGTTGCAGCGCTAGCCATCGCTGTATTGATATCTTCAACAACAGTGTATGTCTACAATCTGAGCAAAGAAGACAGCAACACTGATGCCCCGTCCATCAGCGACCTGATCCTTGCGTTAACGCAAAGCACAAAGAATGCGGTGATAAGCTCGCTAGCCAACGTGTCAAATGGGGGAGCAAAATCATCGCTATCAACGAACTTGGATGAGCTTTCAAAAACCTTCAGAAGCATACGTAATTCCGGAACCTGCAACTTGGCTTCCACGGTGTACAACGATTCAGGCTACAGTTTCGGTACTCGGCTTTCATGGAACGATAGCGGTATAGGCGCCTCCAGCGCTTTCGCCAATTTCACGCTGCAGGTCTACGGTCTGGCTTCGAAGGCCACGACGAAATACTCCGCTAACGTGACGACTACCCTTGCGGTCAATGGCTCCTACACCATTTCAGGAGGCACTGAGAAAAACGTCAGCCTAACATGCAAAGTGTATAATGAGGCACAGCAGGCTTTAGCCAGGAATCTGACCGTGTTCTACTATGATGGTGGAAGTTGGACCCAGGTTAACGCATCAAACAATCTTTCTATCGTGGACTATGGTGATGGCACATATCTAGTCTCCTTTACAGTGAGTGCTACTGACCCTGTGCAGACTTCAGTGCATTTGACTGATTTGCGGAATATCTTTGTGCGTGCAAACGCAACATGTTCGGCGATCTAGATCGTTTGAGGAACTATGCGAGCCGTTTAAATACGTAATGAATCACCCTCTAAGTGAACGGAGAATCGGTGGTTCCTGAATGGCTGAGGACCGCGCATGGCGTCATCTTTTCACTTTGCTCAAGTTGGCCGAAATGGGGGCGCACCGGAGAACCGCAAAGATCTCCACCGAATATCTGGCAGGAAAACTGAACCTGTCTCAGCAAACAGCCTCGCGCTACTTGATTGAACTAGATGGCAAAGGCTGGATCAAGCGAACCATGACGCCCGAGGGATGCTTAATAAGAGTAACGGACGCAGGCGTCAAAGAGTTGCAGAAGCTCCATTCAAACCTGCGTTTTCTGATGGACGCAGCTTATCCTCCTTCAATAACGCTTGAAGGCGTCGTTTTCACCGGACTCGGCGAAGGAGCCTACTACACTTCGAAAGAGCAGTACCGCAAACAGTTCATCGAAAAACTCGGCTTTGATCCTTACCCAGGCACGCTCAACCTAAGACTCACCACAGAGTACGACACCAAAACCAGAGGTGAGCTTGAGGCCTATCCTGCTGTCGAAATTGAAGGCTTCAAAAGCGAAGACCGCAGCTTTGGCGTAGTAAAATGCTACCCAGCCATAATAGACAACAAGGTTAAAGGAGCCATCATAACGGCCCTCAGAAGCCACTACGACGCCTCAGTGGTCGAAATCATCGCACCCGTCAACCTAAGAAGACATCTGAAACTGAAAGACGGCCACAAGGTAAAAGTCGAAGCCCTAACGCTTCCCTGAAGATGATAGCCAACGACGTTTAAAGCAGAGACCCTTCCTGTGTGCCATTTCCCAAAGATTCAGGATCGCTAGACTTGTTCTGGCGACAGCTCCCGCATCATCATATGGAAAGGTAGGCTGGTGGTCTCCCGGTCAAGTCCGTATGCGACGTGGGAGTAGGGCACTTCAGAGTGAGGATTCATCAGAACGTACAGGGTTAGTGAGACGTCACGTTATGGGTCCTGTTATCGCTTTCTTGGACCTGTGAAGGGGTGTCTTTCCCGAAAAGGCTTTTTAACGGTATCAAGAGCTAATAGTCCCTCAGGAAAAAGGTGAAAAATCATGGAAGTCAGAAAGATAGCAGTACTTGGCGCAGGTCTGATGGGCCACGGGATCGCTCAAGTGGCTGCGCAAGCTGGAAAATGTGAAGTCAACATCCGTGATGTGGAACAGCGTTTTATTGACAAGGGAATGGGAATGATTCGCGACAGCCTTCAACGTTTTGTAAAGAAGGGTCAGATGACAGAGGCGGAGATGAACGAGATTCTGGCGAGAATCCATCCTACCCTCGATCTGAAAGAAGCCGCATCCTGCGCTGATCTCATAGTCGAAGCAGTGCCAGAAAACCCTGAACTCAAGAAAGCTATGTTTCGCGAAGTCGACGCCTACGCACCGCCACACGCCATAATCGCTTCAAACACGTCATCCGTGAGCATCACTGAACTCGGCGCTGCGACGAAAAGACCCGAGAAAGTCTGTGGAATGCATTTCTTTAATCCTCCACAACTGATGAAACTCGTGGAAGTCATAAAAGGAGCCAAGACGAGCGAGGAGACCATTCAAGCTGTATTGGAGACTGCTCAGAAGTTTGGAAAGGAAACTGTTCTTGTCAAGAAGGACAGTCCAGGCTTCATCGTGAACCGTATTCTCATCCCTGCATTGAATGAAGCTGCTGCGCTGTATTGGGAAGGCGTCGCTGAAAGAGATGACATCGACAAAGCCATAAAACTCGGACTGAATTGGCCTATGGGCCCGCTGATGTTGCTGGACTACATCGGTGCAGACACGACGCTCGCTATTGCGGATGTGTTGACAAGAGAGATCGACCCGAAGTTCCATGCCGCAACCGGGTTGAAGCAAATGGTTCGAGCTAACCTCCTTGGAAGAAAGACTGGAAAAGGCTATTATGACTGGACGCAAAAATAGCGGAGGGAGTGGGAATGGACTTCAAGTTCATTATCTATGAGAAGAGTGAAGGAGTGGCCACGATCACGCTGAACCGGCCTGAAGCTTTGAACGCCTTCAGCAAGGAAGTTGTGGCTGAAGCAATGCAAGCTCTAGAAGAAATCAAGAACGACGAAAACGTGCGTGTCGTGGTTCTGACTGGTGCTGGCGAGAAGGCATTCTCGGCTGGCGCAGACATAAAAACCATGATTGGGATGAATGCGCTGAAGGCGAGGGATCTTTCACTGATGGGTGAAAGGCTATGCGTCGCCTTAGAGAACCTGGAAAAGCCGGTCATAGCGGCGATTAATGGCTTTGCCTTGGGCGGTGGTTTAGAAGTGGCGATGGCGTGCGATTTGCGGATTGCTTCGGAGACCGCTCGAATGGGGCAGACTGAGATTAATATTGGCTTGATTCCAGGCTGGGGAGGAACTCAAAGACTTACACGTCTAGTGGGTAGAGGAAAGGCTAAAGAGTTTGTGTTCACGGGAAAGATGTTCGACGCGAAAACAGCCGAACAGCTTGGCATAGTGAACATGGTTGTCCCAACTGACAAGTTCAGAGAAGCAGTGCGACAGTTTGCGTTGGACTTGGCGGCGAAAGCACCTGTGGCTCTGAAAGTGGCCAAGGCTTTGATCAACAAGGGCGCTGACATAGGCTTGGAGTCTGCGTTGGCTTTGGAAAGAGAGGGCTTCGGAGTTGTGGCTTCCACGGAGGATCTGCAAGAGGGCGTTAAAGCTTTCACAGAGAAAAGAAAACCGGCATTCAAGGGCAAGTAGCAGATCAAACCGTCACTCTTTTTGTACGTTGTTTTTCATCGCGGGATCTTGAAAACGGGCGTCCACGGGAGAACTCGACAAGAACTTGTGGGACTTAACAAGAGAAATAGAGAATTGAGAGTTTATTGAGCATTGACATGAAAGAAGAGGAGCTTAATGCTCGCCTAGCTCTTTTCTGAACGTGTCGCAGAGATCTTTTCCCCAGTTGTCGATGGCTTCCAATCTTCCGTCGAAGAACCTTAGTACTGGTGGTTCGAATTTGAACTTCAGTCCTTTCACTAGGTTTCGGTGTTTGTATAGCCAGTTTATTCTGTCGATCGCATACTCCATGTGTGACACAGAGTAGACTCTTCTCGGCAACGCAATCCTCGTAAGCTCAATGTCGGCCATGACTTCCTTGCCTTCCCTGTCTCTGTCCACCGAGATTGTTCCTCTTTCCATGCTTCGTATTCCAGAGGCTACGTACAGCGCAGCTGCCAAAGCTCCTGCTGGATACTGGGATTGAGGAATATGCGGCAGGAACTTCATCGCGTCCAAGTGACAGGCCAGACCGCCTGGTGGCGTCACAACCGGTATTTTGGTCTCGACGAGTCTGTTGACGAAGTATTTTATCTGCTCCACCGAGCATCCTGCAACGGAAGGATCTACCATCTCACGGACACCTACGGCCATTGCGCCCACTTCCCTCATTGACATGCCACCGTAAGTGTAGAAGCCCTCGTACACTGGAAGCCAAGGTCGTATCTTGTCGAAAAGCTCCTTGTTGTTTGTGGCTATCATGCCGCCTCTGACGGAAGTGTTTTTCCTTCCGCTCATGTAGAATAGGTCAACTTCACTGCACATCTCTTTAACTATTTCTGCTACGGTCTTGTTTTCGTATCCTTTCTCTCGCTGTCTTATCAGGTAGGCATTTTCACAGATCAGGCTTCCATCCAGAACCATCATTAGGCCGTTTTCGTTACAGATCTGCCTTATCTCTTTCATATTCTTCATCGAGAACGGCTGTCCACCAATCAGGTTGGTTGTCGCTTCCATTCGAACAAAGGCTATTTTGTCTTTGCCATATTTCTTGATCACGTTCTTCAGCTTTTCTGGGTCTATGCATCCCTTGAACTGGTTAGTGCTCTCTGTCTTCAGCGCTTCGTCATAGAAGATTTCCAAGACTTGCGCTCCTGCTAATTCAATGTGTGCTCTAGTGGTGGTGAAGTGGTAGTTTGTTGGGACGACGTCACCCGGTTTGATGAAGACTTTTGCCAACAGGTGTTCAGCTGCTCTGCCCTGGTGAGTGTTCATCACGTGTTTGTATCCCATGACCTCTTGCACGGCGTCCGCAAATTCGTAGAAAGTCATACTTCCAGCGTAGGCGTCATCTGTTCTCATCATGGCAGCGAACTGGTTGTCACTCATGGCGTTTACGCCGCTGTCCGTGAGCATGTCGAGGAATATGTCCTTGGTTTTTAGCAGAAATGTGTTGTAGCCTGCTTCTCCTATAGCTTTGAGCCGCTCCTCCACGGGTATCAACGAGATTTTCTGAACCATCCGCGTTTTGTGCATTTCAATCGGGATTTCTTTGCCTGAAGCGAGTTTTATGGACATCATGTAAACCTCATGAACGTCGCTACTGTCGGTTTCGGGTTTTAATAATACTTTCGGTCAAGACCCAGTTCATTCAACATCTCTTCGAATTGTGACCAAAAGTTATATGTGAAAGGAAGAAATCTGGACACTTTCTCTGGAGCTGGAGTGGATTTATTGCCTGATTCACACGTGTTGCTTGAAGACAGCCCTGGAAAGAGTGTCCTTCTGCTCGGCAACGAAGCCATCGCAAGAGGAATTCTGGAAGCGGGCATAGGAATTGTGACGACATACCCGGGCACACCAGCATCTGAAATAGGTGATTCTATCGCGCATATTGCTTCTGAAGCGGGTGTGTACATGGAATACTCGACCAACGAAATGGTTGCAATGGAGGTTGCTGCGGGAGCCGCAAACTGCGGCGTACGAGCTCTTACCGCCATGAAACACGTTGGGCTGAATGTAGCTGCTGACATGCTTATGACCTTAGCCTATACCGGCGTTAGGGGAGGCTATGTTATAGTCACCGCGGATGATCCAGAATGTCACAGTTCCCAGAACGAGCAAGACAATCGTTTTTACGCTTTGCTTTCAAACTTGCCTTGTTTGGAGCCTTCGAGCCCTCAAGAAGCGAAGGACATGACGATCTCGGCGATTGAAATCTCTGAAAAACTAGAACTGCCAGTGTTGTTGAGAACCACAACTCGAGTAAGCCATACTCGCGGTCCAGTTACGTATGGAAAGCTGACAAAACCAAATCTGAAAGGCAAATTCATCAGAGACCTGAAGCGTCTGGTGATGGTTCCGGCTAACTCGAGACCAAAGCACACCATGCTCTTGAAAAGCTTGGAAAGTGCCAAAGAAATCAGTGAAACATCTGCCCACAACAGAGTTGTACGAGAAGGAAAGACTAAAGAATTCGGCATAATCTCTTCGAGTGCAGCTTACTGCTACGCAGTTGAAGCATCAAACTTGCTAGGTTTAGACGCCAGCATATTGAAGCTTGGCATTACTCACCCGCTTCCGGAAAAGATGATTGGCGACTTCTTGAAGAAACACCGAAAAGCGATTGTGATCGAGGAATTAGAGCCTTACCTAGAGATGCAAATCAAAGCCATCGCCAAAGACTACGCACCTAACACTCACGTTTACGGGAAGACCAATGAGCAGCATTTCCCGAGGGACGGAGAGCTTTCCACGCACGTCGTTTCAGAGGGTTTGGCCAGAATAGCTGGCAAAGGATTGCCGATAGACTTCGAGAGCATCGCGGAAAAACAAGCTGCAGTCATAAGAGATCTGCCGCCTAGACCGCCCATACTGTGTGCTGGATGTCCACACAGGGCCTCTTTCTATGTCATAAGAAAGGTTGGCGGAGACAAAGCGCTGTACCCGACAGACATAGGTTGCTATGCTTTAGGAATTGCTCCGCCATTGAGTGTTGGTGACATTATGATCTGTATGGGAGCGAGCATAGGAACTGCTCAGGGAATAAGCAAGGTTACGGGTGCACCGACGATCGCTATAATCGGAGATTCAACATTCTTTCATGCTGCAATCCCTGCACTTGTGAACGCCGTCTATAGCAATTCAAGAGTCACTTTGGCTGTCTTGGATAATGCTACGACGGCAATGACAGGACATCAGCCACATCCTGGAACAGGATTGACAGGGATGGGAAGCCCTTCCGAAAAAGTAAGCATTGAAAAGGTGGCTGAAGGCTGCGGAGTAAAATACGTGAGAGTAGTTAATCCTTTCAACGCAAAAGAAGCGTCTGGAGCTCTGAAGGAGGCACTAGAGCAATCTGGGCCTTCAGTAGTGGTTTTCCGAGCACCATGCACTTTGCTGTTGATTAGGGAGAAAAAGCGCAAGGGCAAAAAGACAGCCTCATGCGAGATTTCGGAGAAATGCACGAATTGCATGGCATGCATCAAGTTGCTGGGTTGCCCAGCACTGACGCTTGAAAGCGGAAAAGTTCGAATCAACAAAGTATTGTGCACGGCATGCGGGCTGTGCGCGTCACTATGCCCCTATGATGCGATTGTGGGAGGAAGGGACGAGAAATGAGGGAGTTCAACATCGTTTTGGCAGGTGTCGGCGGGCAAGGAACGCTCTTGGCCGCAGAAGTCTTGGGTGTAGCAGCTGTGAAGGATGGACTGAATGTTCGGGTCAGCGAAACCCATGGTATGGCTCAACGTGGCGGTGCCGTCACCTCTAATGTGAGGATAGGTGAAAGCGTCTTGGCGTCAACAGTCGTGGATGGACAGGCAGATGTGCTCTTGGGTTTCGAACCATTGGAAACGCTTAGGAATCTCAAGTATGCTTCAGAGAGAACACTGGTCATCATGAGTGACGAGAGAATCCCGCCAACAGAGCTTGCGGCCAAGAACAAGCCGTACCCAAGTATCGAGGAGATTATTGAGAAGATTCACCGTTTCACGAAGAACGTTGTCGTCATAGAGACGAGAAGGCTGGCTGAAGAAGCCGGAGACAGTCTAACTCAAAACATAGTCTTGATTGGCGCACTGGCTGCAACGGGAAAGCTTCCGACGAGCGAAAAAGGCCTGAGGGAAGCTTTGAAAGAGCTCATCCCGGCCAAACATCTCGACATGAATCTTAGAGCTCTTAAACTTGGTTACGAATGCGTGAGAAAAAACGATACGGAAACCTGAGTTCTTTTCAGCGCGTTTTTGGCCCTTTTTTCTTTGGTTTGTTGTCATCGTCGATCAGGTGATATAGTGGAATGAGGTTCGGATTTCTCAGTTTCACTTGTGTTGCGCCAGAAAATGCTTGGATAGTGGAGAGGCAGGCTTGGTTCGTTCAATGGAAGAGTCGTCATGGACACGCAATGCATAGCCCAAGACTTGCCGTGCGGCTGTGTGAATCAAACCTTTCGGCCCAACGTATTCTCATACTGAACAATGGGTCACCTGACAGCTTCTGCTGCTTCATGAAAAAGCTTTGTTGGTCTGGAAAAAGGTGACAGCTAACCTATTCATTTTTCTCTTTCGGTTTCTTCTCGTGTTCCAGTATGGCGGCCAGTATTCTTTGAAAGAGTTTCATGTCTGAAACATCCACTAGCGGCATCTGGAAGCTCTTGTCGATTTCATGCAGTTTCTCGTATTTCGGGAACTCGGCGTAGCAGATCTGGCTTACTGGAAATTCCTGTTTCTTCAATTCGTGTTCAAAGGCTTTTTCGTAGACCTCAAGGCAAAGGATGTAGCCGCCGATCCAGTAGAGCCTGTTGATGCCGTAGGTTGCGGCACACCAAGCGATGTTTGCCACTGAGCGCTTGTCCAAGCCCAGGATTGTGACTTTGCGCGTTGGAGCGATTTCCACTTCCATGTTTTTTCATTCCTTAAACGGGGTTCTCAACACTTCCTTGGCCTTATTGCTTATTATGGGGCCAAGTCCATAGACTGTTTCAGGCCAGTCATCTACGTTGATCAGGGCGTTTAACGGCGTTTGATAGGATTTAAGGATTGCTAGGGCTTTTTCTCTTCCGACGTTAGGCAGGCTTGCTACGAAGTAGATTTGAGCATCAGATGTGCTGTCGTAGTTCTTGAAGGCGTGAACCGTTGGTGAACGCTTCTCAACTATCTGCTCTTGCCGTGCTGCCACGTAAAGGAAGTCGACTGTCTCCTTGTACGACGTTGTAGAGATGATCGGTATGCCGTTCCTAGCCAAGCTAAAGAGAGCGCCCCATACCGCTGCAGGCTGAATCCGGCTGTACTTGTAGATTATGGGCAAGTAGCCTTCAAGCAATATCAGCGATTTGGGATAGACTTCCTTAAGCCTAAACAACTGCTCAAACAAGTAGCGATGAGTAAGCGTGTAAACAAAGTCCTTCACCGTCTTCCTTTCAACGGCGCACAAGTCTGACAGAACGTAATCGCCCTTTTCCAATCGCTCAGTCCTGACACTGACGCCTCGTTCAACAAGCCCTTTGACGATCTTGGCGGCAGTATTTGCCTCGCGTCCATCAATGATTATGGTTGGCTGTCCTGATTCGTCTCGTTTCTTCTCCTTTAAATAAGGTACTAGGGTTTCAGTTCCAGACATGTACTCAACTCTATCAACCTATCCTGAACTTGATACCTATTCTCTTTTGCGGTAAGATAGTTTATCGTCATTAACGTAAGCCAAGGTGATACGAAATCCTTATTTTTAGTAAAAGAGGGCGTGACTGGGAATCAAAAAAAGAGAGTTGATTGTTTATGGCCCTTTCTTGGTGATTTCTTTTATGATACCTGCTGCTACGGTTGTGCCCATGTCTCTGACTGCAAAGCGTCCGAGTTCTTCGAATTCTGAGAAGGTTTCGACGGCTATCGGGTGCAATGGCTCCATTCTTACGATGGCAGCGTCTCCAGTCTTCAGGAATGACGGCTTCTCTTCGACCACTTGTCCTGAGCGTGGGTCGATTTTCTTTATCAATTCCGTGAATCTGCATGCTATCTGTCCTGTGTGGTAGTGAAGCACTGGTGTGTATCCTGCTGCTATAGCGGTGGGGTGATAAATCACGATGATCTGGCCGATGAATTCCTTGGCGACTGTGGGTGGATTGCTTACGTGGCCTGCAACGTCTCCACGGTGAATGTCCTGTTTGCCGACACCTCTGATGTTGAAGCCTATGTTGTCGCCTGGTTCAGCCTTCGGAATCCTCTCATGATGCATCTCTAACGACTTGACTTCGCCCTGCTTGTTAGACGGCATGAAAATGACAACATCGTTCTCTTTCACTATGCCTGTTTCAACTCTGCCTACGGGAACAGTGCCTACACCAGTGATGCTGTACACGTCCTGAATCGGGATGCGCAGAGGCTTACCCGTGGGTTTGGGAGGCACTTCGAAAGTGTCCAATGCGTCAATCAAGGTTGGTCCTTTGTACCATGGCAATTTGTCACTTGGCTTCGTGAGGTTGTCACCTGTCCATCCAGAAGTGGGCACAAACGGGAACTTCTCAACCTTGTAACCTACCATCTTTAGCATTCTTGAGACTTCGTTCTTGATCTCGTTGAATCGTTCTTCACTCCAGTTTACTGAGATGTCGTCCATTTTGTTAATAGCTACAATCAGTTGACGAACACCCAATGTGAAAGCTAGGAACGCGTGCTCTCTAGTTTGGCCGCCAGGGCCTATGCCTGCTTCGAATTCGCCTCGTCTTGAAGAGCAGAAGAGTATTGCACCGTCTGCTTGGCTTGCTCCTGTGATCATGTTTTTGACGAAGTCTCTGTGTCCTGGTGCGTCGATGACTGTGAAGTAGTGTTTCTTGGTTTCGAATTTAAGGAATCTGAGGTCGATGGTTACTCCTCTTTCTCGTTCTTCCTTGAGGTTGTCGAGGACCCATGCAAACTTGAATGATTCCTTGCCCATTTTTTTGGCTTCTTCTTCGAATGCTTTGATCGTCCTTTCGTCAACCGCTCCAGCCAAGTACAGCAAGTGCCCTGTCGTTGTGGATTTTCCGTGGTCTACGTGACCCATGATTACGATGTTTAAGTGCGGTTTTACAGTCTTGCTCATTTTTCTGTTCCTCTTTTTTCAGATTTTCCCCTAATTTTTGATGAATTCGTTTACACAACTGTTCATTCAATTATTTTAAGCTTATCATGGTTTTTGCGATGTTGATTCTGCGTTTAATACTCATACGGGAGAAAACCTTTTTGGCCTTCTGTAGTAGCTGATGACTGTGTCTCCTATTCTGCGTTCGTCATACTTTGTGAACCCAGACGCTCCGATTTTCTTGATCTCTTCGTCTGTGGTAGCGGTTGCGATTTCAAACTCACTAGCCCCGAAGTTGCCGGTCATGTTGATGTATTTCATTGTGTTCTCGATTCGCTTGTGGCCTAAGAGCTTCTTTATGGTTAAGAGGTTGACGTCGTAGTGCGCCAGCATCGTGCCTCCCCAATGCCTGAACGACCTAAGTTCTATTGACAGTAACCTAGGATTCTTCTGGACTAGAGCAGCTCTCTTTCTGATCTTTGAGTAGCAGCAGAACAGGGCGTTATAGGTTGTTGGGAAAATGCGCTCCTGAGTCTTCGGTAGCTCATTCAGCATGGCCAGAAGTCGATTGCTGATTTGCAGTTGTCTAGGGTTATGCCCCTTCACCGGTCGGTTTATGGTTATTGTGTTTCCTGAAACATCTATCCATCTTAAGCCTAGAGCCTCGCCAGGGTCCACCCATGTCTCTTTCAGTAATTGAAGATAGGTGGCCATTCTCTTGGAGCGAGACGCATAGATCAACGCATTTAGCTCTGACTCGTCCGGTATGAAAGGGATTGTTTCCTCTTGCTTGTATCGTGGTGGACTCCAAGACATCTTGAGCATCTTGCAGAATGCGGAATAGGCATAGACATGCTGTAGCTTGGCTCCGTTCTTGATCTTGTGTTTTCCGATGACTTCCTTGACGTTTTCTGGGTCTAGAAGATTGGCTCCGAGGTTTACGAGTGTTTTCAGGTTGTTTGGGTATCTGGTTTCTTTTCCGTATCCTTCTTTCTCCAGGTATGCCATGAACTGCACGATGAAACCTTTGACGTCCTGTCGTGGAGATAGTCCCGCAACAGTCTTTGTTTCTGTTGCAGTATCCAAGTTTTTCGCCCCTTCTTTGGTGACGCATACTTGACGCTTACTGTTATAGAAAGCGAAGGTATTTAACTCTTTTTCTGCAACAGAAAGCATATGCGAAGCTACATCTTCACCAGCAAAGAGAGACGAGTCATCCGCGAGTTTCTTGACGGGAAGATTGCTGCCAACACGCCGGTCTTGGAAGTGATTCGGTCCAGAATTAAGGGCTTCTCTGAGCTTTCTGGAGACGTTAAGCTCTATACGAGGTTGAGAGAATCTGTATCCGCAGCCTCTGCATAACCATCGCTGGACACTAGAGCCGTCCCTGAGATACCGAAGCCCGTCTTTGTATGAATGGCCAGAGCCGCATTCAGGACACTTGAGAGCAGAAGAAAGCTCCATCATATTTCAGGCTCCCTGTTTAGCACGTCTGAGATCGCGGATTCGATTTTTGCGCGTACTCCCTGTTCCTGGTCCAACAGAACTGAGGGAATCGGCTCAATGTACTGTTCTAAAGAACCTAGAATCAGCTGTTTAGCTTGTGTGTCTTCTAGGGCTTCCCATTGGAAGGCTCCTGGGTGTTCGGGGTTTTCAGGCAGTTGGAACGCTTTGGCCTGTTCTAGCGTTAAGCCCACATGTTCAATGTCAAACGAGATTTTGCACCATGCCCTAATATCTTTCAATGCGGCTTCCAGTATCTGCTCGCCTTTGTCGTCTCGGTCCCCGAAATAGAGAATCTTGATTGGTTTTTGGTGTTTTTCGTGTGCTTCTTCCAGCTTCTTTGCTATCGTCCATTTTAGGGGAATGCTTGCGTCGCCACGGAAGGGGATTAGGCTGACCCTGTAGGGTTTGGTGTAATACTCGAATTGCTGGTGCATGGCTTCAGCTTCGAACCACAGCTGAACGTAGTATGGTTGAGCCTGAACAGTGTCAGTTTCATACCAGAAGCTGACGGTTGATTCGCCTTTGAAGTTCGGGTGGCGGATCGTGTCGGTTAACGTGTCCGGCTTCCATTCTCCATAAAACCGTTTGCGGGCTCGGCTAGTCGCATAGTCAAACCTGTTTATGTCTTTCTTGTTTGAGAGAAAACCAGCTTGAAGGACACGGTAGAATGCCCATCGGCTATTAACCTTGTAAGGAACAGACCTGATTTTCTCCATGGCAAAATCCAGCATCCTCACGATTTCAGCCCGCGGCGTCCAATGCCCCGTCGTCTTGGTCAACCTATCAGCTCCCCGAAGAGTCCTTCAGAACTGCATCTCGAATGGCATCTGCCTCATAGACAGCAACGTACACGCCAAGCTCTGGAAAGAACCTCAAAGCAAGAACAGGCGGATTCTGACTTGTCTTTTCGCGCCTTCTGGCTTCACTGCGGGAGATTGCGAGAATTTCCCCTATTTCCTTCTTTTTCTGGTCAAAGAGAACCACAATGGCCTTCAGCAACCCGTACTCGCCTCTTTCTTGAAGGCTATTTCAGGCGGAAGCTCCGTTCTGTTTAGGATACTCTCGAAAACTTCCTTGACACTGCGTTTGGGTGTTTGTACGACTTCTGCTCTGATTTTGCTTAGTTCACGTTTGTAGTAGAATTGTGCTGAGTCTTCGAAGAAGTCTCTGAAAGTGAGATAGACGTCTGCGCCTCCTCCTTGAAGTTTCTCACTGTCGCGATTCAGATGCCACTGAACTATACACCAGGTATCTGGATCAGGAATACAAGGAGCGTGAAGACAAGCTTTGACTTCCCCAAGCAGGTTGGATAGAGCCACAAGACCGGTGAGGTCCAGTGGAAAGGGTTTGGAACTGCATTTTACACTGACCAGGACTGTCCCAGTATCAAAACACTGGACGCTAACAGGGCATGACAGGTTGAAACGGCAACTGAAGCTCCGACTCTCCTTGCAGTATTCCCAACCGACACCTGCCCAGCGGAACTGATACACTGCAAAACTCAACTTCAAATCATGCACGGCCAGGACAGAGCCCCAGTCCAAGCTCGCCAAATATGACAAGTAGTCAAACCCACCTACCCTGCCCTTTTTGCTATTCCTTATCACGCAATAGTATTCTGGCCTATGAGCCCATTCAGGCAGAATGAATCGACCAGGGCATTCGTTGAGCAACCTCAAGACTCCTCCATTCTTTGCATGTTTGCTCATTTCATTGCGAAGTATTCCGTATGAGAAGCGGTTGCCGAAGTCTGGATAGTTGAGCGCATGATCGGCTTGCTTCAAAGTGCTTATGATGTACTCTGAACAGGTTACCTTCTTGTCATTCAGTTTGTCATTCCCTGAACGTTCACTGCTTGGGATGGTTGTCATCCTCCTTAAGAACTGGTCTGATGATTATCTGGCCATCAACTTCCATCGTCACTGCTTCAACTCTTCCATGCTTCTCCTCTAACAGTGAAATCCAAGATCTAGGCAAGAAAACCGCGAAACCCGTTCCAATCCTACAGACTTTGCGTTTGATCGGCAATTCACTTTTCTCCGTTTTCATTTGTGAAAAACTTAAATGTGAGGAACTACCCACCTGGCTTTTTTGGTGAACACATTGGAACCTTTGCGGTGGACATACAAGCTTAGAGTTGATGTCGACGAAACCGGAAATAATGCCTTAGATAAGGGTCTCAAGACTGTATGGCTCGAAGGGCAATCAAGGAACTATGATCAACTGTATCCTCTAAATCAGGTGAAAATCAGTGGTGGAAACCTCAGCTCCAAAATAAAAGTTCATGTTGGTCCTAGTGTGACTCAGATTTACTACTACCCGGAGGGTTTTCTTGAAATGGATGGAATAGAAGAGATGTTGGGAGATAAAGAAGAAGCAGAACGGATTCTCAATTGTGTGGTGGTTTTTGCTTCAGGCGAAACGGCAAGGTTTGATATAGAAACGGCTACGCCAGTACTATCGTCCAGCATGCTTGTTCTAGAAACGAAGCTAAAGGCCAAAACGCAAGAAGCCCTAGAAGGGATTCAACTTTTCACTCTCAATCAGGCAGCTCAGGCTATCATGGCTGTTGCTCAAGGTGACACATTCTCCGCGTCTCGGTGCATGAACCGACTACTAAGTGAGCTGACGTTGATTCAAGATGATCTTGTCGCAATGGCAAAAAAAGAGGGCATCGCCGAAGCTGAAGAACGAGAAGGCTAATGCCAAAACGCTTCGTCAGACTCTATCCCGAAGAGAAAAAGAAATTCGACCGTTACCTGGCTCAGAACAGCCTAGTTCTGGCCAGAAGAAAAGGAAAAAGTAACTTATTCAGGTCCACCGGGGAGAAGAGCATTAGCGTTCTGTGTTAGATGAGTTGCTTATTATCCAAGGAGAGCCTAGTATCAAGCCAGCAGTCTTGCCCACTTGCGAATTGTTTTCCTCGATACTCCAAAAATCTCTTCGAGTCGTCTCTCAGAGATACCTTCGCCTTTGTGCTTCCACAAGCCTCCGTTTGTAGTTGTGCTGTTAGCTTTAATGTAAATAGCAGCTGCCAGAAGCTTAGCGAGACTTTTTGAAGAGGAGTTATGGTTCTTTGAATAATCAATGACTGTACGTCTGGCAAAGTCTATAGTGGTAAGGCTAAGACCAGTCGCATATAGAGTTGGAAGTTTTTTCTGAATTAAGCGGTCAAGTTCTCTGTTTCTGCGGTCGTGGGTTGAAATTGATTCCAAGTATCTCGCGATGCATTTCTTTGAGGTTTTTTGTTCGTTGTTTTTTCCCAATGGATAGGTATTCGTGGTGGGATTCTCATTCTCCCCTGCAAGGTCAAACCAAGGGTCGGCATATGAATCCTCAATCCAACAAGCGTATGCTGCTTTGCATTCTGGACATCTGTAAACGATGAGATCGAAAACAGGGTCGCTCTCAGTTTTTTCAGAGCGACAGTATATTTCATCCATCTCACAATCGCATGTAGGACAGTGGTTGGGGACCGTGTCGTAGTCATTGAGCGTTTCGATTTTCATGTCGACTGTTTCGTCTAAGTACACATGAGCTTCTCTATATAGTTCGTCGACGATTGTTGTCCTTTCCAGAGTCTATCCTCTCCTATTCTCTCTGTTTTTCCAAAAGAAAAGACTTCTCACTAAATGTTGTGCACAAGCCAATTGCGCAAAGAGAAAATCGTATGAGGCCTTGCTATTGCAGAAGTTCCTCACTAATATAGGGAGCTTCTTGTCCTTGAAAATGGCTCAAATTTACCCCATGGATAGAGGAATATGTACTAGAGTTTGATCGGACCGATTATTGACTGCCGTTGTTGCGAGCGCATCTCTTTTCAATTCGCCTTGTTGCTTTCACCGAGTAGAAGCGATCTTATAAGAGGGCATTCAGGTTTTTACGTAGCCTTTTCCTTTTTGAAGTTTCAGTGTGAAGCTGTGTCTTCCATTCTTGTGCTTCGGGTGGAGCTTTCTTCTATACTCTGTTTTGGAAAGCGTAAAATACAACCTTCGAGTTAATCTTATTGAGAGAATAGGTGCAATGCAACATAAGAAGTGCTTTTTGATTGCGGTTCTCTTGTTCTTACTGACTGGATTTCTTGTTCTTTTTCAGCCTATGAGAGCGTTACTTAGCGTTTCTGCTTCTGCGTATGCACCGCCTCCAGTGGATTGGACAAATGGTGCAGGCTATGGCTGTTCCGTGAAGCAGACTGCTGACAATGGCTACATCATGGCTGGGGGCGAAGATACTAGACCTGAAGGTTGTTGGTTGGCAAAAATAGATAAATCTGGAAATCTGGAATGGAAAAGAATCTATTCAAAGTTGGGATATGAGTATTCTGGACGTGCCGCTCAGCAGACTGAGGAAGGAGGTTACATGCTTGTTGGAATGGCAAGAGAAGGTACTGCAACCTATTGTAGTGCGTTTCTGTGCAAGACCGATGAAACTGGGGGTATGCTATGGAATAGGACGTATGGTCGAGAAGGTCACCATTACTTTGTGTCTTCTGGTCAGCAGACGGACGATGGTGGATTTGTGCTTGCCGGAAGTACGGAAATAGTCGGGGGAGAATATGGCAGCAACGTCTTCCTTATGAAAACCGATGTTAGTGGTAATGTGGAATGGAACAAAACCTATGGAGGAATTGCATCAGAATACGCGTATTCAATCCAGCAGACCTCTGACCATGGTTACATTCTGGCAGGTGAAACGTATTCTTTTGGGGCAGGTTATAGTGATTGTTACTTGGCTAAGACTGATTCATTTGGAAATATGCAATGGAATAAGACCTATGGTACTGATTTGCTTGACTCTGCTTCTTCCGTACGGCAGACGATGGATGGAGGATACATCTTTGTTGGCTACTATTATTGGGACGGAGGACAGAAGCAATTCGCAGAATATGCCATCATAACCAAAACTGACAGCAACGGTGGAATCGAATGGACTGATTCTTTCAGTGGAGAAGATCCTCCTACTGGACGGGCTTGGGCGGAAGCGTGTTCCGTTGACGAAACGAGTGATGGCGGATTCATAGTTGCAGGCGACGCTAGTCGGTCAGATGGCGGGCGTGCTATGTTTCTTCTGAAAACTCATTCGCAAGGAAATGCTACTGACTGGAGGGGAACGTACATCGAGAACGCTGGCGTGCATGCAGTGATTCAGACCACTGATGGAGGTTATGCCGTGACAGGAGTATGTGGACTTATGAAAATCATGCCTGAAAGCGTTGTGATACTTGCTCGCTTCAGATACAGTCCAGCTACCCCTATCATCAACGAGAGCATAGTATTCAATGCAAACTACTCTTATGACCGAAATCAGGATATTGTTTCTTATCTATGGAATTTTGATGACGGAAATATCACGTCTATTATGAATCCGATAGTTGTTCATCGATACAAGAATGCTGGAATCTACAATGTCTCGCTGAGAGTTGTGGATGCTGAGGGCTTGAACTCGACTTGTTCTGGGGTCTTGTGTGTGATGACTCCAACGTCATTTTTGCTTTCAACAACTGTACCGTCAGCATCAGTAGGCTGTTCGGTGAACATTTCAGCGACTCTTCTTGACTTGTTCGGTAACCGAATTGGAAACGAGACTGTGGATTTGTATTATGCTTTCAGCGGATTCGGGAATTGGAATGCAATAGCTTCGGAGCGTACTGACACTTTTGGTGGCTTGAGTGCAGAGTGGATTCCTCCAGCACCAAGCTACTTTGTTATCAAGGCGGTGTACGCTGGGAACTATACTCACGTTGGAAGCAGTAAGAATGTTACTCTCAGTATGCTGCCTTATGGAGAAGCGTATCTGTTTAGCGTTGAGTCCAATAGTACGGTATCAAGCATGGGTTTCGACACGAATAGTCAGATGCTCAGCTTTACTGCAACTGGAGCAGGAGGCACAATGGGCTACGCAAAAGTGACTGCGGCTAAATCACTGATACCAGACTTGACATTGTTGAGTGTTTACGTGGACGGTGCTGAATACGACTATAACGTGACGGAAGCAAACGATTCTTGGGTGCTCCTATTTGCGTATGACCACAGTGCCCACCTAGTGGAAATCCAGCTGGACTCCACGATACCAGAGCTCACGCCGCCAACGCTTCTACTGCTATTCATAATAGTCACGCTGTTCGCAGTCATGATTTGCAGAAGAAGAAGCCCTTCTGAAGAACAAGAAAGAGATCAAGCTAAACAGACAGTGTATTCAGACTCTCTCAAGGCTCATGGAGTCACACACCAAGTCCAATACTGGAAGACTCGGCAAGAGAATTCAAACAGCCCTAGATGCCCATCTGCGGTGGAAAATTCGAATAGCAGGAAGCTGTTCAGGAAATATTGGGCATAGTGCCGATCCAGTATAGGTAGACTCCTTCTGAAGAGAAGACTCTGCTTATCAGTTCAGGCGTTGCCGTCTTGACCCTGACAGAAGGATGCTGAGCAAACTCGGAAAGGTAGCCAAGCAGACTCTTCCTGTCTTCCTCGTTTAGGCGGCTGAAGAAATCCCGACAATAGGCCTTAGACTTAACAAGCTTGAAGTCAAAACAGCGTTGCTCCAAAAAAGCCCTAGTCTTCCTGCCCGTGGCATCTTCGTCTCTTTGATAGTTAACTCTTGCCATGCCTGCCTTCTCAAAGAACGGGTTATACTTGGCCATGACCGCGAGAACCTCAACAACCCTGGCATTCACCTTCGGCAACGTCTCTCTAACAAGAAGCTCTCCCAAACCGATTCCTCTGAACTTCGGATGAATAACTACTCTGGTGATTCTCGCTATCTCCTCGTTCACCAGTCTTGCCTTGTTCAAGTCTCCGGGTGTGTAGACGTATCTTTCTCCGAAAACCATGTTGCGAGGCTTCAGGTTCAGGTGAGAACCAGAATACACGATGACGCCAATCACTTCTTCACCATACAGAAGCCTGTAGCAGCACTTCACTCTCGGATTCTCTGTCCTGTTTCTGTTCTTGCTCCTGTAATGAAACCGCTTCAGCCTCTCATAATCCTCAATCGATCCCAGCTCTACGCGCACATTTCTGCAAACACTGCAACTTCCACGCTCAAAACTCGGCCTTGAAACGCTGACGTCCTGTTCAAAACCCTTCTCAACAACAACATCCGGCTGAAAATCCTCAACAAGATCGCCATGTGCGGTTGCCACGACCACCGTTTTTCCAAGCTTCCGGGCAACCTTCTGAAACAAGAACGCGACAACCCGAGCCATCACACGATCAAGGGAAGCACAGAACTCGTCAACCAGCCACACAGTCTTTTCCCGGCAATTCACGAGTTTTGCCAGCTTGTAACGGTATTTCTGCCCATCACTAAGCTCCTTAAACCTCCGCAAGAACAGAAACGCATCATTCAAGCCGCACAAGCTCAAAATCTCAATAGCTTCCTTAACGTCCCTGCCCACGCCCTCTATCAGCGTCTCCTCAGAATCAACCATCAAACCATTAAGCTCAACTGCCTCATCCCCAAAAAAGCTCTTAAAAGCCCTAAGAAGCAGAGTCTTCCCTCCACCAGAATCACCAGTAACATAAACCAAATCGCCCCGTCGAAACTCAAGACTGAAATCGTCAAAAACCACAAACCGCTTAGCCTCATCCACCCCAAGCCCAAACGCTTCACAAACAGCCAAAGTCCGCTCCGTAACCAGAGCCTTCGTACAGAACTCAACATGACATTTCAGCGTCAAAGGCTCACCAGAACCTCGTCGCTCTGGCTCAGCTTCTAGCTTGTTGCTCTCGATTCTCGAATTGAATTTCTCCGCCAAAGCCTTTAGGTCTTCATCGCTGTAGACCGCTGGCTCTCTTATCTTCAACAGGTTATCGATGCGCAAGTCGGTCTCGTTCAACAAAGCCTTAAGCAAATCCCTCTGATCCCCACAAACAATGCGATAGTACTCTTCAGCATCCATGAACAGGTCATGCTCGCCCCTGAGCTTGTTCATCACCTGCCTGATCAAACGCCTGTCCACCTCATCAACCGGAAGCCTAACCACGCAGACCTGCCTCATTCCCAGAGCCTTTGCAGCCTCAAGCCTGTGCTCGCCATCAGCAACAAGCAAATCCCGATTAGTGATAACAGGCACAACGAAACCGTAACGTTGAATGCTCTTCTTCAAAGCTTCAAGACGCCTTGCCGACATGCGATTAGGGTTTTGACCATCCACCTTCAGAAAGCCAACATCCACCAGCTCCGCAGGCGGAACACTCACATCATCAAGCTCAGTCACTTCGAACCTTCTCCTTTCTTATCTTCCTCCGCTGGCGCATTGTGTTCGTTGAAGCTTCTGGGAATCCGAAAAACCTTGTCCATCATGTCTCTTTGCTTCATATCATTCAGGAACTCCTCCTTCTCCTTGTCCGACCACTCTCTTACATGCTGAAGGCATTCTCCCCAATCAGCAAGAAAATTGAAGAAATGCTGCTTGAAGTACCACTCTTCCACCTCATCGCAGACAAGAGCCATCGGCATGACCTCAACGAACAAGTCCACGACCCGCCTGACAATCACCTCGCAAGCTTTGAAAACCAGCTCCGCATTCTCCTCAACAACCTGCTCCGGCGGCTCTCCAGAAGCATACTCGTCATGCAACGCCCACACCTTTTTCAAAAGCAGTTTCTCAGGCTCAGGAAAAGAATCAAAATCAATCCTGACACACTCAGACGACGAATCCTTCAATTGGTCCGACAAGCCGCCGACTCTCCTGTTAAGCTGCCAAGGCTTCAAGACACAAACACACCCCTCTTCGCCTTCTCCTCCAACACCCGCAACCGACCAAGAACCTCAGGCAAAACAGCCGTCTCAAAAAGCGCAGCATTAGCCTTCAACATCACGTTCAACGCGCCAAGCTGCGCAAGCTCATTGGAAGCCGTAAGCAGCCGAATACTCGCCTGCCTGTAAATCTGCTCATAACGATTAACCACCTTCAACAAAACACCCTCAGGATTGACCACGCTCTGCAAAATAGGCTGCCAGCCTTCCCTGCTCTCAAAATCATTGTACACCGCACGTCTGGAACACGCGCATTTCTGGCTCAATTCCTTCACAATCTCTGCTTGCGAGAAGCCCAATCCTTCGAGCTTCAGCAATTCCAACCGCCTAGAAACCACATCCACGCTCAGCCACCCCCCTCAAATTGCAGCTTTCCTTCAATCCCCTCAACCCACCTACCTGAAAGGACTCAAAACTCAGCCTTGAAACATCGCACTTCCCAGCCATCTCAAAGGCTACAACCGAAGGATGAAGACCAGTACCAACAGCATCAAGCATTTCGACCCGTCTTCTCGACAGTCTGAGATTCAATGTGTCCCTCGAACCCACTCAAACCTGAACACGACACAACAAGCTAAGAGACACCACGAAAAACGAGACAACCAACAGCACGTAGCCTTTCGACCTTATAATACTTGTCTTCTGGATAAGTATGGAAAAAGTCTAAATCGTTACCATTATTTGCCGTAGTTTTTGCAGACTGCGTAGTAGTCTTTAAGGTCGACTTTGTAGTCATTGTTTATGTCACAGTTAGGATTATACTTCCGCCCTTCAGGGTTAGGTCCATCAAAGGATGTACCATAAGCCAAAGCTGTCGCATAGACGTCTTTCAAGTCCACTTTGCCGTCAGCATTGATGTCGCCAGGCATTGTAATAAGAAACCAGTCTTCAAGAAGGTTATTTGTCGTGTTTACTTCACCTGGGATAGCTTCTACAAGTGCTTTGACAGTGCAGTTCCCTGTTGCCAAGCGAGTGATGTTCAAATCAACACTTATGAGAATACGATTTCGGCTTGCTAGACTTACCCTTTCTCTAAAAGCTTCAGCACTATTAACATAAAGCACTACAGTGAGGTTTTCATCATAGTAACCTAAATTCTCGATTGTCGCACTTACGGTAAGATTGCAGTTTTCTCCGATCGTTGGCATTGGCTTGCAGCCTGACTTCGAGCTTGTTATGTTCAGCACTGCAATGTCATGAAATGGCCACGGTTCAGTCAAAGGATAGTGATCAATGTTGTATACATCAACAATGTATGGAGTATCGCCTCTTTCATCGCTTCCTGTTTCATTCTGATAAGGACCGCTGTACAGATCAGACCCATTGTAGTCACTCCAATAGTTACCACCGGAAGGATAGCCATTGTCCCAAGCGCTGTTGTGTGCACCATTGGGAAGCCCCTGAATCGCATTGTCGATAAAATTGTTATGATAGATAGTAGCTCTATCGCCACCTTGAAAGTATATTCCGTAGTTGTTGTCTTCTATGTAATTTTCGATGATTTCATTGTCGAAAGAACCTGTTTCCAGAGCGATGCCCATAGAATGAATACCGATTTGTCCATTTGAGATGACATTGTTTGCGATGATGCGGTTGTCGATTGATCTTGTGAGCCCGATTCCGCAGAATCCGTTTTTTGTGCAGCTATTTCCGATAACAGTGTTGTTCGAAGAATAGCCCAGTCTAACACCGTATTGATCGTTGTCCATTGCGTTGTTGTCTTCAACGTTGCTTTGAGAAGAATAGTAGAAAGAGATCCCATATTCATTCTGAATTGCATTATTGTGGGCTATGGTTGCGTTGGCAGAGTATGACTCTCGTATTCCGTATAAATTGTTGCTAACTCTGTTACCGGAAACTACCGTGTCGAAGGACGAGTTTAGATAAATCCCATAATTATTGCCAGTCACTGTGTTGTCCTTAATAGAACTCCTGTTTGAAGAAGATACAAAGATTCCGTAACTCCAATGTGGCAATTTGGGAACAGTGAAGTTCTGGAAAGTCACATCGTTGGCAGTTATCAAAACTGTGGTAGACGTTCCACCATCAATTATTGTTCCACTTCTGCTTTTTCCAACAAGATGCAGAGGTTTGTCAATGAGGACGTTCTCGTGGAATATTCCTTCATCAACAGTGACCGTGTGTCCGTCCAGCGTAGTGGGTGAACCTATAGCGTCTTTGATTGTAACGTAATTTCGGCTTGAATTCAGGTTGTAGACACGTGGGTGAAATGGGTTAATAAGTGGATACCCGTCCGTATTGTTGGCATCGATTGTGTATGGAACATCCCCGATTCCATTTCCATCAGTGTCCGTTCCCGAGTAGTCGTCCCAGTAATTGCCCTCTGGGAGAGAGGAGTTGTCCCAGATATTCGGCCATTGACCATGGACTATGGCAACTTGCCTGCCACTATTGCCAAAGTCATTGCGGTAAAAATGATTATCTGTGGAACTGTAAATATCGACCGCCGTGTTTTGAAATGCGAATGTGTTCTCAAAAATGTGATTTCCAGTACAATAGTGATAAATTCCAATGCCAATTCCAAGGCCATAGTAGTTGTTGTTGGCCATGTTATTTCTGATCGTATTGTTTGCGGATCCCTCGTCCAAAATAAACGCGTGATCTTGGCAAAACTCGGCGGTGTTTCTCTGGAATAAGTTGTTGGAGGATCCCTCAGCGTAAAAACCGACTGAGCATTTGTCAACAGTGTTACCGCAGATAACGTTGTCCTCTGAACCTCTCAGTTTCACACCGCAAAAATCGCGTTTCCCCGCCACGCTTTTCATGATGTTGTCCTTGATTGTGCAATGTTTGGAATAATTCAGGAGAATGTCGAAATTTCCATCGTAAAAACCACAACCTCGAACTGTAAGATTCATGATAACTACGTTATCCGAGGAGAGGCAGATAGTGGTTCCAGTCTGGTTGCTATCAATGATCGTTCCGCTTCTGTTCTGTCCAATGAGCGATAAGGGCTTGTTTGCAACTATTCGCTCAAAGTACGTTCCGCTTCGGATGAAGATGGTGTCTCCATTAGAAGCTTTGTTCACAGCCTCCTGTATTGTCAGATAATCATCCGGAACCACAATTGTTGTTCCACAGCTAGTCCGCTGGATGCGGAAAATCAACACGATTGAGCTAAGCATCAAAATGAAGAACAGAAACGCTGAAAATGATTTCTTCATGCACCCTTCCCTCTACTCTCAGAGAGATTGAACCTGTAAATATCATTTGTGGCATTTTCTTCTATGACCTTATTTGGTGCGCGTGCTGGGAGAGGACGGACCTCGGAAATTTCTTTACAAAGAAGCCGGCCACAATGAATTGAGGAAATATCTGTTGACCTCTTTGCCAACTTCGAAGGTTGTTGATAGGCAAAGGAAAAAGAGAATATGCTGGTGAGTTCTCCGTTTCAAAGTGAAATGGCTTTATGCTGATTGTCCATATCGCGCAAGATAATCTCTAAGAGCTATTCTTCAGCCGAAGTCATGCAGATCCATGTGTGAGTATCTTCTTACTGCGTCATAAGCTGTCTCGACTGAATAACCAAAGGGATTCAGAAGGTTTGCAGCTGCAGAATATAGCAGAAGCAGATACTTCTTGATGTCTGAGTTTGTGTTCTTTTCAATCAGCTCTTCAGCCGCAACCCTTCGCTCATACCGCTTGTTCTCTGCACTGGTGAAGAGAAACCTGACATTCTTGCCAGCAGAGACTTCAGCGCCTTCCTTGATCAACTGCTCAGCAGCAATCACCTGGCTTACCTTCTGCCTGTAGTTCTTTATGTCTTTCGACAGGTGCTTCGTGACAATCAAATCCCACACAGAAACCTCTCCAGCAAGAAGTTTCTCCCTGCATTCTCGAACTACCTTCAAAGCCTCAGGTATCTTCCGAACAAACTCACTCGCGTTCTTGGCCTCAGCAAGTACTTCAATCATCCTCATCTGGGCATCATGCACAAACTGAGGCGTATCCCTCCTCCGCACCTCAAGCCCCCTAACCTTGACCTTGCCGCTCTCCATAACCCCATAGTAACGGTTCAGCACGCCCACGTTCGGATGCATCTTGGAACGAAGAAAAACAATCCACCTGTAGCGACCTTCAAAGCTCAGCGGAACGCCGGTCTTCTCACTAACCTCATCACACAGCGCCTGATACTCCTCCACGGTTGCATCTTTCTTCTTAAGCCACAAAGAATCAACAATACCATGAACAATCCTGAACCCTCTTTCCTCCGCGATCCTCGATGCCTTGAGAAAGGCCTCTCTGCCGAAGGCGCACACGCCTATATGCCCATCCACAGTGCCAAACCTTGCATTCCTGTAGCCAAGATAGCCGAAACATGTTACGAGAATCCATTTCAGAGCCGTCTGTCGATTGTCATAAACCTCCTTCAACCGCTCGTCTTGCGTCTCAGCCTTCAGCTTCTTGTATAGAAGCCTCTTCTCGACCACGGGCTTCAAAGCCTTAGGCACGATCCCAACCCTTTTCTCACAGATGTTGTAGCCAAGCTCGGGAATGCGCAACTTCGAATCAGGACAACACCTGCAGAGAACGGTCTCGGCAGAAATGTTGTTGTTAACCATCAACATCGGATACATGGAAGCAAAATCAACCTCTCCGACATCGTCATGAACGCCAACCTCCGGCTCATAAACAAAACCCCCACGGTCCCCCACTAGAAGCTCGTAGGCTGATTTGAAAGCCTCAGGAATACTCTTGTTCCTGGGAATCAGAACACCGTTCTTTATGGCTTGGTAGAATTGGATAGAAGACATGCTTGAACCTATTGACGAGCGCGAAGCCGCATGCAACGGCACTCTACAGGTTCTCGCTATCTCGAACAGTCCATCAAATCCAGCCTCGCTCAAAATAAACGTATTCCGCTCATCCATGTGAACCCGGCCGTACAGTCGCCTCGTCGGGGCACGGTAGTACACCCGACCATAAGAGAAGAAGGTTCTACCGCGAGCGTTCTTAGCCACAAACGGAACATCATCTCTGCTCAGAACCATCCTATCCAGAATGCCGCTAACGACTGCTCTTCTGGCAAGATAGGGAAAAAGGTATGAATCTCCTCCCTTGGTCAGAACAATGTCAGGGTCAAGTTGCTTGACCGCCTGAACGAGCCCAAGCAACATATCCCTTTCTTCATCTGATTCAAGAACAACTCTGTCGTTGCCTTGGCTGACCATGATCTTGGCTATCGGGTCGTCAAGCTTCGCAATCTTGCGCCTCTTGGCAACTTCAACGTCAATTCTCATAGTACGCAAGGGCGGAATCTGATAGCCCACGCTGTCAGCAGAATCCAGAAGACTGTACTTCAGAACTGCTCTTTCAGCTTCTATCTCAACAAAGGCTAAAGGAAAAATGTCACGGTCATAAAGGTACGCTTGCTCATGTTTCAAGTCGCAATTATACACCTGATATTGCAGGTATCTTCCAGCCCTCAAAACCCTATGAGTGAAGGACGGAGCCATTCTGCAATCTTCCAAAGTAACCTCAAGAACCCTGGATTTCTCAACATCAGTTGCGCCTGCAAGCCTCCGGACAAAATCCCATGAAACCACTGCAGGGTCACGAAAGAACTGGCTCGCCAGCCTCTCCAAACCCTCTTCTCTTCCAGAAACGTAGACCTTGGGCCTGAATCTGTCTGTTAACCTTATTCTCTGCTCATTCTCAGCTATGATCCAGACGGCAAATTCGCCTAGCCCTGAAGGGTAGAGATCGAATATCCAGCCTTTGACATGCTCAGGGTGAGATGAGCCTTTGCTTGATTGCATCGAGTTCCTTCTCTAGCCTGGCTATCTTCTTCTGTTGTTCAAGCAAGATTGACATGGCCATAGACTCGAAGATCACCGGCCGCGTTGCGTTGCTTCCTGCAGAAGCATGATTCCTACACGCATCAGTGATTTGCTCGAAGGCTTCTCTGTCCTCAATTCGCAAAGCCCTTGAGAAGCTGCTCCATTTCTGAATTTCCATGTCCATAGCGATGCGGTACGATTCAACAGTCTTTCCCATTAAACAACCCTCACGTGAAATGGTCGAGCGTCAAGTCTTCAGAAGGAAAATCAACCCGCCCCAGCTCGAACAAGGGATGCTTTTCCAGAACAAGCTGTTGACCGAACCGATGCAGAGACTTCGTAACAGACATTACCACGTTGGCTCTGGAACATGCGACGGCATGAAGAAAGGCATTGAGCCTAGAAGGGTAGTGCGGCAGATAGGTCGCTATCACTATTAGGCTGTTCTCTTCTGCCAACTTGGAGAGGCGAGCCGCAACCTGGCTGAACACTTCCCTGCTCTCTTCCGACTGAACGTCTTTGTCAAGATACAATCCCGCGATGTCCGAGACTATCACAAGCCTAGCATCACACTTCAAAGCGACCTCCTCAAGCTTGTCAAGAATCATCGAAGTCATCTGGTGCGCCGTAAACGCCCTCGAAATGAAGATGCGCTGCAAAACCTCCGTCGGATCAAGCTGATGCAACTGAGCCAGATACGAAACCTTGTAGAGCCTGAACGTGTTGCCACCATCAACAAACACAACGCTGGATTCAAGACCGCCCAGCTGATATGGTAGTTGAGCCCTCACCGCAAGAAACAATGACAAAGGCAGGATAGACGGCAGGCCATCGATCAAGGCAAAGTCGCCCTGCGTGAACCCGGGGAATAGGCTGTCTATGTTCTGCATGTTGAACGATAGCAGAGCGTGAGATGGGAAGGACTTGGTTATGGTGTTTTGAGCCAAAATCGTTCACTCCTTCAAGCTAGATTGGGATTAAGAACTGCGGTTTCCATGGCTTTTAACGGTTGAGGCGATCGGACCTTCCCAAGCAGTGGTGAGAGTCAGGTTAAAGTGAGAACCCAAAATGGAGAACGCATTAATCGGATAAGGAGTGACTGAACGGCCTCACCGAGCCACAGAGGAGCTTTTACCATGATTTGCCGTAGTTCTTGCATGTCGTGTAGTAGTCTTTCAAGTCTATTTTGTCGTCGCCGTTGATGTCGCAATTCGGTACATAAACGCGGCCCGGAGGGTTAGGTCCTTGTCGAGTGGTGCCAAAAGCCTTGCCGACAGCAAAAACATCCTTTAGGTCTACTTTTTTGTCACCGTTGATGTCGCCTGGGATTGAGATGAAAACCCAACCGTCAACAAAGGTGTTATCTGTTGTGTCTGTTTCGCCAGTAACAGGTTCTGCCACGGCTTCCAGCTTGTAGCTGCCTCTTGCGAATCCTGTCGTGTTCCAGATGAAGCTCACATCGAGCAAAGATCCGTATTGCACCGTTAAGGTGAGAGTTTTCACTATCGTTGAGTTGGCGTACAGAGTCACGTTGATAGTCTCGGGGAAGTTTCCTTGGTTTTCCACCCTTCCGCTGACGCTTCCCGTGTAGCCTTCTCCGATGACTGTTTTTGAGGGGGCTATGTCTATTACGCTGAGGTCAGGAGATGTTCCCACGGTATATCCGTAGATGCTGACGCTGTATTCGGTTTGGTTGACGCTGAAAGAGACAATCAAATATCTTCCATAGTCGTGATACGCGAAAGGAATTGCAGTGTCTTCGATTCTGACATCATGTAGATCATTGAGAAGAACGCTCGGAATGAAAACGTCGCAATAGCTCGTGTCGCTTTGGGCTAGTATTCCAGTAGTGTTAAACGAGATGCATTTGGCGTCAGCATCAAAGTTGAAGCCGTCCAGCGTCGAGTTCGAATAAACATACGCGGTGAGCGTTCGGCCTTTGTAGTCGATGTGGAAGGGCCTGAGCAAAGCGACAACTTTTCCGACAAGGAGTGAGAGTGGTATCGTTGTTTCTTCTTGGCTTCCGCCGTCGCTTTTCACTGTAAAGTACCATGTGTCGTTTTCGAACCATTTCGCTGTCACTCTTCTGACAATGTAAACCGACGGATCTTCCGGTTTCTTGTGGACGACAATATCTCCAAACGGATAAGATCCGGGAGTGATTCCAGACGGATCCGTTGTGTTCTTGACCCAGATCCAGTCCCTAGCCAGAATCGTTGGAGACATTGAGGATCCGACAACCAAGAACGCACAGTCGTAGAGTGCGAACCGACTTGTCCAAGGCAACATCAGTGGATAGTTGTCTTTGTTGTTTGCGTCGAGGACATATGGCGTGTCCCCTATTCTGTCCTCACCAGTCATGTTCTGATATGTTCCCCAAAACAAGTCATCTCCAGAATAGTCACTCCAATAGTTGCCAAAACCGTTTTGGACATAGCCGTTGTCAAACACGTTTTCAGTCGAGTATGATACTGACAAGCTAACAGTATCATTGACGAAGTTGTTATGATAGATCTTGTTGCCACTTCCCATGAATATCGCGATACCCGCTCCCATTGGAGGCTGCCCAGGCTGCTGCTGGTTAACCATGTTTGAAATCGTGTTCCCGGTGAGTGTGTTGTTGCTGCTAGTGTGAAGGAACATGCCTGTTGACCAGTATACCCCATCAGTCACAAAGCAATCGCTTATCAACGTGTTGTTCGAACCGACCAATGCGATGCCATTAGCACACTCCGTAACGATAACGTTTTCTATAGTAGAATCAGTGGTTTCATAAAGGGCAACCCCAACCAAATTTCGGGATATGTTCAGATCTCTTACAGTCATGTCGGAACAGCTAACTAGTAACACAAGTCCTCCGTCACTAGGCACAGTTTTATTGTGCTGGTCTATCCAATAGTAGATGGGTTTGCCATAAACCGTGTTTGACGCGTCAACGTCGTTAATCAGACCAGGCAACCATACCCATGGTCCTCCTGATATGACTGCAAATCCGAATCTTCCCATTCTATTGTCTCTCAAAGTATTGTTCCCCGAGTTCTGTAGCAATATCGCTGCCTGAAAGCCGCCTGTCACACTATTGTTTTCGAGGACGTTCCCACTGGAAAGCTGAAGGGCTATTCCTACACCTCCTGACGCAGTCACATTTCTGATTGTGGAATTGGAAGTGGCCCACAGTCCAATTCCCACACCATTGTTGCCTATTGTGGAAATATCCTCAACAAGTATGTTTGTGCAATTGACCAGTGCCACGCAGGCGGCGTCTGTTGGCACTTGTTGATCGCTTCGGTTGACCCAGTAGTAGATGGGTCTTCCTTCGAGAGCGTTTGAACTGTCCATGTCGTTCACAAAGTCATCAATAACGTACCCATTGATGTAGAGATTCAGGGAGTTCCCAGCGAGGCTGTTGTTTCTGAAGGTATTGAACCTCGACCGATCCATGTAGATTCCATAGCCAATTCCTGAAGAACCTTGAAAGCTTCCTTCCGTGTTGTTGATCATGACATTATCTGTTATCATATTAGAGCTGGATTCAACCAGAAAAACACCATGGCCGTTGTTATGAACCAGATTTCCTTCCACGATAGCACCGGTGGCTTGTTGGAGGCGGATGCCCTCCTGTTGGTTTTCGGCTATCGTGTTATCTGTGATTTTGTTGTAGCAGGGTAGTGACCATTCAGCTCGGGCAAACGCCAATTTAGAACAGTCTGGACTCCAAGAACAGATTTCTTCGGTATCCCATTGTGTTGTCAGTCTCTTTCTGTTTGTTCTGTCCGCATTCATGATCCAGATGTCCCAGCTTCCTGCTTCGTCAGAGCCGTAAGCTATTTTGGTGCCGTCAGGGCTCCAGTGAGGGAATGCCTCTCTGAAGGGCGATGAATACAGCTTTGACGCGTTTGTTCCATCGCTATTGATGATCCACATTTCCCAGTTTCCATTCTGTCCACCCTCCACTGAATGGAACGCTATTCTTGTTCCATCTGGACTCCATGAACCGCCCATAACCAAAGGAATGCCTGAGGTCAATCGTGTCTGATTGGTTCCATCTGCGTTCATTGTCCACATGTCTTGGCTCCCTGCTCTGTCCGATATGAAGATTAGCTCGCTTCCGTCAGGACTGTACGTCGGCATCGTGTCTATCGAAGGATCGGTTGTCAACTGTCTATTGTTTGTACCGTCTGAGTCCATAGTCCAGATGTCTTGGTTGCCTGTCCTTGCCGAACTGTACACTATTTGAGAACCACCTGGGCTCCATCCCCCTAACATGTTGACCTTGGAATCTGTTGTGAGCTGGGTTTGGTTTGTTCCGTCAGTGTTCATTGCCCATATGTCCCAGCTTCCTGGGCCTTCAGCGAACGGGTTTGATACTCGCTCAAACAGTATCTTAGAAGGGTTAGGATACCATTCTGGTCCGTCATCCCAAAGCTCCTCCGTAGTGAGTAGCGTTTGATTGCTACCGTCCGCGTTCATTGTCCAAATGTCACAGTCGTAGTCTCGACTTTGGTCTTGAACACCTATCGTGTTGTTGGTTACAATGTTGTTTGAAATGGTGCTGTTGAAAGATTCAGCAAGTAGGATTCCATAATGGTTACTAGCTATTATGTTGCCGCTTATGTTGTTGCCAGAACTCTGTATGTCCCATAACCGTCCGACTAGTATTCCAGCCTTTGAATCTTGTCCACTGTTTCTGATTGTGAAGCCCGTAATGTTGACAGCACTGCCAGTCACATAGACAACATTTCCCGTGTGATTGCCATCAATGATAGTCGTGTACTTGCTTTCTCCGATCAGAGACAGAGATTTTGCAACAGCAACACTCTCATGATACATTCCAGCCCTGACAAATACTGTATCTCGATAATTCGCATGGTTTATTGCCTCCTGTATTGTCGGGTAATCGTCTGGAACTATTATCGTAGTAGGCTCTGTCTTAACTGGTTGAATGTTAAACGCCAATGTTAATGCGCTCATTAAGAGCAAAGAAACCATTATTATAGAAACAGCTTTTCCTGACAATTCAGTCCTTTCTCTCCCAAACTTTATAGTGTCTCGAATCGCATTAAAGGGTCTTTCTGCATCATGTTACAGAAGAAAGTTCTGTCTCTCAAAAAGAAAAAGAGGGGATTACGCGGGAGACATCTCCACACAGTGAATGTTCTAAGCTTATGATGATACAAAGCAATCATAACCAGCAGCGGCAAGGGGACAAATATAAAAGTCAACTTTCGAGATTAGTGTTTGACCAGGTCTGAACTATGCCTACAAACTTGCCTCCCGAAGCCAAGAACAAGTGGGAGGAAGTGGAAGCAGCAAAAAACCCACACGAGAAACTTCGCCTTCTGCAAGAGTTCCTCAGCCTGATCCCCAGACACCACGGCACCACCAAACTGGAAGCTCAGACAAAGAAGCGAATAACCCTCTTACGGAAGGAGATAGAGGAGAAGAAGCGGAAAAAAGCGGGGAGAACGGGCCCGAAGATGTTCATTCAGAAAGAGGGTGCAGCCCAGATCGCATTAATAGGGCTGACGAAGTCCGGAAAGAGCAGCCTTCTTGTGGCCGTGACGAACGCAAAGGCTGAAATTTCGCCTGACCCCTACAGGACCCGAGAACCAATACCCGGAATACTATCTTACAAAGACATCCAATTCCAGATCATCGAAGCCCCAGCTTTGATGGAGGGTTCAGCGGAGGGAAGAGCTTGGGGACTTCAGACCCTTGGTATAGCCCGTAACGCAGACGCCGTAATCATCATGATAGACCTGTCACAAGACCCAATCGAGCAGTTATCCCTCATCATGAAAGAGATGGAAAAAGCCCGAATATTGTTCAGCAGACCAAGAGCACGAGTTGAAGTAGAAAAAAAGCACATGGGAGCAGGACTCCGCATAATCCTCAACGGAAGGCTTGTCGACTGCACGTTTAAGAACGTTGAGGAGTTGCTGAGGAACTATCGCATTACTGATGGCGTCGTCAGGATTTCCGGAGAAGCCACGCTGGAAGAGATAGAGGATGCCATATTTGAAAGCACAGTCTACAAGCCTGCCGTGATCGCGGCTAACAAGATCGATGTGCCACATGCAAAATCAAACCTTGCTCTGCTTAGGAGCCATCTTACGGGCAAACTTCCCATAGTTGCAGTTTCATGTAATACTAAGCAAGGTTTGGCAAAGCTGGGCGAAACTCTGTTTGAAACCGTTGGAATAATGCGTATCTACACAAAGGAGCCGGACGAGAAAGCATACTCAAAGAAACCGTTCATCTTGAAGAAAGGCGCAACGGTCTACGCCCTAGCAAAGAGCATTCACACTGATTTGAGCAGGAGATTCGCTTTCGCCAAGGTATGGTCAGGTCGGCTGGCTTTCAGTCCACAGAAAGTCGGAACTTCATTTGCTCTTGAAGACGGAGACATAGTCGAAATACATGTAAAATAAGAAAGAAAACTCGACTATCTTGAGGCTTGCGCGACTCTTTCTATTTCGTGTCGTTTTGCGACGGCGTAGCTTTTCACGTCGTGATTTGCCGCCAAAATAAGCTCTTCGGCCACACATTCTTCAATCGAGCGTGGATTGTTGACTGAAGCCTGTCTTGCTCCTTCACTAATGTGCCTTATGGCCAAGTCAACTCTTCTCTGTGGTGCAACGTCGACAGACATGTGATATACTATGCCGCCGTAACTGATCCTCGTAGTGTCTTCACACGGCGACGAATTCTCCACAGCTTTGACTAGAATCTCAATAGGGTTCTTGCCTGTACGTAGCCCAGCGATCTCAAGCGCGTGTTTTACGATGTTCATCGTTTTGGCTTTCTTGCCTGCATTCTTTCCAGGTCGCATCAGATTGTTCGCAATTCTTTCGACGATGTTTACGTTTGCTTTGCGGAAGCGCTTGTGTTCATGTCTTCCCATGCTGTGAGGAGTCACAACTGGCTTCAAAGAGATGTACCTTTGCAGGCCCAGATCTTTCACTTCGATGCCTTTGAAACTCCATTTCTCGAAAAGCAGTATCTCGCGCTTCTCTTCTTGCTGTTTCTGGCTCAAAACGCTCACCGTGCTGGTTTCTGCTTTCTTCCATAAACAAGCTCATTGAGAGACACACCGTTCACGGTCACAACTTTCCAGCGCACTCCAGGGATGTCTCCCATGCTTCTGCCCCGTGAACCGCCTATACCCTCAACCACCACTTCATCATGCTCATCAACAACGTTCAGCGCGCCGTCTCCCGGCAAGAACGCGGTAATGAGTCTGCCATTCTTTATCAACTGAGTTCTGACGCACTTCCTGATGGCACTGTTAGGCTGCTTGCTTTCAACACCCACTTTTTCAAGAACTATGCCACGCGCCATGGGTGCTCCTTCAAGCGGGTCAGCTTTCACGTCTAGCATCAGCATCTTCCGGTTGTAGTACATGCTGCTCCAGCGAAGTCTCTTTCTTCTTTCTACTAGTTTTCTTGCGGCGAACTCGCCTTTTGGAGACTTTGAACCCATTCCCGGATTTTCCTCTCGCAAGTCTAATCACAACTCTCACATTAAAGGGTTATGCTGTTTTGTTTGACCTATGTTAAACAATTGAGTTTCGTATTATACGTCTGCGATGGGTCTATTGATCATTCTGTTGGTTATTTCGTTGAAGCTTGCTTTCTGTTTCCGTTGGATTTCTTTGGGGTCTAGGCCTGTGATGGTGTCATGTACTCTCTGGAGTTTCCGGTGGTAAGGATAGAACTCGTACTTGGTTCCAGTCAGGAAGGAAAGTATCAGTCCGTGAAGACGGTACGGAAACGTCAGGGAGGAGTCACCTATGATTTCCACGATCCTTTCAAGAGAAAGTCTGGAACAGTTGACGATTTGTCCATCGTTCGAACAGGACAGGGACAGAGTTCGACAGGTCTGAAGGTCGTTGTTGTCTTCTCCTCCGAAGGCAAGGTAGATGTGTTTCTTGTATGGTTCCAACCGTTCTTTCAACCATCTCCAAGACTTCATGGCTACGTTACATTCTTGGACTCCTCTGTCGCTGAACGTGAACCTGTCTGTTGGAATCACCACAGCCCTGTCTGAATAGTGAGAATGGCCGATTCCTTCTATGTTGATTGAGAACCCGAGGTCATGGAATAGGTGAACTTTGTCCTCCAGTTGAGGAATCAACCTCAGAATCTCGACGGACTTGTTGTCACGTAGTCCAATGTAGTCGAACTGTTCAAGGTCTTTGACCACGTTTGATCTCAGTTCGTCAGGTCTCTCAATGTTGACCCCACAACCCAGAATGACCTTGGGAATCGTTATCTTGTGGAACCATGGACGATGAGAAAGAGACGAACGAGCATAGAGACGTTGAACCTGACGGGGTATCTTGACTGGAGGAAACATGAACAGGTAGTTCGGACCTATCAATTCCCCTCCACCGAGAACGAAGAGGTCACATTCGTTCACTCTATTGATGTCAATCATCGGGTAGGTTCCTTTGTCGTCACTGGACATGACGACAACTTCCCAATCTTTGAAGAGATTCTGGAGCCCCCTGAGTATGACCTGGTCATCTCCAAAGTTTCCATGTCCATACCAACCGAGAACGGCAACTTTCATTTCAGATACACCCATACATGGATGACCAAGTTTCTTGGAAACATATACAGGACCTTGACACAACGTCTGTAGTTCTTCAAGCATTGGTGAAACCAAAGTGGACGAAAGGAACAGGTATGCCATAGACCGATGTTGGACCTTCCTTTCTTTCCATGACCTCGATTACCAGCCATGGAACCGAAACGGTGTGGGACCTCCAATTCTAGTAACCGAGAACCCACACGAACAAGTTCAGACAGCCCTTTCGACGGATTATCTATATGTTCCAAGGTGTGAAAACAGAAGACATCTCTAAACACTTTAGACCTGAACGGTAGATGTTGAAGATCACAAACCACGTCCACACCAGAAAGTCTTTGAACATCAGTGTTGACACAGTCGAAAACGAAGGGATGTGCAACTAGGTCGATGTCTCCAACCCCGATATTCAAGTCTTCAGGTGTTCCAGTTTCTCTATCCACTTCAACATCTCTTCCCTGTTAGGATAATCCACTGGACTTGTTTGAGGCACGTTCTCAACCAACGAAACAAACGTGTCATCCCCCAGACGGCCAGGTAGCTCACCAAACCACCTATCCATCAAGTGTAGCATCCCATAGTCGCCACCACACACGTTTGTTGGACACAGAATCGGGTGAGGACTCAACTTGAAGTTCGGGTCAAAGAGGTTCCCAAGACGGTAATTGTAAACGTCCGCACAGAGTCCGACTTCACCGTTGTACTTGACCAGAATCATGTCCTTACTAGCTAGACATAGTTGCCCCTTGGTTGACTTACAGTCGATCCCGTAGTGTCTGACCTTGGAACAAGTTGAGAAGTGAAGGAACTCCCACTCTGCCCTAGTATAGTCCTTTGGATAGTTCTTTCCTCCAACGGAAACCCTCTTGTGGAAGTATGGGATTATGACCTGATAACCACCTATGTTTCCTAGGAACCTTCTAACTCCAACCCTGATGTTGTGAGAATCCAACCATCTGAAATATTCAGGGAACCACTTGATCTGAGGAGCATACCACAAGTAAAGCACATGAGTCGGGATCCCAGCATCCTTCAACATCAGAAGGTGCTTCTTGAAGGCCTCCCATCCCTGGATACGATCTTCAACCCCAAGAGGATGCCAACATGGGATCATGAATACACGCTTCTCTCTGCCAAGACGAGAGGCAATTAGTCTTTCTGGACTGAAGGATAAGTTCGTGACTATACACAGAGTCCAAGTTGGATGTTTCCCAATCATGTCCACACATTCGTAGAAACCCTTTCCACCCATGGTTTCTCCGTAGCTCATAACGAAGTATATGTCACGGTTCAAGCGTTCAAACGCTTCTTCCCAAAGGTCTATGTCGCCATTCCAGTAGTGCTTCATCTCCTTCTCTCCACCATAGCAGTACGGGCAAGTCTGATTGCACCAACTTCTGTTGTCTCCGTTGAACTGGAAGAAACAAAAAAGTTGGCGTGTCGATCGATTGACATTAGAATCTGACAATGTTAGGCCTTCCTTTCACTTTCACTACGACGATTGCCAGGAGCTCGTAGAGGAGGCTTCTCACGCGGAGATAGCGGATCTTCGTGTAGAGCTCGTAGGCCAGCATCTCAGGATGACGCTTCCTATGCCTCAGCATCACCCAGACAAGCTCAAGACTCGTCTTCCAGCCCCAACCCCTTCTCCTGGCACGAATCACATGCGGAATATGATACACGCTCGCTATGGGAATCGACAGAGCCCTAAGCCCCAGATCCACGGCTCTGAGGTAAAAATCCCGATCTTCACCCGACAGCTTGATTCTGATGTCGAAGCCTCCGAGACGCAGGAAATCCTTGCGTGTGATGGCAAGCAACCTGGTTGAGGGAAAATGGTCGCTGAAAGTCATCATAAACATGCCTTCTTTTACTTCCTTTGCCTTGCTGAACCAGTAGTCTGAAACAACCACATCATCATCAACGAACAGAAACCTGTCGCCAGAAGCTCTCCAGGCGCCTCGGTTGCGTGCGCTGGCAACTCCTAAACCCCTAGAAATGATGAGCTCGCTTGGACCCAGAACCTTCTGGATCCTTGGCCACTGGTCTGCAGCAACGATCTTGCTTCGAATCGTCGGAACTATGACGCTTATCAAGCAAGCACTCCACGGCTAGTAGCATTTGTCCTTGTTCGGGCAGTTTGGACACACGCAGTTCGGATAAGGAAACGCAGGCTCAGAATGTTCTGTAAGAGCTCCTAGCCCCAGCGGATCCTCAGCAGGCGCGTCGGCAAGGCTTGTTTTTGCGATCACATGATCGCAAATCTGCCCTGGCTGGTCTCTTGCCTTGCTCATCATCTTGTACTCTGACGGAAGGTAACGACGCACCTGAACTTCACTGTACGGAACGAGACTTTGGATTACTTCACGGATTTTGTCTTTAGGTATCTTTCCCTTCAGCATCTCAGCAACCGCTGGATCACCAGACGGGTTCACCACAGGCCAAAGATGCTTTGGACAACCCTCCAGCTCCAGCATCCTGGCAATCCTGACAAGATGGTATTTTGTTTCTTCTTCTTTCGGTTGCCGCTGCTTGTTTCCATGCAAAATGATTAGTTCGCGGTGAAGAGGACTTTTCACAGCCTTTTTGACTTCAGGCAAGCTATGGCCCGTGTTCTTTCGATGTTTCCCAACCAGGATCTCGCCGGTCTCATCGTCTACTACAAGAGACTGCAAAGGCCCTACAATGTCAATACTCTTCTTGAGTTCGGCAACATGCTCTTTATCACAGAATATTGCTCCACCAGGTAGGGAAATCTTAGGTTCAGAATCACTCATTCATTTTATCTCCTTCAAAACTTGATGCAGTTTTGCTAGGCTTTCAAGTGTGGACGGCTCCAGCTGATACTGCTCAACAGCCTTCTGGAACTCTGCTTCGCCAACCAAATCTCTAAGGCACAACGCGAAGACGCAACGGACAATGCGAGTAAGCTGCACTGGAAGGCCAGAGCAAGTGATGAACCCTCCAACCCTTCTAAGTGCATTGCCGAAGTAGTTGCTGAACATGATGCTCTTCTGGTCGCTATGATTCGAGAACCCCCATTCATTCGTTAGAGCCTGCCCTATGCTTATCATACGCAGAAGCTTGGGATGTTCAACAGTCCTGACGATGGTTCGAACGTGAGTCATGCGAAGTGGAAGATCCTTGACACCGTTTGCACCTCTGGCCAAAACAAAGAACATTCCTTTCTCTCCAAGCGTACCACCAAGGTTGCGACCTGCCGACAAGCTGTGCACAGGACTGCGAAACTCGCCAAGCGGAATCGAATTTGACGAACAAAGAGGCTCGTGGCAGAACCCGCACTTCTCACAGTACCTGACGCCTTTCTGTGCTTCTAAGTCGGAGAGACAGGAAGGGCATAGATTGTGGGACAAAAGAAAAAGGTCGAATTGACCCATTGTCTTATTGTTTATTTCTTGTAGAACTCTTAGATCTTCACTGCCCACACTATTCTACTGCTAGCGGTATTATTCTAGGTGATTCTCCGTTTAAAAGCTTTGTCGTGGCTTATTCTCTCAGTGGGAGCTTCTTTTCCGTCTGAACAAGCCAACAGCGAAGATGCATCCTATAACACTAAGAAAAATCAGCGTCATGTATTCTGGAACCGAAGACGCCTGGCCGATGACTGAAAACTCTACGCTGCCAACGTCAGTAACCTCCGTGTTCGCGTCTGTCCTGAAAACAAGCTTGCATGGCACCGTGTAGTTGCCTGTAGCAAGACCTGCTGGAACCCTGATAAAGATAGAGAATGAAGCTTCACTCACGCCTAAACCTCGCGGCCTTTCCAGCTTCAAAGGCAACGGCATCTGTTCAAGCTCGAAAGCAGTAATGTTGTCGCCAAGATAGATGTCGTACACATAGATCACGAAAGGCCCGCTCCAGCTAACCCTAACCGTTCCATTCGTGACAGAGCCCGAGCTCACCCTGGAAGACAACAAGTATTCGACATAGACCAGAATGTTTGACTGCGCTGGTCCTGTTCCACCTCCGCCTCCTCCACCTCCTCCGCTTGAAGCCCAATTCAACTCAACCGACTTGGGACTGCTGAAAGCGTAAGTGCCAGTCCAAATCTTAGAAGAGCCTGAGTACACGCCTGTGCTGAACCCTATGTAGTCAGCAGGAGGCCCCCTAGTCCCACAGTAAATCTCAACGGTTCCTGTTTGGCCTGTAGTGCCTTGAAACGTCAAGCTCAGTTTCTGGTCAGTCCAATAGCACTCAGTCATACGCCTATCAATTGAGGAAATGTAGAAGCCTCCCCAGCTTTCGTAGCTAATCTTCAGCGTTGCATTGCCATAGTGTGTGAGGCTCAGGTAGGTTCCCCAGATTGCGGTCATGTCATAGGTAACGTTGAGAACGTATGAAGGCCTGGTCGTGCAGCTGGCCACAAGCAAGTATGTTCCTGGAGCCTCAGAGAATGAAACTGTTAGGATGGAGCTGGCTATCGAAGCAGAAGAGATCGTGCAGTTCGAAGCTGCCCAATACCGCACGCTCTCCACAAGATACGGGTAGGCCAAGCAAGAGACTGTAGTGTTCGTGTCTGCCGAAACCGCTAGGTTCATGGTCGTGTTCACGCTCAGAGCATACCAGGTGACTGTAACGTTGAAAGTGTCTGAAGGAACATAGAACGTTGCCAAAGTCCCATTGTAGACTTCGGTAGAGCCCACATCAAGTTTCACGACAGAGTTTGTGAGGCCGTTGCCATCCATGTCCGTAACGTTCAACATCCACTTGTTAAGCGAGAAAGTCTGGTTTGCCCCTGCAACCGTGACAGTGTAAACCATGTCATCTACTCCGAAGATAGTGTAGGTTCCCTGAACCGTGGCGTTGCCCTGGTCCAGCACGAACTGAACCCACCCGGAAGAGTTGCTGAGCATTTGGCCTATATTCGCTGAGGGAGAAGAGACGTTGACCTTGGCACCGTCTATGACGTTGCCACTGTAGCCGTACTTGATTCTGGCCTGGTATCTGATTCCTCCGTCACCAACGTACTGAACGACCTGCAGGCTGTAGATCACCAGAGTGTCGTAGATGTAGGATGTTTCTGTTATGTTCTCAACTATTGATGTTATGCCGTAAGTTGCTTCAGTGCCTGTCCAGCCTGAGACGGTGACTGCGCAGGTCGTGCTTTCCGTGTGAGTAAGAGCCCACCAGTTGCTTCCTCCTACCCAGCTCAACGCAGCCCAGGAACATGATAGGCTGTCGCCAGAGCCCAAGCCATGCCCAGTGAAGACCAGCGTTGCTCTGTACCTGCCGTCAAGGTTAGCATTTATGTTTGTGTGGTTGACTGGGAGTTGCTCCCAGTAGACGCGGATCTGCTCAGCCACCGACCAAACCGTGCCATTTGTGACGCTGTTCTGGTCCGTTGTGCTGAACACGATGTAGCTAGAGTTTCCAACAGAGCTTTGAGCAGAAAACGATATTGTGAACGTGCCATCAGAAGCGACTGAGCTGTTAGAGCCTTTAGACGAAGCCCCAAGATAAACGCTGGCAGTGATGCCTGACGTTGAGTAGGGCCCGGTGCTGGTTCCTTGATAATAAAGTTGCCCAGTGAATTTGAGCCCCTGCGAAGGATTAGAAACAGTGTCATTTACAGAAGCAGAACCTACTATCAGATCCTCTTCAAACGTGAACAGAGAACCTGTAGCGCTAGCAGTTGCGTCCACATCGTCGAACACTTTCGTTTCGCTATCAGCAGTCACCGCGCCTTCAGTGTAGTTCCAGTAGAACCTGCACGTCCATGTGATTTTGTAAGCCGTAGAGTTGAGAGCTGAGATTGTGGCAGAATCAAGCTGAGCATAGTTGCTAGCATCAACGATAGCGGTGGCATTGGTTGACTCTGTCCAAGTGAAGTCAACAGAGCCTACACTCAGACTTAGAGTACAGTTCTTCAGGCCAGATCTGCCATCAAGGTCTCTGACTGTAACATTCAGATTGACAGCCTGCCAAGCATATACAGTAGCAGGACCCTGCAGACTTCCTATCGTTGGCGCTTGGTTTGCCGAAGTGAAGAGAACGGTACTCCTCATAAGGTACGGTACGGCACTGTTGTTCACATGAGACCACATCATGATGCCATGCGAAACATTGTAAGTAAAAGCCTGAAAGAAAACGTCAACCTTATTGTAAGTGGCAAGAGTATCACCTGAAGACAATGTGGTAGCCCCAGCATCAAGGGTTATGTTGGTTATGGTTCGATAGTAGACTGTGTTCGCAGTAGGATAGCCAGCCCAGAACACTTTGAACACTCCACCAGAAGCCGAAGACTGAAACGAGATTGCAGGTTTGATGGTACTTGAGCCACTGGAGTTCTGAACATAAACCGCGCTAGACCACGTTTCAGACGCAAATCTTTTCTTGAATATAAGATTGTAAGATGTTACCTCGTTGTAGACCAACCCGACCTCATCCCCGCTATTAGATGCTGAAATCATCGCTTGTGTAGCAATGCTTCCGATGGTGACGGCAGTGGCGAAGGTTGAGCCATTCCAAGCCTTAGTCCAAATGAGATTGTTTTGGTAGCCATAGTAGCAAAGAACCTTCCTGCTGGTCTGAGGCACCACTCTCGCCCAGTAAGTTGTGCTGGCAGTGGTGTTCAGATCCTGTGGGAATCCACTCGCGTTTGTCCATCCGCCAGTATTCACGGAAGACGCATAGACCCTTCCTTTGTTAGAAGCTCCCCTGCCAGTTATCCAAGGATATCCGCCGCTGTCGAGAATGATAGCTGCGTTTGTCAGCCCTTCAGCCGCTACTTGAGCCTCCGCCGTCAACCATGTGACAGTGCTGTCAGCATTAGGCGTGAAAGCACGATAGTAGGTTCGAGTATCCACCAAGACGTAGGCTCCAACCGACCCATTGTAGTAGACGCTGAAAGCTGCATTGCCAACCTTTCTCGCAGTGTAGGCAGGTCCCCATGTGGTGCTTTGGTCAGAAGAGGTTTGATAGCAGAAGTTGGTTGTTGTGCTGTCAAAATACCATCTCCAACACAGTCCAGCTGCGTAGAAGCTAGAACGGTCCGTGCCAAGATAGATTGGCGAGCTTGAACTACTATATCCAGCCAACATAACTTCGTAAGAGCGTATCGTGTAAGGAGAACCTGCACCAACACTGTAGAAGAGACAGAAACTCTTCCTGGCAGAACAAACGTTGATAGTCACACCGACTGCTTGACCGCTGAGGTTAGTGGTCTCTCCATACAAGTTCTGCTTAGCCGCCGTCCAGACACCGTTAACCTGAGAAGCCACATACAAGTTCGTGTTCGTACCGTTCGCAGCCCAAAGAATATAAACATCAGTTCCAGAAACGAAAATCACAGGCTGAGGATTAACATTGATATAGTCTGGTGCCGCACCACCATGCTCGTTAAGCTCAGCAACTGTCTCCGAGCCCCAAGCTGCTCCAGTACGCTTCATGTAGACGATATCGTTCGAGGAGTTTGCCCAGAACGTCAAATGAAGATTTCTAGAAGCATCCTGAACTATATCAAGACAATAACCGAGCTTGATTTTTGACGTGCTCACTGAGGCCGTCGAGGCCCATGTGGTCGTTGAGAAGTTGTAGAACCTTCCACTCACGACAGTTCTGTCTGTTACCGCAGCAGACCCATAAGCCCAAACAACATACAGGTTCTTGTTAGCGAGTCCTTGACATATTGGAGTAGTTGGATAAGCTATTGTTGCGTTTGTCGCGGCAAGTTGAAAAGGAAAGCCAGACGGTGGCGTTCCCCAACTTCCGTTTGTATACTGTCCCTTCGTGATGAATGGTTGTCTAACAGTGGTACTATTCTTTGCATAAGTAATAACAGGAACCCCTGAAGAGTCTTCAACTATATGCACTCTAAGATACTGGAATCCTGACACAGCAGCTACAGCAGTTTGTTCGGCTGTTGTCCATGTTATCGTCACGCTACTGATAGTCCCACGTCTATAGAAGATGGTGGATTTACTAATAGTGTTGTTGGCAAAGACGTATGACACAACCTTTGAAGTATCATTCCACGAAACACAGAACCATACTGAATCAGTGCATGTTCGAATAGCAGCTGTCTGTGTAAACCATGTAGACATATCGGTGCTGTTTGTCACCTTCAGATGAGTTCCGTTCGTGTAGAAGAGCCAGACCCTTCCAGTAGCTGAATCAACAAAACTATGAGGCTGATTACCGAAATTCTGTGAAAATTGCAGAGTAGTTGTCGGACCAGACCCGATAGCCGTTACTTCAGGAAATCTAAGGAAAGACAAACTTCCTGCCAACACAACAGACAGTAAAAAGAAAACAACAAACAGTTTTTTGCTAAGCACTTTAACATCACGAAGGAAAAATCATGGCCTAGATATCTAGATGTGCGTCTAAGGGCTGCCCGTGTTTTTGGCAAGCGCTATGCACTGGTCCGGAGGGGGAGTTTGATTTGGCACTGCTGCATACCAAATCCACACGCTCCCTTCAACCATCAGAACTGACGGATCTGCAAGTTGCCCCTCATAGCCCTCAGACCCTTCCCAAGGTTCAGTCCGGTTTAGCACTGGGTTCTCTGGGTGCTTGGTCCATGCGATCAGGTTTTTTGAGGCTGCAAGACAGATATCTGTGGGCAAACCGTACTTCGTGGCGCAGTTATGGTACCACATGTAAAAGGTCTGATTCAGCTTGTAAACGTAGGGTCCTCCGCAAGAGCCTTGACCCTGCAGAACCGGATTTGCGTGCTTCGTCCAGTTCTTGCCATCCCTGCTGGTGGCGTAGCCCAGCTTCCACGGCTCCATACTACTCGTAGCCTCGTAGATCATCCTCCAATCGTTGACTCCTTCAACCCACACGCACACATTGCCTATGTTTCCGTCATCCCAACTGCCGCGAGCTCCAAGGGCTAAGGCGCCAATCTTGTCTTTCGTCCAGCGGAGTCCGTTTGAAGAGACATAGCGGTCTATTCTCACCATCTCGCCGCTGTGAACGTACATGAAGTAAGTGCTATTATACTTGAAAACGAAGGGGCAGGGGTGTTTCCCGTCTGAATTGTTCAAAACTGGATTACCTGAGTATTTAACCCAAGTTTTTCCATCCTCAGACTCTGCATAATAAACCACCATAGCCCGGCTTTCAGCCTGATCGAACTGTCTGTACCACATCTTGAAAACGTTGGTAGCGCCAACCAATATCTGCGGATCACTATCAAAGAGAACGGATGGCTCCACAGCCACATCACTACCTGCCGACGGGCTCAAAACGACCCCCTCTTTCTTCCAGGTATAAGCTTCAAAAGAGTAGGCTGCTGGGCTCTCTTGGAGGCTCTGCCACACGACTCCTCCCACAACAATAATTATCAAGGCAAACGCAAGCACTAATGTTTTTCGCACACCACTCCCCCCTCTTAATCAATGGCTAAAGAATGATTTGAACCTTGCATATATAAGAAAAAAACGAGAAATTTTGTTGCTATGAACTCATGTAGATTCCGAAGTAAACTTCCCCGGCTGGAAACACTCTAAACTCAATGAACATCTGTCCACCGATCACTTCATACTTCTGCCAAACTAAGCTATCTTGCCACCTTGCATACATGCGACCGACGTAAGCCCCAGCCCATGGTGGACTGGTTGTACTGCAATTGAAATACACGTCTACGTAAACATTCGCAGGATTGATTGAACACAGATAAAGAATCACCTGTTTGTAGCCATGGGTAGAATATGTCCGAGAGCAATTCTCAACACACTGATCGAACGCATCAGTATATGTGCCTTGAATCACTTTCACGGTCAAAGGCGTATTAGTTACGTTCACGTTTCTTGTCGGATCGCCAAGAGTGCCGTATGCCTTGCCAACAGTGTAATAGTCTTTCAAATCTATCTTTCCATCACCATTCACGTCCAGCCAAGGGTCATAGGTTCCTAATCCTCCAACAGGTATGATCGAAAACAAAGTTGCCGTCAAACAGAACGCGACCAAGATAGCGAGCACAAAGTCTCTTCTAGTCTTCACAGTATCACCTCCTCCCCCTCCCAACAACACAATCTATAGAGAAACGACCAAGTTATCTGTCTTATGAAAAAATTTTCTATTCAGGCTCAGACGAGCTTGCTCGTGCCAGGTTGGCACTGAAACCATACAAAGTGGCAACATTGTTCCCCGGGGAACAATGGGGCTCTGTTGAAGAGGTTCAAACCGTGTCTCTTCAACGAGAATATCACCCGGGTGATAATGTTGAAGCTCTGTTGAAGGGGTTCAGTTTCTGGTCTCTTCAACCGGGATTTTAGAGCCCTGGGGGGCTCTATTGAAGAGGTGTGGTTTTGAGTCTCTTCACCCGGGGTTTTCTCCAACTAAACAAGATTATGCCCCGGGGCATAATGTTGAATGGAGAGAACTGAAACGATGCCGGACCCCCGCAAAAGGAGGAAAATTTGCATGTCGCTACACGGCGTGTAGCGAATACAGAATCGTGAGTCTCAAGAGTCTGGTGCAAGCCTTGCACCAAAATCGCAAGATGCCCGACAATCAACCCCAGAAAAGCAGTTTGAGCGCATACGCTCCGCCGCTTACGGCAAGAAACGCTAATAGGAAGATGAAAAAGAGCCCTAGAACCTTCCAATACTTCTTGATCATCAGAACAAAAAGCGTCGCCAAGATCGCTGTAACGACAAAGGCAGGAACCTCATACCCTGTCGTTGTCTTAATCAAAGCAACAATGACGTCCACGATACCCGCAGTAACGGACCCCAGCAGTGCGATGAACGCCCCGATCTGCGCGAACCAGTCAGGAGGCGGCTCAACAAGCACTTGTGTAACGACAAATGATCCTATAGGAATCAGGTTGGAAGGATCCTCGTTCACGTACCCCGTAAAATTGAGCATCGCGTCTTTCTCAGGAGGCGCCTGCAACAAACTCACATTCACGAGAACCGGAATAATCTCTCCACCTACCCATGTCGCGTTTGAGCTGTGCACAGTGAAGTTGAAACTGTAGTAGCGTGTGACGTCATACCATACTTCAGTCGGAACAGTGGACACTTGCCCATAAACAAGGATGGAGCCCGCTACCACGCTAGAAACTAAGATAGCCAGAAAAAGAAAAGCGGAAAGAAACAGACCCTTCCTGCTCAATCTGCAAGGTCCTCCAGAGCCAAGCCGACCTGCGACTGACCTCCTATGTAGATCATGTAGAGTCTTCCTCCTGGGCCGTATGTGAGGCTTGGGTCAGAAACGTGCGTTCCTTCCCAGGATAGGCCAGTTCCCACTGCCAGCTCTGGAACGGACCAGGTGTTGAAGTCCGTTGTGCTCGTGTGGTAGACTTTCCAGCCACCAACAACAAGTCCAGTCCACAAGTGGAACCTGCCGTTAATCAGGAGGATCTGCGAGGGGTTGCCAGCTTCTGAGCCGACACCGTTTGGAAGCACAGGAGTTGGACGCTTAGTCCAGGACAAGCCGTCGCTCGAGTATGCGTATCCTATCTGAAAGACGCCATTCGTCCAGCCTTTTGCCTCATACAACATTCTCCAAGCTGGCGTGACGCTGGCATCGTAGTAGACTGCAACGTTACAAATGCTCCGGGAGTCCCATGTGCCAGCAGTCGGAGAAAGTATGGGGTTGCCATTGTTGTTTATGCCCCATCCGAAGCCATCCGTGCTTGACCACCTGTAAAGGCAGTCATTGCTCATTGAAACCTGGAACAGGTAATAGAGCCCTGACGCCTTTATGACCACCGGGTAAGCGTAACCCGTAATGAAGGGACTTCTAGGATCCTTCGTCCAAGTTTGCCCATTAGATGAAGTAGCGTATCCAAGCCCGCTGCTTCCTCCCGAGCTGCCCCTGTACCACATTTTGAACACTCCACCATCAAACATGATGTCAGCTTCGCCCACGATCCCAGCTTCCCATGCCAGCGTCGGAGCCATAACAGGATTGTAAGCGTACTTGGTGAAGGTCAACGTACCAGGATTTGACCCCCCAAAATTGATAGTTACAGAAGTCTGCTGGCCAGCCGCCACAGTTGCAGATTTGGAATCTATCAGGGTGTTGTAATCACCATGAACCGTGTAAGAGCCAGGTACAAGGTTGCTCCAAGTGAATCCGCTAACTGAAACCGTTACAGTTGCACTCTGATCCCCATCTGAATCAACATAGTAGGCATGCCAGTTACCAACTGGGCTCCCATTGTAATACCCCATGACTGAAAGTGAGCCAAAACCGTTCTGATGAGGGGGATCCCAAGGCCACCAAACGTACAGGCTCGCACCAGTGGCGATTGTTGCTACGAGAATTGCCGTAACCATGTAAGATTTAGGAAACAACTTGAGATGTGGCTTGATCTCTGGCTTAGCATGCTTGCGTCTGGGAGAAACGCTCTTCTTCTTGACCATTTGACTTCAAAAGAAAAATCTAGACAGCGTTCTGCATCATCCACAAGATCAGAATGTTGAACCCAGCATGAACAAGTATGGCAGCCATAAGGCTTCTTGTCTTATACATCACAGCGAAAATGATTATGCCGCCAATGAAAGCGCTGAACAAGAGGATAACCATGTTTGAACCTGTGTAGGCTCGGTAGACATGCAGCATCGCCCAGAAAAAGATAGGAGCCACAATGCTTGTTATTCTTGCGACTCCCTCATCAAAACTCTCCTTGAGCTTCAAGTAAAAGGCTAAGTGTAGGCTGAGTTTGCAGAGTTCTTCAGCAGGAGCAACAAGAACAAGCTGGAAGAGTACGTCGCTCCAGAATCCCGAAAGCTGAAACGCGCCGTAAGACAATTGCATACTATGTTGTGGAACCCAGATTGTGCTCGTTGTGAAGTTTCTGACCATGTAACTTGACGCAAGAAACGTTGCAGCTATACCTAGGCCGATCCATAAGAAACTGTCAAACTGAAGGTTCTCGTCGTAGTCCACAAGCTTCGCGTAATCAGCATCGCTGTGATATTGTTTTATCCAAAGCAACACTAGCAGAAAGATCACAAGCATGCCGCTGAAGAAAGGCGTGTCAGGATAATCCTGAAGCCAGAAGCTTACGATCGGAACGCCTGCAAAGACGAAGAAGAGAATCCAGTCCCGAATGCCCTTGGACATGCTTTCACCAGTATGGTGATGGCAAGAAGGAAGGTTGTTTCTGCTTTTTTTCTCCGCCAAACGCCATGATCAGCAACCCCATAAGCGAGAAAAACCCACCGACAAACTGCAGCCCAGCCTTAACTGTAGGGTCTGCAAGGTACTGCTTCAACAAGGTTAGAAAATAGGTTAGCCAATCATCTCCTGGAGGTTGCCCCGTCGACCACGTTAGAATGGACACTGGAACCTGAGACTGTGGCAAAACGATGGTAGTGGTGTTTGTTGGAGCTTCAACGCTATTCAGGATCCCGTGAACAGTGTATGTTCCCTGTGCAAGATTGGTGAAGTAGGCGCCATCACTTGGAACTATGACAGAGACATGTAAGGAAGACCAGGAGCTGTTCGTCAACCAAGCCTCAAAACCTGAAAGGTAGGCTCCTGACTGCTTACCCAACACGCGAGCACTTCCAACTTGCGGTGCGACTGAATCAAACGTCAATGATGTGTCATACATTGTGGGGTTCACCACACTGACGTCTCGGGTTGATGCGGTAACGCTGCCCTTTTGCCCGTGAATAGTGTAGGTCACGCCTGTTTTGAGGCTGGAGAAAGTGACGCCGTCTGTGCTTGTTGCAGTTTGATGTGTAGACTCAAAGGTTCCGTTGGTATACCATGATGAAAACCCTGAAACAGGCGCTCCTTGCTCATACCCCAATACATGAATGCTACCATACTGTACTGAAGGCGAGCCAAAATCCAGAAGAAGCACATAAGGCGTTGGACTTGAAGGAAGAAGGGTACTGTTGCTGGCTGACCTGCCAATGTACGAGCCTTGGGCAGTCCACTGAATCACGGTGGCAAGGTCAAGATATGTTACCCCATCTGTTGACGAAGCGGTTCGAGCAGGATACGTATATGTTGTGTTGCTAAGGGTTACGGTGAATCCAGACACGAAGGCGCCACCATACCGAGCCTTAACCTGTAAACTGTTGCGAACAACAGGCGTAGAAGGAGGTTTTAGGCCTGTGTCTATATACAGCCAGTCCATTGACGACTTGAGCGCGTAGCTGTTACCGCTATTGAAAGAGAGATATGACGGACTCGCACCACTAAAATAGACTGCGTTCCAAGTACCCACAAGAGTTCCGTCTCGATAGACTCTTTGTTGAGCAGCGGTAACATCCACAGTCCATGTCCATGTGTGCCAGTTAGTATCCGTTGCCAAAGCAACAAAAACGGCAGGTGCCGGAGTAGCCACACGAATATGCGTTGCGTTCATGCTGAGAAGATGGGCATAGGTAACGTCTTGGAACCAAAGATAAAACTCAGCCTTGCTGGCCCAATCAGACACTCTGAGCCGAAGTTCGACAGTGAACAACGTGGGAAAAGCCGACCCAGCCACATTGTGCCTATACCTAGTTGCGCCTGTAGCATCGAAGGAACAGACACCTGCAGGATTGATTGTTATCACGCCGGGCCCAGAAGACAAAGTCCACTGATTCAAGTCATTGAAATCTTCTTTGAAGTAGTCTCCAACAAGAGCCATCCTCAGCCCAAAGCCCTGCAACCCGAAAGTGCCCAAGTACAGAAGACTAGCTCCGAAAACGAAGATTAAGGCGCCTGTGAGCCGTTTCATTGAATCATCGAAAGAAAAATGAGGGTTATGCTAGAACCCGTAGCCGTAGGAGGGCTGCTTCTTTCGCACAGCCGGAATTATAAGAGCGAATATGCCGACCATGCTCAGCAATGCTCCAACGCCTGTCATACTTGCCTTGAAAACAGGGTTCTTGAGGAAGTCTCTGAGCCACTGGAAGGGATCAGTATCGTTGTCTGGTGCTCCTCCGCCGAAATCAAGGTTGGCCGTAGCCGGAGTATCCCCGGCCGACACGGCCGCATCCACAGTTTCCTGGGTACCATCAACCGTGTAGGTTCCATAAACCGTCCAGGTGCCAGGCTCAAGATTGGAAAACAACAGACCAGCGTTAGCAACGCTACAGGATTGGGTAGATGTTGTCACAGTCCCCTTTTTGCAGTATGCGTTCCAACTTGCCACCTTCGCGTTGTTTTTGTATCCGTACACGCGAAGCGAGCCATATGTTGGAGGAGGACCGCCGCCGGGAGGCTTCAGTCCCGTGTCGATACAAAGAGAATCAATGTGCGAAGAAACAGTACCAGTAGAAACGGCTTGATTGAACGATGCATATTTAGGAGCATTGTTAGACGGTTTGTAGACTTTGTTTGTGGTACCAACATTCTCAACAGCGTTTGTTCCCTGCTGCCTATACACTTTCTGCTGGTTACCCACTGTGTCTATGGTCACGGTCCAAGTGTACCATGTTCCAATAGACGTCGTCACGTAGAACCATTCAATCGGGTCACCTGCAGGAGTGGCCACACGACATCGGTCACTGGCAATCGAAAGCAGATGAGTATAAGTTCCATCCTGCAGCCAAATGTAAAACTCGCCATTCGAAATACCCCAATTATCAACGACCACCTTGACTTCGATAGTAAGCTGCGAAGGAAAGTTCGCGGCTCGTGCTTGCACGTAGTTGCATCGACTTGTGGTTGTAAAGTAGCATTGACCAGCAGGACTGATGATCGCGGAACCACCACCCTGATCCCCAATGGACCACGCTGACATTGAGTTGAAATCTTCCTTTACTAAGTCGCCAACCACGGCAAACCCCATCAACCCCAAGCCCACATTGACAAACGCGATCAGAAAGATGCCTATAGAAAGCGCAACCAACCCATACGTCTGTGTTCGCTGCACACCATTCACCTTACTAGAAAAATCATATTCTAAAAAGGGGGAACTGACCGCTCAAGCGAGCGCTGCTGAGCGCCACTGAACGGCTATGCCCAAACGCAGTTCCTGCATGGCGCCAGAGCGCCCCAGCAAGACTAACTACTCTTGGGCATAGAAACTGTCGTTGAGGCTTGCGCCAGCTTCTGTTTGTGCGATTAGGTAGTAGACGGTTAGCGTTACTAGGATGTCGTCGCTGTTGGCAAGAGTGTATTCGAGTTCCATGGTCATGTCGAATCTGTTCTGTGTGCCTGTACCGTATTTCATGTAGATGCTGCCGTCGAAGCTGCCGCTTATGGTGTAGATGTAGCGATAGTCGGTGCTCGTGTACTGCTTGTCGAACAAGCTTCCATCAACGTAGCCAAGGCCTGGAATGTTCAGCTTCTTCAGTTTGATCTTTGTCTCGTCCGTGGTCGTGAGTTTAACTTCTACTTTGCGGATTGCTTTTGCACTCTTTGCTGTGGTGAAGCTTAGGTAGTAGTCGTAGAACTTGGACACCGTGGTTTGACCGATTGCTGTCGCATTGGTCAGGTTGTTCAGCGCGAACGTGCTTGCCTCGTAGGTCAAGATGAAGCTGTAGAACGTGACACTTGGATAGCCACTGTTCGGGACCTGGTGTCCGTGCATGTCGTACTGGAAGATGAACTCTTTCACACCGTCGTCGTCACAGTCAGTGTAGAGATAGCCCTTGATGTACTGGTCGTTGGAAACGATCTTCTGGTAATCAACGTAGAAAGCCTGGCCAGAAGGAATCTCCACGCAAACCCACAAGTAGCCACCATCCTGTTCCTCAAGAGTCACATGCTGCGCATCGCCTGTACCCTTGTACGACCATGTTGAACCATGGCGCGTGTACCAGAGTACCTTATAGTTTGTTGCGCTAGTACGGACCGTTGCGATGTCTAAGCTGTCTACACAGTCTTCAAGAACGTACCATCTGCCAATGCCCTTAGCATAGTTCTCCTTGTCCTGGTCAGTTATTGGAGTGTTGTTGTTGCCTCCAGTGCTGAAGGACGGAGGAGGATAACCGTACTGCGTCAGAAAGCCGCCGAACCAAGCAATCAATAGAAGGCCTATTATTCCAACTGCAGCGTATGGTGCATATCTAGTTGCTTTTTTTGCCATTCCCTATCAACTCATCAGATTTTCAAGGGAAAAATAGCAGCCCATTGAAACAGCGTGCCCTGATATGTGCCCATGAAAGCCGTAGCAATCGCCGCCACCGCAAACAGCATCACCCACTTGTTCGTGTTCTTGCCCATTACGTCCCATCCGACAACGCCAAGCATGCTGAAAATGCTGAACAACAGCACTGTAAGGTAGTTCATCGCTACCCAGAGGTTGCTCCAGCTGATAGTCAGCATTGGGTTCTTGCCGATGAACGCAAGGATAAGGCTGAATGACAGCAACGCCAAAGGAACGACGATGAAAGCCTTCGCCTTTTCAGTCACTGGCCCGAACTTGAGAAAGCCCATCTCGAAAACGATGAAGCCGATGAACAGCAGTATAGAAGCAACCCAAAGAAAGCTTATGTCCAGGAATGCAATGCTGCTTGAGAAATAGCAAATGCCCAGAAGCGCAGCGAAGAGCGCCCCCAACACCGTAGCCTTACTCTTAGAGCGAATGATGCCTATAGAAAGGAACATCAAACCGAACAGAGCTGTACCGGTGTCAAAGACGCCACTAGTGAACCATGGGAACAGCAGGTAGAAGATGCCCAACAACGTGAAGCCAAGATTGCCCGTTTGCCACTGCACAAGACTTTTCAACTGTATGTCGCGAGTTTTTTTAGACATAGAATTTCCCCATTTTCCATTTTCAAAGGAAAAATACCGGCCTTCAAGCTGGGAGCTGCAGCTGCCACGAGTTGTGAAACTCTCGATACACGTCTGTCTGGTTCTCAAAGTCAATGCTCAAGATCGCATCAACAGTAAGCGTGATGTTCTGAGACTTCAACGCAGGATCGTAGGTGTGGTAGAGCTGAATCCTGTCCAAAGTTAACGTATTGAAAGCAAGCCTGCCAGAGAAGAAGACCGACCCATTCACATTCAAAGCCGTAATGTTCACGTCCAGAGCTAGACTGTTGAAGCCCCAGGCCAGAGGCTGAGAACGCACAGAGTACGAAGAGCCCAGAGCCAGCTTGTATCTGGGAACCTGCTCCAACAGAACTTGGGGACTGAAGCTCATCTCGTAGTTATCTGACATCGAGAAAGCTAGAACAAGAGAGAGAGCACTTGTCTGAGAGAAAGCCAAGGCGCCTGCCGCGAGTAAAACCGCAACGATCCCAAGAGCAATGAGTGCAGTAGCCATGTTTGTTCACAAACGAAAAATCAGGGTAGACAGGGTAGAATTGGGGAGAAAGGAGAGAAACATCCAACCAACAACACGTTCAGTTTGATGTTCTTCTACCCTGCAACAGAAAAATCGATGCTAAGGAAGGAGCAAAGGACCGATCCCGAACAACCAAAAGATCATGCCGATAAAACCTATGAGTACAGCCCAGAACAACCACCATTTCTCATTCATACTTCTGTCAGACTTATGCAAGTATGAAGAGGCCAAGGCAATAAAGAAACCATCTAAAACGAGAATTGCGACACAAACTAACAAGAAAGGTAGTCCTGTCTGCTGGGCGATGGAAAACTTGTCACCGTGATAGAAGCCCATCAAATCAATAACTGTATCAAATATACCTATAGAAGAGAACACGAAAATGGGGGAAAAGAAAACAAACAGTTTGGATCTTCGGACAAAAAACAACGCGACAATTTCAGCAGCAAAGGTAATACCCCATCCAGCAGTCATAATGGCAATGGCTTGGTTATTGTCTGTTATAGGTATGGGAGTCGAAATACTGTCATAATGAAAAGTGACATCATACCCAAAAAGTTTGAAGACTAAATAGTGACCCGCTTCATGAAGTGGACCCATAAACATTCCAAAGAAGAATGACAAAACAATTCCGGACAGAGCAAGTTCAGATAGAAAACTCTTATGCTTAACCATATTTCTAATCAACAGAAAAATCAGTGTTCATCCAACATTGTTTGCCCTGCTTTCTCCGTGAGCTTCACGCTCTGCAACATGTACCCAGCCACTGTTTCAGGACTCAGGCCTGACCAGGCACAGATCTCTGATAGGCTCAGGTCTGGGTTGCCACAGAACTTCGTTATCCTGTTGTGCCTGAAGAAATGAGGAGTAAACTTTGGATCAATCTTCTTGCATATCCTCCAAAACATAATGTATGGAATGTTGAAAACTCTATGGCCTGGCTCAGTCTTCTCCCACTGTTGTTTGATGAGTGGTGCATAAGGCAGCTTGAGCGAGATAACCAGAGGAGCCTGGCGGTCCCCATGCTTCAGAACCATCTCACCCACGCTATAAACATAGAGAGCATCCTTCTGAACCTGAAAGTCTTCCTTCAACAAGCCAGGATGCGATTTGCCCTGCCTGACACCCGCCTTAACCCTGTACTCTATTGGCTTCCTCCCAAGAACCTCAGTCTTTCGCAGTCCTGTCCAGTAGAACAAGGCAATAAGAGCCTGGATAAACTCAGCAGAGTAGCCAGAACGATCCACAACAAGCACCCTCTCCTCGAGCTTGAGAAACACTGGAACATCTATCGGCTTAGTGATCTTCCCAAACTTGTACCGATGAGGATACGGGTTTCCCCGGGGCATGTTTCTTCTCAACCACTATTAATAAGTAGCTCGATAGGTTTCTGCCCCTTGTTTCCAGGAATGACGATGCCATAACAGTGTGGCTTTGCCTTTGTCTCTTTCAGGATTTTGGGTTGCTGAAGACGACGCAGGGCCTCCAATACTTCTTCAGGCGTAGTGGTTGTCAGAACTTCTTCCAGTAGTTTGTTGACATCAACCTTCTCAGAAACTTTCGCTATGATCTCGCGAACTGTTCGCCCAAAGTCAATGGGCTCAACAGTCTCTTCATCAACTAAGCGATAGACACGCTTAATCCTCTGCTCTCCCTTCTGGATGTTCGCCTGCAAATCAAAGATTGTCAATAGCCCAGCCTTCTTATCTATTACGGCATATTCCTTTTCTGTTACCTGTTTCATACAATCAAGAGTTTTCATCTACTCACCAAACGAAAAATACGAAATTATAATCTGTCTCTCAATTTCGCCCTCAGCAGGTGCATTATATGTATCCTGATAAATGGCAAAACGCGCCATCAAGTCAAGGTCTGAAAATAAGACCAGCCATAATTTCAAAGCGTCCGTTTCTATCGCGTCTAGGATTCTATTTTTCTAGCGACCAAGAATGCTAGCAGGCACATGTCTTCTCACCATCAAATGCAATTACCGTTGCCCATATTGCGACCAGGCAACAGACGCAGTTTACCATAATCTGAATGATGTTGAATACACTTCATGGAAAAGATTCTTCCATCAACTGCCCCCCTCTTTCCTAGCGTTTTCAGGAGGCGAACCATTACTGTACCCTGGGGTCTTCGAGCTCCTGGAAGGAAAGCCCAAGAGGCATCTCTATTACTTGACAACAAACCTGTCACAGCCCATCAAGAGACTGCTGGATGTCGCAGATCCTAAACAGCTTATCTTGTTGGCTGCTAGCCTGCATCCGTCTTCTCCAACCTTTAGCCTGAAAGCTTTCTTATCCCAGGTTAGATTGGTCAAAGAGCACCACATTCCAGTCTATGTAAACTTTGTAGCTTATCCCCAGCAGATGGACCTCATCCCGTTCCTCAAGAAAGCAGTCACAACAGTTGGCGCAATCTTCAACGTGGATCCCTTTATCTCAACAAAATACAAGTACACCGAACAAGAAGAGAGAAAGGTCCAGGAATATGTGAAACAAAAGAGAAAGCTGAACTACGCATTGGAAGAGACTGGACAGGAAAAAATGTGCTCGGCAGGTCAAGACTACTTTTTCGCGGTTCCTTCAGGAGCTGTGTATCGGTGCATGGGTGGCTTCTACACTAATCGGGAAGCATTCTATCTATTCAACATCAAAGATACTCCCTCCTTTCTGCCCCACAAAACCACATGCTATGCTGTGTGCCGTGCCGTATGCGACCAAAACATGGTAACAATCACCAACAAGTCTGGAGAAATGCTGTCAAAGCCCAATAGACATGAAAAGCTTGTTCTGCAAATAGGCCGATCTTTTATGAAGTCGGCAACGGTACGCAAACTGTGGAACACTACTCCTCTCTACAGACTAATGGAGCTTACAAGGAAATGAAGAAGCTAGACCTGTTCCTTCTCGCTACTGGGATAGCAGCGTTCATCATCTATTTTATCTTCTTCATCGACGTACAAAGCGTGTCACGCACACTCAGCTCTGCCAATCAGCCGATAGTGGTTACTATCCTATTCCTAAGCGTCTTGGACGTGGCATGTTTTGCCTTTGCTTTCAAGACACTGATAGAAATGGCCTCTTCTCGATTAACATTCAAAAAAGCATGGAAATACGTCTGGTGTAGCACGTTCATAGACATAATAATTCCTGGAGAAACGGTGTCAGGAGAAATCTCCAGAATCTACTTTCTATCGCGCTACGAAAATATCCCATCTTACAAGACGACAAACAGCGTTCTATGGCAAAGAGCGATAGGCATGGTGACAACTTCCATAATGTTTACTTTCTCAAGTCTCTTTCTAATCTTTGGACCTTTTGCATACTTTGTATGGTTTATGACATGTTGCTCTTGGGCATTCTCAGCTTTGGTGTGCCTTTACTGTGTGAAACCAGCTTGGATAGCCAAAACAACACAGCCCATTGTAGCTATCTTGATCCGACTGAAGAGACAGAGCCTCGCAACGTCCCTATCAGACTACGCAAACAAACTTGCCACATCAATGCCACACCAATCTCGCGGAAAACTCTCGCTTGCGATAACAATGCAGTCCATTTCATGGGCATGCGCTCTAGTTCTGGAGTACCTATCCTTCGTTGCGTTAGGATATACGCCAAGTATGCAAGTGATCCTGTTTGTTCACTCTTTCCTGTTGGCAGTCAAGCTACCAATAGGACCCTCCATGGAGTTTGGCATTAGTGATCTCACAATGGTCGGACTCTTCAGCTTCTTCTTAGTCCCCACAGTGTTAGCTATCGCTGCAACCATCATCATCAGATTTGCCACACTATGGTTCAGGCTCGTGATAGGATTTGCAGCTTATACCATGCTTGGAAAAGGTAAGCCAGTCGATTTTTCCTTCGACAAATTATGAAGAAGGCAGATAAGCAATTACTATTCCTAGCGGTCCTTGGGCTAGGGCTCTTGTTGGGAATGAGAGGGCAACTGCCCTTTGATGTTACAGGCACCAAGTTTCTTATCGTGTGTCCTGATGGCTATCAGTCTTCAACGGCCCTAGCCGAGTATGTTCAGCAGAGAACGAATGAAGGATACAGCGTTAGTGTTGTGACTCTTACGAATGCCATAAGCGCCTATCCTCCTTCTCATCTTGACACTTCGCAGCTCCTCTTGGTCACAAGGGTTGAAGACATCACAACAGAAGGCGAAGGCGTCTCAACATTGTGGTTTGATGGAAACAAGTACAGAGTTTCAGCATCAAACTATCTAAACCCGTTCAGGATCCTCTCCCCTCCAACAGCTCCTAAGCCTGTCTGGATCTGGAGGCGAACTGAGGATGCTAAGTCGATCACAATAACTTATGATGGAGGCCAAGTAATTTCTTTTCGCCTCCCCTATCTCTCCACAGACTGGGGCATGCCCTACATCCTAAAGACTGGCAACGTTATATACAACTCAACCTACGCTGACAGCGTGAAGAGGTACATACTCAGCGTCTCAGCCAAATACGTTCTTCTCGTTGGTAGTTGCCCAAGTTTCTATCTCCGAAACCCACTGACTCTTGGAGACGATGTTGAAACTCATTTCACGGACCAGCCTTTCGGTGTAGCATCGCCCGAAGCAAATCCCAACATGTTAGCAGACATCTACGTCGGCAGGATCCCCGCAAGAACCGTGCCGGAGATGGACCTGATACTCAACAAGTTCATAGCCTATGAACCCCGGCAATCAGGAAAGGACCTTATCGTTGAAGGACCAGACACCAGCGAATCAAGCTTCACAGCTCTAGCTGAGGCCGTCAGGAACGGGTTGATCACCAATTACGGGTCCGGTAACCTGGCTGAAATGAAGTTGCCAACAGCCCCCGCAGTAATGAATGCGATGAACCAGCAATACGACAACATCATATTCTACTGCCACGGAGGAACCCAAGTCCTGGCGGTAGGAGAAGGAATCTACAAAACAAGCCTACAACAGATGGCCTTCTACAAATCAACAATAGTGATTGCTTTCGCATGCAGCACCGCAGACTGGGGAAAGACAGAGTGCATCGCAGAAAGCTTTCTCCTAGATCCAGACAGCCAAGTCTGCGCGTACATTGGAGCCTCGACCCTAAGCTATGATGGATGGTCGGTAATCAAGAACTACTATGACAGAACCACAACGTACAAGACTGTGGGAGCAAACTTAGCACAAGCCAAAAACATCCCCCTCTTCCTGGAAAGACTGAGCCACACGCTATTCGGAGACCCCACACTCACGCTGATCCCTGCTTCAACACCTCCACCGCCACCGCCTCCTCAACAATACTGGATCCTGGCCCTAATGATAGGCGTCGGAGCAATAGGACTAATCGTAGTCTCAATACGCTAGATACAATACTACACCTCACTTTGAAGATTTAGAAGTCTTAGTCTACATGACTTGTTGAGAAACAGCTACTTCTTGCCCATGCCAGCCTTCTTTCGGGCAGCAACCTTGCTTAAACCCTGCTGGCGATAACGGAAATAGGAAACAACACAAGACGGCATAGCGTTCTTGCTGCTTTTATGCTTCTTAGTACGCTTATGGCTACGCTTCTGCTTACCCACATTCAAGCCTTCTCGTTGCTGACTATCTTCCATTTACCAAAGCCACTTTTCCCACTCGCCTTGAACGTGAGTTTCCTGCCTCTCCGTCTGAGCGTGGCTATCTCACCTTTCTTCGGGTTTTTAGGAAGACTGCCCAACAACAATCACCTAACACAAGAAAAATCAAGTTTGTGGCGTTGTTACGTTGGTGCTGTATATGTGGTTTGGTGGGGGTCATACACAATGAAAGGGTCTATATGAATTCCTGAGACGGTTGGTGTATTGCTGTCTTTAATGTGATTAGTGAAACCCGTTGTGGCCATACTGTAATCTACAGTCAGCTCAGTTTTCTCGCCTGTTCTAGGGTTAGTGTGTATTCTAATAGGCACTTTGTCCAAAACAACCTTGAAATCTGCGTCACTGTCTTCCCTGGCTGTACCTTTAGCTCGGCTACCAACCAGTTTTATGCTGACTATTTTGGGGATATTGGCATAATTGGTTTTTGCGTATTCTGTCCACTCTCGACGTATCATTGACTTGGCTGTTCTTATGTCATCTGAGCTTAAATTTCTGTTCTTGCCATGCGAAGAAGAGTCACGAACCAGATTCTCCAGAAACTTCTCTCGGACAAGCTGCTCACGAACAGTAGGCTCAACATCACCCGTAGGAATAACATCTCCACGCTTGCGACCACGATAGTCGCGTCTCAACCTACGAAAGCCGTTGGGCATTTCTTGTCAACAACAGAAAAATCAGGCTTTTGCCTTAAAAGACTTGCGCGTTCTACTTACGCCAATTGAATTTGTCTCGTTTACCCTTGGGAGAGAACCGAACTCCCCATGCAGTCTTAGTGATCCTCTTTACATTAACAGTGTGCGTGTCTCCGTAAACTTTTCGCAGCTTCTTGGCTTCTCGCTGCGCAATCTGTCGACTCGTCAATCTTTTTTTATGAGGCACGTTAGAGTCCTACCTTCTAACAGAAAAATCATTCATATAGTGCTATTTCAATTCTTCCGCGTTTTTCTCGTTCTTGGAAATAAAACCCTGAAGAGCCTCAATGAAGCCTTTACTGACACGTTTACGTCTGCTCATCAAAGTCAAGATAAAGTGTTCCCCCTTCCACACTCTGACCGTGACTTCAGGTATTGTTCCGTCAAGCGACCCGTAATTGATATGATGAGTCTGAACGACAACGCTATGCCTTCTCATTCAAACAGAGACTCCTCTTCAGTGAACTCTTTTCCCGACTTAGGCATTGTTGTGACAAAGATCTCTTCAGGATGCTCAAACGCTTCTATAGCATGAGCATGCCGAATCTCTTCATACGCGGTAAACCATTCTTCAGGCACAATGGGCCAAGTCACGTCTCGTCCATCGTAGCTTTTCCGCCAAGACTGCTTCTTGCCAAAGAAAGAGCGAACCGTCCTTTTAACGTCAAAGTCGCCGACCCCCCGATCCTTAAGCATAACGTCAGCTGTACAGAAGAAACTCAGCTGCTCCGGCACAAAGTCAAAGCTGGGAACAGCCATCACTAGGTTAGCCACATACTGACGAATGAAGTTGTAGCGGCTGAAGAACGTCTTGATGTCAGGGTGCATGTACTGAATGTTGCTGCGGTGAAAATAGACTGCAGGATCATCCCATCCCATTATTGGTAGCCTGATGCGAGTGTCGACACATTGCTTGATGGTGTCGCGAACCTCGTAGAACGTGAAGTTCAAGTATGGAAACGTGCGGGTAATCTTGCCTTGAGCCTTGACCGTGTTGATGGTGAATGTTGTGTTGAACGGAAACTTTCGGGGAATCCCCGTCCTCATGTCAAGAGGAAAAGGCTTCACCAGTTGCCTTTCCATTGCCGCAGCAATCGCCTTACCTATATCAGTAGTCTTTGTCTCTTTACTGCATTTTCGACAGGGAACTTCGAAAACAAAAGGCTGCTCAGCATCCCACTCCTCACCACACTTCATACAGACATGTGGCTCAAGAACAAAACTCACGACCTTGCGCCAATCCTGCACTTTGCGATAGATCATCTGGAGCATGAGGCTAGTTTTGCCGTCGCCCAGCTCACCCCAGATTATAATGATGTTATGTTTGTACTCGAAGATGGCATTGTCAATAATGTGGTTCAGTCTTTCGATGCTGATTTTCAGTCTTTTAGCGGCTGGCATCTTCCGGGCCAGAGGCCTCCCGCACAGACCTGTAAACATCACTCATCCGCAAGCCGCCAAGCTGCTGAGCCTCAGCCATCTTCATAGCTAACGCTCCCTTAGCAATGTCCCTCTTCCTTTCACCAAACAGCTCAATGCGATACTCTGTGCTGGTCCTGCAGAAGATCCGCACGATCCCAGCAAGCTTATTCATGTGCTTCTGCAAATCACTCCTGAAACGCTCTGTCGTATCATCATCATGGAAAAAATAGAGGTGGTCAATGCAACAGGAATAGTATTCGATCACTTTGTTAAACTCGGGGATCAGCTGTCTGCCAAATTCGAGAATGTCAACAACCTCTTTTCCAGTGCTGATCTGTGGTGTTGTCTGATCCTTGCTTTCCCTAATAGCCTGCAAGACAGCCTTGGCCTTTGCTCTTTCAGCCAGGTAATGCCACCCTCCACTGAAAACGCCAAGCTGCTGCGGAGTCTGACCTTGGCCGATGACTATGGGGCTCTGATTTGAAGAACGATTAAGCCTCGTAACCTGGTCAAACAAGTCAGAAGCTATTTGAGGCGTGATCTTCTGACGAGCTAGTTCAATAGCGAGGACAGTGTGGTAGGCATGTCCTATCTCTTCGCTCAAATCATTCAGTACCTGGTAGAACTCGTTAGGCTCTGAAAACAGGGTGTCCTTGCCGAAGATGTCAAGCAACGTCTGCGTTTTTGTTTTTGCGGATTCTGGAATCTGGTCTAGCCTATTTATGGCTTTGTCAAAATCGCGGAATGTTGAGGCTATGATCTGGTCAATTTCATCTACACGCTCTTCTTCTTCAGGCTCAGACTTTTTGCTCATAGCCAACGACCAAACAGTCTCTTACCTATCGGAATGAAGAAGAAGCCCAAGGCCGCCATGCCTGCAGCAAAGTACGTGGTCACTGGAGGCACGATCTGCCAGCCACCAAACTGTATGATGTAAGGTGCCAGCAGGTAGCCAGCAAGACCAGTCACCAGCTGCGGCCAGGTAAACCACTCTTTGATCTTGTCTCTCCAGGCACCTTTGAGCTCAGTCTCTGTTTGTGTAAGCAGTTTCTGACTTAGTGCATGCAGAGACCTATCGTGTTTGCTACGGAGCTCAGCCTTATCCTTCCACAACCGTTCAAGCTCGATTCTGGCATCCTTCAACTCGTCTTTCAAGTGGGCGATCTTGCCAGTGTTCTTTGCAGCGTCACGAACATACATGCTGACCTCCAAGACAGCCTCAAACCTCTTACGCTCCTCATCCGAGAAAGGCTTCACTTCCTTGCTCAGCTTCACCCCGAAGAACTTGAATCCTCCCCACTCTCCTGCGCTGCAGACGTCCTGAACCCCTTGGATTAGGAAGCTGTTGGGACGGTCCTTCGCAACATCCATGTAGCGCTGGTCCAGGTAGTTCTCGTCAAAAAGCAGAATGTGCATGTCGCGGCCAATCTTGTGAGCCATAGGATTGAAAGACCTCAGAAAGATCTTTGCTTGGGCAAGCTGTTCCCTAACGCCTTCGTCAGTCTCGTTCTCCAGGATCTCAGTCAACTGGCCCTCCAGCGTGTTTGCTGCTGTTGAAGCCCAACCAGCAACCACACCGTGCTCTCTAAGCCACACAGTCACATAGCCGAGCTGCCGCTCGTTCGGCAGGGCTTCCTGGGACCTGGGGCGTAGATAGAGAAAGTACCCGACCAACGCAATAATCGTCGCAGCTGCAATACCTACGAGCCAAGGATAGTATGTTAGAAGGTCAAAACTCATATCGTTAGCCTCTTTGCTGTCTGAACCGTTTCAACTCATAGAACTGAACCACTGAGCAGACAATCGCAGCGCTAACTGCAACCGCACTTGTGAGGGCGACTGTTAGCATTGTGGCATCACGAGACCTGTCGCGCTCGATCATCTGGTTATACAGGTCTGCAAGATTCTTCTGAACCTGGGCAACCACGGCAGAAGCTACCTCCTGCTCAGTCGGATACGTTGGCTGACGCTGCACACGCAGGTGAACCTTGAAAACGGCTGTCTGAAAAGTGCTCTTGTAATCCATGCCCTGCATCGGCAAAGTCCCACTCCAAACACCTACCAGGATCGTCTGATTCGTGCCAGTGACATACGATATCGAAATCGTGAAAGAGTAATCATCCACCTCGTCCGCGATAAACTCAAAATAGGTGGGGCCTCCAGAATGCTTGTAGAGGCTCTGGCCAACAGTGTTGATGTCGCTTATGCTGTGGTTGTTGGTGTGCATGTAGTTGAAAGTCACCTTGGTAGGCACGAAACAGGGAATGTCCAAAGTGTACTCGTGAACTGGAGGCTCTTCAGCGGAAACCCTAGGCACCACACAGACGAAAGCAAAAGAAAGAAGCAGAAACATGAAGAGGCTGATTCGGACACGGTTCAATGTGTTCACCTTTCTAGGCTGATAGAAAAATAGAAACCTAGACGCTACTGTTTGAAGTCTGAGGCCTCAGGCAAAGCAATACTGCAAGAAGGCTTAACGGGCTCTGAAAAAGTAGGAGCCTTGAATCTTTTCAAACTCTCAACAACCTGCAGTAGAGACTCCAGGCTCTTATCCAGCTTCTTCTCAGCCACAAGAAGTGGAGCCTTCGCTTGTAGGTAGACTGCTCCTCCACGCCTGAAGATCTCTAAGCCTACAAGCGCGTTTGCCGATGCTAGGTAGCCCAGAACGTTCATGGGGAAGTTAGGATCCTCCATAGGAAGCATGCTTGTTTTCCAGAACATAGACCCGTAAAAGTGAGCCCAGAAGACAAACCAGACAAAACAGACTGTGGCAATGCCTTCACCTGCAAAACAAAACCGTTGCTTGAAGGGAGACAGTTCAGCTCCTTTTTCCTTAAGCTTCTTCCCTTTCTCCTTGAGCCCACGGCCAGCCAGCACTACTCCCGCACTGGCGCAGAGCACACTGATGACAAGAATAATGAATACAGGGTCCATTATCTCAAAGCCTCGTCAACAAGCAACGGTTCTCTTTCAACAGCGTCACGAAGCTGCCTGATCAGGTCCGTAACATCCTTAGCGGTCAAAGCAATCTCAACTGGCTTACCCTCAATCTCCTTCTGCAGCATCGGCTTTGCAGCCTCAACCTTAGCCTTGAACACTGAATCATGAATGCCAGAAGTCTCAAACGGCCCTAGCCAGAAGACAAGAGCTTGGCCCACAACCTCTCCAGTAGGAATTTTCTTGGCCAAAACTTCCAAGCGGTTACTTATGTGCCTATGAACCGCAGCAATTATCTTAGGTGACAGTTGAACATTAAACTGCTTAAGTTCCTGCGCCACTCTGGAAATCTCCTAACCACACTATATAGTCTTTCTCGCAAACTCTCTCATAGAGCCCTTTGTCGATCTGACGCCAATACGTTACGTGCAGGGATTCAGACCTATAGCCGAGGTTGGTGTTCCCGATAGCATAAATCCACTCAATGGTGATATTGCGTGGCAAGGGCTCAAAAGAACAACCACTCTCTTTCATGTAATCTCGCCAGATTGAAGGTACACTCACATGGGTTGCGTTTGCCAGTTTTGGAATCGTGAAATGCACTATAGCTCTCTGCACTTTTCCAGGAGGATTAAAGGCTCCCATCCATGCTGCTACGGCGATGCTGACTGCGACTGTTACGGCGATGAGTATGATTGAGGCTACTACGGGGCTTAGGGCTTTCCTGCTTCCCAAAATCTTCATTATCGAGGCCTCTACTAGAAAAATAGAAACCTAGACGCTCCGCTATCCTTTCTTCTTGTTAGGATTCAGCCACACGTCTGATACGCCTTCTTTGAGCCCCTTAGAGCCCCTGGCCAGCACCCCAGGCGCAAAGATCGCAAGCAACACAACGATCACGATGGCAATTATGCCGAGCGTGAACAGAAAAGCTACGAAGCCCCCCCAAGGACCAAAGATAGCAAAAGGGTTCAAGCCTGCAAGTATTCCAGCCCAAAGCTCGGTGAAAGGCCCGAATACTTTTCCCCAGGATCGCACATCCCACCAGGGCAAGTCTGATTCTGACTGTGTATAAATGAACTCTCCCAGCTCCAAGAAGTAGCAGCGAAGACGGAAATACACGCTCGGGTACCAGTATGCTTTGTTTCCCCAGAAATCGGTTTCAACGTAGGGCTTGAACATGTTCATGGTTACGCGGAAATAGCAGTGATTTGAAAATCGTGAGTCCGGATTGGGGTCAGGAGCAATGGAGCTGTTAATGGCGTTCAAAGCGTTATTTATTCCTTGAGTATCCAGGCCACCCTGATACCACAGGTCGTCAAGGGTGCCTGTGCCTGTTGGCGAAGAATAGAGCGTTACGGTTCTTCCACTTTCGCTTGGGCTCAACTGGCAACTTTCTGTCACCCACTCTTGTTTTGGAGTTTGCTGTGTGACTTGGTCATCCTTTTTCCAGGGATTCTGGCTGAAAGATTCAATGTAGACACATAGCGGAACGCTGTATCCAGCAAAGCTTGACTTCCAAATGTTGTCAGGATCAGAATAGGCACGGTCCCACTTCTTAGTTCCCAGACCAAACCAGAAAGCTTCTCCGTCCATAAACTCAGGCCAATCATTCTTAGCACTTGCCCCTGGCACAATGTATAGCTGTATGTTAAACACCCAAGGCACCACCGTCCCAACAATCTTCAAGCTAGAACCGTTCCCATAAGGAACGTAGTATTCGATTTTGCGTCCTGCCGAAAGCTCATCCCTAGTAGGAGTCTGCCTTTCCGCAGTAATAGTCATGTGACTCGTCACCATTCCCAGCAACGTCTTCACCTTCTTTATCCCCGTGTTATAGATGTCCACAGGCTGCTGCGTCCACTGATAGTACGGGTTCCCGTTGGTTGGAAAAGCCTGTTCTGTTCCAAAGTATGAGTGAATGTATTCTCCAGGCTCGTTTGCCCCAAACTGGTAGCCACGCACGCCCGAATCAAGACCCTCAGCTCCAGGCCAGTAGACTCCTGTCCCCCCAGCCTTCACCGTCCCTATGCAGAGAACTTGAAAGAACATCATGGCTGTTATGGCAAGGACAGGAATCAACTTGTTCAAGGTGCAACACTCACCAGAAAAATCAGTCCCCCCAAGTTTCTTAACCCGCCAAAATTAGCAAGGAAACTGAATGTTGGATCGCTATCACCCTGCAAAGAATGATTAGTGATCGCGCCCATAACCCCCAAAACAAGAGGCATCTCACCGAGACTATCAAAGTATCCTATTTTGGTTCCGTTTACAATGTCTGTTTTGTAGCAGAGTTTATAGTAGTTGATGCTCTTGTTCGTCGCTTCTCTAATCAGCGTCTCTTGCGAAGCGCTAAGCTCAAAATCGTTAAGAGACTGTATTTGACTGAGCAAAAGCAAAGCAATGTTTGTCGTATACAAAGTGGGAAACTGGCCTGATTGATAATCCATCCAGCCACCACCAGCCTGTTGAAGATTCACACATGATTCGAGTAAACCATTAACATTGGGAAATGAACGTCTAGCTACGCAATATGGGTACAACAAATGCGTCATCCTATGCAGGTCTGTGCTGTCAGTCCATGCTAGGTCGCTCTCTAGTAGCGTAAAATATTGAGGTAGCCAAGATGGAAGCGTTCCGAACCAAGCTTTCCATCCATAAACTATGTGATACACATTTCTTGGGTCCTTAGGGCCAATCGTCTGATAATACAGTTGCACTTCTTCCCAAGTGTCATAACTAAGAAAGAAATCATCAAGGCTTCTGACTGGAGCAGTGTTCAAGTCGATATATGCTAGAAGAACTCGGTGAGTAGTGAACATTCTTGACATGGTTCCACTGGCAGCCCATCCTCCGTCAGTTTCTTGGTTATTGTTGAAATAGTCAATGATAACTTGCCTATCAGCCACTGGTCTTTGCAACCATGTTTTGCCATAACATACAAAGCTATGTTCATAGGTGAAAGATGCGTTGGCAAGTAACTTGTTTTCCAATTCTCAAGCCCAGCATCTACTTCTGCAATGCTGAAAACATAAGATGGCGGTGGAGGCAGATTAGGAGTATGAAGTGCCAAAACAGCGGCAACACACAAAATCACAATCGTAAAGGCTGCGGCAACGATTTTTCGCATCTCAGCTGTCTCCTTTTGAAGAAAACCACGCTAGCTGCAGATAGTGCAAATACAGCAACCAAAATAGCTGGCTGGTATTCTGGCAAGATGACAGCTTGGTTAGTGTCATAGTTTAGTGGCGTGATGATACTAATGTCTGAATGAATCATGTAAGTAGTCCACTGTGGATGATCGACCCCGATCCACCACTGGGCTGTAGAGCCCACAGGACCCGTCAGCGTGAATGAAATGTCAACGAGATATCCAGATCCAGATGGTCCTGGAGGATCATAGCCTCCGCGATCACACTCCAGAAGCAACGAAGAAGCTGCTTCAGGCCTAACATAAGCCAACTGGTTGTGTTGACCGTGAAAGATGTTAGCAAGAGGAATGACAGCTGACTGAAACTCAGTGTTCGTGTTATAGACGATGTAGACCTGCCACCCTGCTAGATCTTGAACGTTGTTGACGCTGACAGCTATATGCTGCACTGTCATGTAGTTAGTTGAAGTTATAGGCACAGAATACGGTGCAATCAGCAGAAGGTTGTCAGTTCCGGTAACGTCGAACACGAAGGGACGCCAACCAGCATAAAGCTCATACCCCAAGATAGCACAGGCTATGATGACTCCGACGACAATCAGATTTCTATGTAGCTCCTTCATCTTCGGTCAACAGAAAAATGGGAAGAGGAAAGGCTAGTCTTTCTTGATCTTTGTTCTCATCGTTCTAAGATGGGACAACGTTTCTTTCGCTATCTCAGTGCCAGAAGTAGTGCCGAAGCCCGTGAAGAAACCGAGAACAGCCAGTTGAATTAGGCTAGCGTCAATCTGCAAGCTCATGGCGCATCTGCGGCAGTGACCCAAATGTCAAACGAGTAGTGCTCGATCAGTACGGTAGCATTCACTACGGCCTGGCTCACATGCAAAGTGAAGTTCACCTGCAACGTTTCCCGACCCTCAAGCCTCGCAGCTTCTCTATCCCATTGCACATCAATGAAGACCGATGCTTCTGCAGGGCTCCAGTTTTCAGTGCGCATGCTCACCAGGATAGGTGAGTTGCCAGGATTATGCACCCACGCACTCACCGAAGTAGTTTGGCCTGGAAACAACGTTGGCCAGTCTATCCTGGTGACTGGCAACGTGAGATTCTGATGCCAAAACGCCTCAATTCCGCGAGTGTGAACTATTCCATTGTTCTGTATAAGCCACTGCGAAGACAGTGCGTAAGCACTTCCGAGGATCCCCACTAGAATCAATGTCATCCCTAGAACCGTTCTGTTCTTGCCCATCAAGAGAATCTTCCTAAACTCCAAGATTGTTCACTCCTTGTTAGAAAAATAGAAGCCTAGACACTGTGATTTTTCGACTGAACAACAAATGTCTAAGTGCGCAGACTGCCCAGTACCAATAAGCGACTATTCTCAATGCACTAATTGTAGCACTCACCGAATGATGAACACGCCTTGTGACGTATGCGGCAACATTGGAGGAGTAAAACCCTTTATAATAGCCACCGCGAAAGGACCTCTCAGAATTTTAGCATGCGAACGCTGCCGAGAAAAGCTAACTTGATTGCAGAATCTTTCTAAGTTCTTGAATACGGTCTCTAGCGTCCCTATACCAGACTTGTTTCTCTTCCCTTTTATACGTTTGAACCCAACGTTCAAGAACCGAAACTTCCCAACCAATCTTCTGCAACTTTGTGCTGGGAGGTTTCTTTTTCGGCATTAGTGCTCACTTGAAGTTTCTCTAGTCCTCTTCAAAGATTGTGGCAGGCAACCGCAACTCCTGCAAAACGTTCCGTAAAATCAGCCTGAGTTCACTGTCACCAATGCGGGTTCGTCCACTGGCCTTCATCTCCTCCAGGATCTCGATCACCTTTCGGGAAGCAGCCATCTTGCCCTCAGAAACAGCTCGACCTCGTTCAGCCTCCTGAAAGTCCCCCTTCATCTCACGCCCCTCCTTCACAAACTTCTCAATCGTAGCGTTAATATCATGCGAGGAAGAGTCACGAACCAGATTCTCCAGAAACTTCTCCCTCACAAGCTGCTCACGAACAGTAGGCTCAACGTCACCCGTAGGAAACCTCGAACCAACCTGACCTCCACGGCCACGCCTGCGAGTACGATAACTCAAGACTCACACACCAGAAAAATCCAGAACTACAAACGGCAGGCCTCATCTCCAGTGAACTGCCAGCTTGGCGTTGGTCAACCGAACCTGATTCAATAGACTAGTGACTTCATCGATAGCCTTGTCCATCGCCTTCTCAGTCTTGGCTGTGATTACGAGGTTAGCAAGTTTCCTTTTCTGTCCATCGCCCCTTGATTTTCGAACCATTCTCAGCACCTCCTTGCTTTCTAAAACTCTTTCACTTCTACTGATGCATATTCTACTGGTACCGTTTCTCGTACCATGTTGGAATATGAGAATGATCGTTTGCCAATATTTCTAATCTCTTGCCCAGAGCTTAGGAGATCTTGTTGGCACCGGGAACATGTCAATTTGAAAGGCATCATCTACCTCCTTTTGACAGTTTCATGTTCCACTTGTTGCAGATTACCCAGCAGAGCCGGGGCAGGTTCACGCCGTCAGGAGGCCTCTGTGTGATAGGCTGCCAGACTAGAATGTACTTCTCCTTCACAACGTCACTCTTGAGTTCGAAATCCTCTTTCTGCACAACCCGCCTCTCAATACCTACAAGCCCAAGCGTCAACAGCACCCTGCGAACCTGCGCGTAAAACTGGGTCCTGCTGAACCTGAATCCTTCCTCAACCTCTCCCTTATCCAGAGCCCAAGTCCACTTGTTAAACTCGGACCGAGTAAGCCCATTCCGAACCCTGATCTCTTCAACCAGAAGCCTACAAGCATGCTGAGTACGACTATGACTAAACAGCAGACTAGCCGTGTCACCGTCAGGATTCAGCAGCTCCATCTTGCTCTTACGAGCCAAAACACGCAAACTCAAGCCTACTCCACCTCACTTATACTCAATTCTCTCTCTGCCTTGGTTACAGGCAAGAGTTTCGTCGCCAGCTCCCGAGGTTCTGGCGTGCCCCGTAGCAAACTGGCTCTTGAGCCTGAACACTCTATATGCTGACATCTGGGGCAATGAAGTAGCGAAAGCCCGCAGACACTGCAAGTGTGAATGTAAAGAAGTGCGCCTGAGAATCCGCAGGCAGGACAAGCTCGACCCCCGAAATTCCAAGCACCAAATCTATCCATGCACCCTCACCCTTGGAACTCTCTTTTTTCTAATGTTGTAGGCGTGAAAGTGTGAACGTTCATCACTATTTCCTTGATGGTGATATTAGTGAAAGTAATATCAGAGATCTGGAAAAGGTCACGAGCACTGTCTGGGATAACAGCTATTGGCGAGAAAAGCACCGTTAATAATATGGCGGCCACAAACCCCACTACAATCGCTGTCATATGTGAAAGAACCAGGGTAATTTCCTTCGACTTCATTCTTTCTCACCCCCTAGCAACTTCACTGCCTCTTCCATTCGGTTTGTATACCCCCCTATCTTAATTTCTTTTTTAACTGACATATTCTTCACCATTACCATGATTCTGCGGCTCAACAGGCCCCGTCGCTTGCTTGAACATACCCACAAAACTCTCAAAAGAACCTGTAAGCTTCTCAAACGAAGACACAACCCTCTGCAACGTCTCAGTCAAAACGTCCACCTTGTTTTCTATACGTTTCACCGAGTCCGGCAACAAATGCCGGGCATGGGCTCTTTCAACACCTACATACTCTTCATGCGGAACACGTTCAGGAGGACTATTATCAGTTGAGCCTACTCCTTCCGTGATTATGGTACCATGCTTCACGTCTTCCCTAGCATCTTCACTATAAAACCTGAAAATCGGCTCATGCAACGGTACCCCTTCCTCTTCAAACACCATGTCAAACTTGCCCTCCAGGATCTGTTTAACCCACTCAACAATCCTGCCAGCCATCAACTGTAAAGCATGCTCTTCACCACTAAAACCCCGAAGTCTACCAGGATGCACGATAATACTGCCACTAGTCCGAATAACACGAACCCCACCAACACGACAACCCAACTTCTCCCAATTCCTCGGCTCCCCCAACTTACACCAATCCACACCGCCACTCCGCCCCCAATCCAAAACACCAAACTTCACTGCACAATCCTCCAAAACAAGAGGCTCAACAAAAACAGCACCCTCACTCCTAGTGAGAAGTTTCGAACCGAAAGGCGTAAGACTCCAGATATGCACAACGTCCTTGCACTGAAGTCGGATAGCGCCCATGGCAACGAACTTGTTCTTCCAATAGTTCATGGTGGGCTTGGAACACTGAATCATCCTGGCAACCTGACTGGCCGAGTTCCCAGCACCCAAATGCTGCAGGATCTTCTGAGCCCGCGGACTCAACCCCCTAAGAGTTAGAGAGGAATTGTCTAACTGTCTAACTCGCCTCTTACGACGCGAGAAACGAGAGCCACCAGACGCCCCAGCCAAAAACAGCAGCTCCTACTTCGGACGCGCAGGCAACAGCAGCCCGTCCCAATTATCCAGATCCCCAATCCTGCCGCCACAAAAACCAAGACTAACCGTGCAACCCCTAAGAACCTCGGTTCCCATCTCCCTTTCAAACGCGCACTCAAAGCAAAGAGCCCCAACCGTACGCTCCTTGTAATTTTCATCCATTCGAGAAATCCAGATCGCGTTTAGAAAGAACCTGTTCTCGCAAGGAACGACCCTGGGCACAAGAACAACCTTATGACACCTAATACATCGCCTTCGCTCCGCCCCATCAGGAACCATCACGAGACCTCCCGGTCCTTCGGCTCAACAAAAGCCAACCCAAGAGCAGAGAAAACCTCTTCCTCCGTCCGACCAGCAACCACGCGGCCAGACTGATCGGAGAGGCCTACGCTGAAAAGGAGCCTGAGGCCTTTGCTGATCGCCAGATTGCAGAGTTTCACGTTATGCTCCTTGCTGCCAGTACGGACCAGAAGAAGAATGCCCCACGTGCCCGGGTCCGCCCGGTAGAGATCAACCTGAACGTAGCCCGGACTATTCCTAAAGAAGGGCACATTCAAGACCGCGAGTTTATCACCCTGCTTCACCGTTATACCGTCAAACTCAGTGCGAACCATCTTCACGATGTTAAGCCAGCAATTACGCTCAGGCCTCGGCAACACAACGATGTCAACATCATTAACGACGTCGTGCCGCCTTCGAAGACTCCCGGCAACCTCAGCCTTGAGACAGAAAGGCTCAACCACACGAAGAATCTTAAAGGCCAAGGGCTCAACTTCGCTGCGGTTAAGGCCCTGGAACACATTCAATGTATCCGGCGTCTTCTGTGTATTCGGTGTATTCGGTGTATTCGGGAAAAGAGGAGACTGCTTCAATCCTCAGCCTCCTCGTTCTCGTGATCCTCAACAACATGATCTCCAAGAGGCATACCAAAATCGCAGTCAGAACAAACATAATGCTTGCAGCCGTGACAGTAACATTCTTCACCGACTTGTTTCCCGCAAAAATGACACACCGGCATCACTTAACCTCCTTGAATTTGACGCCCTGGGCAAGGCAGTAATAGTTACGGTCCGTATGCTTCTTAGCAATCAGGTCCTGCTTTTCCAAGTCGTTAAGCGCGTTGTTGACTTCCTGCGGACTGGCGCTCCAATGCTCCTCTTCAACAGCCTTCACAATCTCGTCCAGCCGACGCCAAGTCTCAAGCTTGCCCTTCTTGGCAACCGCAAGAACCTTACCACGCATACCCTCAGTGTTGATCGACACAAGTTTCTCGGATGAAGCCACGTCAACGATGGTTATATTCTTCTGCAGGCCTACGGCGCCAGATTGGCCATTAGCGGGTACTACAGTAGGTATGGAAGTAGGTAAAAGCTCAGCCAAAGCCTCTTTTAACTTGCCGTAAGCCACATTCTCCCGCTTGAGTCCAGTGTTTTCGTCCTTCAAAGAGGCTATAGTGCCCTGGTACTCGTCGACCTTCCATTCCTTCTTAATCTCATCCAGTTTAACCATTGCTTCTTTGAAACCCTGTTGCCTCGCCTCCTTGAGTTGCTTCTCAAGAAGTTCAGGAGCGACCTTGCCATTGCCACTCATCATTTCCTGAATGGAAAGTTTAATGTTTGCCTTCTCCTGCAGCTCCTTATTCGCATTCTTTAGGTCCTGAACTGCCTTCTCAAGACGCTTAACATCGCTCTGCTCCTGCTTCTTGGCGTCGACAGCCCGAGAGATCTCCTCACGCAAGCCGCCCAAAGCCTGGTTTAGATCAGCCGTGAAAGGCTTCGCATCGATGAGCGGAGTGTCGGCGCCGTGAGGACAAAGCCGCTTACGCACTGCTACGGTGTGCACACCGGTCTTGTCGGATACGAGGAAACTGCCTGTTTCAAGAGACATAATCTGACTCTCTTCAATGGGCAGATGGAGTTTCTTGGCTACGAACATTACGCCGGTCTTCGTGTCCAGGTCCGCCGGGCTCGTAAACTTGCCAAAAAGATTAACATTGCATTGGCTCAGGGGGCTTTTATGAAGGTCTGCAGGACGCTGGCTAACGAGAACCGGGAATATGCCTATCTTGCGGCCATGCTTAGCGATAAGGCTCACCCTGGAAAGGCTGGGTTTGCTGGCCTGATCCCACATTTGCGGCGCCCAAGTATCAGCTTCCTCGAGCACCAGGAAGAGCACGCGGCGGTATTTCTGCTCGAGGCGGTACAGGTTCCACAGGAAGTTGCTAACGAACTTTAGTTGGTCCACGTCGTCCTCGATGTCGCTGACGTTTACGACAAGAGAGATCCCTTTCTCCAGGGCCGCTTTGACATATTCGTGAGCGAAGCCGGGCTCGAGAGGAAGATCCTGGTAAGGGCCGCCCACTACTACAATATTATTATATCTCGCCTTTAGTGTGTGCCACTCGGGAATAGGCTCAATCACAATTACCTGACCGTGACTGTCAAGAACGTCCTCAACCAGGCAGGCAGCCGCGTTACTCTTGCCATGCCCACTCATCGCCAAAATGCTGACCCGTAGGCCTTCACGCTTGTAATCGTCAGTGTCGACGCAGAAATCAGAGCTAAGACGCAACCTCAAACAGAAACCTCCAGCTCCTTTAGCAGTTTCTTGAGAGCCTCAACGCTCGCCGGGTTGCCACAGTCGACACGCACGTCAACGTTAATGGTTACGGTGAAGGGCAGAGGTCCGCCTCGAGCGATTTTTTCATGGGGTTTTCCCATGACTTCTGAAACACTCGAGAGAGTCGGCGTAGGCGTCTCAGTAGGCATAGGTCCCGGACCTGAACCTACCGACTTCGTTTCGTCTGATTCGACCGGAGGCCTCGACGGCGCCGATATCAGACCAGTATCACGTTTCGTTTGAATCTTTTTCCGATACCCAGGACGCCTGCCGCGCATGCGAGGCTTAATCATACCTGCCTTCTTTAAACGATCCAAACATGACGCGACGGCCTTCAGAGTGCGATTAGGAAACTCTGCAGCAATCTCCTCCTCACTCTTGCCTTCATTCCACAATGCGGCAAGCCGAGTCTTGTCCTCTTCGCTCCAATCGGAGCTCAATGGCGTATTCTTGCCCTTCTCGGCGACATTTTCCTTCGATAACTCCTTGAGTTCTTTGTCGTCACTTGGTGACTTTACCACTTTGGCACAGGACTTCTTTTGATACCTGCTCTTAATCTTACCCTCATTCTGCAACACGGCAATCCGACCAACAACAGCTTGAGGAGTGCGCTTAGGAAACTGCCTAGCAATCAAGAGAGCTGAGAACCGCGGCTCATGATTCCACAGATTTACAAGTTTCGTTTCTTCCTCCAGGCTCCATAACCTCTCAGGATCAACCCAAGATAACACGTCATGCTTGACTATAGCCGCTGTAGATGCTGTAGGAGATACAGGAGATATAGGCGCCTTGGGCTCTGGCGTGAAAACAACACGCTCCACCTTAGACTCCTTGGGAACCTTGCCAAGCCGCACAAGAACCACCTGCTCACTGCCCATGACCGTGAACACGCAGCCGAACCCTTCATCATCGTAAAGCTGCGCTTCCCAATCCGGGTCAAACTCTTTCCCCGGAACAACTATGCAACTGCCCCAGGGCGCGACGTCACGAACCACAAACCTCTCTTTCAACTCTTCAACAGAAACCATCTATTTCTTCCTCCTTTTACCGTACAGTCTCGATTTAGTTCGCAAAGGAAACTTGTGAATCGGACACACAAGACGGCCACGGCTAGTCCTAACTGCCTCTCGTTTCGGGACCCTATGGCCTCCATAAGTGCACCACAAAATCCCAACCGCATACATCGTGTTACCAAGAGACACCGCCATCAAGCCCAACTCCTCTTCAAGTTGATACTTCCACAACTCGGACACGCAGGCCTAGCACGTTCAGTAAAAGTGTCGTTACGGAATGACTGAGCCTCGCTGAATCCTACTTGTGTGCCGTCAAAGCTTGTGTTGCATTCTAAACACTGAAAACGTTTGTCCAGGGCTGTCTGCAAGCATCCCCAGTGATACAGTCGTCCGTCCTTGCCCCGGGCGATGTTGCGGAGAATCGGCTTCTGGCAACCGTAGAAACTGCAAGTTCTCTCAAGAACGGAAATGATGCGATATAGATTGCGGAGGCTCAAGCTTTGACAGCCTCCCTGATGGGTTGCAGCCGGTGCTTTCCATTCGGCAAATGCTCGACGCGAAACCGCTCGTTACATTTGAGACACATAAATTCGCCCACGTCAAAGACAGGAGGAACCCTCGGAGGAGTTGCTACAGGCTCTTTTTCGCTCTCCACCGGTTCAGGTTCCGGAACGCCCTCGGGCTCAGCCTGCTCAGTCTTCAAAATCTCCGCGCAATCCGTACAGTAAAACTTGCCCTTGCTATGAATCGCCGGAGGCTCGATAGGGTCACCACAACGCGCGCACAAGACGATTTTGTCGATCGGAGGAATCTCTTGCGTTTCTGCTACACGCCGTGTAGCAAAATCTTGAGACTCACGATAAGCTTCTGCCTTCGCTTCTCCACCTGCCTTTCCAGCCTGAGCCTTTTCCTCAGCCTTAAACTCGTCAGGAAGATACTTTGTAACCCAAGTATAGCTCATCGCCAGCTTCTGAGCAAGTTGCTCAGCACTCCACCCTCTTGTCTTGGCCAAAGCGGCAAGAGCCTTACTCTTCTCCACGTCCGAAAGGTCTCGTCTATGAATGTTCTCGATAAGCTGACAAACAGAAGCCTCCTCATCCGAAAGAGGCCGTATGATAGCGGGAACCTCAATAAGGCCTGCCTTCTTCGCAGCCTTAACACGCCTTCCACCCATCGCAATCTCAAATAGTCCGTTCGGTTTCTGACGGACGACTATGGGCTCTAAAACGCCGTAAGCCTTAAGGCTCTCAGCCAGATCCAAAAGGTCAGGGTCGTCCGGGTTCGAACGGCATTGAAAAGGCATGCTCAAAAGCGCTTCGACTGGCAAGAAAGAAAACGCAATACCAGGCGTGGTCTCTTTCTTCGATTCGGCTGGCAACACGTTGCCCGGCTCTTTATAACCAGGCTGGCGCTGCTCAGACGGTTTCTCCGGGCTCTTCTTCGCAAAGGGCCCAGGCACAGCCCATGCTTTCGCTCCCTGCAAATAGCCTTCTCCGCCAAGATCCCGCGCAAGAGCACACATCGTCTTAAACTGCTCACGCTCAAGAAACTGCCCGGGCTTAAGCTTGGCGACGAAAAAGCCCTGTTTGTCCTCTTCAATCGTAAACAGCGTGTCTACGCCTAAAGGCGTCATACCCAGGCTTTCGCTAATCTTCTTAGCAAAATCAGCAGGCAACTTGAGACTCAACCCTAGTCCTCCAGATTCTCAACGTCTAGGTTCTCAACGCCGAGGGCGTGACACAATATCGCAAACTGGGCCATGGCTTCCTGGCGCATCTTCGGATCCTTCAAGTCTTCAATCCGTCGTTGAATCTTGCGCAACTCGCCACGAACGCCGTTCTCGCCCTCGAGATCCGCAATGCGACGCTCATGCTGCAGAATGATGTCTAAAGCCTGGTCGAAGCAAACGCCGAACTTGGCAAGGCTTTCTTTGAGCGCCTTCGCTACCTCAGCAATTGTCTTATCCAAAGCTTACCTCTCCCTCATGCACTTGAGAATCAGAAAGAACGTTTTCACGAAGCAGATGACACAGCTAGGCCTATAGTAGCATTGTTTCCGGTTTCGGCCATGATACAAGAAACTCAAGCTCCGGTCTCCTCCTTCTTTGGTTGCATCGCCTCAAACTCAACCTTGTCCACCAGAGCATCTGCAATCTCAACCTTCTTGTGCCACCGCAGAAGATGAAGAAGCAAACCGCGACTTGACTTGATATCAACACCGCCAAAACTGCAACCCTCAACAGGACACTTCAAGAACCTGCACCTCCAAAACCCGCCCGGCCACGCCAACGCCGGGCAGAACCCTTGTCGAAGGGACTTGGAGCCCTCATCACGCTGAAAACCCAGCCAACAACATTATCTAGCCCGTCTACAAAACTGTCATAAGCTGCCTTTGTGTGCAGGATGTGCCCGTCCCGACAATCTCTGTTGTAGGCAACGTACACGATCATGCGCTAATGCACCCCTTAACGCCTTCCTGTTTCTGCGCTTTCACGATGCTATCTCTAAGGTCGGTTAGAGCAGCTGAAGCTCCCATAAACACGAACAAGCCCGCAATCCCACATGCCCCCATAGCAAAACCTATGACCAAAACTAACTTGCTCGTACCTAATACAAGACAAAACAGTCCAATCCCAAAAACAGCCGCCGAGATGCATGCACTGAAGAGGAGTTTCCAGATCCGACTGCGACACGCTGCCAAAACATCTTCTACAGTCAGAGTCATGCTTTGTCGCCTCCTTCAGGCCTCTCAGGCCTAACCGGCTTCTCAATCATGTCAAGAACCTTGAGGAACTCTTCGCACAGTTCATGGACCAACGCTGAGATCTGCTTTGCCGAATTCTGTCCCTCTCCTTCCTCCAATGCCATACAGCCCTAAGCCTCCTTCTGCAAAACCTCAAGACGAAGACGGGCTGCCTCACTCAAGAATTCAGGCACGCCACGGTATCGATTGCTTCCTTTTATGAATGCTTCAATCTCTTCAACAAGCTCAGCTTTCAGACTTACACTCCTAAAACCCGACCTTTCAACCATTCTAACACACCACTATTACGTTATTATTCACGTAATCTTACTGTATAAGTATATAACTTTTGCGTAAAATTACGTGAATAATGCGCGGTGGCGCCTTGAATAACGCATAAATACGTTATAGTTGCTTTAATATTGTGTGAAAGAGTTGAGTGAGAGAGCCTATAAGAACATCAGCGTAAAAAACGAGCTAGCGGAACTGATTGAAGAATTCGTGAAAAACCATCCGCAATTCGGCTATAGAAGCATCTCGCAGTTCATGGAGGATGCTGCAAGAAAAAGGCTAGAGGAGCTCAGGGCTCTTGGAGCAAGCCTTCCACGCTTTGAACAGGTCAACACCGATGATAACGGTGTCAAGATCTTAGATCGACAGCAACGAAAAGTAGTTCAGATCTACTTCATGCCGTCAGGAATCAAGTGTGAAACAGACCAAAACGATGACTGCGTTCACATTGCCTTTGCCCTAGCCCAGTCAGACATACAAGGCATAATCAGAAGGAAACGGAGAGAGGGCTGGAAGCTTCCCGACGTCTGAAAACGCAAAAAGAAGGCAAAAGGCTGGAAACTCTTTAGAAGACTGAATGCACTAATTCTAGATTTCACTACTTCTTTTTGCGAACATTCACAAACGCTTTCGCTCTTGCTTTGCTAGTTCTGAAAGCTGCTATTTTGTCATTTACGAACACAGCATAGCCCTTAACAATTTTGCTTGTCTTCTTTTTTCTCCGTCCTTTCGTACACATCCCTTAAAAGAAAAATCAAGGTCGATCGAAGCCTTTAGGGCAGGATCTTGACTTTCTTTTCTCGAAACTTCCTGAGCAGCAGCTTTAGCGTTTGCATGTCTTCGCTGCTCACCTGCAGGCCTGCTACGTTGGCTTGTTTGCCACTGTAAACGTTCAGCCAGCCTTCAAACTTTGCATACTCTTTCTCAACCACTTCCGCATGAAGCTCCGGAGTCCGATCATAGACTCCGCCTACTGCCTGAATCCCGCTACTGTGGCCAAGCATAAACTCTACACAGTCCTGGTCGACACCGCGTTCCGGGGCACGACTCTCCGTCTTGAAAAGCTTCCGAAACATGTGCGGAGTCATACTCCAAGGTCCATCCTTCAGCTTCATCTTGCGAGCCACACGAATAAAGTTCACTTCAAAACTCAAAACCGACAAAGGCCTTCCCACCACACACTTTTTCCCGCCTGAAGCAATAGGCTTCGCAATGAAAACCGTTCCAGGATCCCCTCTCCCATCCAGCCAATGATCACGCACAGCAAGCCACTTCTTAAGCTCATGCAACGCATCAACCGAAACGAACGTGAAGTAATTGAAGCCGTTCCCCTTGCGCTCAGCAAAATCAACCCTGAACCTGGAAGCCCCAGCCTGAATCGCACCCTTCAGCTGAGGAAGCATATAACTGAACTTGTTCAGAACGTCCCCAATGCTCATTCCGCTCTGAAGCATAACAAGCAGGATCGCCCGGTCCCGCACGTTAAAATAGCCTAATGAACGCCGGGCATCGTCAATACTGATCTGCCTCGGCCTAAACTTCCTCCTAATCCGCGTACCATACACGTTCTTACCAGACGTCAACGGAGCCTCATAACAATCAAAAAACTGCTTCACAACATTGAAGAGCTGATACTTCCTGCCCTCACCACAATCCTTCAGGTCCGGGTTATCCCTGCTAAACTCCAGAACAAGCCTGACAGCCCAACGACGATCCTCAACACTAGCGCTGGACCGATGCTGAACATGCAGATCCAACAGCTCCTCGCCACTAACCCTCAAATCCTTGACAACGCGCAACCAACGAAAAAACATAAACAACGTTGAAGCATACCCAAACCAAGTCCGCTCATGCGCCTTATACCGAACCAAAAACTCACGCACAAACCGGTCGCTCTCCACAAACCTCGCAACGTCGTTACCCACAACTCCATAAGCCAACCGCCTACGACCACCCAGCACACACAGCACCCATGCTACAAAACACGTCAAACAAATATAACACTAACGTCAAACCAGAACTCTTATATTTAAACTTAGGGCGGTGGCTTGCGGGGTTCCTGTTAGATAAGGTATTAAGCTCTTTTGGGCGATAGCATGATGAGAGGTGAGACGGAAACGGTTGTCTGGCGTCTAATCCAACTTGAAACACATGATGCGTTTGTGAATATGGCGATTGACGAGGCCATCTTCAAAGCTCGTATACAGAATCTTGTTCCCAATACCTTGAGGCTCTATCGCTGGAAACCGTCTGCCGTTTCGATCGGCAGATTCCAGAAGGTCGAAAACGAGGTTCAGCTTGACAACTGCAAGAGGCTGGGCGTTGATGTTGTCAGGCGAATAACAGGAGGCGGAACGGTCTACCACGATGCCGAGGACGAAGTAACCTACAGCGTAGTCGTGAGCAAGAAGGACTTGGGCACTGAAGACATTACGGCTGTTTACGCGAGAATCTATGCCGGACTAGCTGAAGCCCTGAAGACATTAGGTATGAAGACAGATTTCTGTGAAGGAGACATGAAAACATGCCCGAACTTGACAGTCAATGGCAAGAAGATCTCTGGTAGCGCACAGTCCCACAGAATGGGAGTAGTGTTGCAGCATGGCACGCTTCTGGCGAATGTTGACTTGCAAAGAATGTTCACCTTACTTCGCGTGCCTTGGGCCAACACATGCATGGAAGTCGTTGACGTTGCGAAACGCAAAATTACTTCGATCAAAGAAGAGTTGGGCATGGAAATTCCATTAGAGGAAGTGAAACAAGCACTGATTAGGGGATTCAAAAGCGCTCTCAACATGGAATCTGAGCATTGTGGTGAACTGGCGACCTACGAGCGTGCGCTTGCGGAAAAGCTCAACAAGGAGAAGTATGCAACTGACAACTGGAACTCTCATGGCAAGAGCATTCTCGAAGAGTAGAGATAAGTCATGTAGAGAGGATTCGACACTCAGCCTCATCCTTTACTGACTAGTCTTCAGCAAAAAAACCCTACCATATGCATAGGTCCAGCCCGAAGTTGGGGCGGTTCTTGCCGTTTTGTGTCGCTGGTCTTCTGCTCTTAGAGCGTTTTCGATGACAATAGTCAAGGAGATTGAGAGTGTTTTCGAAAGTACAAGGACAGCTCAGTGTTTCTCGATTCTCCAATTCACGCCTTGAGGCTTGTCTTCAACTATCACACCCATGGCTTTCAGCTGTTCCCTTATCTGATCCGCAGTCTTCCAGTCTTTGGACTTTCGAGCCTCTTCTCTTTTCCTAATGAGCTCTTCAGCCCCTTTAGGCAGTTCCTCTGTTTGCCCAACTTCGCCGATTACGCCTAACACTTTGTCAAAACGAATCATCAAGCCACAGACTTCCTGCGCCTCTTCCTTGCCGACTTCATTGCCGTCCAGAAGAATGTTGATTTCTCTGACGAAATCGAACAGCGCAGCCAAGGCTACGCTTATGCTTAGATCGTCATCCATGGCTTCGCTAAAGTCTTCTTGCACCCGCTCCAATAGTTGCTTCAGCTTCTTTCCTGGAGGGGTTCCGCCTGCATCCTTCAATCGACGCATGAAGTTTACGAGTTTCTCAACCGCACGCCCTGCAGCGTTTAGTCCTTCAAAGGTGAAGTTGAGTTGTTGTCTGTAATGAGTTGACAAGAGCAAGTATCGTATTGCTTTTGGATCGTGGCCTTTTGCAGTCAAGTCTTTCAGAGTGTAGTAGTTGCCTAGGCTTTTTCCCATTCTCCTTCCTTCAACCAGCAGGTGCTCGGCGTGAAGCCAGTAGTTCACGAATTTCTTGCCCGTCGCGGCTTCGCTCTGTGCGATTTCATTCTCGTGATGGGGAAATAGGTTGTCCACGCCGCCCGTGTGAATATCTACCGTATCGCCTAGGTATTTCATGGACATCGCTGAGCATTCAATGTGCCAACCTGGATATCCTTTCTCACACCATGGCGATTTCCAATTCATGATATGCTTGGGATCGTTTATCCAGAGAGCGAAATCAAACTGGCTTTTCTTGTCCGGATTGAACTCGACTTTTCCTCCAGCTCCGACTTTCAGCTTGTCGATTGTATTGCCAGACAATTCCCCATATTTTTCGAATTTCGTGACATCAAAGTAGACAGAGCCGTTGACGACGTAAGCATATCTGTTTTCTATTATTCTTTGTATTAGTGCTATCATTTCGTTGATGTGTTCTGTGGCTCTGGGCCTCACCATTGGTTCCTCAAAATTCATTTTCCCGGCATCTTCTATGAATGATCTAATGTAGAATTCTGCTACAGCCCACGGGTCTTTCTTTTCCCGCTGTGTTGCAGCTTCCATTTTGTCTTCGCCTATGTCAACATCCTCAAACATGTGCCCGACATCGGTGAAGTTCATGACTTGCTTGACCGCGAAACCTTTGAATTCCAAGTACCTCCTCAGAATATCTGCAAACGTGAATGCTCTCAGGTTCCCTATGGTCGCGTAGTCGTAGACCGTCAAGCCACAGTTGTACATGGTTACGATACCTTCTTTGAGCGGCTTGAACACTTCAGGCTTCTTCGTCAAGGTGTTATACAGCTTGAGCATTCGACCAACTCTCCGCTGACATCCTGTCTTTGGAACCATCCTCGCAACAGAAGTAGTACCGATCAGAGTTATATTTTTCTTTTTTTCAAAACAGAATTTTGGAAATGATGAACAATCGCTCAACAATCATCGAATAGTTCAAAAGAATTGAGGTTTCAGTCGTATCTCTTGACTCTTATCATCTTTCGGAAGCTCTTGAGTTCGTCGGCGACGCTACGTAGTGCTCGTAGTTCTTCCATTGTTGTTTGGAATTTTGTGAGTTCTTCTTGGACTTTTTTGACGTATTGGTTTGTTTCGGTCATTGTTTTTCATCTTTGGTGCTGGGATGGTGGGAGGCTTTCATTGTGTGTTGGCTGTCCACGGGCCATTTCCGTCATCGAGGAGAAAGGAGAAGGCTTCGAAAACGGAAAAAACGACTGTAATGGCTTGTGGTGTTGCCTTCAACCTTGAGCCTCCGCCTACCGTTTCTTAAGACTTAAGATAGCAGCCAGCTATAAAAGCATTACTGAATAACACAAAATTACAAACGTCGCAGACAATCTAACCAATGGATAGAATGCCTTCTAAGACCTTCTTGTCGGGAATCTCTAACTGTTTCGCAAGCCAAACCTTCAACAACGAAGTCGCTTTCGGAAGCTCGCCACTATAAGTGATAATCTGGTTATTTTTCAGAGCGTCCACCTGGAAGGTCTTCTCGGCTTCACGATAGAAGAAGGATACGGTCTGCGCTTGATACGCGAGCGTCTGGAAGTCTTCCCACTGTTTGCATCGCAGGATCACGGGTGGTCCATGAGATTCCCGGACCGGTAGCGCTTCTTCTCTTCGTTCTTGCGCTATTTGGGTGGGTACGATGGGCGCACGTTGTGGTGAGGCTGACAGGTATGTGATTAGGCTTGTTATTTCGTTCTGCAGTGTGCTTAAACGTTCTTCGACTTTCTCGATTTTGCCGCTGAGTTCGCCTGCGTCTCCCATTTTGTCAGTTATGTTGCCAAGCTCATTCAACAGCCTGTCCAGGTCTTTCTCGTGGTCTTTGAGAACGTTGATGATGAAGTCCACGGCTTCTAGTGCATCGTCCTTGGACGGAGACTTCTTAGACATGCCTGTCGTACTTCCTTATGCTAGTCAATGCCCTTCTTGTTAGATAAACGTAGCGAATCCCAAAAACGAATCAATACGAGTAGCCACAAGTATTTATTCACAATTAGGTGTGAGCTTTTGAAACAGTATTTGGGTTCTGTGCTCTATCGAGTGTTATCGGAGCAAACATCTAAAAAGAGCCCTGAAGTCTGTCGGAAAAAACGTTCCAGACCCAGCCCTAGAACTCTAAGGATGATTTTGACCCAAAACCGGGAATCCCGGTATGTTTCATTGTCTGCAGACATGACACCCACAGTACCAAACTGATCGCAGAAGATCTTTGCTGTAGCCAAGATTTGCTTTTCAGTCATTCCGCGTAGATTCAACTGCCCGTTATCCTTGACAACGTTTTCTCGTGTGCCGATTGAAATCCACCTTATTGTGCCTTTCTTATCTTGGTCCTTGAAGGACGGGGCATGGTAGGGTTAAAATATCCGGTTCGGGTTGCTATTGTTCGTTTTGCAGATGGTGTCTGTTCTATGCTTGGAAAGCTGGGTTTTGCTGGAGAGGAGGATGTTGTCAGGTTTGTTGCGGAGAAGAACGTTAAACTTCTGAACCTTTGCCACGTTCCAGAGGATGGAAGACTTAAGACACTGGCTTTTGTGGTTTCTAACGAGAAGCGTGTTCGTCAGGTTTTGGGGTTTGGTGAGCGTGTTGATGGTTCAAGTCTTTTCTCGTTCATTGATCCGCACAGGAGCGACATCTATGTGATGCCTAAGCTGGGTTCGGTGTTCGTTAACCCGTTCACCACAGTGCCCACGCTGAACGTCATGTGCAGGTATCTGGATGAGGATGGTAGGCCGTTGGAAGTGGCTCCCGAAAACGTGTTGTTGAGAGCGGAAGAAAGGTTGAGAGCTTCGACAGACGTGACGTTGAAGGTTTTGGCTGAGCTTGAATTCTATATGATCGCTAAGCCGGAGACCGAACCACTTTTCCCTGCAGCGCCAGACAGGAACTATCATGAATCGGCACCTTTTAGCAGGTTCGAGCAGGTCAGAAACGAGATTCTGGTCACGCTTTCTGAAATAGGAATTGATACCAAGTATGCGCATTCTGAGGTCGGCAAGATCATCGGGAAGGACGGCACGGTGATGGAGCAGCACGAGATAGAGTTCATGCCTCAGAGCCTTGTGGACATGGCTGAAGCGGTTGCTGTCACGAAGTGGGTGATCCGCAATATCTGTGCAAAGCATGGCGTTTCAGTTTCATTCTCGCCGAAAACCAGCCTTGAGCATGCTGGCAATGGTATGCATATTCACATGTGCGGTTTGAAGAATGGCAGAAACGTCGTCGAAGATGCGAATGGGCGCTTGAGCATTGAAGCCAAAGAGATGATTGGGGGAATTCTGAAGTTTGCACCCAGTCTCGCAGCTTTCGGTAATCCGACGCCCGTGTCGTATTTGCGTTTTCTTGCGAGGAAGGAGTCGCCTATGAACATCAGTTGGGGTGCGCGGAATCGGTTGGCTTTGATTCGCATCCCGTTGTGGTGGACGTTTAGGCATGCTGGGGAGGAAACTGATCCGTGCAGGAGGACGTTTGAGTATCGTGCTCCCGATGCAACAGCGAATGTTTGCTTGTTGTTTGCTGGGTTGGCAGTAGCTGTTCTGCATGGACTTAAGAATCATGAAGAATCATTGAAAATCGCGGAAGAACTGCACTTGGAAGAGCTAGAAGGCAAGAGGAAGAAGAGGTTCAAGCGCTTGCCCACGTCATGCAGTGAATCCGCCACCAACTTGAAGCGGGACAGGAAATACTACGAGGCTGAAGGCGTGTTCCCGCGACCGGTCATCGACAGTACGGTGAAGAGGCTTAAGGCTTACAAGGACAGCGACACTGTTCAGAAGCTCAAGGAAGAGCCGCAGAAGATGGAGAAGCTTATGCAAGCATACGTGCATCATGGGTAGACAAAACGCTTAAACACATCACACCACATTCTAGTTTCGAATGCAACATGGGCGGGTAGATCAGTCTGGCACGATCGCTACGTTGGCATCGTAGAGGCCCCGGGTTCAAATCCCGGCCCGTCCATTCAATGTGAACATAGCAAGAGGAATGAGCGATTTCTGGTGACTGAAGAAAGATGGACGTTTTTCCATTGAGGCTTCTTGACGTAATCGCTTCGTCGACTGCAAGTTCCTATGCGCTACTTGTAGTCTGCTAGATATGTCAGGTCGAATGGCTTCATGGTGAGTTCTGACATGACGTTGGAGATGAAGCTTTCAAACGTGCTTATGATAGTTCCCCAATCGAAGGCGTAGCTATGGATGAACCTGGTGTAGTCGTCGTAGTCTTTGTGAAATGATATCATGACCACGTCTTTTCCGCTTAGTCCTTGGCCGTCAGCGGCATAGATTACGTTGGGGTGCTTGCTCAACCATTCTCTGGCTTTTTGAATTATTCCATTAGCTTCTTCCGTTGGCGGGTAAGCCTTCACTTTACTGAAGGTGATCGCTATTATCTTGTATCCCACTTTTCCGAAATCCGGAACAACCGTGTAAGACCTTATGTACCCACCTTTCTCCAACTGCGTCCTGATTCTGCTAACCGTTGGCTGTGAGACTCGCATGCGCTTGGCAAGCTCACGATCGCTCAACCTGGAATTCTTCATCATCACCCTAAGAAGGTCAAGGAGTCTTTGTTCTTTCATAACCAAAGCCTAACGAGCAGCTCCTTAAAAAATTTATCGAATTCAAAACAACCAGAACACACGTTCATCAACAAATATCATTGTCTGACACTGTCAAGCATACGACTTCGAAAATCCATTCCAATAGATTCACTTTTCTGCAACATGACAATGCAGTCCACAGAATGCGGCACATGATCGTTACGTTTTCCGCCAAATAGGCGCTATCGACGCCTGATTCAACCTGCATATTATCAGTCATCCTTTGAAGGAATTCCGTGTCAACAACGTTACGTCAGCACAAAGATCAGACAAAGCATCGAAGAAACTTTTTAATGCTCTCATATCTTCTGTACGGTTGATGTTAGATCCTAAGGACGTTGATTTCCGAAAGCTCGGCTTTCGTGCTGGTTTGGAGGTTCATCATCAAATCCGTTCCGAACGCAAGCTGTTTTGCCGCTGTCCTTCGGTTCTTGAGGAAGATCCGGAGAATATGGATTACAGCTTTTACCGGTACTTCCGTCCTGTGTTGGGTGAGATGGGCGACTTCGATCCAGGCATGCTTGTCGAGTTCGAGAAAGGATACAAAGTGATCTATTTTGCGTGTGAGCGGAATACGTGCACGTATGAAATGGATGAGACGCCTCCTTTTTATCCAGACATGGATGCTATAAAGAAGGGCTTCATTCTGGCTCTGTATTTCAACTGTTCTGCGCTAGCGGAGGAAGTAGTCGTCAACCGAAAACAGTATCTTGACGGCTCTATCACGACGGGCTTTCAGCGCACGTTCATCACGGGCCGAGACGGTTGGGTTCCTGTCAACGGCAAGAAGGTTCGCATAGCAAACGTGCACATCGAAGAAGACGCCGCAAGAAGAGTAAACTGGCAAGACACGGCAGACCGAACGGTCTACTTCAATCTGGACCGACTGGGCATACCACTTACGGAAGTCATAACCGACCACCGCGATGTCGAAACACCGGAAGAGCTCATCGAGCTGGCCAAGCAGATCGGACGAATACTGCGAGTAAGCCGAATAGGCAGAAGAGGCCTAGGTGCGGCACGTCAAGACGTGAACCTCTCCATAGAGGGCGGAAACCGTGTTGAAATCAAAGGCGTACAAAACCTCGCAATGTTTGACAAACTGTGCCGACTTGAAGCAGTCAGACAGCACGCGCTGATCGAAATCAGCAGAGAAATGAAGAAACGTGGAATAAAGAAAGAGGATTTCGAACACACCTACGTTGATATTTCTCACCTTTTTGAACTTGGAGAAGGCAATAGAGCTTTCGTCACCTTATTCCCCAAAATGAGAGGGCTGTTCGGAACTGAAGTTCAGCCGAACAAAGATTTTGGCGAAGACATCTTCGAGAAAAGCATGCTCATAACAGGCATTCCGCGCGAAGACCATTTCCACAGCGACGAGATGGAGAAGAACGCCGTTCGCAAACGTTCAAGTCACCCGTGCAGACTGCCAATTGACAAGAAGAAATACTCCGAAATCTGCACCGTACTGAACCAAAAAAACCAAGATGCTTTCATTGTTGTCGTTGGCCTCGAACGAAAAGCGATGCACGCCATGAAAAAAATCGTTGAAAGAGCAAAGATGGCGTTGGACGGTGTGCCGCAAGAGACGCGTAGGCTTCTGCCGAACGGCAACAGCGAGTTCCTAAGAGTCATCCACGGCAAAGAACGCATCTACCCTGACACCGACACGCCGCCAATCGTCATATCCCAACAAGTGGTCGAGGAATGCAGAAAAGAGGTCGGCAAACGGCCTTGGGAAATCTATGAAGAACTGAACAGTAAAAATGGCTTCAATCAACATCAGGTAGACCTGCTCATCAGGAGCGAAAAAATCGACAGATTCCACGAATACACCGAGAAGCTGCGATTGAAAGGTTCGCTTGCCTACTATTTGCTCATCGACCTTCCGCGCAACAAGAAAAGAAAAGGGACAAGAATCAGCGACTACATCGTTGACGAACTTGCCAAAGGCTTTTCTCGCAAACTTGCAATACCTGAACAGATCGACCTTCTCACAGAAATATTCGCCAAGGAACCTAAGCTCAGCATTGAGGAAGCTGCGAAGAAGATTGCGGTCACTGCCTTAGAAGACAAAGCACTCGACAGACTCATTCTTCAGAAGCTAGATCCCTTTGGTAAGAACAAGATGCGTTCCGATGAGGCTTACCGGAGAGTTGTCATACCCAAGATAGTTGGCGAAGTTTTGAAGTCCGTCAATCATTCCATTGAAGGAAAGGCCGTCGTGGAGAGAATCCACGCCTTGATAAGCTAGGAGATCGATCAAGAATGTCCGTCAATTATGATCCGGAAGGATATCGTGGTGTCCTGAGAGAAAGACTCATTCATGAAGGAATTACTACTTGGAGCAAGGTGAGAATAACCAAGGGGAAGGCCGTCTATGAAGGCTTGCTGCTTCCAAGAAGTCAGCACACCGCGGATACGTATGTCACTTTGAAGGTTGACACGGGTTACAACCTAGGCGTCTTAGTAGACGAAGACACAAGAATCGAAGCCTTCGGCTATCAGAAAGGCCACTACCAGCTTCCTCACATTGACGTGAAACCGAACAAAGAGCTACCAAACGTCACACTACTGGGCACGGGCGGAACCGTAGCCTCACGCCTAGATTACCGAACTGGTTCCGTGATCCCCGCATTCACGCCCGAAGAGCTGTTCTCAGCAGTTCCCGAACTTGTCTCCAAAGTCAACCTCACGCCCAAAACGCTCTACCAGATACTCAGCGAGAACTTCCGCCCGGAATATTGGGTGAAGACGGCTGAAGCCATTACCAGGGAAATTGAGGGCGGCGTAAAAGGCGTCATAATCGGACACGGCACCGACACCATGTGCACGACTGGCGCGGCACTCTCCTACTTCTTGCGTGACCTTCCTGTTCCTGTCGTCCTTGTAGGCAGCCAACGCAGTTCGGATAGACCTTCTTCGGACGGACCAAGAAACATACTCTACGCTGCCACACTAGCGGGATACGAAGACTTCGCAGAAGTAGTCGTTTGTATGCACGGCGGAACAAGCGACAGCTACAACCTTATTCACCGAGCGACTCGCTGCCGCAAGATGCACTCAAGCCGTCGCGACACCTTCCGCACGCTTGATGACACCCCACTGGGCAAGATCGATGATTCAGGTGTCACATGGTTCAAAAACGACATCCGCCCCAGAAGCCCGGTAGGAGACTTCCGCCTAGACGCCAAAATCGACACACGAGTAGGAATGCTCTACTCCTATCCCGGAATGAACCCGGACATACTCGACGGCATGATCGACAAAGGCTACCATGGCATAGTAATCATAGGCACGGGATTAGGCCATGTCGGAACCGACATGTTTCCGCCTCTAGAACGGTGCCAAGAAGAGGAAATCCCCGTCGTCCTTGTCGTCGAGCCGCTCTTCGGCTACATACACCTGCGGGTTTATGAAACGGGCCGAGACATGCTTGCAAGAGGCGTCATAGAGGGAGGTAATATGCTTCCCAGCGCCGCCTACACGAAACTCATCTGGGTTCTGGGCCACACACGCAACATTCAAGAAGTGAAAACGCTGATGCAAACGAATATTGCAGGAGAGATCACGCAACGAGAAGGCCCGAAAGGCTTTCTGCTTCTTCAAGGCGTAGAACCGAACATCGACAAGATACTGGAGCAGTTGTGAGAGCAGAGAAGCATATAAGCCGATCAACCCAGACTGTTCTTACGTCTCTATGTTTCCTCAAGAACGTGATCTCGGTATCTTTGAGCCAATAATAGGTTCTTGGTATGAGTCTCTAGGGAAAACTGAGGAAATCCAAGAACATGTTCTCTTGAACCTAGTCAAAGAATACGCGAAGACAGACTATGGAAAAAATCACTATGCCTCCGAGATCAAAGAAGTCGAGGATTACCGTGCCAACTTCCCCATCATTGATTACCACGGGCTCAATCCGTACTTGGCTGAAGTGCAGAAAGGCAATTATCAAGCCATTCTGCCTGAACCGCTCACGTGCTGGGTGATGACGAGGGGCTCGACTGGCAAGGCAAAAGTGCTGCCGACGACGCAAATGCACCTGGAACAGATTTTCACGTGTGGGGCAAGAGCCTTCGTGAACCACATTCTCAGAAAAAACAGCCTGGAGCTTCTCGAAGGAAACATTCTAAACCTCAACTTTCCTTCAAGCGTCCACACAATAGACAAGAATGGACAGGCGGTGACTTATGGGTATAGTTCAGGAACCTATGCGCGACTGAACCCTATGCTTGATAAGGTTAGTCTTCTGCCCCGTCAAGAAGACGTAGATGCTCTCGGACCGGAAATCACCAGACAGGCCTGGGAAAGACGGTTCGAGCTCGCGTATCAACAAACGCGAGATGCGAACATAACCGCTACCATGGGAGTAACCCCGATAATCCTGTCCTTCGCAAGATACGTCAAGAAAAAGCATGGAAAAAAACCGAAAGAGCTTTGGAAGGTTCGAGGGCTATTCTGCACGAGCGTGCGCAAAATCCAATTCAAGTACGCTCCCATTCTCAAAAAATACTATGGACAGGCGCCGGTAGTCGAAATTTACAGTGCAACCGAAGGAGTCTTCGCCCAGCAACTTGACGACCTGCCTTATGTGGTGCCGAACTACGACAAGTACTTCTTTGAAGTTGAGACCAGTCATGGAACGAAAATGCTTCATGATCTCAAACGTGGCGAGTGGGGCAGGTTGATAGTTTCCTCCTGCATGTTTCCGAGATACGATATTGGAGACCTTATCGAAGCTGCTGGAAAGAACTATTTCAGCGTCATTGGAAGACGCAACTTCCAAACGCTACTTGAACATAGGTTGTATAGGCTGCTCTTCGGGTGGCTGACCTAGGGTCTTGGATGTCTTCTGCCAGCCATCATGGCTCCGAAGATGGCGGCGACTATGACCACAACGCCTACCATGACGAAGAAGAAAGCCCATAACATCTCTCTTCTGGCGAAATTGGTTATCTCAAGATAAGAAGTCAGGCCAAGGAATATTAGAATCAAGCCACCGATAAGCGGGGCTATGAAGGAGTACTCCCGTTTTTCGTGTTTCTCGGCTTTCTCACCCTTTTCATCCTTCTCGTGTTTCTCTGCCTTCTCATTCCTTCTGTACGTGGCTGTTCTCGGTTGAGGAGCTTGCCCTTCTTTGAGAGAGGCACCGCATTTCGGACAGAAACTCATCTCTTCTTCGATCTTGCTTCCACATTTCGGACAGAACGCCATGTTCTTCGCCTTGCCTTGCTCCATATTCTATTCTAGCATGGAGTATTTAAAATATGCTCACCCTGATTGCTAAGAAACGTTATATACGCTCTGAGCAAGAATAGTAAATGGGGAAAGCATTGAGCGAAAAGCCGAAAATCTCATGGACACACCGAGAAGGCATACTAAGCGCAGTCTCAGCAGGATTCTTTCTCATACTGGCCGGAACGATCTTCATAATCACACCCAACCTTCTCGACAAGTTCACGAGCTTCTTTCAGGACTTCAACACGATAGATGTCCCTCACACCTCCATATTCCTGCCTGCACCTGTACATCCTGAAAGACATGCGGCAGTCTATTCGACTGTCCAGCAATTCAGCCTAGTGTGGGGCATCTTCCTGATCGCGATGCTGGCTCTGAGGATATTCTTCCGCTCACCTTTGCGCAAGAAAGTGGATAATGCTGGAGACATTGTCTTTTGGCTGGGCACGACCTACTTAATCAGCACGATGCTCAACGAAACAACCACGACCACGACGTGGTTCATCTTCTGGACTGAGGTACTGATGCTCGTAGGCGTCTCACTGATCGTTAGGGCCGTCATTCTAGCAGCAATGAGGCTGAGAATCTAAGCGCCGACTCACCTTAACCTGTTCATTGGAGACTGGCGGTTTCAGAGACATGGGTTTCGACAAAACCGCATTCTTCACAGGCAAAGGCAATGAGCCACTTCTTCTCTGTCATCAACTTTCTCTGAAACGCCTCTTCAAAGACCACGTCACGGTGCGCTATAGGAGTCTCTCTTGCTAGAAGCTTGCCCTTCCTCATCGTCGCGCCGCATTTTGGGCACTTCTTAGCTTCGTTCACGTTCATGGCGACATCATTCTCGACGCAGTTGTTCTAGTTCTAGAACCATTCCGTTCTGAAACATAGCATTATACAACCCATAAACCTATGCTTTTTCTACGTGAAAGAGATGAGAAAACTGGACAGAAGGGTGAGAATCGAGATAGCAGTGGCCATTATCATGACAATCGCACTCTCTTCGCTGGCGGTTTATGTGAATCGACCGAAACGGACGTGGTTCTCTTCAAAAGAGAGACACGAAGCGGAGTTGATGTCCATGTGGGGACTCTCAAATGGAAACGAATACGTTCAGATTTATACGGAAAACATCAATGGAGAGCTGAGAAAGGGCACGTTCGAGACTGTCGTAGAAGGCGTTAGGAATCTGACGTCTTTCTACGTGGGGAGAATTCCCTTCTTGAACATACTTTATGAGAATGATGTCTGGGTGGGAACCATTAAGTGTAAGATTCCGACAGAAAACGTAGCTCTCTTCACGTTCGACGCAAGGGAACTCATCAGCAAATATGGGAAGACCACATTCATATCTACAAGCGTGACGGAAACCGTTGTGAACGAGACTCAGCATTACCAAGAACCGCTCTCAGAAGTGAGCCTGAGTCTGAAGGAAAACGCGGGCGTTGGCGTTGAACTGCCTATCATTGGCCAAGTTGGCTCAGTATTTCCTTGGTTGGTTACAAGCCTAGTCTGGATCGCTCAAGGCCTGATCATAGGACTGCCCCTCTGCTTCGTATCCTTAGGAATCGTAGCGCTGATCAATAGAGGAATAATTCCTGCATGGAAAAAGCAGTTCAAAAGCAAGAGCCTAAAACAATCTCCTGCTGAGCCAAAAGCCTAGGAGAAGCGAACGTTGAGCATTCGGCAAACGCACTACTTTCTCTTCCCATGCTTTCTGAGTAAGCGCTTTTTGGGAAGCTTCGGTCTTCGAATACGTTTGGCATCAGTTACGCTCAACCAAAGCCCTCATAGATGCTTAGCATTTCGTTCTCTTAAAAACATCGCGTGTCTCAGTTATGTTTTTATAGCTTAGGAGCAAATGGTTCGGCATGGACATAGTCTTTCAGTTCAGCCAAAACTGGTATGTGCTGTTTTTCGCATTTCTATTGTCATGGGCGGTTCTCTTGGTGATCAGGAGAAGCCGCAGAGGGAAAAGAGAAGTGAAAGAACAGTTCTGTCTGGCTTTGATCGGTTCGTTCACTTTGTTGTCAATGGAGATTTTCGCGACCTCGATGAACCTGTGGAACTACGTTCCTCGAAACTGGCCGATAATCCTGTGGCCAACCTACTTTGTAGCAATACTGTTCGGATATCAACTGTTGAGGGCTGTCGAAGGATTCTTCTCATAGCAACTCTTCAGCCTAACGAACCGTTTGAAGCATTCTGTCACTTGTCAAAGGCGATGGCCCTGCTACGTAACACCAAGCGACTTTGAACGATCGTCAGAGCAGCGGCTTCTTGTTAGCGCTTTTGATTTTCATTCATCATCAGCATGTGGCGGGCAAGAAGCGAGAATGTTAGAGGTACGTAGCGGGATTCATCATCAAGGTTCGTCAAGAAAACCTCCATTTCGACAGCGCCAGGTTCGGAGGATCCTTTCATCTGACTTCTCAGCTTGTCGAATGATGCATAGGTTTCGTGGAAAGAAATGAGTACGGCGTCATATCCTAGCCCCATTCCTGTCTTGAACATCACGAACGCGTAGGGGCTTCTTCTCAGTTTCTCCGCTGCTGAGCTCTTTACGGTGTCAAGCTGGTCTGAATTGGCGTTCCTTGTGATTCTTACAAACGTCAATGCCATCAGGTGATAGCCAATCTTGTGAAAGCTTGGCACCATTGTGTACTCTTTGATGTATCCTTCTTTCTCCAGCTTCTTGACGAGCCTGCTTACCGTGGGTTGCGAGACTCCGATTGCTTTGGCCAGTTCTCGGTCACTGCGTCTGGAATTCCTCATGAGTTCAGAAAGAAGCTTCCATTCAACAGCTCTGATCTTTATCGGGGGAGCTTCTGCAGTCACGTTCATGTATTCTACCTGCGATTCACTTTCGCTCATGATCTGACCTTCCCTCATTCCTCAAGCAGATTCACTACTTATTTAAATTGAATATGAACCCTATTAAACCTTTTAGAATAAACCGTCAAAGTAGGCTGCGACTATGCCACAGAACGTTCCCGCATCCATACAAGAGCGCTTGCACGTCCATGAGTCAGGCTTTTTCCAAAACCCAACTGTACTTCTTTCTCAAGGTTGCCGGATAGAACTTGTCCAAACAGAAATCCACCTGGCGAGCCCACCGTAAATACACCCTTGGATCAATGTAGGATTTCAAAGATGTCCCTAGGTTGTATTCCTTAGTGTCCCTCGTCAACTCTATATCAATCTTCGTCTTTCCTAGCCGCTTGACGAGCGATTCTGTCTTCTTTCCCTGAGCCTTCTTTTCCTTCAGTTGGGCCTCCAGTTCTTTGAGCTTCGCTTCTTTCTTGGCCAGACGCTCGTCAAAGTTTGGCGGAATCTTCCGCTTGTGATTCGCTACCTGCGCTGCTTCCAGATTAGCTATCTTCGCGTCGTGGAGCTTGTCGTATTCAGGGTCTTCCTTCTTGCTTCCGCTCTTCTCCAAGGATTCTCGTACGGTTTTGGTGCATCTCCAAGTCCTGAAAACCTTGGCAGTTAACCCTCCCATCTTCTCGTTGAGGAATCTGGACACTTTCTTGGAGTCTATTCCCTCGAAAAGATATCCCTTGGACGTGTTTGAAAAGTGTTGGATGTTCGCAATGACACTTGAAGGTGCCGTCACTTCCTTGACCCATCTCACGGCGTCTTTGCCTAAGAAATCAAAGTGCAGCGTGTCTCCTTCGATTTTGATGTGCTCCGGTCTCAGCGTGATGGCTCCTACTGTGTCGGCTTCTTCTGGGTCTTTTTCGTCGCCGACCCTCATGTTTACCTCTAGAATGAGCCAAGACACGGTTGCCACTTTTCTGCGTTCTTCGTCCTCATCATCAAGATTCTTCATTATGTGCTCGGCTATTTTTGGCACTTTTGCGTCCAGTTTGTCAGCTTTGTCGAACTTTTCCTTCTCGCGGTTCTGTTTGAGAAACGCTGAGTCTGAAAACCAGACGTACTTCATCTTTCCGGCAAGCTTGTCTCGCCAACTGGCAATGTACATCTTGTCTGGTTCCCAAACGGCATCCTTCCATTTCCCGGGAGGAATTGAGTTGCGGTCGGAAAGGTTCAGGGAGATGTCTTCTTCTTTCGGTCCTTCTTTCCATTTTCCTCGTTTTGGGTGGTCGCCTCTTCCAGCAAAAATGCAGGGGGGTTCGGCAGTCCAGTTTGCGATTTCGATTTTCTTTCCGTCAACAAGTGCGTAACCGTAGTGTTCTTTGAGGGCTTCTCGTTTGACCTTTCTTTCTTGTGCGAGTTTCTTTTTTTCTTCCTTGGTCATGTTCAATTTGTTTTGTTGCTCATGCAAAACGTGTTCGCGGATTTGGCTGAAGTCAACTTCCATGTCACTTCTCGGTTTTCCGTCATTCATCGGATCAACATCAATGTTGACTTGAAGATTCTTCAGCACGTCTGCCGAGGGGTTCTCCACCTTCAGAGCTTCGATGAATTCCAGAATGAAGTTCTTGTAGAAAACCTTGTCAGGCGGTGAGGTTTTCGACTGTTCTTTCTTCACCCAGAAAAGAGCCATTTGTTCTGTTTTCGGGCTAAGCTTCACGGGAGTTCCATGGATTCTCACGGAGAAGCCTTTGTAGTCGTATGGTGGTACGTAGATGCCGTTGTGTTTGAGGCTTTGCATCTGATACTTCATTCGGTTCTGATCACTCGCGTCTTGTTTTTCTTGTCGTTCTCTGTTTTTGCAGCGTTGTATATAATTGTTCCACAGTTTTTCGGTCGATATAGCCCTTGTGTGGGCGAAAGCCACCGGCGAATCCGTGTGGAATGTGCAGAAGCTCATGTATGATTGTTTTCTCTTTGTCTTCTTCGGTCAGATGATCGTAGCGTTCAGAGATGACTTCAATCATGTAGGACGAGGGAAGGTTTAGGGCATCTTGCCAGATTTTGCTTAAACCATGTATGCGGGCTATGATGCGTGTGGATGTAGATCCTTTACTTCTGAAGCAAAACACGAACTGAGGAACAACATGGAAAAGATCTAGGCAATCGATGACTTCTTCAGCAAGCTTCTTGACATCAGGAGCCTCAGAGTATTCTATCGGCATGGAAATCGTCACTCTCAATAATCATATCTTCAATCAGATAATATGGTTATCGAGCGATTTCGAATACGAAAACGACCTATGAACCGGGAATTTCCAATCTGGGGTGCAGAAAAGCGTTTCGGGCTTGCTTTTTCATGAGAAAAAAAGGCGAGGGTCTTCGCCAGTTAGCATCTTGTTCTTCAGTGCTTGTCTATTCTTTGACGAGCGTTATTTCCATCGTGGAAACCATGCGGGCGTTGCTTTCTCCTTCTCTTGGCGGCATTTCCTCAGTTCCTATTGAGATTTTTGAGACTTTCAGGTCTTTCAGGAATCGTCTTCGGGTTATTTCAGCCGCGTCGACGGCTGTGGTTATTGCTCTTCCGCGTGCTTTCAGCGTTACTTCTTTCATGTTTCCTGAGGATAGGCTTGTGATCAGTGCCAAGACGTAGCTCATTGCTGGTTTGCTTCCGATGAAAACAGTCTTCGTATTGTCTGCCATTTTTTTTCACTCCTTTCATTGTTTATTGCTGTGCATAGCGTTGTGTGTTTGCTCCCCGTTTCAGGGGCAATACGCACTCCAGAAATACTGTTCAACTCTTGCTTATAAATGCAGTGAAAACGAGAACCTGCTGGAGTTCAGGGCTTCTTCCGCATGAAAAGAAAGGTAACGTCACGCTTCTTGACAAAGCCCAACTGCTCATACATGTGAATGGCTGGAGCGTTCTCCACTCTGACGAACAAACCGACAATCCGCCCGTCCGAAGCCAAATCTGCCGATAACACAGAAGTGCAAGCAGTAGCGAAACCGCGATTGCGGAAAGCCTCGTCTGTAACTATGTTGCCGAGCTGGGCGATTTGAGGGGCTACCACGTGAACTCCAGCGGCACTGACTATCTTCCCCTCTTGCTTCACGCAGTAGTATGGCCCGGCTTCAAACTGTATCGGCGTCCAAGCCTCCGAACGATGCTCAACATAGAACCTGTTCAATAATTCAAGCTCATTCTCCTTCACTCTTGCGACTTCAAAACCATTGAAGCCCACCGATTTAGGGGGACTTGCGACCATATGCTGTTCAGGGCGATGCTGCAGGATGACTGAACGTTTCTTGAACAAATCGATCTCTTCGGGTTGGCATAGTGAAATGAACTCACTTGGGACCTCGCCCAATGCTTTCTCCATAAGAGCTTGCTTGATCTCTAAAGTCGCTGCTTGGAAAACTATGCTTGGGGTGGAGAAAGCGCGATAGATGCTGCACACGCCGACAATCCTGCTGTCTTCAGTGGCAACGTGAGTGGTGCTTACCCTGAGAAGAGGCGCGTACAGGTCACCAAGAAGCAACACATTAGAAACCGGGTCTTTGGCTAAATGCTCTCTGCAGCCTGCTTGTAGACTTGGTGAAACGGCTTCTCTAATCTTCAGCATTTTTGAACACGCAAACTACTCTAGATTTCCAGAGCTTGCCCTTTCTTCTGTTTCTGTCTGCATTGGTCAAGCATGTCTACTGCGCGGCGAATGTGCGGAATCGTTATCGACCCGCCGACCACTAACGCAACGTTTAATGCTTCAAAAAGTTCTTCGTCAGAAACGCCTTCCTGAACGCAACGGGCAACGTGATAGGTTATGCAATCGTTGCAACGCAACACCGTAGAAGCAGTCAAACCCAGCAACTCCTTGGTCTTAACATCTAAGGCACCCTTCTCATATGCACGGCTGTCCAAGGCGAAAAACCGCTTGATCCCAAGATTCCCAGCTGAAAGAATACGCGCATTCATACGCTCACGATAACGCCTAAACTCCTCAAGATCATCCAACACAATCCCACGGTATTCCTAGCTGTCAATAGCACATTAAATGGTTTTGCGTCTAGGAAAAAGCAGACCTAGAGTCACCATACTGGTTTTCAGAGCCTTACAAGAAGAACCGAAGGAGGGCGATCTGCATTGTCCAAGTATACTACTCTATGCCTAACAAAGGTTTGAGGGCGGAGTTTGCATCTTCACTAGAACAGATGAGGTCAAAGTCGCGGACGTTAATACATTCCGACTCATAATTCTTTATGCATCGCCGGATGCAATGTTATTCGTCAGGAACGCTTTTGCCAAAAAACCTAGAATCAGCTCAACTATGGAAGGTACAGAGGTTAGGTTCAAGTCTTCGGAGTCAAAGTTTCTTTGATGGCTATTAATGCCTGAGCAGGAGCCTGCTTATATAGCCAGATATTTGCAAACGCCTGCTTTATTCGATCGAGATAGCCCATCCATCCTGGAATCCGTGGATCGTGGAAAAGCTGAGATGATGAAAGAATCTCTTGAAGTATTCTCAAGTGTGGATTCAGATGATTTGATAGGTATTCGTCTGACCAGTGCTTTAGTGGGGAGACTTTCCCTTGACCTATGGCTAAGCGCTCAATTTGCTCAGATTGCATTGCATAGCCAATAAATTCAGCTGCACCTTCAGGATGTCTTGCGCCTTTAGGAATACTTAAAATGTCAGCTACGATGAATGCTGCAGGTTTCTTGCCAACGGTTGGAAAAGCGGCAGGCACCCACTTTAGGTTAGGAACATGCAATAATCGTCGAACAAGCCAATCGCCTTCAAAGACCATAGCAACTTCGCCTGTCAAAAAAGGATCTGGATCAACTGCTCCGATAGGATTGATTGGATTAGAAAATGCCTCTAGATTCCAGCGCCTTTGAAAGGAAGAAATCCATTCATAGGCGCGGATATTTACAGGTTGGTGAGGCGCGAACTGCTCCACTTCGTCAAACCAAGAACCACCAAAAAACCATGTCCAAACGTGTGGCCACCATCCTGGATATGTCGGAACGAATCCGATTTTCCCCCGCTCCCTAATCTCCTCAAGACCTCTGTCAAATTCGGAAAGCTCAACTGGCATTCCTCCTTCAAATCTAGTTCCTTGTACACTAGCTAGATTGACGTACAGGGTCACGATGTCCGCGGATATGGGAATACCATATAATTCTCCATTGCGCATACACAAGGAAGGGAAATCATCGCGATAGTTCGTTTGAGAGAATCGAGCAGCATCGATAAACTTACTCAGTGATAAGAGGGCTCCCTGTACGGCTAGATCCGCGACCTGATGATCCTCAAGACCGATTATGTCTGGTGGTGTTCCTTTTTTCAGGGCATTCAGAAAGAGCAGAAGGTCTGGGCTTGAAGACCAATCTCCAGCGGGTGTCATTACAACTTCATAAGTTTCTTGCGACTCATTAAATGAACGAACAATATTGGCCATCGCTTCCCATTCTTCGCCGCCCCACTTTTCCCAATAATCAATGCGTATCTTCCTCACAACTTCTTCCTCTTTAAAGCATTTGTCTCTCGAAAAAGACATGCTTACTAACATTTTAACATTTTTTGCTTTAACACGAGTCTTAATTCTCGGATTGTCAAGACAATTGGTCTATCTACTCATAGCATTGCAGTTGTGAGAGAAACCTCGCGATTTGAGGAATTAGATGTGCTCATGACCATCTGTTGTAAAGCAGACCAAGCGATGATCAACAAATTCCATGAGCATATTCCGCTTGAAGACGGTTCTATTGAAGAAATGTTCAACGCGATTAAGCTGGCCCATATTGGTGGAAAAGGAGTTATTGCGATGAAGGTCTTTGGAGCTTCCACTCCACCTCTCGTCAGGAATTACCAGTCATCCATGAAATCAATTGCTCAGCTAGACTTTGTAGCACAATGGTTATAGTAATGAAAAACCTCGACGAAGTTGAAAAGAGCGTAAACGTCATTCTTTCTAGCTAACTGTGTTTCACTATTGCCGTATCTAACCTATATCGTGTCCGCCAAAATTCTCGGCCTCTCACTTGCGTAGCGAAAGTGTGAATGAGATATAGCTACTTTGGCCTTGATTTGCCTGTTTTTTACTCGCAAATCGACAGTATGCAGGAAAAGTTTGAACCGAGTTTGAAGCTATCCTGCGTTGCAGGAACAAGCACTCTTGTCGGTAAGCACGTGTTCAAATTTCAATCCTCATCTATAGTGCCTTGAATCAGCTTATTTGCCCAAAATAGCCTGAAAATGAGCTTGAAACTAGAGTGCGGGGGGTGGGACCCCCACCCGACTTTACTGGTAAAAAAAGCACGCTAAATATGATTGCCGAGTTCGAATCTCTCTAGGGCTACCACTCTCTAGAGTTTAGTTATACTTTTTTTGTCGAGGGGTTTCGCTCATTTCCCCTCTTTTTCTGTTTCTGAATTTCTTAAGGGCTCCCTAACCGATGAGCTTCAATGGTGATGTTCACGGTTCTTGTTGATGTCCTCCGGCTAGGCGGATGGCTAGTTTACAGGGCAAGATCGTTGGAACAAGACAGGCTGATGTCCTGCTCGTTGTTGAATGTGAAGCTTCTGATTGTCCGGTACGCAAAACCCGAGGATGTTTGATCGGCAAGGAATTGGAGAGCCGTTGGCACTAGCCAGCAGGTGAATTCTTGGCCAGATCGTTTTCCGGCGGTCATTCTTCGTCTCATGTTGACTCTAACAGTGAGAGTTGTTATAGTCGCAGTCTAAGACAAATAGTCTCTGAGCTGCTGGAAAAGGATCCATCGCTGACAGCTAAAGAAATATGTGAACGCCTTAGCTTGTCATATGGAAAATATGGACCTTACGTCAACAACTGCAAGAGTTTTTGGAAGTCTAACTATAGAGATGAGCGAGGTTCAAAGTGTTCAATTCACGCATGTCGTGGATGATCGATCGAGAAAACAACATCAACAAGCAGCAAATTTTTTTAACGGCGAACCACGTACTAGTAAACAAAGCGTTTTCAAGCCAAAATTCACCAAATTCTTGTAGCGAAAAATCCAGGCAAGGTAATGTCAGAATTGTCCACAAAACATCGAGTTCCAGAATCAAACAAAGAATACATTGCCTTTCTCGGCACATACACCCCCAGAGAATGCGGCATAGCCACCTTCATGAAAGACCTAATCGACTCCATAGACCTCCTCGGTGAATTCGCCCCAGCCCGAGTCATAAGCGTAAACGAAATAGAGACAATCTACGACTACGACAGCCGAGTCAAACAACAGATAAGGCAGGATTTCGAAGAGGATTACATTCAAGCCGCCAAGTACATCAACTCATCCCGAATCAACGCAG
>Ga0315285_10000011_pt1 | contig 199737 bp, 223 predicted proteins | sample YL17G09_36_MG_FD_203698 | JGI IMG/M metagenome (GOLD analysis project Ga0315285, IMG submission 203698) | Sediment microbial communities from Yellowstone Lake, YNP, Wyoming, USA - YL17G09_36 | ecosystem: Environmental > Aquatic > Freshwater > Lake > Sediment | place: USA: Wyoming | collected... | reverse complement strand
TTTATTATTTCATTGAAAATCAATATGCCAAAAACTGATGCTATTATAATCTGAGTTGATGCTGTGATTGCTGCAACTTTTCCTATTCCTATTTTTTTCATGCTCATTAGCACTAACGTACTGGCAACAGACCACAATATGCCAGAAATTAAACCGTAAATAAATGTTTCTACTTTAATCACTGGCAAAGTTACAAAATATACAGCAAAGGCTATTAAAAAAGCAGCCGTTGTGCTGAAAGTGTTTATTATAAATGAACTTTCTTTTAGTTTTAGAACTGGTACATTTATAGAACCCCAGAAAATAGCCGCTAATAAAGCCAAAATTATTCCAACTACCATATTTATTATCTCTTTTTATCAAAAATAAACCTATGTGATATTATGGAAGGATTCGTTTCGATAATTGCTGGTTCAAAGTCTGATGAAAAAATAGTAGAAGATGCCGTTAAAGTATTGCAAGAAGCCGGAGTAAGATATGAAGTAAATTATCTGAGTGCACATAGAGATCCAGAAAAATTAAAAGATTATATAAAAAATAGTGAAAGGAATGTTGACGTTTACATTTGTATAGCTGGTTTATCTGCAGCTTTACCAGGAGTTGTTGCGTCACATACATCTCGTCCTGTAATAGGCGTTCCAGTAAACGTTAAATTAAATGGGTTAGATGCTTTATTATCTATGATGCAAATGCCATCTGGTATTCCTGTAGCAACTGTAGGTATTGACAATGCAAAGAATGCTGCTCATCTAGCTATAAGGATTCTAAAATTAAAGAACAATGAATAAAATAGAAATATGCATATTCATCGGACATGCAATAAATTGATGTCTTTTACTCCACATAGTTTATACAGGTCATCATTTTCTACAAATCTTTCAAGTTGCTTTTTTGCTAAATTTACTATTTTTCTAGAATATTCTCCATGAATAACCCATTCGAGAAAATCTATTGCTCTGTATATGCCTTCCAGCACTTCTTTACGTGGATATTTTTCTATTAAATTCAAGTTTGCCATTCTTACGAGATTTAAATTGGAAACAGTCCTTTCTCTTAATTCTTCTTTCGTATGTACATAATTCTAAACATCAGGTACTACTAAAACCATATGTATCAACATCTTGATAGATACTAAAACATTTAAACTTTTTCTTATTACAGAGTTACTTATCTAAATACTTTTGACCGAAATAATATTGCATGCCTTGTGTAGCAATAGTTGGAGCACAATTCGGAGATGAAGGAAAGGGGAAGGTTGTAGATTACTATTCTAAAGATGCAGATTTAGTGATTAGATATCAGGGGGGTTGTAATGCAGGACACACAGTTGTCGTAGATGGAAAAGAGTTCAAATTTCACTTAATCCCATCTGGAGCAATATACAATAAAAAATTAATAATCGGTAATGGTGTCGTATTAGATTTAGAAACTCTTACTAATGAAATCGAAGAAGTTAAATCAAAATTCAAAAAAATTGATTTGTTGATAAGCGATAGAGCTCATGTAACATTACCATTCCATAAAATTCTGGACGGGGCAGAAGAATCTATAAGATCATGTAAGGTTGGAACTACTAAAAGAGGTATTGGTCCAACATATTCTGATAAAGTAGCTAGATTTGGCATAAGAGTTGTAGATTTATTTGATAAAAATATTTTAGATGAAAAACTTGATGCGATTATACCAATAAAAAATAACATCCTTAGGTACGTTTGCAAATCAGATGATAATTTATCAAAGAACGAAATTCTAGAATACTGTCTGAATTATGCTGAAAAAATAAAACCCTATGTCGGTGATGCATCTATAGAAATAAACAAAGCCATAAAAGAAGGGAAAAATGTTCTGTTCGAAGGTGCTCAAGGCACTTTATTGGATGTTGACCAAGGAACATATCCATTTGTTACTTCTTCTAACACAACTGCAGGTGGTGCTTGCATCGGATCAGGTGTAGGACCTAAAGTTATAGATAAAGTGATGGGTGTGATAAAAGCTTATATTACAAGAGTCGGAGAAGGGCCTATGCCTACAGAATTGAATGATAGCATAGGAGAATTACTAAAAAAGAAAGGTAATGAATTTGGTGCTACTACCGGTAGACCGAGAAGATGTGGATGGTTGGATAGTGTTGCTCTAAAGTTCGCTGTAAGAGTTAATGGTTTAGATGGATTGATTGTAACTAAATTGGATGTATTAGGCGGTTTAGACGAAATAAAAATATGTACTGCCTATCAGTATAACGGCAAAGAAATTAATGAATTTCCTGCTAGTCTAAAAATTTTAGAGAAAGCAACTCCTGTTTATGAAACTTTAAGTGGATGGTCCGATTTATCAGAGGATGATTATGGAGAAATTGCAGATAAAGGATATTATTCGTTACCAAAAGAAATGAGAAATTATCTGAAAAGAATAGAAGAAATAGCTGAAATACCCATTTACTTAGTATCAGTTGGACCAGATAGAGAAGCAACTATTAGTTTGAGAGAAATATTCTGATTTCTTGGCATCCAAGAAGGAAAAGGTTAAATAATTAATTACTTTACTATGGATTAGTGATCAAATGAAGAGATTTGCAATAACCAGACATATGCAAGGTATAGAATCCGAAGAAAGGAACAAGGTTATAGAGGAGATGGAAAAAATTGAAAAATCACTGGAAGATACTTATGCATATCCGCTATCGCAGTTTAAGTCTACTGAACAATCTCCATCTCAAATAACTGTTTCTCAGTTTATACCATTTATGAATAAAGGTACTGAAGCTAAACTGACGGCTGATTTATATTTTACTAAAATTTCAAGTGGTCAAGAAAAATCTTATTCAGTATGGATACAAGGAGTTGTATCTATAGTCGATGGACAACAAGGTGCCGATGAATTTAATAAACTTTGTGATATTATACATCCAGATACTGTAAATGATTATACACGATTAGATGGAAAAACACCAATTCCAGCAGTTAAACTACCATACGTTCCTAAAAATGCAACTTAGAAAAATTATATTTTTTTAAAACATTTTAAATTATAATTTTATATTTTATTCATGACTTTATTCGATGATATCAAAGAGGAAGTGAAGCCATACTTTCTGAATGCAAAAGGAAGCCATGATTGGGATCATGTTGAACGAGTTTACAATCTTTGTTTGCAAATAAGTAAAAAAGAAAATGCGGATATTGAAACTTTGAAAATGGCTGCGATTTTGCATGATATTGGAAGAGAATATGAAGATAGACTCAATGGAAGAATTTGTCATGCAGAAAAAGGCGCAATTTTAGCAAGAAAAATATTGGAAAAACATAATTTGGATAAAGAGAGGATAAAAAAAATTGTTCACTGTGTAGAATCTCATCGGTTTAGAGGGCATAAAATTCCTCAATCAAAAGAAGCGAAAATATTATTTGATGCCGATAAATTAGATTCAATTGGAGCTGTTGGAATCGGAAGGGCATTTTTGTTTGCTGGAGAAATTGGTGCAAAACTACATAATAGGAATGTTGATATGGAAAAAACAGAACCATACACAAAAGAGGATACTGCATACAGAGAATATTTAGTCAAATTGATAAAAGTTAAAGATAAGATGCTAACTCAAGAAGGCAAAAGAATCGCAGAAGAAAGACATAGGTTTATGACTAACTTTTTTAATAGATTAAACAATGAAATTGATGGGTTGAGATAATGAAATTGATAAAAAAAGGTAAGGTAAAAGACATATACGATATCGGCAATAATAAGATTTTATTTGAATTCTCAGATCGTATTTCTTGTTTTGACGTGATATTGAAAGATAAAATTCCATCTAAGGGTGAAGTATTATGCAGAATGGCAGAATTCTGGTTCAAGGCTCTAGATTTCCCAAATCATATGATAGAAATTCAAAAACCAAATCGAATGATAGTTAAAAAATGTGATGTTGTTCCTATAGAGTGTGTTGTTCGTGGCTATCTTTATGGCAGTTTTTATGAAAGAGTTATGAATGGAGAAGCAAAAATAAAGTGTGAACCTATATTGGCTTATAAGTTGCCAGAACTTGTATTTGACCCAACGACAAAGTTTGAGGAAAAAGATAGACCTATCTCAAAGGAAGAAATTATAATTAAAGGTTGGTTGACTAACAAAGAATTTGATTGGCTTAAACAGAAAAGTTTTGAATTGTATAATAAAATGTTTGTTATTGCCGATAAAGCTGATTTTATTCTTGCTGATGTTAAATTTGAATTTGGGAGAGATAACGATAAAATAATTTTAATCGATTCTATCGGTCCGGATGAATTCAGATTATGGTCAAAAGATACTTATTTTCCTAATAAAGTTCAGGAATCATTCGATAAACAAGTAGTAAGAGATTGGTTGATAAAAGTCGGTTTTAAATCTGCATTAGACGAAGCAAGAAAATCTGGAAGTAAATTACCAGAAATACCAAAATTGCCTAAGGAACTAATTGACGAAACAAGAAGAAGATATGTTTACGTATTTGAAAAAATTAGTGGCGAAAAATTCTAATAATACATTAACATTTGCTTAACTGAAGCTTATTTAAAATTTCACTCTTATGCTATTATCATAAGTTCATGCTCTTCAGACACAAAAAATTCCAATAAAACGACGTAAAGACAAAATAAAGAGTCTTTAACGATGCTTTCTATAGTGTTGATTACAAAAGATATCATTGAATCAATGATTTCTGGTTTTTCATTGAAAAGACAGCGGTCTGAAGACAAAAAAGATTCTTTGGGGAGAGAAAATATGGGCATATATTTCGTTCTCTTGAGCATCAAGTCAGGCTCGGAAAGACGAGTGCTAAAAACTGTGAAGAAAACCGAGGGAATAAAAGAAGCTTACATCATCTTCGGAGAATACAGCCTAATCGCGAAAATTGAGGGAAAACCCGGCCACGTTCATGATGTCATTATCGATCGCATCGCTCAAATCTCAAGTGTAGTTGCTCATGTAACGTATGAAGCTTTAGACGAAAAATCAGAATAAGAGCCTGACCCAAATCCTCTTTTTCTATGTTTCAGGAGTTCGAATTGGAAAGAGCAGGAGAAATGAAAATTGTTGAAACGTAATCATGTATTGATAGCCCTTCTGTTGTTCTTATTATTGATCCCAAAACCAGTTACTGACAGCATCTTGGTGTTCATAAATGAAGCCTTAAATAACAAAATAAATGCCTCCGACATCAACTGGATTCTCTACAATGTTGACGTATTGCTTGTTCCTTTTGCTGTTTGGTTCGGTGCCATTTTTCCTGATTTCGATTTGAGACCGATTCAACTTCATAGAAAGCTACTACATAATATCTTTGCTATCATGTTATCTGTCATCATCATCGTTCTTGTGCTTACTGCATTCAATCGTTTATACAATGGTCTATTAGTCGCTGGAGCTTTTTCTTTGGGTAGTCTAGTACACATCTCAATGGACTGCATTACACCTCATGGTACATATGTACTATGGCCAGTCTCAAAAAAATTCCGGATACATGGTCCGATATCCACAGGATCTTGGAAAGAAGCAGCTATAATAATATTAGCAGTTATGCTATTAGTAGCGTGTCTTGCTGTAAAATACCTTTCACCTTAGCCCCAAACTTCCTTTTTTTTCTTTTTTAAAAATAATATATATACAATAAATTATAAATATTAACTTTGAGAACTTTAAATTATTCAGCTCACTTATTATAAACATGTCAGTTCATCCGATTGATTATCGGTATTTCACTAAAGATATGAAGAAAGTTTGGGAAGAAGAATCAAAATTGCAAACTTGGCTGATTGTTGAAGCTGCATTAGCTAAGGCCAATGCTAAACTAGGCATCATATCTGAAAAGGTAGCAGAAGAGATCTCAAAGAAAGCCGATATAAAATTTGTAAAACTAGAAAGAGTGAAAGAAATTGAAAGAGAAATCGATCATGACTTAATGGCAATGGTTAAAGCTTTAACAGAAGTCTGTGAAGGGGATGCTGGCAAGTATGTTCATTATGGTGCTACTTCTTATGATATTGAAGATACTGCTTTATCCTTACAATTAAGAGATGCTGTCAAAATAATAGAAAAAAGTTTGGATGAATTGAAGAATGTTTTGCTAGATTTGACTGAAAAACATAAGAAAACAATTTGTGTTGGAAGAACCCACGGCCAACATGCTCCACCTATAACTTATGGCTTAAAATTTGCTGTTTATGCAACAGAAGTTCAAAGACATTTAGATAGGTTAAAAGATGCGAAAAAAAGAGTTTTAGTAGGAAAGATGACTGGAGCTGTTGGAACACAGGCAACTTTTGGAGAAAAGGGTCAGGAAATACAGAAAGAAGTTATGAAACAATTAGGCTTAGAACCTGTACTAGTATCAACTCAAGTAGCGCAAAGAGATAGATATGCCGAAGTCATTTGTGATTTGGCTATAATAGCTGCGACATTAGAAAAAATAGCAAAAGAAATTCGTAATTTACAAAGAACTGAGATAGCAGAAGTTTTTGAACCATTCAAGGAAAAACAAGTTGGTTCTTCAACGATGCCACACAAAAGAAATCCTCACAAGTCTGAAAGAATATGTGCACTAGCAAGAATTGTTAGAGCATTTGTTCATCCAGCTATAGAGAATATTCCTTTAGAACATGAGAGAGATCTAACTAATTCTGCTTCTGAAAGAATCATTTTTCCCGAAACTTTCATACTTTTAGACTACATGTTGAAACAGATGAAAGGAATATTATCAGGCCTAGAATTCAACTATGACAATATCAAAAAAAACATTGAATTAACAAAAGGTTTGATAATGACTGAGAATGTGATGATAGGTTTAGTAAAAAAAGGTATTGGAAGGCAAGAAGCCCATGAGTTGTTGAGACAAGCTTCTATACTGGTAAAGAAAGAAAACAGAGATTTGAAAGAAATTTTACTTGAAAATGAAATCGTTAGGAAAAAACTCAATAAAAAGGAATTGGATTACTATCTTGATCCTAAAAATTATCTTGGCACGGCAGTCGAACAAGTTGAGAATGTTATAAAGATGTTGCGTGATAAAAAGTGAAAGAAGAATTTACTTATTCCAAAGCAGGAGTTAATATTTCTAAAATCAAGAAATCTCATAAACATATCGCTGAATTGTTAAGCAACACTTTTATTTTTAGAAAGAGAAAATTTGGCGAAGTCTTAACAGAGATAGGGCACTATGCCGGGATAATAGATATTGGCAGCAATAAAGCTCTCGCATTGCATGTTGATGGCGTTGGGACAAAGGTTTTGATAGCTCAAGCAATTAACAAATACGATACAATTGGGATAGATTGTGTGGCAATGTGCGTTAATGACCTTATCTGCATGGGGGCTGAACCTGTTTCATTAGTTGATTATTTAGCCATAGAAGAGCCTAATGACAGGATGATAACAGAAATTGTAAAGGGCCTAATAACTGGAGCAGAACAATCAAATGTGGCGATAGTGGGCGGAGAAACTGCTGTGATGAAAGATGTGATAGTTGGAAAAGACAAAAAAGGGTTTGATCTCGCAGCAATGTGTGTCGGTGTTGTTGACAAAGACAAAATTATAACTGGGGGAAAGATGAAAGTAGGGGATGCGATAATTGGTTTAGAAAGTTCAGGTATACATTCTAATGGATTGACTCTTGCCAGGAAAGTCCTATCCGTTGAATATTATGAAGAATTATTAAAACCGACAAAAATTTATGTGAAACCTGTTCTTGAGATAATTAAAAAGTGTAATGTTCATGGCTTAGCGAATATTACTGGCGGGGCATTTTCTAAATTGATGAGAATTGGTGAGAAAGCTAATGTCGGATTCTTATTAGACAATATGCCTGAATTTCCAGAAATATTCAAAACGATTCAAAAAGAAGCCAATATTCCTGATAAAGAAATGTACAGAACTTTCAATTGCGGCATAGGATTCTGTGTAGTTGTTCCTGAAAATGAAACCGAAAAAACAGTAAAGATTTGTAAAGAACATGGAATTAAGGCGAAAAGAATAGGAAAAGTTGTTAAAGAGAGCGATGTTAAGGTTAAAACTTCGTCAGAAACTATCAGCATATTAGTTTAAATCATTAACTTCATTCAATTTTATGGTCCAATTTCATATTTATCCCAAACACAAACATACAAAGTCTTTACAAATATACACGAAATCTTAAGATGAACTTTGCATAGCCATAATTCTGAGTAGAGTATGAAAATTCTCGTCTTTCATTGAAAAGCATTGTCTTCACGAAATGTTTGGGGTAAATAGTACTCTACTGTTTTGCGAAAGGGGGTAAACGTTTGCCTGAAGCCTTTGTGATGGTAACGACAGAAATTGGAGCAGAAGCAAATGTACTGAAAGACTTAAAGAAGATCGAAGGTGTAGTAGAAGCCAATGCTGTCTATGGAGTATATGACATAATTGTAAGAGTCAAAGCTGACACAATGGATAAACTCAAAGAAATCGTGACTTGGCACGTCCGACGAGTGGACAAAGTGAGAAACACATTAACTCTGATCGTCCAATGATTAAATACAATTGGGATATCTAATCTGCTCCTAAAACCCCTTTTTTATTTTATACAAAATACAGGGCTAAAGGCAATAGAATTCAAGAGATGTAACATTTTATTTTCCATACAGAAGACTTCCTCATTTTCCTAGTATCGAAGAAAAATATGTAGGTGGATGAAAAAGTGTGTAGGCGCACAAAAGGAATAAGAAGAATCATCGAAGAAGAGAACAAAGACGAAGAAAACTGTCAAGGTCAAAACACTGTAGCAGCAAATAAAATATAATTTTCACCAATTCTCCCATTTTTTTTGTCCTCTCATTTACATCGTCATGAGATAGAAAAACGGAAAGAGGAATGAGTAATCCACAAGAAATTAGGCCCGTAGCTCAGCTTGATTATTAAACTCCAATATATTTCTACCGTACCGCCTAAAAACTTCAGCTGCAACATTGGGCAGAGCGCTCCGATTAATCGTTAGACACCCCGTGTATTATCGGAGAGTCATGGGTTCAAATCCCTCTGGGCCCACCAATCACGAGCATCAATTCATGAACAGGAGAAAAAAACATGAAAGAAGAAATACCACCAAAAAAAACAAATACGGATAGAACAAAGAAAAGAAGAAAAAAGACAGACAAAAATAAAACAAAAAAGGAGGCGGAGAATGAGAATAAGAAAACATTGGCCCTTCCCTCTTGTTGGTCGATTGGATAAAGTGAGGTGATGCTACGCCAGAAGATATAAAAGTCTGTCCAAAATGCGGGCTTCCATACGATCTTTGTAGACACATAAACAGCGAAGCATCGACAGTAACTTTGCAGTCTGAACAAAGAAAATATGGTAAGAATGTGTTGGTCATAGATGGCATAAAAATCAATAGCCGGGCTTTAGGAGTTAACGAGAATGAAAATAGCATGCTAGAAAGGATTGCAAGTATACTCAAAAGCTCTCTATGTTGCGGTGGGACTGCCAAAGATGGTAAAATAATGCTTCAAACGAAGGATGCTGAAAGTGTGAAAACCCAATTGGAGAATGATTTCGGATTCAACGATGTTCAAGTGCTCTAATATCTGCAGGACCCATTCCCCATCTTTTTTTATTTTTCTAATTATAATGTATATATAATAAATTATAAACATTAACTAACAAATATTGCAGAGAAAGAAGGAATAACTTTTATATGTTCGTTGGTAATAATTATTTAATGTCAGCTAAATTTTTGAAAAATAAGAAAATGTCTTCTGAAACATTCATAGCCTCTTCAATGTGTTATCAAGATTTTATGACGTTCCCTGACTATTTCTGGGGTTTATGCTCATGAGAATGATGCAAAAATTATCGGGTAATACAATGTATGATGCAAAGGACTTTATACAAAAGCAATGTGATGAGATCAAACATACAGTTAATAATGAAAAGGCCTTAATAGCTGTTTCTGGGGGTGTTGACAGTACAACCTGTACCATGTTAACACACAAAGCTATAGGAAATAATCTCCAATGCATTTTTATTGATACTGGCTTCATGAGATTAAATGAACCAAAAAGAGTTGAATCTTTCTTCAATAGTTTAAATTTGCCGTTTAAAATAGTTGATGCTCAACAAAAATTTCTAGAAGCAGTTGAAGGTATAGAAGATGCTGAAGAGAAAAGAAAAAGATTTAGGATGATTTTTTACAAAACGTTGGGTGAATCTGCAAAAAAAGCTGGTTGTAAATTTTTAGTTCAAGGTACTATAGCTCCTGACTGGATCGAAACTAAAGGTGGAATAAAGACACAACATAATGTACTTGATCAAATTGGAATAAATCCAAAAGTTCAATTTGGTTTTTATTTAATTGAGCCATTGGCCTATTTGTATAAAGATCAGGTAAGAGACGTTGCAAGAGAATTAAAAATAAAGACTGATTTTTCAGAAAGACAGCCTTTCCCTGGACCTGGTCTTTTAGTAAGAGTCGTAGGAAAAGTTACAAAAGAAAAGTTAGATATCGAAAAGAGAGCGACTGCAGTAGTAGAAGAAAATTTCATGGGTGACCAATATTTTGCAGCTATAATCGACGATGAAGTAGAAAAAAATAATAAAATACCTGAAACAGTAGTGAAATTCTTTGATAAAGAAAAGATTAGTATCGATGTTAAAGCTCCAAAGAACAATGTGACTGGCGTTAAAGGAGATTTAAGGGCGTATAAAAAATTAGCTTTGTTAACTGTTATATCTGATTCTGAGTTATTCAAACCTTCAATCAAAAAATTAGTCGAATTACAGGTAGATATCATATCTAATAATCCTGATTTTACTAGAGTCGCATACAATGTTACAGAGAATCCAAGAAGTAGAAAGTATATCATACTTCTTAGGTCAGTCACAACAAGAGATTTTATGAGCACAGGAGTTACAGAAATTCCTTGGGATGTTTTGATTAAGACTGCTAATAAAATCATGGAAGAAAATAAGGAAGTATCTGCAGTTTATTATGATGTAACTCCCAAACCACCAGCGACTGTAGAATACGAGTGATTTTATGATAATACCGGTAGCAAATGTTACAGGACAATACAATCATTTGATAACTAGAATTCTGAATGAAATAGGGGTTAAGAGTGAATTAATTCCGTTATCTGTAACAAAGGAAGAATTAGAAAATATGGGCGCTGATGGACTATTGATGGGCGGTGGACCACAAAGAATCGGTGAAGAATGGGATAAATTGGGTAATTTACCAACCTTAATAAAAGATCTAAAGATACCGATGTTCGGTATATGTCTTACTCATCAATTAATTTCTATAGTTTATGGTGGAAAAGCTGGACAGGCAAAGTCACCAGAATATGGACCTGTAAAAGTTTTTATCGATAATAAAGATCAATTGTTAGAAGGTTTTGGTGATAGTTTTATAGCATGGGAAACTCACAATGATGAAATAACTTTCTTACCAAAAGATTTTGAGAATTTAGCTCATTCGGAAAAATGTAAATTTCAAGTTATAAGACATAAAACTAAGTCTATATTCGGAACCCAATTCCATCCAGAAGTAATTCATACAGAGAATGGTCGTCTAATATTTGAGAATTTTATCAAGGTATGCAAAAATGAATAGAATATATTTTTATTATACCAATATAGTAAAGAGAGATTTCAGGTGTTTCTATTCCAACCTGTATGATCTGCGAAAAGAGGATAGCAGTACCATTTAAGGCAAATATAGGAGGAAGTATAGTTGATGTTTGCGACGGCTGTCTTAAGTATGGTAAGAAAATAGATAGCATTGAAGTCGAGAAAATGACGATACATTGTGACCTTATTCGTTCTATTGAAATAAAAGGCGAGTAATATCGAATGCAACATTTGTGGCAAAGATATCAAGAAATTGTATAGAGCAGAGATAGAGGGTACAATTCTAGAAGTTTGTGAAAATTGTTTAAAGTTTGGTGAAAATTTAGGTGAAATTCAAACATCAGAAGTAAAAGCTCCCGTAAAAATTAAACCAGAAATTAAAGAAGAAGAGACTGTTTTTGTTGATAATTATGGAGAACTGATGATTGAATCTAGAAAAAAAATGAATTTGACAAGAGAAGAATTTGCAAAAAAGATAAACGAGAAGGAATCTCTAATAAAAAGAATTGAGAGTGAAAAAATGAGACCTGATGACAAACTAACTGAAAAAATAGAGAAATTTCTAGGAATCAAATTGAAACAATTATTTGAAAGCAAGCATTTAGAAAAAAAACCAATGAAGGGAGAATTGACTCTTGGAGATATAGTAGAAGTAAAAGAATAACCTATTCCTTTAATAATAAAATTTTAAATATATACTTAGTTCAATTAATGGTGGGTTCAAATCAAATTAAACTCTTTAATTTTGGGAAAAAAGAGTCCATCTAATCCTAAATACTCTTTAAAGTTTTATAATATTTTCAAGGAGGAACTGTTATGAGTTTGAAAGGAAGGGACATAATTTCGATTAGGGATTTGAGTAAAGAAGATATAGACCTGATATTGAAAACTGCTGAAAAAATGGAAGATTTTGCAAGAGGGACAAAGAAATCTAGATTAATGGAAGGGAAAATTCTAGGAACATTATTTTTTGAGCCGTCTACTAGAACAAGATTATCATTTACTGCAGCTATGAAAAGGATGGGCGGAGAAACTATTGGTTTTAGTGGAGCGGAAGGCACATCTGTAGCGAAAGGTGAAAGCTTAACTGATACGATAAAAACTGTGGAAAGATACTGTGACATGATTGTTATAAGACACGCAAGAGAAGGTTCAGCTAGGTTAGCAGCAGACGCAGCAAAAATACCTGTTATTAATGGCGGTGATGGAGGAAACCAACATCCTACACAGACTTTGTTAGATCTCTATACAATAAATAAAATGCAGAAAAGAATCGATGGATTAAACATTACTCTGTTAGGTGACTTGAAATATGGAAGAACAATGAGATCTCTAGCATTGGCATTAGCGATGTTCAATGCTAACTTAACTTTTGTTTCACCAAAGGGATTAGAAATGTCAAGAGATATAGTAGAAGAAGTAAAGGCAACGACTAAAAAAACTTTTCCAGAAACAAATGATATTGAGAAGGGACTTAAAAACGCAGATGTCATCTATATCTGCAGGATACAAAAAGAAAGATTTGAAGATAAATTAGAGGCAGAAAGAATACAGAAAAAATTCAGGATAACACCAGAAATATTAAAAGGATGCAAAGATAATGTTGCAATATTGCATCCATTACCGAAAATTATGGAAGTTGATTCAAGAGTCGATGAAATGAAATGTGCAAAGTATTTCGACCAGACTTTCTATGGTGTACCTGTTAGAATGGCAATACTGAGTCTTATACAAGGGGTGATTTAAATGGAAAAAGAAGAAAAACTGATAGTCGCTAAAATAAAAGATGGCACAGTCATAGACCATATAAAAGCTGGAAAGGGAAAGAAAGTTCTAGACTTCTTAGGCATAAACGAGAATTATCCTGAGATAACTACTCTACTGATGAATGTACCGAGTAAAAGTATAGGAAAAAAAGATATAGTGAAAGTTGCAAACAAGACTTTGAAAGAAGAGGAAGTAAACAAGATTGCTTTGATCGCACCAAACGCTACTTACAATGTAATAAAAAATTATGAAGTCAAGGAGAAAAGAAAACTTCAACTACCTAATATAGTTCAAGATACTTTGAAATGCCCAAATCCAAATTGTGTAACTAATTCAGGTGAGCCAGTAATAGCAAAATTTATAGTTGAGAAAGGAGAACCCACAAGACTCAGATGCTATCATTGCGAAAGGTTAATAGACATAAAAGATGTATTGTAAACTAATGATTTGATGACTGGAAAGTTAGAATTAGACATAATAGGATTAAAATTAAAGAACCCTACAATACTGGCATCTGGTTTTCTTGGTGTTTCTGGAAAAATAATGAAACGTGTAGCAGAATCTGGAGCAGGAGCGGTTACAACTAAATCTATTGGCTTGGAAACAAGGATTGGTCATCCTAATCCTTCGGTTATAGATTTTGGTTTTGGAATCATGAATGCAATAGGATTGTCAAATCCAGGCTATAAAATTTTTGGCGATGAAATAAAAATTGCAAAAGAGTCCGGAGTACCTGTAATAGCTAGTATATTCGGTAATAATCCAGAAGATTTTGTTACAGTTGCACAAGGTGTGGAAAAATATGAACCTGATGCAATTGAGTTGAACATATCATGTCCGAATTTAAAAAAAGGTGAAATTCTTGGAGAATTAATTGGAAAAGATCCTGACTTATCCTATGATGTAGTTAAAGCGGTTAAAGAAAATGTTAAATTACCTGTTATAACAAAACTAACACCTAATGTTAACGACATAAGAGTTATCGCAAAGGCTATTGAAAGAGCTGGAACTGATGCGATAAGTGCTATAAACACTCTAGGTCCTGGCATGCTAATAAATATACATGTAGGAAGACCTGTCCTAGCTAATAAATTTGGAGGTGTAAGCGGACCAGCGATACATCCAATAGCGGTAAAATGTGTCTATGATATATATGAAACTGTTAAAGTGCCAATAATTGGAATTGGAGGAATATCAGACGGTATTAATGCTGTTGAAATGATGATGGCTGGCGCTTCTGCTATTGGAATTGGGTCTGCTATCTACTATCGTGGTATAGATGTTTTCAAAAAAGTAAGCGATGAAATGATTGAATTTTTGGATTCTCACAATTATTCTAATGTTAAAGAAATAGTTGGCATGGCACATCGTGATTAGATGGAAATACCAGAAGTTTTAGAAATAAAATCGATAAAAGATGAAAATTGGAAGACAAAAACTTTCTTTTTCGATAAAAAAATCAAAGTTGAACCAGGACAATTCATGATGTTGTGGATACCTGGGGTGGATGAAAAACCTTTTTCTGTATCTTTTGATGAACCTTTAGGCTTGACAATTGCTAGAGTTGGCCTCTTCACTGAAAAACTATTTCAGATGAAAAAAAATGATAAAGTTGGATTAAGAGGACCATATGGACATGGATTTGAATTAAAAGGAAGGAATATATGTCTGGTAAGTGGCGGTTGCGGTTGTGCACCGATTTTATTGTTGGCTAAGAATGCTAAATTAAAAAAAATAAATGTTACTGCTATACTCGGTGCAAAGACAAAGAATGATTTGATATTAGTAGATGAGATGAAAAAATATGCATTTGAAATTATAGTAACGACAGATGATGGCTCTTTTGGTAAGAAAGGTTTTACTACCGAAGCTTTGAAAGAATTATTAAATAAAAAAAGATTTGATTGTGTGTATACCTGTGGTCCTGAAAAAATGATGAAGAAAGTTTTTGAAATTTGTGAGGATTCAGAAATAATGCTTGAGGCTTCTCTCGAAAGATACATGAAATGTGGATTTGGAATATGCGGACAATGTACAATCGATGACATAAGAATTTGCAAAGATGGTCCTGTGTTAGATTCGAATCAATTAAAAAAATTGACAGAATTTGGTGTGTTCACTAGAAATAAGTCTGGAGCTAAGATTGGTCTTTGAAACTAGATGAAAATATAAAGTTGTCAAGAGCAATATTTTAACATGAAATATAATTTAAAAATAGTTTTTACTCTTATAGCTCTTTTCTTATCAACACAATTAATAGGACTAGGATTACTCTACAAAGATATGAGTGTCAAAGTTGTAAATGGACAGGCAGAGGTATTTCATGGTGAAACTACATTAGGTCCTAGACCAGAAACTTATGGCTGGGAAACTTTTGTATGGGTTATTGGTTCTATAACCATCTCTACATTATTAGTTCTTTTGATAATCAGGTTTGGTAAAGTAAATTGGTGGAGGACTTTATTCTTCACTTCTGTTTTTCTTACAATTTCATTGTCCCTAGGTGTTTTTTTAGGCCAAGTTATTGCATTAACTTTAGCATTCATACTCGCTATAGTAAAAATATACAAGCCCAATCCCATAATTCACAATTTAACAGAAATCCTAATGTATAGTGGTATTGCAATATTGTTAGTTCCTTTATTCGATATCGAATGGGTTACAATTTTACTGTTAGGAATTTCCTTGTATGATGTTTATGCTGTTTTTAAGAGTAAACATATGGTAAAAATGGCATTGTTCCAAGCAAAAAGTAAAACTTTTGCTGGAATATCAGTTCCGGTTAAAAAAGCTAAAAAAGGAAAGAAAGGTATTGGCGCAGCTATCATAGGTGGTGGTGACCTAGCATTTCCTTTAATTTTTGCTGGGGTTGTAATGGAAAGATTAGTTTCTGTATACAATTTAACAAAAGAAATTGCATTCATGAGAGTTTTGATAATTCCTATAATCACGACTTTTGCTATACTTATTTTGCTGATGAAAGGTAAAGAAGGTAAATTTTATCCTGCCATGCCTTTTGTAACTGCTGGTTGTTTGTTAGGATATCTACTAGTTCTGATAATTTAAATCAGATAGATTTTTTAATTATTTGATAAAATAAGATAGGTTTTTGTTCTGGGGAAAGAAAATTTATATTGTGAAGAAAAAAGTTTCAAGAAAATGGATTTTGTTTTTTATCTTAGTAGTTATTGGAGTCATTCTTTATTTATGGTTAACTGCTTCAGTTACCATAAGAACAATACCATTAGATTATTGTAAAAAAGATTCTGATTGTATTAAAATTGCGTCAAACCCTTGTGAAACAGAACCAGAAATAGGTGGATATATTCCATGTAAAATGACTTCGATAAATGAAGAGTTTAAAGATTACTGGAATGGTTTATTATTAGACTGTGAAAATAAAGAAGTCGAATGTTATAATGCGGGGCCTGGAGATGATACACTTCTCATGGATCCTAAATGCAAGGATAATAGATGTATTCTAACGAAACAACGCCCTTTTTTAGTTACTCCAGAATGCGGCACAGCTACTAGTACACATGATATTTCTTTTGGTTGGTTCCCAGTTGATTACAAAACTAAACATATAATTCAAATAGATAATAATTCAGATTTTAGTTCTCCTGAAATTGAAGAATACGCAACAAATTCTGGAAGTTTTAAACCTAAAAAACCTTTTGAAGATGGTTTATATTATTGGAGAGTAAGGGTTGAATATAATGAAATATGGTCGGATATATGCAGTATTACTTTTTTTAGCACAGATATTCAAAAAGGATGCGAAGAAACATGCGTAGCAAATTCATTGGAGTATTGTAATATAACTCAAATAGTTAGAACTAAACATGGTCTAGCAACAAATCCTTGGGTGGATGAAGAACATCATTGTTGGAATGAATCAATAGGTATTAAATGTAATATAACTTGTTGAGAGTTAACATGCCTAATATTTTGTTCTTAAATATCAACGACAAGAGTAACTTTTTATAACCATCCCGGCTCGCGAAAAATCTGCGTTTATTTCAAGATTCAGATAGATTTTTGTTCTTGGCAAATATAGCTTAGTCATGGCATTAAGGTCATTCTGACATATATATATTCTACACCCTTAAATCAGATAGTTTTTTGTTAATTAAAAATAAATTTATATTATGGATATATTTTATTCAAAAATTTTAGTTATATTTCTGATATTTTTAGGCGAAACATTAGCTATCTATGCCGAAATGATTGGAGCAAAGACACATTTTGTTACGTCTCAACCATTTTTACAGATATTCTTGAAAATGTTATTGATAATAGTTATAGCTGGAGGATTTTTAATTGCCGGATATATGCTTGGATTAAAAGCTTTCCAAAATATTTGGATTGTAAGTGTTACTTCGATAACTTCTATTTTGATAATGGAACCAATTCTTGCATACACAGTTTTTCAGCAATTACCAACTAAAGGAGCAATTATTGGATTGATTTTAGGAATATTAGGATTTATTTCGACAATGTTATTTTAATTAATTGTTAAAACAATGATGTTTTTAATATATTTATAAAGAAAAGATAAAATCATAGGTTATATGGCAGATAAAGATTACAACACTGTTGATGAAAGACAAAGTTATGTCCAGAAAAGTGGTGAAGAGTGGGAAAATAAAGTAATGGATTTTGTTAATCGACAACTCAAAAAATTAAGTTCTGATTTGACTGTTATAAAGGGTAAAACAGTGAAGAAAAATTCTCGATTATGGAATAAACTTTCAATACTTGTTGGAAAAGAAGGATCATCACAGAAAATTTGGGGAGACATAGATCTTATAGTCATAGATAAACAAGAAAATCCTATCGCAGTGATAAGTTGTAAAACTAGTTTGCATGGCAGATTTTCTGAAACTCTTTTTTATGCTGTTGTTTTGAAAGACATGATTAGCCAATTGAAGGTTATTTTTGCTACTCCGGATAAAGGAAGACAACAAAAAGGAAGTGAATGGCAATCTGAATGGGGAAGCGAAGATAAACCGACAAAAGATAGATTGTTAGGAAGCCATTATTTGGATGGCATTTATATCTTAAACCCTAAAACAAAGTTAGGCGGAATGATTAAAAGCTTGGAAGAATTACCGAAAGATCTCGTTACTTGGTATAAATCAATGAATAGAATGTAAATTCTAATAAGTCTATATTAGAGTGAATAAAGTGACACAACCTAAACCTCTGAAATTAATCGAACCTAAATGCTTTACTTTGGATAAATTTAAATCTAAAAAATTCATTTATAATGAAGAGTATCAGCGATCAGAAGTCTGGAAATCTCCACGGAAACAAAAATTAATTGAGTCTATCTTAAATAATTATCCTATAGGAACACTCATTTTTAGAGAATTGATCAAAGATAAAAAATTCGAAGTTATAGATGGCCAACAAAGACTAAGAACCATTGGAGAATTTATTAGAAAAGACTGTAAATGGAAAACCTCAAAATATTGCTTAATTGCACCTTCTATGTCACTAAATGATATCAAAAAAAATAATGAACTTAAAAGAACATTTGAAGGTTATGAAGTTTGGTATATCTTGATACCAGGTGATGATGAACAAATCTGTGACATTTTTGTTAGAATGCAGGAAGGGGTTCGAACAAATACTGCGGAAAAATTAAATGCCATGGGGGGCAAAATGAGAAATTTAATTTTTAATTTATCTAAGTTAGGATTTTTTGAGAAAACTTCTGTTAGTAAATATAGATTTGGTTACAGAGATATAATGTCCAATGTTTGCTTACTAGAACTTAATTTTTTAAATAAAATGAATTCTCTAGATAAACTTCACATAGAATTCCCGGATTTAAGATTTGGAAAATTAAAAGCCATGTACAAAGAATATAAAGAGTTAACACCAAGTTTTTTAGAAAAAAATATTAGCAGAACTTTTAATTTTCTAGATTTATGTTTTGGAGAGAAATCTGAAATAAAAGATGCTAAATTTATAGAAAATAAAGGCGACTTCTTACAGATGTATCTTTTAGCTTCTATAATATCTAAAAATTATATAATTTCACAATTGGTTATAAAAAAATTTGCTTTATTTTTTATGAATTTTTTAGTTGAATCTATCAATCAGGATATATCTGACATTGAAAATGTGAATGAAGATCTTAGAAAAAATCCATGTAAATTTTATGCTTTTTTAAGAAGCAAAGGTCAAACTAAGGTAAATCTTAAAAGAAAATTTCAAGTGCTATCTGAAGAGCTTTTTAAAACTTTAAAAGATGCGGAATCCAGCCTTATTTTGAAAGACCAAAAAAAAGACTTTGAATATTGTCAAAAAATATACGTATATTACAAAAAAGATAATCAAACTTGTCAGAAATGTAATAAACATATTGAATTGGATGAAGCTTCATTTCATCATAAAAAATTTCGATCATCGGGAGGACCAACCACAATAGAAAATTGTCAGTTACTATGTAAAAAATGTCATATATATTTACATAAAGAAACCGGAAAAGATAATACAGAAATAAATATTGATTAATTCAAAAATCTTTAGTAATTAATTTTATTGTCGAATAGAAGATAATTTTATTTGAGAAGATTCTCTTTTAGCTTTAGCTAATCTACTTTCAGCAGTCTTGCAATACTCTGGAGAGATATCTATATGAATAAAATTTCTACCTGTCTTTTGAGAAACAATCGCAACTGTACCTGTTCCACCAAACATATCTAAAACAGTATTTCCCTTATAGGAATAGAATTTTATGAGACGATAAATTAATTCTTCTGGGAATGGAGCTGGATGACCGTTTCTCTGAGTTTCAGGAGGGATATACCACATACCATCAGAGAATTTCATAAATTCTTCTTTTGTAATATCCGCATTTTTATCAGAACCATCTAATCTATCGCTAATTTTTGAAAACACTAGTATGTATTCCCAAGACGGAACAATGTGGGGGTTCGCTGGACTTTTAAAACTTCCCCAAGCAGTTCTTTTTAACATAGTTTGTTTATACCAAATAATTTCTGTCCTAAATTTCATTCCTATTTTTCTCATTTGATTTGTAAAGTCGTGATGGATTGGAACAAAGTTTTTAATTCCTGTAGGAGCAATGTTCAAAGCAAATCTCCCTCCTGGCACTAAAACTCTTTTAGTTTCTATCCAAACTTTTTCTAACCAATCAAGATATTTCTGATAATCCATTTTATCGTTATGATTGTCATAATCTTTTCCAACATTGTAAGGCGGCGATGTTATAGCTAAATGCATGGAATTATCGGGTATTTTTTTCAATATTTCTAAAACATCTCCACAGATTATTTTATTTATTAAGGGATTCATTTTTTAACACCATTATTATTTACTTCTTTTAATTTTTTGTATATCGCATTGTTTATAAAAGATGTTACTGTTGGACTTTCATATTTATTTCCATTTCTTTTAATCCATTCTTTGATTTCTTTCAGAAGATTATCATCAATTCTTACAGTAGCCATTTTATCCCTTATGTAATCTTTTGTGATTATTATAATACAATTAATCACACATCTATTTAAATATTTTTTGAAATGAAAGCCACCCACGATCCATTTATTCGGAATTTATTGTTTACTTTAATTTATTTTTCTTCAGAAAATCTGATATAATTTCTCTCAAATCAGGTTTTCCTATCTCTTCAATTCTATATCTGACTCTAACAGAAGGTTTATTGACCTTGAGCAATCTAGCCAAATCAAATGGTGTACCGATTAAAACTGCATCACATTTAGCTTTATTAATCGTTTCTTCGAGTTCTTTCATCTGTTCATCGTTGTAACCCATTGCCGGTAGGATTTTACCAAGATTCGGGAATTTTTTATAAGTTTCTTTTATCGACCCGACAGCATAAGGTCTTGGATCTATTATATCACATCCAAGTTGTTTTGCTGCTATCATTCCAGCTCCGTAAGAAGTACCACCATGTGTTAAAGTTGGACCATCTTCAACAACCAAAACTTTCTTGCCTTTTACTACTTCTGGTCTCTCTGTTGTCACTACTGAATTAGCTTCCATGATTATAGCTCTTGGATTGATTTCCTTTATATTTTTTCTGACAGTTTCTACGTCTTCCCTTTTAGCAGAATTTATCTTGTTTATTATGACAATATCTGCTATTCTTGCGTTTACTTCACCAGGATGATATAATATTTCGTGACCAGGTCTTAATGGATCGGCTACGACTATCTGTAAATCTGGAACGTAAAAAGATATTTCATTGTTTCCTCCATCCCAAACTATCACATCAGCTTCTTTCTCCGCTTCTTTCAGAATCACGCCATAGTCTACGCCAGTGTATATGACAAATCCTTTTTCTACATATGCTTCATACTCTTCTCTTTCCTCTATAGTACATTTATGTCTGTTCAAATCCTCATATGTTGCCATCCTCATACAAGTCTGTTCAATTAAATCACCGTAAGGCATTGGCTCTCTGATAGCCACAAATTTTATTCCCATATCATTTAGAATTTGACATACTTTTTGAGAAGTTTGACTCTTTCCACAACCAGTTCTAACAGCACAAATTGCTATTACTGGTTTTTTCGATTTCAGCATCGCCTTTTTAATCCCAATTATCTTGAAGTCAGCTCCGCTTGCCAAAACTCGCGAAGCCAAATGCATTACATAAACATGAGAAAGGTCGGAATATGCTAATATAACTTGTTCAGCATTTTTTTCTTTTATAATTTTTTCTAAATCTGTTTCAGGATAAATTGGTATGCCTTTAGGATACAATTTTCCGGCTAGTTCATGTGGATATTTTCTTTCTCCTGTATCTACCGTGCCGAGATTCTGCTCAGAAGCCATTGTAAAGGCGATAACTTCATATCCCTCGTTATCTCTAAAAACAGTGTTAAAAATATGGAAGTCCATTCCAGCTGCTCCCATTATGATAACTCTTTTTTTAGATTGCATGGTTCCAATTTAGGATTATAGTTTTAAAAGATTTGCACTAATTCAAAAATACAAATATTTTAGTATATTATAGGATAAAATTAAAAAGGGTTTTTATATACCATTCTGTAAAAGTATAATATGGATAAATGGAAAATAATATTTGGTTTTTTGTTGTTTCTCATAGGTCTAATCTTAGCGACCTTTATCACAACTGGTAGTATTTGTGTGTTAGAAAACTGTTCTACGATAGAATCTGCGTGTCCGCTTGCAGGAATATTTTATATAATTAGTGGTATAGGAATTGGTATTATGTTCTGGGGTCTTTTGGCTGGTTATTCAATTATAAAGAAATAATAGGAATTATTGAGGGTAATTAAAAAATGGTAACGATAATAGAAACACTATTATTAGCTATTGTTCAAGGCATAACAGAATGGTTTCCAATATCAAGTTCTGGACATCTAGTTATTTTTCAACAATTACTCAAAATTAATGCTCCTGTTTCATTCGATGTTATGCTTCATTTTGGTAGTTTGATATCTGTTATAGCTGTATTCTGGCGTGATATTATTAAAATTATAAAATCTATTTTCAAATTAAATTTCAAGACAGAAGAAGGAAAATTATTTTTGTACCTAATAACTGGAAGTATTCCTACAGCTATCATAGGATTATTATTCAAAGATTTTTTCGAATCACTGTTTACAAACTCATTAGCTGTTGGTGTATTTTTGATAATAAACGGTTTCATTTTATTCTTTACTAAATATTTTAATGGCGTAAAAAAACTTAATTTCTACGATTCTATCATTATCGGAATAAGTCAGGGAATTTCAATAATTCCTGGAATTTCAAGGAGTGGGATAACGATATCTACAGGATTATTGAGAAAATTAGATAAAGAAATTGTTATCAGATATTCATTTTTATTGTCTTTATTAGCGGTGACTGGAGCTACTTTGATTAAATCTAAAGATTTAGTTCTAGGACAAATTCCTTATGATATAACTCTAATTGGAATAATAGTTTCTTCTTTAGTAGGTTATTTTGCGTTAAAATCTGTTATAAAATTGCTTGTGAATAAAAAATTCCATAAATTTGCTTATTATTGTTGGGTTGTAGGATTAATCATAATAATTTTTTCTTTCTTAAAAATTCTTTAACTAACTTAACAGGAAATATCTTTGATTCTTTTTTTGTCAAATCTCTATTGTCTATAACTAAATTATAGATAGACCTATCAAATGAATCAATTCCATACACTTTTTGATATTTTTCATGATCTTGATCGTCTCTTTTTTGTAAATTTATTTTGGCTTCTTCGATAGTAACATTATCTCTGTTAACGACACGTTTAGCTCTAACATTTAAAGGACATACATAAAATATTCTAACATCAGCCCAATCTCCAGCAACCCATCCTGTTAGTCTACCATCGAGAACAACTTTTCCTTTCATTGCAAACTCTAGACTTCTCCTATCCATTTCGTGGTCTATTTCAGATCCTCTTATTGCGCTTAATTGTTCTAAACTCATTCTTCTTTTTTTCGCTATATCTCTTAGAATTTTACCAGCAGAAATGTATCTTAATTTAAAAGCCTTAGCTATGGCCCTAGCTCCGTCTGTTTTCCCAGCACCAGAAATACCAGAAACAGTTATAGTTAGACCTTTTTTCTTTATTTTCCTTGATAATTCTTTCTCATAAGGTTCTAGAAATTTCAAATAAGTTTTAGCCATAATATCATTTGATTATTTTATTATAAAAAATGTTACAGAAAGATTATAAATCTCAAAACCTTATTTTTCTTCGATGACAGTAGATTTAACGATAAAAAATTGTAAAATATGGTTTAACAAACAATTAGTTGATTATGGTCTATCCATAGATGAAGGAGTTATAACATCAATTTCTAAAGATTCTAACTTACCAAATTCCGATGAAATGATTGATTGTAAAGGCAACATAGTTATCCCAGGTCTTGTAGATGTACATGTTCATTTTAGGGAACCGGGAGCAACTAATAAAGAAGATTGGCATACAGGCTCTATGGCAGCATTATCCGGTGGTATAACATACGTTATGGACATGCCAAATAATATTCCACCTATTACAACTGTGGAAAGATTGAAAGAAAAAAGAAGGATCGCTGAGAAAAAGTCTTTAGTTAATTTTGGGCTGTATGCAGGGATTGGTGAGGAAAATATAGACCAGATATCTGAAATTGGAGGTCATGCAAATGCCTTTAAAATTTTCATGGACCAATCTATTGGTGAACTTAAAATTGACTCATTAGAAGAACCATTTGTAAACATATCAAAAACTGGAAAGATTGTTTCTATTCATGCCGAAGATAAAAAAATAATAGAAGAAAATTCAAGGAAATATAAAGATAGAAATGATGCTTTATCCCATGCTCTAATAAGAAGTTCTGAAGCTGAGATATCTGCTATTAAAAAAGTTATTCAATTATCAAAAGTTACTGGAACAAAACTCCATATCTTGCATGTAACAACAAAAGAAGGGTTAAGCTTAATCTATCAAGTAAAAAAAGAAGGAGCGAATATTTCTTGTGAGACATGCCCACATTATCTTTTCATGACTCAAAAAGATTTAGAAGAAAAAAGTTCATTAGTAAAAATGAATCCACCATTAAGAACTAAGGACGATCAAAAAGCATTGTGGGAAGGTATTTTGAATGGAACTATAGACATTATTTCCACCGATCATGCACCTCATACATTAGAAGAAAAAGGTCAAGATATTCATAATGCCCCATCTGGTGTCCCAGGTATTGAAACAAGTCTGCCTCTGATGTTGAATGCTGTGAATAAAAAAATGATATCATTCGAAAGATTAGTTGAACTAATGCATGATAATTCTATTAAAAGATTTGATTTAGAAAATTATGGGGAAATCGAAAAGGGAAATTATGCTAATTTGACAATAATTGATTTGAACAAAAGATGGAATATAATCGGAGATGACTTGATGACAAAATGTAAATGGAGCCCTTATGAGGGTTGGGAAGGAAAGGGAAAACCGATAATGACAATCATTAATGGGGATGTTAGATTCAATCAATTATAATTTTATTGGAATACGAGTGTTCCTGTATCAACATAAAGTCCATACCAGTCTAAAGCACCATTATAGGGTATTTCTTCAATTTCGCATCCTGTAAAAATAGTTTTTAATCCTGATACTAGTCGGTTAACTTTTCCATTTGGGTTACGTCTACTCTCGCTATTAGTCCCATCCCATAATAAGGCAATATTTTTTGCATTTTTTAATTCTGCATAGATTCTTGTTAATCTTGTAATTTTTTCTAAGTGATCTTCCACGCTATCAGGTCTAAAGTGAGTTATGGATCCTAATCTATTAATTCCATTATCTGAAAGAATTGCACAGGATGTACAACCACCTAAACTCATTGTTTCTATCAATCCTTCGGTTGCACAATCAGCTCCAGGTCCATAAACAGTAGTTCTATAGACTGGAGTTTTTTGTTTTAAAAAAGCAAAATATTCTTGTCTTCTGAACATATCATAAATAAGAAAAATTAAATTTTAAATATTGAATTGCCAAATCACTTTAATTTTATTGCACCATATTTATTGTAATATTCAATCCAACTCTGTTTTATCTCTTTATTCAAACTGCTTTTGACGTTTTCGAAAATTGTCTCCATTTTCAATAGCGGAAATACTTTCAAATTAAAGTTATCCTGAATTGCCTGTACTGCACTTTTATTCTCAATTTTTACTGCATCCCCCATTTTTTCTTGTCTATCTACTACTAAAACCATGCCCACAACCTTGTGATCTTTCAAAACATTCAATTTCTCCAATGCATCTACTTTTGTCCCACCGGTTGTAATTACATCATCTATCAATAGAATTTTTTGTCCGGGTTTGAAGTAACCTGCGCCGACTATAATCTGGTCCATTGCTTTATCTGCATAATCTTTCTCTTCTTTTCTGTCGTAAAGGTATCTTTTGTTTATTCCATGAAGTTCATGCAATCCTTCACAAGCTAGAACTGCCAGGTTTATTCCCTTGTAAGCTGGACCGAATATGAAATCAAAATCTTCTATTTCACCATTTTTTAATATAGAAGCAATTAAATGTGCTAACGCTGTTTTAAGTTTACTTAAAGATTCACCATCTGTCAAAGCACCAATATTAATAAAATTTGGAGATTTTCTACCACTTTTAAAAACAAATAATTCATTCGTGTTAGGAGCAATTCTCAAAGCACCTTTTTTTATCAACACGTCTAAAAACTCTTTTTGAATATCCTTTTTCATCTTAACACCCTCTATTCTTTTTCAAATCCTCAACAATCATTTTCACGAGTAATTTCGGATCAGATTCATAAATAATTTTTCCACCTTTTTTACCACTCTTATCTATAATTTCTTTTATACTGTCAGAAAGGCCACCACTTCCTGTCAATATTCCTATAATCTTTTTCTCATCGTATGCTATGGTGAGTTCATTCAACGTGCCTATCCTTCCTGAAACTGCTATAACCCCATCACAACTTCTTATGAACATAACATTCCTGCCTTTCTTTCCAAAGCCAGTCGTTATCAAGACGTCGAACTGTTCTGTTGGGAATTTGTAATAATCGATGTGCTCTGTCAAGTTCTCTGCAGGAGAAAACCCTATTGTAAAGCCATTCTCTTTCTTAGCTGATTTTACAGCCTCATAAGAAACACCAGTTGTTCCCCCACTCAGTAAAAAACAATCATATTTTGCTATTTCTCTACCTATCACTCTAGCCTTTTCTAAAATCTTCTCTTCAGCTCCCTCAGCTGAACCTATAACCCCTATCTTAAACTTCATCTCTATCTATCTACTATCTAGTTAAATATATTTAATATTGCTAGACAAAAATTCAGTAAGTGATAAACATTAGACTAATAAAATATGATAGAAGTGTTATTCCTGCATGCGATGTTAATACTCTAGAAAAATTAAGGAGATTAGTTTCTGAGACTCATGATATAAAAAAAATTGGTGGTTACAAGATTGGTTTTACACTGGCATTAGGTTTTGGTTTACCTTCTGTCGTTAAACTCATACGTGAAATAACTGATTTGCCGATAATTTACGATCATCAAAAAGCTGGAACTGACATTCCAGACATGGGAGAAAAATTCGCAGAAGTATGCAAGAGAGCTGGAGTCGATGCCATCATTTTAACTCCACAAGCAGGGCCTACAACAGAAGAGGCATGGATTAAATCAGGCCAAAAACAAGGTTTATTTGTTTTAGTCCAGGGAGAAATGACTCATCCTAAATTCAAGAGGAGTGAAGGTGGTTTTATAAGTGATGAAGCGATGAATGAAATTTATTTGAATGCTGCACAATTGGGAGTAAACAATTTCGTGGTTCCTGGTAACAAATCAGATAGAATAAAACATTACAAGACCTTGCTTGAAAATAAAGTGAAAGATTTGACATTCTTTGCACCAGGTTTTGTTGCACAAGGTGGAGAGATAACTGAAGCTGCAAATGCTGCTGGTAAATCTTGGCATGCCATAGTCGGTCGAGGGATTTATGAAGCAGAAAATATTAGAAAAGCTGCAGAAGAAATGACAAGTAAATTATAATATTAAAGAAATTAATGTTTAGTGTGCTTGTAAGCCCAAGATTGTGCCTCAATAAAGGCATCTCCTAGAAGACGTTCTCTAAATTTTGGATACATCAGCTTAGATGAAGCATCTGCTCTATTAATTATGTACATTTTCATCAATTCAACGATTTTTTTTGGACCATATCTTTTTGACATTTTAGATAAAGCACTTAATGAAGATTCATTCCCTAAAAATACCTGCGAGTAAGTAGATTGAGAACGTGACCAATCCTCTAAATTTGGATAATATTCGATTGCTTCTGTCAAGTTATAAGTCTTTGTAGAACGTAAAACCTCTTTTTGTACCAATTCAGTGCCATCTTTATAAAAAATATACCTTAAGTCTGGAGAAAAATCTGGTAATTTCATTCGATCTCTTATACTCGTGCAAGAAAGAGGTGTATTCTGATTTTTAATCAGAAAATTTGCTACTAAAAGTTGAGGAACTGTAGAACAAGGTCTAGATTCCTGGTCGAACAAATGTTGTCTAAATTTTGTAAATTCTTCAACTCTATATCCAAATTGTTTTTCCGAATCATCTGCCTCTTTTATCATGAATTCGTAAACTTTGGATACTACTAATGGCAACAAACGTTGTCTTTCAGACAATAAAGAAACGTCTAATCTTCTTTCTTCTGCCATCTTATTGACTGTTTTTATAATATCCAAACAAACCACAGAAAAATAGGGAATGGTAACATATTTAAGTTTAATGTAAGGTCATATTGCTCTCTTGAAATTTAAATTTCGATAACAGTATTTATTCTTATATTCAAGATAATTAATCGATATTATGATAATATTAAATGGTTCTAAGTCAACGTCTTTAGGAGAAAAAATTGCCATACAGTTAGGGAAGAAATTCGAGAATGTTACGACAAGGATATTTCCTGATGGAGAAATTTACGTTCGTATAAACAATGATGTAAAAGGAAGAAAGGCAATAATAGTACAATCAATGTTTCCAGATCAGAATACTTCTTTGATGGAATTCCTTATAATTGCAGATTTAGTGAAAGATATGGGTGCTTTAGAAACAATCGGGGTAGTTCCTTATCTTGCTTATTCAAGACAGGATATGAGATTTCAGGAGGGTGAAGCGTTAAGTATTAAGACAATAGCAAAAATGATGAAGTCTGTTGGCATTGATAAGCTAATAACAGTCGATACACATTATCAGCATGTAAAACCAGGTGAATTTGATTTATTTGGAATTCCTTGTTTTAATGTTTCTGCAGGTCCATTATTGCTAGGTCATATAAAAGATACAGTAGATACAAATTTCATGACTATTGGTCCAGATTTAGGTTCTTCAGAAATGATAAAATATGCAACAGGCGAAGAAGTAGTTCTAAAAAAAGAGAAGAGATGTCCCATTTGTGGAGAACTAGCTAAAGAATGTAAATGTAAGACCGCGAAGAAAAAATATGAAATAACAGACGTAGAAACTGGTGTAGATTTCTCTGGAGAAAATGTTGTTATAATGGATGATATTATTGCATCAGGCAGCACGATGATTGAAGCCGTTAAGAAAGTTAAATCTGGCGGTGCAAACAAAGTTGTGGCTGCCGCAACCCATGGTTTATTCATGAAAGAATCATTGATAAAATTAAAAGAGATAGCAGATTATCTTGTAGTTACCGATTCTATCATGACTCCTGTATCGAATGTTTCAGTTGCGCCAATAATAGTGGATATTTTAAAGGAATAGTTGAAAAATATCTGATATTTAGTCAAACAGTAAGATTTAAAATTCTATGGTATCTATATTATCTCGGTTGACATGAGTAGTGAATACGAACCAAAGAAAAGTGTTCTTGCTGATAATAAAAAGGACCTTTATAATATAGATTTTACAGTAGATTTAACAAAAATTGGAGGTGATGGAGGATTTCCATGTTCGAGATGTGGAAATTTAATATCTCCGGATGACGAAGGTGAAGACAGTTATAAAATAATTGAAACAAAAGTAAAGGATGATGAATTAGCAGAATTAGTAGTGCAATGCAATAAATGCGGTAAATATACAAAAGTGACTGGTTTCTTATCATCCCCTGAAAGAAGTGAAATAAAAGAAGAATCAGAAACTGTTTAATTTAAGATTTTTTTCTCATAACTTCATGCACAGCCTTGACTATGTCATCACTGGTTAGACCATAGTGTTTCTGTAATTCTTCAGGTTTTCCAGATTCCCCAAATCTATCTTTTACTCCAACCATTTTTATAGGAACTTGATAATCTTCGGATAATACTTCTGCGATAGCACTACCCATACCACCAGATATTTGATGTTCTTCTGCGGTCACTATTGCCTTTGTTTCTTTTGCTGCCTTGATTAACGTTTCTCTATCGATTGGTTTAATCGTATGATTGTTGATTACTCTTGCTTCTATTCTTTCATTCTCCAATTTTTTTGACGCTATCAATGCCTCATAAACCATAGGTCCACAAGCAATTATTGACACATCATTGCCTTCCCTGAATACTTCTGTCTTTCCAACTTTGAATGGAGTTTCCTCAGTAGTTATGATTGGCACATCTTCTCGGCCAAATCTTATGTAGAATGGACCGTAAATTTCTGCAGCAGCGAATGTAGCTTTCCTTGTCTCGATTTTATCGCATGGCACTATGACTCTCATGTTAGGTAAAATTCTTGTTAAAGCAATATCTTCCAAAGATTGATGTGAAGCTCCGTCTTCGCCCACTGAAAAGACGCCTGTATGAGAGGCACAAATCTTGACATTCATGTTTGGATATGCAACGCTCATTCTTATCTGATCCCAATTTCTACCTGTCACGAAAACACCGAAGGTCGACATGAAAGATATTTTACCCATTCTTGCTAAGCCTGCTGCTATTCCAGTCATATTTGCTTCAGCAATACCAGTCTGAAAGAATCTCTCTGGATATTTTTGGGCAAACCACATAGATCTAACTGAATGGCATAAATCTGCACCTAGAGCAACAACATCCTCGTTTATTTCACCAAGTTTTACTAGTGCCTCACCAAATCCATCTCTTGTTTTTCCTTTTTTAACATTCGTAAACAGGTCTTTATCTAGTGTTGAATTGTACTTAGATTTCTCAAAACTTTCTGTTTCTTCAGGAGCTTGATAAGTTTTTTTCTCTTTAAATTCAATTTCTTCTAATTCTCTCTTTATTGTAGGCTTTTTACGAAAAATTTCTTCGTCTTTGTCAAAAATCATGTTAACTGAATTATCTATTGAAGGAAAAAGATTTAAGTTGATTTAAAATTTTTACTCGGTTAAAAAAGGCATATAGGTTTTAACATACCAGTTGTAAGCTTCTTGGTAATCATTTGGATTAACTTGTCCATATAATTTAGCAATATCGATAAGTCCTTTAACTATTTCACTCATCATTCTTTTAGCACCTTCACGATCAAATTTAAGAGAAAGTTTTTCGTAGACTTTTTTATTTACATTCAATTCTGAAGAATAAGGACGAAAACGAGAAAGAATTTTATAGAACATTATTTTGAAAATACTTCGGCGCTCTTCGATTAATTCGTGCGAAAGTACTGAAAGTTTAAAATCTTTCGTTGTTCTTAACGAACATACTTTTGGATCAATATAAATAATTGAGTATAGGTCCAAAATCGTGTCCATTATACCTTTATAAGTACTTATAGGATCTTTTGAATCTAGCCATGGATTGCTTTTAAATCTTATATAAATAGGACGCTTATAACCGACTATTTGTTTTGCCTCTTCTAAACATTTGCCCCATTCTGATTTTTGCTCTTCAAAAAGTTCCTGTATTAAATACATTTAATGCAATTCTCCTAAATCATTCAATGCCTTTTTAGTTTCTTCATCATTCGGAGCTTGACCATGCCATATTGATACATTCTCCATAAAACCAACACCTTTACCCTTTATCGTATCCGCTATAATGACAGTTGGTTTTCCTTTAATTGTCTTAGCTTCCTCGAATGCATTAATTAGGTCAGAAATATTATGACCATCTACATTTATCACATGCCAACCAAATGATCTCCACTTATCCTCTAAAGGTTCATAATCTATTATATCTTTGCAAAAACCATCTATCTGTAATCGATTCCTATCTATTATGCCGCATAGGTTATTCAATTTGTAGTGTGAAGCACTCATAGCAGCTTCCCATATTTGTCCTTCTTGTTGCTCTCCATCTCCCATCAAACAATATACTCGGCTACTTTTTTTATTCAATTTTATTGCTAATGCACAACCTATAGCAATTGAAAGACCTTGACCTAATGATCCTGTGGATGCCTCTAAACCAGGTAGGGATGATGAATGAGGATGACCTTGTAATCTTGAACCGTATTTTCTCAAAGTCATCAACTCTTCAACAGGAAAATAACCTGACCTTGCCATTGCAGAATATAATCCGGGACAACAATGCCCTTTTGATAAGATGAATACATCTCTGTCTTCCCATTCAGGATTTTTTGGATCATGATTCATTATATTGAAATACAGAACGGTGAATATTTCTGCAGCGGATAAAGAACCACCAGGATGACCTGAACCTGCAGCATTAGTCATTTTAATTATGTCAACTCTTACTTTTCTAGTGATTTCTTTCAATTCATAAATATCTGTTATTTTTTGCATTTTTTACCTGATTTAGAAATTGAAGTAAAAGGATTTATTTCTAAAATTATCAAGATTCCGTATGTTATTTGAAAAGATCCTTTTTGGTTATGGTAATTCTACAATCGACATTTTAGAATCAAAAAATCCAGACAATCCTTATCAAGGTATGATGAAACCTGGAGGTATAATGAATGTTGCTAAGGGCTGGAATGCATTAAGTCAATTGCAAAGAAAAACTCCTGTTAAAGTTTACATGATTGGTTATTGGGGTAGTGATGAATATTCCGAAGTTATTAGAGCTGCTATAAAAAAGGATGGTTTTGATACAAGATTCTTCCGAAGATTACCAGATTCTGAATCAAGAGTATACAGAATCGACTTGACCAATTCAGAAGCGCCTGACATTCAAAGATTTAAAGAAGGGGAAATGCTGCAATCAACGCCTAATATAGACATAACTCCATTTTTAACTAAAAGATCATTATTATTTACCCAATCTTTTGCTAAGTATCTAGAATCACCACAAGCCGAAGAGACGATTCAAACTTATGCTATAGCTCGCAGTTTAGATGCAGGAACTGCAAATGATTTTAATATCAGACAAGCATCATTAGATGTGATTCAGGGGAAGGGTAAAGCAATATCAACGACTGAGGTTGAAGAAAGACAAAGAATGATAATAGATAGAAAAGAAAGAGGTCTTAGACAATTGACAATTTTGAAACTCAATGAAGTAGAGGCTAAAGTCCTTATGGATGATTTCAGAACTGAAAAATCATTGAAAGAAATAACTGTAGAAGAAAGCGAACTTCCAAAAATGGCTGATTCTATAATGTCAACTTACGATAATCTACGTATGTTAGCGATCACGAATGGAAAAAATGGGGGTTACTTCATGACCAGAGATTATGCAAGACCTCATAAGGCTGTAATTTTAGGTAATCCTATTAACTCTCTTGGATGTGGAGATAGTTTTTCTGCAGCGATGACTTTTGGACGTGTTGTTAGACTATCTGATGCAGAGATTGCTGCTCTAGCTCCAATATTTTCTGCTTTGTATACTCAAGTTCCATCAGGTTATCCAGATCATCTTACTCCTGAGTTAATAAGAAAAACAATCATGGATAATGCCCAATATTGTAAAGATATAAATGTCAATTCAGATAATATTTTAGCAAAATTAGAAAATCCAATCTAGAAGTTTATTATGACAATGCCAAGTTATAGGATAAGAAAAGAAGGTAGTGAACTAGTAGTAGATTTTTCTATGTATGAAAGCTGTTGTTGTGGGCCCCTGCGTGATATAGATTTTAGAGAAAAATTTCCTATAGAGGGACTTACACCAGAAACAGTTGTTTCAAAATTGGAAGAAAGGTCAAAAAGAGAATTTAAATTTTCTGAAAAAATTGGAGAAAATCAAGAAACTGTTCGACAATATATGATGCGGCAATTAACTGAAGCTCTATCGGTAGTTACTTCAAGTAGTAAATACGCTGAACACACTTTCCGTAGATATGAATTAGAAAGAATGGAAAAATTAGAAAATATTCTAAGGAGATATCAAAAGAATGATTCACTTCCACAGAAAGTTCCTAAGATTTTGGATGTGAATTTTGGAAATTTTGTTGAAGGTCCGGTATTAAAAGAAGTATTTTCTGCAGAGGTCACAGGGATTTGCAATGGGGTTTTAACCGTGCCAGAATGGTATGATAGAGTTTCTAGTTTTATGTCAGAAGACCCTTCTTCACCATACTTGGTTAATGAAGATACTAGATCGTCATATTTAGATAAGTTTAATGTGAACAGTTTAGAATTAGTAGCTGTTTTTGGACCAGAATCTGAAAGATATAATGAATATTGGAACAGAGTTCTAAGAAACGTATCAAAAATTTTAACTCCAAATGGAACTTTTCTTTTAGTATTCCACGAGTTTCATCAACATGATGGAAAAATAACCCCAAATAAAGAACAGATGGAAGAAAAAATAAGAGTTCTAGAAAGTATGGAAATTTCGAGAGCAACACCGATTGAAGAGAGCCTAGATTTCACTCAATCTGGTGAAGAAGATAAATTCGAATATCCAAATAAGGAAGCACTTTTTGATAAATTTTTCTTCATAGGAAAAAAACAATAGAATCATTTTTTAGGAACTTTAGCCCAATCATCCAAGAATCTTTTTATCCCAACATCAGTTAACGCATGTTTAACCATTTTCTCCAGAACATCAAAAGGAACAGTAGCTATATCGGCCCCGCATTTTGCCGCTTCTATTACATGTAAAGGATGTCTTATGCTGGCAACTATGACTTTTGTCTTGAAATCATAATTATTATAAATTTGAACGATGTCTCTAACTACTTGCATTCCTTCATGACCGATATCATCTAATCTACCTATAAAAGGACTAACAAAAGTTGCTCCTGCCTTAGCTGCTAATACAGCTTGATTTGCTGAAAATGTCAATGTCATGTTAACTTTTATTCCTTCCTTACTTAGGATTTTAGTTGCCTTCAAACCCTCTGGTGTTATGGGAATTTTTATGTTAATATTTTCATGGATTTTAGCCAATTCTCTAGCTTCCTTAACCATTCCATCTGCGTCCATACTCATAACTTCTGCACTTATCGGCCCATTAACTATAGAAACTATCTCTTCAATGCATTCTTTGAAACTTCTACCAGTTTTACAAACTAGAGTAGGATTAGTTGTTACACCATCGATAACCCCCCAAGAATAAGCTTCTCTTATTTGATCAACATCAGCTGTATCCAGAAATATCTGGAATTTTTTCTTTTCGGGTTTTTCATTATTTGTTTTCTTCTCTAAAGAATCGATTTTTTTGGATATCCCATCGACTTTATCTTTTATTATCTCCATTTTCATGTCTTGTTCAAAGGTATCTTTTACTGGCTTTTTGAAGTACTCTTCTCTATCTGAAATCATACATTATCTATTGAAGGAAAAAGATTTAAGTCGTTAACTGTTTGAACTTTTCAATTATTTCTTTCTTATTTTCAAAATTATAGATGCCAGATGCAGAAACTAGGATATTTGCACCGGCTTCTAACACTATTTTGGCATTTTCTATCTTTATCCCCCCATCAACTTCGATGTCTAAATCTTTCTTCATTTGCCTTAACTCTTTTATTTTAGAGGAAACTTCTGGAATAAAACCTTGACCACTGAAACCGGGATTAACAGTCATTATCAGAACCATATCAACATCGTCTAAATAATTTTTTATTGCTGAAAGCGGAGTGGGTGGATTTATCGCTAAAGCAACTTTTTTACCTTGCTCTTTAACCCTTTTTATGATTTTCTTAACATTTTTACAGGATTCTATGTGAACTATTATCATATCAAAGTCTAGTTTCAGGAATTCATCAACATACTTTTCATTATCTTCAACCATTAGATGGGCTTCTTTTATCAATTTTGTCTTGAATGATTTCATCTCTTCAGGCTGAACAGTTTTATTAGGAACAAATTTACCATCCATTATGTCTATCTGAACTCTATTAACGTAAGGTTCTACTTCTTTTAGTTTTTGCTGTAGTTCCGCTGGTGTTTTGACAAGAATTGCAGGAACAATTTCAATCATTTGCATCATTTATTTTTTTAGTGATTTTATTATTAAAAATAGTTGCCATAATGTTCTATTTCTTTGTAAAAACCTAATAAATTAATTAAAATTAAATCACCATAGATATTCATGCCTAAAGTGCAGATTGCTTTAGATGTTCTAAGCATTAAGGAAGCTTTAGATATAGCAAAGAAATGTCATGGAATTCATTTAATAGAAGCAGGCACACCTCTAATAAAATCCGAAGGAGTTAAAGCAATAACAGAATTGAAAGAACATTTTCCTGATAAAATAATAGTCGCTGATATGAAGACTATGGATACCGGTTATTTAGAAACAGAAATTGCAGGAAAGGCTGGAGCTGATATTGTTTCAATTCTTGCTGTGGCAGATGATAACACGATTAAAGGTGCTATTAACGCTGGGGAAAAACTTGGCATAAAAATATGCTGTGACCTGATAAATGTTAAAGATCCAGTAAAAAGGGCAAAAGAATTGGAAAAGCTTGGCGTGGATTACCTTTCTCTTCACATTGGTATAGATCAACAAAAAAAATCAAAGTATCCTTATCCTACATTAAGAAAAATTTGCGAAACAGTTAAAATTCCTGTTGCTGCTGCTGGTGGTTTAACAGATAAGAATGTAAAAGATGTTATAAAAGCCGGAGCTGATATAATTATTATAGGAAGTTTTATAACAAAATCTAAAGATCCGAGTAATGCAACAAAAATATTGTTAGAAAAGATGATTTGAATGGTAATAAAGACTGCGAAAGAAATAAACAAGATGGTCAGTGAAGTTTTGAATAAACTGGACAAAAAACAAGTTGACGAATTCATGCAAAAACTTGTACATTCCAGAAATATCTTCGTTGCTGGGGCAGGCAGAAGTGGTTTAGTTGGAAGAGCTTTTGCTATGCGTCTCATGCATCTAGGTTTCAATGTTTATGTTGTTGGAGAAACTATCTCTCCTCCAGTCAAACCGGGCGATCTTTTAATAGCGATTTCAGGTTCAGGTAAGACTAGTGCTACTTTAACAACAGTAAAAACAGCAAAAGAAATTAAGGCCACGATTGTTGTAATCACATCTTTCAAGGATTCATCCATCGCGAAATTAGCAGATTCTGTTGTTGTGATAGGAGGGCGAGAGATGAAAGGTATGAAAAGAGATTACATATCAGGGCAATTAGTAGGAATACATGAACCTTTAACTCCACTCGGAAGTTTATTTGAAATATCTACGATGGTCTTTCTCGATTCTGTCATTACAAAACTAATGCAAGTATACGAGGAAGGAGAAAGAGATTTAAAAAAAAGACATGCAAACATTGAGTAAATAAAGTGTCTTGGATTTATTTTTGGCGAGCGAAGGTAGCGCAGGAATTTTCACGAGCCGGCGATATTATTAATTGCTGACTATTTATTTAATACAGAGTTCCTCAAGAAAATTCACTTTGACTTTATAATCATCAAGTTTTCTTACTCTGTCTTCATATCCTTTATGAGGGTAGTCTATGATTCTCTTTGCAAGTTGCTCCCCAATCCCTTGAACACATAAATACCTATGAATTCCACATAAGTCTGCTTCTTGGACATTTCCCTCTTTTAATATTTCTTTAAGTCTAAGAATTTGGTCGATAGCAGAACAAGGATTTGGATCAGTAATAGTCTCAACTCCATCTAGACCGATGTCATAACAATCACAATGATCAAATAACTGAAAAACAAGATTCCCTTCATCTAAATATTGTTTGACGAGTAATTTGATTTTTCTCTTAATATCATCATACCCATTCACTGGTAAATGTATCGCAACTAAAGCTCTCATAACTTTTATTGGTTGTATATTCACTTTATAAACTTTTCTATTCTGTAGTCACTAAATTGTAATGACATTCTAGCGGATAATGACGTTGGCGAGTGAAATTTTTCGACTGTGTCTCCAGTAATTTTTTCTATCGATTAATACCATTCAACAAAGGTTGTCTTAACAAATTATAGAAATCGTAAGAGATACTCAGAATCAAGAGTAATATACTAGCGACAATAAATGCTTTAGCGATATTTGTGATTAATTCAGTGTGTTTTCCTGTTTTTTTTCGACACAAAAAAATAATAAAACTTAAAACAAGAAGCATTACGCCAATAAAGACTCCAATGTTTGGAATGTAGATTATTGCAGAAAGCACAACCGATAATACAGCTACTATTGGTCCCCAATTTATTTGTTTATTTTGTTCCTCTATCAAACTTCTTATTCTACACAATTCATCTTCAGGTTTTATATTCGGTTTGTTTTCAATTGCCATGCTAATAAAATAGAACTGATAAAGGCATAAAAATCATTCATTAATAATTATAGATATATTTAAATAATTTAATATTACCATTAATAATGATGGCCAATTATATACATATCATACCCTTTGGTTTAGATAGAGACAGAGTAATTTATTTGCTTCAAAAATTTCCACCCTATAAAGTGTACTTCTTGGTTTACAAGAATGAGACAGAATCTGATGCTGATTATGCTGAAAAAGCAAAGGCAGTAATGAAAGATATTGATTCTCTAATAACATTGGCTGAGAAGGAAAATATAACAGTCTCTTATGAAGACTTTGAAGATCTTTTCTTAAGGGTGTTTTCAATAATGGCAAAAGAAAAACAAGAAGGAAATGAAGTTATATCGCATGCATTTTTAGGTCCTCGTATGGCTTGTTATGCTCTATGGCTTGCTGCATCTTTAACAGACACGAAAGCATACTACATTAGGGCAGCTAAGTATCTTCCTACGGGCGACACATTCTCGACAGGTGTTCTAAAAGAAATAGAACTTTTACAAATTCCTGTACTTGTGCCAAGCAGATCAGAAATAAACCTATTAGAATATTTGTTGGATCACAAAGGTTCTATGACAGGTTCTTTAAAAAAAATTGTTAAATCAATAGGAATAGAAAATTTAAATGGTGTGAAAAGCTTGAATAGCAGCATAGTAAAAATGAGTTACTGCATAAGAGAACTTAAAAGAAACCATTATATTACAGTTAAAAGTATTGGGAGGAAACAACAAAACATTGAACTCACAAGATTAGGCACATTAATAGCAAAGACTTACAAGATACTAAAGGGGGGAAAATATTCATCGGAGTATTTTTCTATTCATTAAAACATTAATATAACTGGATGGGATGAAATTTAATATGAAAATTGCAATAGCTTCTGATCATGCAGGGTTTGAACTTAAGGAAAAGATAAAAAAATTCCTAGAAAGTTTGAATTATGAATACAAAGATTTTGGCACTAATAGCAATGAATCTGTGGATTATCCTGATTATGCCTTGAAAGTTGCAGAAAGAGTTTCAAAAAAAGAGTATGATAGAGGGATTTTGATTTGTGGTTCTGGTATTGGAATGTCTATGGTAGCAAACAAAGTCCCTGGTATAAGAGCTGCTCTTTGTTATAATGTTGAGATAGCAAAACTTAGCAGGGAACACAATGATTCTAATGTTCTTACGATGGGATCAAGAATGATAGATGAAAAAATAGCGAAAGATATAGTTCGAGTTTGGTTAACGACTGAATTTCTTGGAGAACGTCATTTAAGAAGAGTGAAAAAGATTGAAGAGATAGAAAAAAAATACTGCAGAAATATATGAATTTAGGTCTTGTTCTTTAGATTTTTATGGTTTTAATTAATCACCCTGCAAAAAAGATGATAAATTTAAGACATTATTAATGCATAATTATTATTAATAATGCTTATTGATTCGGAACACCTCATGTTTTCAAAATAAAAATCATCGTCCCCACTTAATTGAGTAAAGTGAACATCGTAAATTTTGCTTATTCTGATTTACCAACAGTTGTCCGAAAAATTCGTCTTTTGACTAAAACCAGCAAAAAATCATGTCTTAACACTAATTGAGGGAGGAGCCAATAATGCAAAAACCAAAATGGTGGAAGCTTCAAAACATGAAAGATAGAATGGAACGTAGACATCTGAAAACCCTTATAGTAAACATTAGACGATAGTCGTCCCCCACTCCCTCTTTTTTTGTATATTATCACAGTTATGAGAAGGAATAAACATGGGTAGAATCAATTGGAAAATGAGAAAAAAGATAAGAAAAATGGAAAAGCTTGAAGCCAAAGGTCGCGTAATCCACAATTTCAAAGTAGTAGGAACTCGAGAAGCACCAACTATCAGATGATGAATCCTTCTCCCCCTTCTTTTTTTCTCGCATATCATACTCCTTTGGAGAGTGAGGTGAATGGAAAGACCATATAGTGACCGTATGAACACTTTGAATGCAGAGGGAAATAGATTCAACTGCTAGAACCCGAACCTTGATCGAATCCAATGCATCCCTCGTCTCTCCCATCTTTTTTTATAATGTCATGCTCCACTAGGAGAGGAGGTCAATGGGAGCCGGTACAGAAGGCTTTTACAACTTCAATTGAGCCATCGCACACTCGTGAAACAATGAGGATTGGTTTTGGCAGAGCTAATCCAACTACCTCTTCCCTTTTTTATCAATCACGCTCCCCATGGAGAGGAGGTCAATGTCAGAAGAATCAGTAGAACTGAAAATGACGAAATAGCTCGTGACGACTGGTAGCGACTGCGGATTAGCTTTCGAGCAAAAGTTAATTCAACACCACCTTACTCCTCTTTTTACATCATCAAGATTATCCTTCATTCTCCTTACATAGAAGCTTACAAATTTCCTTTCCCCATAATCAACCTGTCAAAGTACTTGATGGTACTCTCCTTTCTCTCCCTCCTCACATGTTTTAGCCAGATGATGGTACTTTGACGAAAGGCATTTAAGTTTAAGATGTGTAATTTTATCTTGATCATCAATTTTCATGTTTATCAAAAAAAATCAATTTTTGTCAGTCAAAATCAACTGAAGAAAGAAAAGATATAGATTGATGATTTTTTTCTACATTAGATTCGATTCATAAACATCACATAATTCATAGGTACAGTCTTACCTGTATCAGAACCGTAAAGAATGGACTTTCGAGGAAAACGACAGTTTCCGATGTCCCCTTTTTCAATGGGACAACAAAAAGAGCTGAATGAATGTCTTTGAGCCAGTCAATGAAAGTAAATGATGTCATACCTTCTGTGCAATGGGCGCACATGGTATTTTGCTCTCCATGGCTAATCAAGTGAAGATGATGCTTTCCGTTACTGCTGGCTCATTTTAGTTGTTTGTTTCCAGCAAACACATGAATATCGACTGCGCATATGAAGGCATAGGCTGATTAATTCCGACACAGATGAAAAAAATGCCCTTGATTCTTTGGAATCTCCATCTTAATAGTTTCCTTGTGAGTTGATGGAGATTTAGCAAGTCTCTTGAGGTAATTGAAGGACTCCAAGCAGTCAATGAAAGTAAATGATGTCATACCTTCTGTGCAATGAGTGCACATGGGTATTTTGCATCCTATTGTTCCATCTATGTCACGGGACATTCTTATGTCAATCATAAGCGCGTTTGTGAACATTTGCTAACTAATCGCAACAGAGGTAAGTATATCCCTCTGAATCTCAGTCTTCAACACATCTTCCTACAGCTCTTGAAGGAAATGGAGATTTGAAATCTCCCCGTCCTCTATGAAAGAAAGTTCTTTACGGTTCTCTAGCAAAGAGTCCGGGAAAACCATGATTTGATGGGAGGGAGTGACAAAAGGGGCCCAGTTCCTGTAGACGATCGAGGAACCATTCCCAAAATAGGAGAAAACTCCTTGACGACTTAGCTGTGAGCAAAAATTATCCCCGAAATGTGTTCCTTCAAAGACGGTTGTCTTGAGGTGAAATATCCAAATGGGAAGCGCTAGCTCACCGCGGTTGATGGACTGGAACGATGTCCATGGGATCAGTACATATGAGTTTGCAGGATCCCCTGTCATAATTTCCCCCTCATCATATCATGGAAAGTCAATCAGAATGGTCAGGTGGCGTAGATAGGTCAAAACGTCTGGTCCTTCAACCAGAAAGTCATGGGTTCAAGTCATGGCGGGTGCACCACTTCTTTTTTTATTTTTCTAAATATAATATCTATACATTAATACTTATAATATAACTCCCACTTCAAAATATTTATATGAGTTCATTCTATAACTGATAAGGTGTAAAAAATGAAAAGTGAATGTTTTCACAAGTGGTGAATTAGTTCACAAGAGAAAAGTTTAGTGCTATTTCTAAGATCGATTCAAAAGGCAGGATTTCAATTCCTATTGGTTTAAGAGTAAAATTAAGGTTATTAGAAGGATCTAGAGTTAAGTTTCTCCTTCTGAAAGACAAGTTGATTCTTCTACCTGAAAATGGTCAGAAAGTTAAATTGAAGGGTGAAAAAAATGAAAGGTGGCTCAGTTCACAAAAAAAGAAAAACTAAAGAGAAAATCAAGAGGTCCAAAGAATATTGACATCCTAAACGTTGGAAACCCTTGCAATCAAAATTGTAGACAGTGTAATTACGAAAGTGAACCTAATTTAACAGGAATATCTATAACTGGAGAAATAGAATTTATTGAATCACTAAAAATCTTATACTCTGAGTCTTCGATATTTTCCTATCCTAAAGAGATTACTACGAGTAGATATCTCCTACCAATAATAGAAAAATGCGGTCAAAAAAAGGTTCTGAGCAATGGAAAAGAAATGGATGATGGGTTTATCAGAGAATTGAAAAAATATGGAATAGAAGAAATAGGGATAACATTATTTGCTAATCTTGAACAACAGTATGACTTTAACAGAAATCCAATAAGGGAATGTTTAAAAATCAAACAAAATATTAGAAAATGTGCCGAAAGTGGCCTCAAAGTAACAGTAAACAATATTCTAGATAAAACAACGATTTACTCGATAAATAGTTTATGTGAACAGTGCTATGAACTTGGTGTTAAAAAGATTGTATTTATCAGATTAAGACCTGTTGGAAATGCTAAGTATATGGATAGATCCAGATTATTAGAAGAAAAAGATATGGATATAATAATTCCTTCTATAGAGGCAATGAAGTCAAAATATCCAGATTTGTATATTTCTCTTGATATTAGTTTCGGGCCAAATTTTTATGGGAAAACTTTAGAAGAAGCCCAAGAAAAAGTAAGAAGAGGTAAACAATCATGGGTAAAATCAACTTATCTTTGTCCAGCAATAAATCAAGATTACTGGGGTATTTCACCCAAATCAGGCAAAGTATATTCCTGTTTTTTCATAATTTCAGAATCAGAAATAGCACGAATAGGTAATGTTGACGTTAAAAATGGTAAAGTAAAAATAGATTCGCCGATTGATCTTAGTGAAGAAACTCTTAAAAAAGAATTAAGAGGAAATTGCTCTTCTGAAAATTGTAAATATCAGTCGGTGTGTTTGGGAGGATGTAGGGCTACGGCATATATTTCTGCAAGGTCGAACGGAGATCCTGACCCACTTTATGCTGGAATGGATATTTGTTCGACTAAATCTTATGAACGATTGTATGGCCAGAGTAGTGTAAAGGCTAGCACAGGGGTCTGTGAAACCTCTAGAACGGGTTCAAATCCCGACTCTGGCCCTAAAAAAAGGAGGTAATCATATGATCTATAGGAGAGGTGGGAGTCAACCGATGGATGAAGCATTAGTTTTTTGTATGTCGGGGGATATGTTACACAAGATGAATGGGGACCAGGATATGAAAGAGTCTATAGAAAGATAGGTGAAATATCAGGCACAGGATTCTATGAATGCAACATTTCATGTGATGTGTGTCCTAGTAAAGCATATAATTTTCCATGGAAAGACGTTACAGGATTGACAACTCGTATTCTGAAATGTGCAGAAGACAGAACTAATATCGGCTATGAAATAAAAGATGCGCTTGAAAAGAACGATTCAAAACTTACAGAAAAATTACTTTTTGAATTCAAACAAGTTTGAGAATTAATCTAAAAGATGGGATAATAGCATGAGATATACGAATCAAGATGAGATAAGAAAAGCATTGCAAAAATTATTATCAGGAAAGATAACAAAGGCACAGTATGATATGGTTGTAGAAATGTATAAACCAACACAGGAGTGATTTCTATCATAAAAATATTTAGTCTTAAAATTCCGAATAGTGTAAAAGATGTTGTAATTTGGAGGGGTATGAATGACAATCGTTCTCGATGGAAATAGTTTAACCATAGAAAAATTAGTGAAAATAGCTAGAGATAATGAAAATATTGAAGTATCACCAGAAGGATGGGAAAGGATTAACAAGTGTAGAAAAATTGTTGAAAAGTTGATTGAAAAAAAAGAAAAATTATACGGCGTAACAACTGGTATTGGCGAATTATCTGAAGTATTCCTAACCCCTGAACAAGTCAAAGAGTTTCAGAAATATCTGATTTATAGTCATGCCGCTGGCTATGGCGAACCTGTAGCGATTGATGATGCACGTGCTGCTATAATCACGAGAATTAATACTCATACTAAGGGTTATTCTGGTTTGAGATCTATAATTACCCAGACTTTACTCGATATGATCAACAAAGGCGTTACACCAGTGATGTGCCAGAAAGGGTCAGTAGGTGCAAGTGGTGATTTATCGCCTATGGCTCAGATGGCATTAGTTCCTATGGGTGAGGGTGAAGCTTTCTATCAAGGAAAAAGGATGAGCGGCAAAGAAGCGATGGAAAAAGCTGGGATAAAAACGATAAAGTATGAGGCGAGAGATGGACTGTCAACGATAAATGGTTCTAATGTTATTTGTGGAATGGGTTCTTTGCAAGTATACGATGCAGAAAGGCTGATAAAAAATTCTGAGATTGCTGCTGCTATGTCTATAGATGCATTGAAATGCAATACAAAAGCCTTTGACGAACGGATACACAAATTACGCGGATATGCTGGAGCAATAGATTGTGCTGAAAATATTAGAAAAATGATCGAAGGGAGTGAAATTTTAGCTCAAAAAGAAAGGAAAGTACAAGATGCATACAGTCTTAGAAGTACACCACAAGTTATTGGAGCTGCTAAGGATACTCTAAAATTTTGTAGAAAAATGTTCGAAATAGAGATGAACGGTTGTGTTGATAATCCATTATTTTTCGAGGATGATGGTGGAATTTGCCTAACTGGCGCAAATTTCCAAGGAACTCCTTTGGCATTTGCTCTTGAATATTTAGATATTAGTTTAACAACAGCTTGTGTAATATCGGAAAGAAGGTTTAACAGATTAACAAATTCTAACCTGAGTGCTGGCTTACCACCGTTCTTGACTAAAGGTGCAGGGATGTTCTCGGGGATGATGCTGGTACAGTATACGTCTGCAGCTTTAGTTTGCGAGAACAGAGTCTTATCCACACCCGCTGCAACTGGTTCAATACCAACTGCTGCAGACCAAGAAGATTTCGTTAGCATGGGGATGACTACAGCTATTAAAACAAAACAGATATTACAGAATGCTTATGCTATTTTTGGTATTGAATTGATGGGAGCAGCACAGGCTTTTGAATTTAGAAAACCGTTAAACCCTGGAATAGGATGCCAAGCTGCTTATGAAGTGATAAGAAAATATGTTGAGCCGTTAGAGGAAGATAGACCATTGTACAATGATATAACTAAAATGGCTAATTTAGTGAAAGAAGGTAAAATACTAGAAGCTGTTGAAAAGGAAATCGGAAAATTAAAATGAATATTTAACTTTTACTTAACTGAATATTATTAACGATTCATGCTCCTCAGACACTAAAAATATCATCTTATACAACGTAAAGACTGAACAAGAAGTCTTTATCAATGCTTTCAGTAGTGCTAATTTTAACAAAATTCTTTGAAGTTCGATGAAATCTAGTCTTTCGTCGCAGACAAATGGCTGAGGAAGAGGATAGAAGGAGGAAAACATGAAAAAGATAAAGGATTGTTTGGACGACCACTGGATAACTGGGTTCTTTGTGTTCATTGCTATCACATTCTGTCTTGCACTTTTCACAGCCTTCGTGGCAGTCATAGATGGCTTTGAAGCATGCAGGCTACTTGGAGAAATTACCATGGGGACTTTATTTGCAACAATTCTATCAGGCTGTCTGATACCAGTGTTCCATTAGGAGTAGACGAAGATGAACAAACTCTTCGTTCTTTCAATGATAGCAACTGAAGTCGCAACAGCGATGCTTATGTCTATCAGCATAATATTCTTTCTGATACCATTCCTACCAAAGCTTTCAGCGTTCGATACATGGCAAAGATGTCTCTTTTGTGGCTCTATTGGTTCTGGTGCAGCATTGATGCTTGCCATGATGGGATCAGGTATTCTCGAGATAGCAAAAGAATTTCATAGCTTACATGGCAGCTAGTCTCAAAAGAGAAAAACAACCGTTGCAAAAGATAATTCAGAAGTGAGAGTGGAAAGATGAAAACATGGAGATTAAGAGAAATTACTGTTTGCATCGCTTTTCTTTCGTTCTTGACCTTCGTTGGCACAACAACAATGATATGTATTGAATTCTTCGGTCCTACAAACATAAGGATACCACTGAATATACTATTGATGACAGATATCGGAATAATAGCCTTTGGAGTTGGTGTACCGAGTATACTCTGTTTTACGGCTAACACAATTGACAAAAAGAAACCAATCGAACAAAGGATAGAGGACGACTTAGAAGGGATCAGTCCAAGACTAGCAAGAAGAATTGCCAGACATCTACCGGAAATCGAACGAATACTAAACGGCGAAAATGGTTCTAAAAACTAATTCCCTCCTTTTTCTTATATGAAGCCCGGTGGTGCAGTCAGGTCTAACATGGTGACCTTTGACGTCACAGACGAGAGTTCAAATCTCTCCCGGGCTACTAAAGGAGCGAAGAATATGGAAAATACAGGAAAACTCGGATGGTGGATCACAGGACTAAAGACGAATACAATGATAAATATACTGTGTCTTCAAGAACGAATCGGCATATGCTCAAGAAAAATACGCAGACGACTCGGAAGAATATTCTATTTGTTCGAACTACTTGTTGACAATAGCCCACTTTGGTGCATGGCGGCATCTGGACTCTTGATCGGTACTCTTTTTGCAACCACATCACCGATATTGGGAAGTCCGAATTTGACTAGCGATTCAATGCTCGTCACTGGCATAATCTTCATAGCTCTATGCGGAATACCGCTCATAACAAAGATCTACAGGATGTCAAAGAGATTCACCTAACTCCCTCTTTTCTTTCAAAGTTATATATAAACAGGCGGAAAAGAAATGGATATTTAGCCATACAATCCTTCATTATGGGAGTCTACAGATGACAAATCTGAAAACCTCCTCAAATGACTCCCATTTTCCGAGACCTGTCATACATAAAAAGCGGTGGTAGTATAGCCCGGCTTAGTATACCGGCTTGAAGATAAGATTGATCCAGTAAACATCTGGACCAAAACTTCCCTTTTTCTATCTTTCACAGTCATCACTTTAAAGCTCTGCTCGACATGTGGTGATTCCCAAAAGGGATGGATGAAAGCAGAGTATGTCTCGAGACAAAGGATGCATGCATACATGAGTGAACAACAGAAGAAAAAACCACCGAGAATAAAGGTCGAAGTGAGATTCCACCCAAAGCTGAAGAAAGTGACCGCGGTCAAAGGATTAAACAGAGGTGAGCAAGAAAAGTTCAAACGACAAGCCAAACTGAGAGTCAATGGCCATTGCAGTCCGACTGTCCACTGTGACAAGAACAATGCACTTCTAGTCCAAGGAAAACAAGTAGATTTTGTTCTGGACATCATCTCAGAGCTGTCTATACCGCCTACAGATGTAGAAATTCCATCCGCAATAGTGAACATCTAGTGGTGTCAAACATAATACTACAATTCCCAACTTCCTCATTTTTTTGTTTACAATCATAATATCTATACATTAATTGTTATAATATAATTCCCACTTCATAATATTTGAATGAAAATGAGAACGATTATCTTATTAAAAATTCAAAATAAAATTTGTAAAGTGAAAAGAATGTCAGAAAAATTTCAAGCACCGAGAGGAACAAGAGATTTTTTACCAGAAGAAATGATTAAACGTGAGTTTGTAATTAACAAACTAAAAAAAATATTTGAATCCTATGGTTTCAGTCCTATCGAAACTCCGGCCTTTGAGAATTTCGAATTACTAGCAGCAAAGGGTGGAGGAGGAGACGCGATCAAAGATCAAATCTATTATTTTAAAGACAAGAACAATAGAGAATTAGGACTGAGGTTTGATCTAACAGTTCCTTTAGCAAGAATAGTAGCTAACAACCCTCAATTATCAAAACCATTTAAACGTTACTGTATAGGCAGAGTATGGAGATATGAGGAGATAAGAAAGGATAGGTTCAGGGAATTTTGGCAGTGTGATGTGGATACTGTTGGTAGTAATAACATGGAGAGTGATACAGAAGTGATTTCTGTTGCTGTCGACTCATTGCAAGAATTGGGCTTCAAAAAATTCTCTGTTAAGTTAAACAATAGGAAGGTACTAACTGGATTGATTGAATTAGTCAAAATATCACAAGAAAAAAGATTCGATATTTTTAGAGCAATAGACAAGCTAGATAGATTCGGTAGAGATGTTGTTGAAGAGGAATTGAACAAAGTTGGATTGACGGATGAACAAATAAGGAAATTATTGGAATTAATCGCACTAGAAGGAAAACCAAGAGATGTTATTAAGAAAGGGGAGAACATTCTGAAAAATATAAAAATAGGGATGGAAGGCTTAAAAGAATTAAGTGAAATCGTAAACTTCTCAAAAATGTATGGTTTTGAAGATAAAATTATCGTAGATTTTAGTCTTGCTCGTGGTTTAGATTATTATACAGGTCCTATTTTCGAGATCATAGATACTTCTGGCAAGAATATAGGCAGTTTGGCAGGTGGGGGAAGATATGATAATTTAATAGAAATTTTAGGCGGTAGATCAACTCCTGCAACAGGAATTTCATTGGGAATAGAAAGAATAATAGAAATCATGAATCAAGAGAAGATGTTTAATTTATCAAAAACAAACGTGAAAGTTTATGTTGCGAATGTGAATGAAAAAGTCAAAATTGATGCTGTAAAAATAACAAAAAAATTAAGAGAAAATAATATTTCTTGTCAAACAGATCTGATGAATCGTAGTTTGAAAAACCAGTTGGAGTTTGCCGATAATATGGGTATCCCATTTGTTTTAACAGTTGGGGAGATTGAATTAAAATCCAAAAAGTTTAAACTGAAAGAAATGAAAACAAGAAAAGAAAGTGAATTAACTCTCGATGAAATCATAAGGAAGTTACAATAGAAAAATTATTATTTGAGAAAAAATATTTGTTTTAAATGAAAGTCGCTTTGATTGGTTGTGGCAGTATTGGTGCTATAATTTCACAGGCTATTGTAGACAAAAAATTGAATGTAGAACTGAAGTATGTTTATGATATAGTTGAGAAGAAAGCCAGAGAATTTGCAGAAAAATTCAACACAGAATATAAAAATTTCGATGAAATTTTAAAAGAAGATTTGGATTTAATCATAGAAGCTGCCTCGCAAGAGGCGGTAAAAACACTGATACCAAAAGCATTAGAAGCAAAAAAAAATGTCATGATAATGAGCACCGGCGCTTTAGTTGATAATGATTTATTACAAAAAATTAAATTTCTTGCTAAAAAAAATAAATTAAAAGTTTATTTACCATCTGGTGCTATAGCTGGATTAGATGGAATTAAATCTGCTAACATGGCTAATTTAAAAGTAGTTACTTTGAAGACCATAAAACCGGTAAAATCTCTTATAAATTCTCCTTTCTTTGAAAAAAATAAAATAAATCCTGATGATATAAGAACAAAAACAATAATCTATGAAGGATCTGCAGAAGAAGCAACTAAATTGTTTCCATCTAATGTGAATGTTGCTGCATCGCTTAGTATAGCAGGTATAGGACCTAAAAAAACTAGAGTTCAAATAATAGCTGACCCAAACATTGATAAAAACATACATGAAATAATAGCTGAGGGTAATTTTGGTGTGCTAAGCATAAGAGTTGAAAATGTGCCAAGTCCAGATAATCCAAAAACGAGTTATCTCGCGGCTTTATCTGCTATAGCAACCCTAAAAAATATATCTGAACCAATTCAAGTAGGGACATAAAATGATTGAAAAATATTTCAACAAAGATTTGGATCCATTCTTGGAAAAGATGAAAGAAACTATTTTTGAGGCATATCAAAACGATGTAGGAAATGGGGATATTACAACAGAAGCTATTGTTAAACCGATCATAATAAAAGCTATTATAAAATCAAAAGAAAATGGTATTTTAGCTGGAGTTTATGAAGTTCGTTCTCTTTTTGAAAAACTAGGTATTAATGTAAAATTATTCTTTGATGATGGTGATGAGATCGAAAAGAATTATATTGTCATGGAACTAGAAGGAGATGTTAGAAAAATATTTCAAGCCGAAAGGACTGCTCTTAACTTTATAACGAGGTTGAGTGGTATTGCAACAGAAACACATAAAATAGCAAGCAAGACAAAGTTAAAAGTTGCTGCAACAAGGAAAACTTTATTTACGTTTAATGACAAGCGTGCCGTAACTTTAGGTGGTGGTTATACACATAGATTGGGTTTATTCGATCAATACTTGATAAAAGATAACCACATAAGTGCTGTACAGAAAGAATTGAACTGTAATCGTACAGAAGCTATTAGAGAATGTGTAAGAAGAGCGAAGAAAAATAACGATAGAGGAATAGAGATAGAAGTTGAAAATTTTGATGAAGCGATGACAGCTGCAGAAGAAAAACCAGATATGATATTATTGGATAATATGAAAGTTGGTGATATGAAAAAAGTTGTAGAGAAATTAAAAGGTTCTAACATTATTCTGGAAGCTTCAGGTGGCATAACGTTAAAAAACATAAAAGAAATTGAAAAAAGTGGAGTTGATATTGTCTCCTGTGGTTATATCACTAATTCTAGTAAGCCTTTAGATATGACCCTAGAGGTTATAATATGAACATGAATTTAATCAAAAAAATTAACGAATTAAAGAAAGAAAAGAATGCTGTTATTCTTGTTCATAATTATCAAAGACCAGAAATATACAAAGTTGCTGATTTTCTCGGGGATTCACTTGAATTGAGCATGAGAGCTGCTGAAACGGATGCTGATATAATAGTTTTTTGTGGCGTTGATTTCATGGCCGAGTCAGCAAAGATATTGAATCCTAAAAAAAAGGTTTTAATTCCGGTTAAAGATGCTATGTGCCCTATGGCAGGTATGGTAAATAGAAAGGAATTGTTAGACTTGAAAAAACAATATCCCAAAGCAGCTGTTGTTTCTTATATAAATACCACAGCTGAGACTAAAGCTAAGTCAGATGTATGCTGTACGTCTGCTAATGCGGTGAACGTAGTTAATTCATTATCTAATGATGAAATCATATTTGTTCCAGATGAGAATCTTGCAAATTATGTTCAATCCAAAACTGATAAAAAAATAATTCCATGGAAGGGATTTTGTTATGTTCATGGCAGGATTACTGTTGACCAGGTTTTAGAAGCGAAAAAAAATCATCCTGATGCTAAGATATTAGTTCATCCTGAATGTAGTATGGATGTCATAAAATTGGCAGATTATGTTTGCAGCACGAGTCAAATGTTATACCGAGCTAGAGAAGACGAAGCAAAAAAATTTATTTTAGTCACAGAGAATGGTATGGTAGAAAGATTAAAATTGGAGATACCTGAAAAGGAATTTTATTCTATCGGTACAATTTGCACTCAAATGAAGAAGAACACACTTCAATTAGTCTTAAAATCCATTCAAGAAGAAATACACGAAATCAATATCAACGAAGAAATAATGAAAAAAGCGAAGACAGCATTAGATAGAATGATTAGTTTAACGAAAAAAACAAAACATTGATTTAAAGACAAATCTTTAATATTTTCTTTTATTAAATTAAAAGATGTGATCAAATGGGAAAAATTAAGGTAGGCATTATTGGTATTGGAAATTGCTTTGCTGGTTTAATCCAGGGAATAGAATTCTATAAGAAAACTAAGTCGAAGATTGGTTTAATGCATGAAAAGATTGGTGGTTATGGAGTAGATGATATAGATTTTGTTTCTGCCTTTGATATTAGTGAGAATAAAGTAGGTAAATCGCTATCAGAAGCCATTTATGCGGAGCCAAATGAAGTTGATTGGATCAAGAAAGTTTCTGGTGTTGATAATATCATTGTCAAAGAAAGTCCTATTTTAGACGGAGTAGGTATATACGTTGAGAATAAGATAAAACCGATTAAACAAACTAAATCTGTTAAACAAATAGAGAAAGAATCCATAGATGAAATTGAAAAGACTGGAACAAAAATATTGTTGAATTTCTTGCCAGTTGGGAGTCAGAAGGCAACAGAGTTCTGGGCTGACATTGCATTGAAAACTAATTGTGCATTTATTAATTGTATGCCTGTCTTCATAGCTTCCAATGAAAATTGGGGTAGAAAATTCAAGGAGAAAAAATTGCCTATAATAGGGGATGACATAAAAAGTCAAGTTGGTTCTACTATCGTACATAGAGTACTCACAAAACTATGTATGGATCGAGGAACTGTTATCGATAAGATGTATCAGATAAACGTTGGTGGAAATACTGATTTTCTTAACATGCTGGAAAGAGATAGGTTGGAAAGCAAGAAGATATCAAAGACTGAAGCTGTTCAAAGTCAGATGCCAAAAAGATTAACTGATAAGAACATCTATGTTGGACCGAGTGATTTTATCCCATTCTTGAGTAATAGAAAACTGGCCTTCATAAGGATTGAAGGAAGAATGTTTGCTGAAATTCCTTTCAACATGGAATTGAGATTAGATGTAGATGATAAGGCTAATTCCGGTGGGACAAGCATAGAAGCTATAAGATTAATACAAGTGGCTTTGGATAGAGGTATTGGTGGTCCTTTAATATATCCTTCTGCTTACCTGATGAAACATCCCCCACAGCAATTCAGCGACGATGAAGCTAGAAAAAAATTAGAAGAATGGGTATCAAAATAAAAGTAGAAATATTAAGGTTTTGCACTTTCCTTCTTTTTGTTTTGCTCTGCCATATATCTTATGTATTTATCTATGCTACTTTCCCCCATATTTTCTGTTGATTTTTCACTCGGTGATATTTCTTCAACTTTTTTTTGACTTGACGATTCAGGAATTGGTTTAGTATCTCTAATATATCGTTGTATAATTCTCCTTACTGTCGTTAGATATGGTATTTTTGCTTTATCTCCGTATTGTTCTTTAAGTGTTTCTAATTTCTTAAAATTTCCAGGGTCTGACTTAATGAGCAAATCCAAATCTTCAAATAACGCAAAAATTGGTAAATCCTCGTTAATCATTGTTAAGGCAAACAGTTTCGTATATTCTTTTTCACGCTTAAACTCTTCTCTAATATTTGCACGTTTCCCTACAGAATCTCTGAATGGAAGTTCTGATAACATAGATGATAATAGTCCATAAACTTTAGTAACATCTCCTTCAGGAATGCCGTATTCCGGACTATAACACAATTTTTTAAGGTAAGTCAAGTCTTCTGAGGTCATTCTATCTTTGTAAACTCTACAAAAGTAAAAGATTTAAGTCTTTCTATTTACTCAGATTTTCAAATTATCAATTTCCCAGAGAAATAGCTATCAGAAACTATCAAACCACATTTACTACAAATAAGTCCCTCTTCACTGAACTTAAGTTTAGTACATCCACATTCTGGGCACTTCTGTTTTGTATTTCCCATATTTTTGAATAAAACTGTTAAACTTAAGTACCTTTTCTTTTTGTCATTTTTACAATTTTCAGAAAGAAAATAAGTAATATTTAAATAATTATTTATTATTGGTTCGGCAAATCTTCAAAAGTGGAATTATGAAAATAAAAAAGTTGATCGCTGATACTTCTATCGTCGTTGATGGGAAAATATCAGAAATGATTGGGAAGAATGAATTTGAAGGTCTAGAAGAGATAATTATTCCTCTTGCTGTACTTGATGAATTACAAGCTCAAGCATCAAAGGGCAGAGAAACAGGTTTTGTTGGTTTAAATGAATTGAAGAAAATTAGAAAATTGTGTAAAGAAAAAAAGGTTGATTTAAGATTCACAGGTGAAAGACCTACTCTTGAAGATATAAAACTCGCTAAAGGTGGTAGATTAGACGCTATAATAAGAGATGTAGCTAAAGATGAAAACGGCACTTTATTGACTGCTGATTATGTTCAGGGATTGGTGGCAGAAGCAGAAGGTGTAGAAGTAGAATATATACCCCCTGTCACAAAAACCGAAGGTTTAACTTTTGAAAAATATTTTACTCCTAATACGATGAGTGTTCATCTCAAAGAAAAAGTTGCTCCATTGGCAAAGAGAGGTAAACCAGGAAAATCCCAACTAATGAAAATTGATGATAAGCTTTTAACAAGGAATGAAATGGAAGTAATGATCTACGAAATAATAGAAGCTGCAAGAAAAGCAGAGGATAGTTTCATAGAATCTGAAAGAGGTGGTGGTGTAATAGTTCAATTAGGGACTTATAGAATTGCAATAGCCAGACCACCATTTTCAGATGGTTTTGAAATTACTATTGTTAGGCCGATAATAAAACTAACTCTGAAAGATTATAGATTGTCTGACAAACTAATAAAAAGATTGAAAGAAAAAGCAGAAGGTATACTGATAGCAGGACCACCTGGTTCTGGAAAATCAACTTTTGCTGCATCATTGGCCGAGTTTTATTTTAACCAAGGAAATATAGTAAAAACGTTAGAATGTCCCAGAGATTTACAGGTTGGTCCTGAAATAACTCAATATGGCCCATTAGCAGGAAGTTTCGCTAAAACAGCTGATATACTATTGCTAGTAAGACCTGATTATAGCATATTTGACGAAATAAGGCAACCCGATGATTTTAGAACATTTGCTGACATGAGATTAGCAGGTGTGGGTATGGTTGGTGTAGTACATGCATCAGATGCTGTAGATGCCATAGAAAGGTTCATAGGTAAGATTGAATTAGGTATGATCCCACATGTAATTGATACAGTAATATTCCTAAAAGATGGAGAAATAAAGAGCATTTTCGATGTTTCATTAACAGTTAAAGTTCCTTCTGGTATGTCTGAACCTGATTTAACGAGACCCGTCGTTGAGATAAGGGATTTTGAAACAGGAAAGCTTGTCTACGAGATTTATACATATGGAGATGAAAATGTTGTAATTCCTGTGAAAGAAAAGGAAAGGGAATCAGTCATGGAACAACTGGCAAAGCAAAAAATAAGAGAAACTATAAGGAAGTATGACCCGGATGCTGAAATAGAATTTGTTGCTGATAATAAAATTAAAGTTATCGTGGACAACAAGGCTATTCCCAGAATAATCGGTAGGAGTGGCTCTAACATAACTGAAATTGAGAATAGACTCGGCATTCACATAGATGTCGAACCTAGAATACCCACAACCGGTGTTGAAGTAACTTACAATGTGTCTGAAATTGGTAATTCTATAGTTTTTCAGTTTGATCCAAGAATGAGAGGTAAAAATGTAGACATATACGTAGAATCGGATTATCTGCTTTCTGCGACTGTTGGAAAGAAAAATGAGGTTAAAATTAGTAAATCATCTGGTGTTGGCAAGGATATTTTAAAGGGTTTAATAGGAAATAGAGGAGTTAGAGTTCTAGCTGTATAATGTAATCACAATTTAGTCACTAAATTATAGAAAAGTTTAAATACTCAATTTTATAACTATAGAGTAGTGAAATAATTTATACTAATTTTCCACCCCTTCCTTTTTTTATTTTGTTGTTTTTTCTTCTGGTTTTGCTTCCTCTTTCTTGACTTCTTTCGGTTTTTCTTCAGGTTTCTTTTCTTCTTTTTTAGCCTCTTCTGGTTTTTTCTCTTTCTTTTTCTCTTTTTCTTCAGGGAATGGCACGTTTAATAATTCAGCTTTAACTATCTTTATTTTCTCTTCTCCTTCGCCTTCTTCTGTCAAAATAGCATGAATTCTGATACTTTTAGGTGGATTACTATTACCTCCTTTCCAAATTTCTTCTGTTATCGATTGCCCTATCTTAATTTCGTCTCCTTTCATGTGTCTTTTCAAGAATTGTCTAACGTATGAAACGCCCCTTTTGCTTTTTTCCCATCTAGGAACCTTTATAGTGGCATTTCTAATGTTTAAAGTGAAAATTTTTTCTTCCATGATATCACTTTGTTTTGAATTTTATATTAACTTATATTTTTATACCTGACTCATCAGAAAACAATAAACCCTTTAGTATTGCTTCTGTGGGGTTTGGTAAATCATTATATTCAAGCCATGCCTTGGGTGCAAGAATAGCTTCTTCTTGTACAAGTTTTTCGGTTCTTTTATTAAAACTAAAAACGGGTAAAGGAGTTTCTACAAGATAAAATTTCGTTGGGTAGGTCATTAAATCCTCTTTTTTAGGAATTATCGGAAAAACTTCAACTTTATGACTTTTGAGACCAAGTTTTTTCATAAAGCCCTCGTAAACCTGCGCAATAGGAGTATCAAGAGATGCATTAAACATACTTGAATAACGTAGATCATAGCCTAGCACTTTAACTTGTATGTAAATTTGACCATTAACAATTGTTATTTTTGGATCCATAGAAAGAATCTTTAAATTGAAAAAATTTATTCTTTTGCTTAAAGTAAAGAAATTGTCTTCGTTAGTCTTCAGACGAAAGAACAGTAAAGACTTAAATACTTAACTATTTAGAAAAAAACTTATGAGAAAAATAATGTTTCATGATGAAGCACCCTACCATTCTTTCTTCGGAAGTGATGAGTATGAACAAGAAGAATCAAAAGGTCCGTCTATTCCTAAAACACCAAAGACCGAGTATAAAGAACAGGAAAGACCAAGGGAAATAACAGTTGAAAGAAGGACCATCCATAGCATGTTAAAAGAAAAAGAAATGGAACCGTTAAAAAAAATAGGTCCAAGTGTCATAGGAAATTTATTCGACAGAGTAGAATTCTTGAGACAAAGAATAGATGAAGTAAATAACGCTCTAGAAACAAGAAAGTTATTACACCAGGAATTAACTAAAGAAATAGACGATGATATTAAAGATAAGCAAAGTTTGTTAACAGGTCTTTCAAATATCGATGATATAAGAGATTTTAAGTTGGACATTTCATCTCTTAGAATGGAAAAAAGAAGGGAAAATGTGCTTTTCTGGAGAGATATTTTTGACCTAAGCACGCAACTTAGAGAATTAATGGAACAATACCAAATGGAAGTCAAGATCTCTAATTTATTCAAGGAATTGAAACCTGGTGAATAAAGTGCAAAACGATAGAAGGGCAACGATAGATGCAACTGATGAAATTAAAAAATTAGTGCCTATTTTAGGTAAAGAAAAGGCAGAAAGGCTCGAAACAGCGTATCTGTTGGCAGATGAAGAAACGAGAAAAAGGATACTAGAAATGATCGATACTTTAAAAGCTGCAATATTTTCAGATAAAGATTTGAAAAATTCTGTATTAATGGAACCACCTCCGGCAGATATAATCAATGTAGGGGATATGGAATTTGGAGTAGTTCTGTATGGTAAAAAAAGACTCTATCCAATCATGGTTAATAAAGACATGTTCCTTACACATGTAGGAATATTCGGTTCTTCAGGTTATGGAAAAACTAATTTATCGCAATGGCTTGTCACGAATCTTGCCAAACTTGAAGTTCCTGTCATTATATTCGACTTCTCTAAGAGGAATTATCGTGACCTATTGTCTTTGCCTCAATTAAAGGATAAAATAAAGATTTATACTGTAGGCAGAAACACATCACCATTTAGGTTTAACCCATTAAAGCCACCTGAAGGTATAGAAATTTCTCAATGGGCAAAAGAATTCTCTGAAGTATTCGACCATGCTTACTGGATGATGGGTGGTGGAAGACACATAGTATTAAAAGCTTTAGATGCTATTTACGAAGGCGCAGCCCCTAATGCACCTAAGTTGTATGATCTTAGATATTGGCTAGAAAAATACAGGAATAGGGAAAGTTCTTCAAGGGAAAAAAACTGGATTGCAACTGCAGAAAGACCATTAGAATCATTATGTTTTAGAGAAACTGGAGATGTTTTTGATTGTGAAGAAGGAATTTTACCATCCGAATTGCTTAAAAAAGGTGCTGTAACAATATTAGAATTGGATTCCCTTTCTACCAACGATAAAACATTCTTCATAGAAATTATGCTCCAGTGGATCAGAGATGCTGCATTAGTCAGCAAATCCAGGGAAAAACTTATTGGCGTTATAATTTTAGAAGAAGCCCATCATGTGCTAAACAGAGAAAAATCAAAGACTTTAGGTATGGAAACCGTCATTGACTTGATTTTTAGAGAAGTAAGGGAATTAGGAATCGGTATAGTTTATTTAGATCAGCACCCGTCTTTGATATCTTATCCTGCCTTAGGTAACACTAGCACACATATTTACATGAACCTCGGCCTTGATACGAAATACTCTTCAGACATTTTAGATGCTTCAAACATGCTTGGATTAAAAGGGGATGAAGGAGATTATCTTAGAAGATTGCCCACAGGACATGCATTCATGCTAATGAGGAAATTGTCATTTCCAAATCCATTTTTAGTGGAATTCCCATTAGTTGAAATTCAAAAGGGTATTGTAACTGATGAAATAATCAAAGAAGTAATGCAAGGAAAACTTATAGAACAAATAAAGATAGCAAAAGAAGTTAAGACAACTGAAAATGCTATCGTGGAAAATAAAGAGGTCAAAGCAATTAACATAGATGAATTGGATGATTCACATTGGAAAATGATTGAGATTTTGGGTAATTTTAGAGCTTCTGCTACATCAGGAATCTATAGTTTGATAGCAATGTCAGGTAGTGCATTCAAGAAACGCGCAGACATGCTAAAAGATGCTGGTTTAATTGGATGTAGTATCGGTAATGTCTACAGACAAAGGGCGATTTATTATTTCTTGACAGATGAAGGAGAGAAACAGTTTAACTCTAAGTTCCAGAGAAAGATAGATGGTTTAGATTTTGATGTAAATAGAATGAAAGATTTCCTTAAGAATTATTTTACATTGAAGGGTTTTATGGTAATGGAAGATAAAATTGAACAAATCAACTTCAGCAGAGGTATAACTAAAATATCGGTAAATTTAGAGACAGAGATGAATGTAGAAAAATTAAAAGAGAGATTAAAACATTGTGCAGAAAAAGAAATTTATTTTGCTTGTGCAAATGAACAAATAAAGAATTTTGTGATTCAGCAAGCTGCAAAATGTTGCTCTGTCCACAGTCTTAATAGATTACCTGTTCTTGTCGGAAGTATAAATGAACTGAATGAAGGCAAGGATTTCAAGAAAATAGAATTTCAACCAACTTAATTGACTATTTAAAATTTATCATCCACTCATTAAATGCAAGTTTCATGCTCTCCAAATAAATCAATATAATCTTAAGACACATTGAAAATCGATGCTGTCTTTAGTCAAATTCTGATTAGTCGTTTTTATAAAAAATCTATGCATCTTATGACTTCCGTGTCTTGGTTGTATTAAGGTTTGTTTGGGGAACATCTGAAAAAGGAAGAATGAAAATTGAAAACGAAAATAGGAAAAGAAACAATTTCGTTGGCTCTGGTTTTGATAATTCTAATGCAAACTATAATAATGTCCACATTGATAGACAGAGCAAATGCCGGAAATGTATCAACTTCCACAACAATACCTTTGGATGGTTGGAGTAAATCTTATGGTGAATCAGGGGACGATGCTGCGTATACAATGATACAGACGAGCGATGGAGGGTTTGCAATTGCAGGCTTTACATATTCTTTTGATTCCGATGGTGATGGCTGGTTGGTGAAGACGGATGCCAATGGGGATATGCAGTGGAACAAGACCTATGGAGGATCTAGCTACGATGCAATTTCTTCAATAATTGAAACTACTGACAATGGTTTTGCTATGACAGGGTGTACAACATCTTATGGAAGTGGGAGCGACAATTTATGGCTGGTGAAGACTGATGCTAACGGGAACATGCAATGGAACAAGACTTATGGCAGAGGAAATAAAGAATTTGGATATTCGATTATCCAAACAAATGATGGGGGTTATGCGCTCGGTAGCACTACGTGGAATGAAAACACATATGCCGATTTCTGGTTGGTGAAGACTGATGCTAACGGGAACATGCAATGGAATTGCGTTTATGGAAGTCAAGATGAGACAAGGGATACTCTTCGTTCAGTGATACAGACGAATGATGGAGGGTTTGCACTCGCAGGCGAATCATGGAACATTGACACTAAAGGAAATTTCTGGCTGGTGAAGACTGATGCTGGTGGGAACATTCAGTGGAACAAGACCTATGATAGCGGATACAATGAATATCCTAATTTTGCGACACGGACTAGTGACGGAGGTTATGCGATTGTCGGTGAGGTTACAACCAAAACAAGTACGGGGCGTGACTTCGAAATAATGAAAATCGATGCAAACGGGAACCTACAGTGGAACAAGTTCTATGGTGGGCAAAGCACGGATATAGCATATTCAGTGATACAAACGAGCGACGGAGGTTATGCAATTACAGGGGATACAGGATCATTTGATCGTTATGGCGAGGCTTGGCTGGTGAAAACTGATGCTAACGGGAATATGCAATGGGACAAGCCATGTGGTGGTGAACATAGCAGTGAAATAGCATATTCAGTGATACAAACGAATGACAACAATTATGTAATAGGAGGTTGCATATGGCCTTACCCTGGCGCTAAAAGAGACTTCTGGTTGACGAAAATACTTACATCGGAGGTACAACAAAATCTAGAAGTATCAATATCGTCAAACCGAAACGAAGTGAAACAGAGGTTCAACGATGTACAACTAACAGTCGGCATAAAAAACATTGGCAACTACGTAATAAGGGATGTTACGGCTAACATAGAAATTCCTGAAAACTTTGAGATTCAATCGTCGACGACTTGGAACGGAGATATACAGCCCAATGTTCAAACTACCATGCAAATAAATGCTACATGCAAGAATTGCCTGACAAGTACATTCAGAATAAGAGTGAGTTACCTGAATGAAACCGACAATCTAATAACGATCACAAAAGAGAAGGTCATAAATGGGAATACATGGATAATCATTGATGACTTTGACGAAGAGGGTTACACTGACATATCCTTATCACCTACACATGCAGAAAAAACAAAATCCTTGAAGAGCGCTCAAAACACTATCTCTGCTGTCTGGATAAACAAACTGATCATGGATATGCCCCAAGATGCAGCAGGTCTAGTAGATTACATGGATAACCTACTGCCTATACTTGAAGAAATCATCAAGAACAAAGAAGTAGACCCGGAAGTCGTCTTCTACATATCAGAGATACTGTTCAGTATTGGATTGAACAGTATAAGGCTACGCATGGATTCGAGAAATCCAAGCAAATATAATCCAGACGGAACACTTACATACCGGGTCGTCTGGTTCGGAAAGGCAATGGGAACAATACTGGAAAAGGTTATCCTAACGATAATAGAATTTGCGAAAATAGTCGTCAACAAGGACATACATTTCATGGGTCTACTCGATACACAGGGAAGAATCTACATGAATGTTTACAGAATGAACGGCACGAAAATCGACACCCACTATTGTAGTGAAACAGCTGTAGTTTTTTTGCCAACTTCGGATCGTGAATTCATCGTCGAGATAGATGCACATGAGGCAAAGCAATCGACAGAAAACTACACATTGTTCGCAATAATGTATAACGAGGGGTATCTTAACACAATGAACATACAGCGAGGAGAAGTGAAAAAATTCTCCATCAAAATAGCAGAAGATATGTCAAACATCGAAGTCCATGAAAACACACCGAATCCAGAAATGACATTAAGGTTGGTCGCCGCTGTTTTAATAGCAGTACTTCTACTTGTGACAAGCATTTTCATCATCAGAAAACGCAAAAAAACAAAACCAGAGACCTAGCGTCTCTCTTTTTTTATTTTTCTAATAATAATATATATACATTAATGTATTTAATTAATAGAAAATAATTGGAAAGGTTTTTATCTTTGTCCTGATAATTAAAAGGAAGTGGTTCTTTGAATATAAAAAAAATGGCTATACTAACGGGTGGTGGGGATTGCCACGGATTGAATCCTTGCTTATATGGGGCAACTATCACAGCTGAAAATCTGGGTATTGAACTTGTTGGTTTGAGAAATGGTTGGACTGGGGCTATAGATTATCTAGAAGTGCCTTTATACGAACATGAACTCCGACAATATATAGGTGTCGCTGGCACTTTCATAGGTACTTCTAGAGTTAATCCATTTAAAGAAGATAATGATAGGTCGCAAACAGTAGTCGATAACCTAATCAAAAATAAAATAGATGGTTTGATAGCAGTTGGTGGAAATGATACATTAACTGTAGCTCTAAAACTTTTAAAAAAATATCCCAATATAGTTGGTGTAACAAAAACCATGGATTATGATTTACAACCATACAGTCTAGGTTTTAATTCTGCCGTAGAGAATGCAAGAGATTTCATAGAAAAATTACATACTACCGCATACAGTCATGATAGAGTCATATTTTGTGAGTTGATGGGAAGAAAAGTCGGTTGGGTTACGTTAAAAGCTGCAGTAACTGCAGGGGCTGATGTAGCTCTAATTCCTGAAGTCAAATTTGATAAGTATGCTGTTTGCGATGCTGTAAAAAAAAGTATCGAAAAAAGAAAGGCAAATAGCAGACTTAAAAAAGGTTATTCAATCGTTGTGATAGCAGAAGGTATTAATTTTGGTGAAAATTTTAACGAAAAAGTGGATGAATTTGGGAATAGAGAATTGAAGGGAGTTGGAGAAAGAATAGCAAAAGAGATAGAAGATACATTGAGGGGTAAATATAATTTATCTGTAGAGACAAAATACGTAAGACCAGAACATTCTATTAGAGGTGGGAGGTCTTCTTGGTTTGATATCGATATGGGAATAAAATACGGCTCTGCTGCTGTTCAATATGTTAAAGAAGGTAATTTCGGACTTGTCCCAAATGTAGATATGAGAACTGAATTAATAGAACCTATGAAAATAGAAGACGTTATCAAGCCAAAAAAAGTACCTGATTATTTAATAGAATTCTACGGAAAAATGGTTAATTTTGGTGCATAGATTTTTTATTATTTTCTTCTAGCAAAGAACTTGAAAAAGCGAAATGTTTTTAAAATTAACTGTCAATCAAATAACCACTAATAAGTGATATCATGTATTCAGAATATAAAACTCAACTTCAACATCTAATGAATTATAGAGATAACATACGTAATGTAGGAACTTTAGCTCATGTAGATCATGGAAAAACAACACTAACTGATTCTTTACTAGCTGGTTCTGGTTTATTATCTGAAAAAGATGCCGGGACAAGGTTAAAATTAGACTATGTTCCCATAGAGCAAACGAGACAAATGACGGTAAAAGCTGCCAACATTAGTCTTTTATATGAAAAGGAGGGCAAACCCTATTTGATAAACTTGGTTGATACTCCTGGTCACGTTGATTTCACTGGTCACGTTACTAGATCTTTAAGGGCTATGGATGGTGGGATAGTCGTCGTTGATGCGGTTGAAGGTATTAAAACACAAACCAAAACTGTATTAAAGCAGGCGTTGAGAGAACGTGTCAGACCATTGCTTTACATCAACAAAGTAGACCGTCTTATTAGAGAATTAAAATATACACCTGAACAAATAAGACAACAATTTGGAAGGATTATAAATGACTTTAACGTCTTGATAGATAGTTATGCTGACCCTGAATTTAGAGACCCATCATACCCAGGATTCATGGAAGATTGGAAAGTTAATCCGTCTAAAAACCAAGTTGCATTTGGTTCAGCTTTTCATAGATGGGGCACAACTTTCCCTAGAGCACTAGAGAAAGGAATAACCTTTAAGGATATAATAAGTGCATATTCTGGTGATGGATACAAAAATCTACCAAATGACTTATCACTCCATCAAGCAATCCTAGACATGGTTGTCCAGCATGTTTATCCACCTCATGTTTCACAAAAATATCGTATTCCTAAAATATGGAAAGGAGATTTGGATAGCGAAATCGGTCAAAGTATGTTGAATTGTGACTCCAAAGGAATACCTGTCATGGCAGTTACAAAAGTAACAAAAGATCCCCAGGCAGGGATAGTAGCTACAGGCAGGATTTTCTCAGGTACCTTCAATGATCAAACTCAAGTATATCTTCTTAACACTAGAACTACAGGTAAAGTGAACCAAGTCGGTATATACATGGGACCCACAAGACTTAAAGTTGAAGAAGTACCAGCAGGAAACATCGCAGCAATGTTAGGTTTAGATAAGGCAAGATCCGGTGAAACTGTAGTTGATTCACGATACAGTGCTGGTATGACTCCATTCGAACCATTGGCCTATATCACTGAGCCAGTTATAACGATGAGTATAGAGCCTGAAAGAAGTGTTGATTTACCTCAGTTAATTGATGCATTGCATGATATTTCAATCGAAGATCCAACAGTCCGTGTTAAAACAAACGAAGAGACTGGCGAAACTCTTGTAAGTGGTGTAGGAAAACTTCATTTGGAGATTGTAGAATATCTTTTAGGGCAAAGAACTGATATTAAATTCAAAACTTCAAATCCAATAGTCAACTACAGAGAAACCATTAAAACTAGTGGAAATTCACACTTAACTAAATCCCCCAATAGATTAAATTCAATGAGCATGTACGTTCAACCTTTAGACGAAGCAACAAAGACTCTTTTAATGGAAGGAGAAGTTTATGGAACTCAAAATTGGCGTGAAAGAAGTGTATTACTGAAAAAGACTGGATGGAGTACTGAAGAAGCAAGAGGAGTCATGTATGTTCATCCTGGCTTAAACATTTTAGTAAATATGACTAAGGGTGTTCAATATTTGGATGAGATAACAGGTAATATAATAAACGGTGTTGATTGGACATTCTCAGAAGGACCGCTTGCTAAAGAACCTGTCAGGGGAGTTAAAGTTATTTTAGAAGATGCAAAAATTCACACTGATAACGCTCATCGTGGACCTGCACAAATAATGCCCCTGGTTAAGAATAGTATACTTGCCTCTTTCATGACTGCTGATCCAACTATGCTTGAACCGGTTTATAGACTTAATATGGAAGTTCCGAAAGAACATCTTGGTAATGCCTTAAATGTCATAGCAAGACATAGAGGAAGTTTTTCAGAACAAACTGAAGAAAGAGGCACATTCTATTTAGCCGGAGAAATTCCTGTCGCAGAAACCATTGAACTATCTGAAGAATTAAGAGGTGCAACTAGCGGAAATGCCTTTTGGAGTACGCCATCTTATACATGGAAAGAATTACAAAGAAGTTTATTCCCGAGTGTAGTCAGAGCAATAAGGAGTAGAAAGGGTTTGAGTGAAGATATTCCAACAGAAAACGATTTTCTTTCTTAAAAAATTTTTATTATTTAATCGTTTAGATCATTATAAAATTGAAAGATTATGTATGTTTTTCTAAATCTATTTTAGGAAATTTTATAAACTTATCAGTCAATCTTGAGGCCCTTTCTATGATTTCAGGTGTAACACTTTCAGAATATAACCTAGAAAAAAATGAAATAAATTCATCTAATAAAACTGTGTATTCTTCACCCTTAGGTGAAATTGTATATTTTAAAATTAGTTTTTCTGGTATCTGAATAAGTTCAATTCTCTGTAGTTTTCTATTCTCACTGAGTATAAAAGATAATAAAGCTGGATTTTTTATTCCTGTTTCATTCATCAATTCTGAAAAAGTTTTATATTCTGGTCTAGCTAATATCAAAATATTGTAAAGTCTATAATTATAAAAATTATAATTTTCCTGAGTAAATGTTGACATGTAAAAAAACAAAGAAGATTAAAAATTTAAACTCATTTTAAAGAACAAAAATCAACTATTATTTCTGACTTACCAGCTTTAGCAATCTAGACCCCTCAAACGATAAATATAAATATAAGTAAGATAATCTTACTTACCATGAAAAAAGATATTGAATTACCCGAATTAACTAGAGTCAGTTCAAAAGGACAAGTTGTTATACCTTTCACTATAAGAAGAAAATTTGGAATAAGAGAAGGCAGCGTCTTAACAATCTCTGCAAAAAATAATATGATAGCTATGAAAAAATTGGACATAAGAATGAAAGCCGAGGATTTGAAAACTTTAAAATTAATAGAAGAAGCTTGGGAAGACATGGAAAAAGGTAGATACAAGAGCGCAACTCCTGATAATTTCTTTAAAGAGCTGGCAAGATGGAAGAAATAAAGGAAATAATATGGACACAAAAATTCGAGCAAGAATTCAAGAAAATAAAGGATAGAGCTACGCAAGATAAGATAGAAAACCAAATTAAGAAAATTCTGAAAACTCCTAGTGTGGGAAAACCATTAAAATACGACCTTAAAGGAGAAAGAACAATTTATATCAAACCCTTCAGATTAATTTATAGTGTAGAGAAAGATAAACTGATACTTCTCAGGTTTGAACATAGAAACGGAGTTTATTAAAAAATCAACTATTATTTTCGGCTTACCAGCTTTATCGATTATTTTTTCTTAGTAAAATACTTGAAAAATCCAAATATTTAGTCTAATTTTATCAAGAACAAAGAAATGTCTATATTTTCAAAAAAATAAGAAAAAATATCCACCATCATTTCGGCTTACCAGCTTTAGCAATCTAGGTCTCTCAGACGATTAGTAACAGTAAGCTAAGCATCTCGAGCGAACTCTTGATGTGTACACTACTGTCCTATCAACCTCGTCGTCTACGAGAGTCTTCGTCACACATCCGACTGTTGCCAGCCAGTAGTGTGATCGGTTGTCTATTTTTGCGGGCAGTTTCCCGCTTAGATGCATTCAGCGGTTATCTGCGTACGGCGTGGCTACCCGGCGTTGCTTGTACAACCGGTATACTAGAGGCCACAGGAGCATGTTCCTTTCGTACTAGCGCTCCTTTCCACTCAGACAACCAGCACCCCCAATAGATAGCGACCGAACTGTCTCACGACGTTCTGAACCCAGCTAACGTCACCCTTTAACCAGTGGGCACCTGTACCCTTGGCTGCTTATGCACAACCAGGAGGGGTGGAACCGACAACGGAGAAGCAATGCGCTTCGTCGATGTGAACTCTTAGAAGCCACGACTCCATTATCCCCGAGGTAGCTTTTCTGATACCACCGACACCCATTAAGAGTAGTGGATGTATCGCTAACCCAAGCTTTCGCTTTTGGATCCCTTTTTGTTGAGGATCCAATCAATTCGGCTTTTGCGTTTGCACTCGACTCCCGATTTCTGACCGGGATGAGCCGAACTTTGGGCTCTCTTGATCTCTTATCAAGAGAGTACCGCCCCAGCCGAGCTATCCATCTGAAGTTGTCCCGCTATTCACGGTAAGTATTACGGTTCCGAAAGAGTAGTGTTACATGGTCGTCTCCACTATGCCCGGAAGCATAGCATTAGCAACTCCTACCTACAACTCTGCATTCAAAACCATAACACAGCACCAAACTATAGCAGAGCTCTACGGGGTCTTCGTTTCCCATTGGAGGTCTCTGGTCTGTTCACCAGACAATAGATTCACTGGGTCCTGGTTCGGGACAGCGAGGAAGTCGTTAAGCCGTTCATGCAGGTCGACAATTAATCGACAAGGGATTACGCTACTTTACGACGGTCAGAGTTACCGCCGCCGTTTACCGGGGCTTAGTCCCGTTGAAACGAGATTTGACACACCGGTACTGGGCAGGCCTCAGGAACTGTACAAGTCATTTCTGATTAGCAGTCCCCTGTGTTTTTGTTAAACAGTCGCTCCCTCCTTGTTATTGAAACCTGCGCTGCCTTGCAGCAGTACAGGCACGGATTCTACCAAAGATACTCCGCTAATTTGCCGATTTCCCTAAACCAGGTTCTCCCATCACGTCTTCTCCTTCTCAGAGAGGGGCACCAGTGTCGGTTCTGAGTACGAACATGGAAAATTCATTCGAGAACCATTTTCACGGTCTCCAAGAATTGACGGAACTTGACATGAGCCAAGCTATTCCTGCATTCATCTGGTTCTCTCCTTTACGGATCTCCCCAGATTTTAACAGTTAACTTGCGTCCGCCTATCTCAAAGAATCTGATTCCCAACTTGCGTTGCCGCACGTATTCCCATGGTATTAGAATATTAACTAATTTACCTTTCCCCAAACTAGGTTAACGTTTGAGTTAGGATCGACTGACTGTCAGATGATCGACATTGCTGACAAATCCTTGCCCTTTAGACGACCGGGATTCTAACCCAGCTATGCTGCTACTCCCATCAGGATTTTCATTTCTTAACGGTCCACAGGATCTCACGACCCTGCTTCTGCCCATTAAGGACGCCTTCCTACCACTTCTTTCGAAGTCCAAGGTATCGGTAACCGACTTAGTGTCTTCCGTTTTCAGGGCCTGAATCCTCGGTGGGTAAGTTGTTACACACTTTTTAAAGGGTGGCTACTTCTAAGCCTACCTTCCCGCTGTCTGAGGATGCAGACGCCTTTATATCATTTAGTCAGTATTTAAACACCTTAACCTTGGTCAGGGTTGTTGCCCTCTCGGAAATCCAGCTTACCCGGATACCCTCACTTTTAGTCTTCTACGACGATAAAGGATTCGGAGTTTGACAGGATAGCTGAGTCTTTCGGCCCTTGACTATCCAATCAGTAGCTCTACCCCCTTATCCGTCTCAGACTAGGCTGCACTTAGATGCATTTCGGAAGGAACCAGCTATCACCAGCTTCGATTGGCTTTTCACCCCTAATCCCAAGTCACCTGAGTGGTTGGTCCCCAACATCAGTAACGGGCCTCCATCCAGCTTTCACCAGACTTCACCCTACCCAGGATTAGATCAACTGGTTTCGGGTCTTATCCCAGTGATTTCAGACACTTTCATATCTAGACCCACACTGTTGCCAGTTACGGTCTTTTCGCTTTCGCTAAGGCTCCTATTCGGATTAACCTCACCACTGAAATAAACTCCCTGACCCATTATTCAACACGGATGTTGCAACTCTGATAAACTTTCGAGCTGCAACTGACTATACCTACTTGGCTTTGGGCTCTTTTTATCCCCCGTTAGGGGTACTTTTCAGCATTCTGTCGCCATACTAAATACGCTATCGGACTCTAGGAATATTTAGGGTTGGATGTAAATGACACCCGAATTCTTACTCAAAATCCGATGAGTAATACTCTGGATACTCGCCATTTCACTTCTCACCTTCCTCTACGGGACTATCACCCTTTATCGTATTCTTTTTCCAAAGAATTTTGAGTCGATGAGTTAGAGAAGACACGAGTCCGAAACTCCACATCCCTTTTTGCTCTTCACAAAAGGTTCGGTTTGCCCTGTGCCGCTTTCGATCGCCTTTACTAACGGCATCTCGATTGATTTCTTTTCCTGCGGATACTAAGATGCTTCAATTCCCCGCGTTAAACTCCCTCTCGGAATAAACGGGATTTCCCATTAAGAGATCTTGAGATCAAAGGCTGCTTGCGCCTACCTCAAGCTTATCGCAGCTTACCACGTCCTTCGTCTTTTCTAGAGCCAAGCCGTCCACCAAGCAGAGTAGCAGACCTAAATTTTTGCCGCTGGTAAACCTATGATGGTTTCATACTGTTGAACGATATCAACATCATCCCTTCACCCTTCAAGCCTGAAGAGTTGCATCTTGGGTCTCGGCTCAAAAGGTGTCCATTCTCGTCATAAAATCAGAGAGACAGTTCGCATATCACAGCCGAGGAATAAGAGTATAATAGCGCCAATGAAATTAATTTGCATGCATACAGACACCATTATACAAGAAAGAATATTGTATGCAATATTATTTAAATCTTACTCAAGAAAATTTAATCGTACATTATTTCTGAAAGTTAAAAAATAAGAAAAAGGTTAAAATTTGGATCAATAAAAATTAAGCCTTTTTTAACAATGGGAGCCCTGTTTTCGAGCTTTCTATGACTTTATAACCAGAAGGCAAATCTACCGATCCAGTTGAATCTTTTGAAAAATAAAATATTCTTTGATTTCTATCTCCTCTCAATTTTACATCTTTTGAATGTAACCAATATTCCATTCCTTTTGAATTTTTGTGGCTGAACATATTTTTTACCTCCTTTAAAAGTTTTATACCGTGTATTCTTTTGTCTTCCTATTATAAGTGTTTTTACTTTTTAATATTTTTTCGACCAAGGATTTTCTTTAAAAAGTCATATACCCAGACATAAAAACAAGAAACAGCATAGATCGGTATTGTAGAAACAAGAGTAATTTCTAAACTATTTATAAAACCTACCATACATCTCTCATTAAGGCTGCATGCAGGTGGAAAGAATATTATCAAAGGTAGAATGAATACCAAACTTAGAATAATGAAATAAACTAGCGCCTTTCTCCAATCTAGAGCAAAGAATTTTTTCCATTGCATAATTTAATTTTGTTTTTTCTTAATAAAAGCATATTGATTAGAATAAGCACTAACAAAAATTATTCGTTAGTTTATAAATCCCGAAGATAGTCAAAAACCTGGCATTAAATAGTATCCTGCAGCTTTTTCCCTGACAATTCTCTTGACAACTTTCTTATTCGACAATGATAGCAACATGTTTGCCACTATGTTCTTTGGCAAAACTGCCTTTCTCGAAATGTCATCTGCAGTCTTCAACTTATCTTCTCCTGTAGCGCCGAGCATCTTTAATGCATCGACAATCTTTTTTTCTCTATCGTCTAGTTCTACCATATTTTAACACCTCTATGAGCAAAATTTTAGGGTTTATAATTTTAAATGAAGGATTAGCAACACCGCACTTTGTCGTTAAAAATCATAAGAATGATAAACCATTCTAAATATTTAAATTTTTAATTAGAACTGAACAAATTATATTAAGTGATTTTTTGGATAACAAGAAAAAAGCTATTATTTTAACGATGCTAGCAGGAGTTTTCTGGGGTACTTCTTTCCCTGCGATAAAAATTGGTTTGCAATATGTAGATGCGTATATGTTTGCATTTTTGAGATTTTCCCTTGCTGCTATCATAATGTTTCTTGCTTTGATCTCAAGAAAAAATATTGATTTTAAATTCGGTAAAAAAAGAATAATCTGGTTTTTAGGTATAATCAATGGAATAGGATATCTCCTACAATATATTGGAATGAGTTTCACTACTGCTTCAAAATCATCATTACTTGTCAATTTGAGTGCTATATGGGTTGCTATGTTAAGTCCATTGATATTAAAGGAAAGTCTAGGAATTAAAAAAATAATAGGAATTTTAGCTGGTATTTTTGGGGTCTTTCTGATCACGACTAACTTGAACTTTTCAGTATTAAATCAGGGTATGATCATCGGGGACTTAATAGTTCTTTTATCAGGTTTTGTTTGGGCATTTTTTATAATATACAACAAAAAATTATCTTCTGAGTCGGAAAGTAATTTTCAGTCAACAGCATGGATTTTTTTCATAACCGTATTGCCATTAATTCCATTCGTTTATTTTTCAAATAATGTTACTTTATCCTTACCAATCGAGGCTTGGCTTGCAATTGGTTATACAGCAGTATTTTGCTGGATAGTTCCTTTCTATCTGTGGTTCAAGAGTTTAAAATACATTTCTCCAGTAACATCCACTATTATCCTTTTAACAGAAGTGATAGTTGCTATGGCAATATCCTCTGTCGTATTAAATGAAATATTTACATTCATTTCAGGTATAGGAGCTATTTTCATACTTTTAGCCATTATTCTAGCCTCCTAGAGGCTTATCCTTTACCTATATTCCTGATAATAGAAATCTTTATAAGTCACTACTGATAAGTAACGTTTCACAAAATGGTGTTAAGATGGCGAAAAATGAAATAAAGAAATGCTCAGAAAAAGTTGATCCTAGAATGTGCCAATATGGGCATGTTGCAGGAATGATTATTTATTGCCCATATAAAAATTATCAAGCTGTATGGGAAAGACATCCTGAGAGGCATTCAGATTATCCAATTAAACCCAGTCCTGGCGAATGTGAATATCCAAAATTATACGGTAAAGGTTTATTGAAAAAACGCAAACCAGATGGGAATAAATTACCTAGTTTGCCAGGTCCATCATTTGTTTTAAATTGGCCAGATGCGTACAAAACTGAAGAAGCTGTTCCGACAACACACTAGATTAAATTTTTATGAAAAATATACGTGATATTATGATAAAACCAAAAGAACAAGAATGTAATTTTTTACCTGTTGATCTCTTTTCAATAGATCGTGAATTTGAAACAAAAACGATGAAAAAAATTGTTTTTGACAATAGGGACATTATTTTTTTAGCCTGTATACTTAAAAACGAGGAAAAAAATGAAACTCGTTATAGTCTTATGAGACGTATGCCTAAACTTTTTCCTGTTCAAATTGGTAGTATTTGTACAAGTCCTTCGACAGTCTATCCACTCTTGAATTCATTACAAAAAAGAAAATACGTAAGTGATAAGGAAAATCCAAACGGTGGGAGACAAAGAAAAATACTCCATGTTTTATCTGAGGGAGAAAATTATCTGAGTAATTCTTTTGCAACCTTATGTGGATTAATGAATTTCTATAGAGACGAGTATATGATGCCAACATTGGAAGCCCACGGAAGATCTCTCCAAGAATGTTTGAAAAAAACACATACTGAGCATACAAAATCGATTATGGACGCCATTACTTATAGCGGTTCGAAAAAAAATAATTTAATTAATCAGTATATTCAATCTAATCTTGATTTTCTTGTTTTGACTTCACTCTCAGACCATAAAAACTATGGATATGGTATATGTAAAGAAATTAATGAGAATTTCAAAACTAATGTAAAACTGCCGAGATTTTATCAAAGTTTATTGCCAATGGAAAAAAGAGATCTAGTAAAATTTTGTTGGGAACACCTAGAAAATACAAAACCGAGGAAAACATATGGCATTACATCAATGGGAGAAAAATATAGGGATGCCTACATGAATAGTTTAATAAGACTTGGAAATTATATTGCTAATCCATGTGTTGATATACTCGTCGAAAGAATTTTGAAAAAGAAAGGCATGACGAGTGAAAAAATTAAAGAAATGGGAATTGATCCATTATTAATAGCCAAATTATATTAAACCTTAAAAATTAGGCATGTATTTCAACTACGTCCAAATCTTTTAATTTGTAATCCAGTCCAACGTGAGTTCCAGAAAACTTCGTATTGTTAAAAATTCTGGCGAACTTAAAATTTTTGATAAAATCTTTATGAACGTTTGCTGCAACATCCTTCACTGTTGAGTCTATTGGCAATGTTATCGGTGGTATAACTTTAGGTTTTCCCGGAGATTTTGTATAAACTCTTATTAAATTCAATTTTGACCATATTTCTTCTTTTAATTTTTCCAAGCCAATTTTTTTAACAGCAGAAATTTCAAGATAATTTGTTTTCCCATTTTTCAAATCAGATTTGTTAACGACAAAAAGTATTTTTTTGTTATGTAGATTTCTTTCTTTCAGTATTCCAAGAATTTCTTTTCTCTGTTCATCTATATTCCCAGTTCCATCGAGTAATATTATTATTTCATCGCATGTATAGAGTAAGCTCATGGATTCAGGATCGAAAGTTGACGGTATTTCAATCAACTGGATTTGTATATCACCAAAAAACATCATACCAACTTCAGGTTCTTTAGTAGTATAAGGATAATCTGCTACTTCCGCATTGGCTTTAGTCAAAACATTCAACAGTGTACTTTTTCCAGAATTTGTAAATCCTAACATACAGACTTGTGCAGCACCCAATTTTTTTATTGTAAATCTAGGTCTTGATCCTGCTTTAGCTGATTTTTGTACTTTTAACTTGGCAAGTCTTCTTCTTAAAAGCGAGATCTGATTCTCTGTCCCTTTATGTTTGGGTATAGTTCTAATCATTTCTTCTAATGCTTCTATTTTATCTCTTCTAGTCTTGGCTTCCAAAAATCTTTTTTCTGCAACATAATATTCTATCCCAGCATTCATCGGCATAATTAAATTTGAAGGATAGGATGATTAAATATTTTAATATTTCATAATTCTTAGCATGATGATAAAAGAAGGTTTGACAAAGTTAGACATACCGAAGGATTATCTGAAGAAAACTCATTTCTTTAATCCGAAAGTAGAATTATCTAGAGACATTACAGTTCTTGTCCTCAATAGTCTGGATTCAAAAGGTTGGACTGTTTGTGACGCATTGTCTGCGACTGGTGCTAGAGGCATAAGAATAGCAAAAGAATGTAATGTTAAAAAAGTATGGCTGAATGACATAAGTGACAATAATTTAAAGTTCATGAAAAAAAATACCAAACTTAATTCTGTAAAAAATAAAATTATTTTTTCAAACAAAGATGCCAACCAATTGTTATCGGATTCGATAAGGGTTTTTGATTATATTGATTTAGATCCATACGGAAGTCCTTCGTATTTTTTTGATGCATGTGCTCGAGCAGTAAAAAGAGTAGGCTTCATAGGTTTTACTGCAACTGATACAGCAGCTTTGTGTGGGAACAGTCCTATAACATGCTTGAGAAGATATGGAATAGAAAGTTATTTAACAGACTTTTTCAAAGAACTTGGCTTGAGAATATTGATGGCTACTGCAGCTTTTTCATTTTCCAAATGGTCTTTTTCTTTAACACCTGTACTAAGTTATGCATCTGAGCACTATTTCAGAGTTTTCTGTAGGGTCGAAAAGGGAAAGAGTATTGCTAGTGACGTGTTAAAAAATAATTTAGGTTATGTGAATTATTGTCCGAAGTGTTTGTGGAGGAGTGTAGACAAAAAACCAAGAGAGAAATGCGAATTTTGCGATTCTAAAATCATTACGATAGGAAAGATTTGGATTGATAAAATAGAAGATGTAGAGTTCATTCAGAAATGCCATGAAAATCTTTCTAAAGTAAACTGGTTGAATACAGGGGGTAAAATAAGAAAATTATTATTTTTTTTGAAAACAGAAAACACGCCATTTTATTATGATATACATAAAGTTTGCCAGAAGCATAAGTTAGAAATTCCAAAGTTTGACATAATTCAAGATAAATTGAAAGAACTTGGTTATATAGCTAATAGAACTCATTTTTCTGTTAATGGAATAAAAACAGATGCAAAACTAGGAAATATAATTGAAATAATTAAAAAGATGCAAAACTAGAGATTTATTTAATGGGGTAATCAGCTAGCTTGGTCTAGGCTTCCAGCTTGGGGTGCTGGCAACCCGTGTTCAAATCACGGTTACCCCATACTTTAAATTTTTAATTATTTTTCTTTTCCTTATGAGAAATTGGGATCCAGAAGAATACAAAAGTCTAGTAGAAAGAACAAAAGACCCGCATCTTAGAAAAATAATGAGGAGGGAAAATTACATATAAAAGAATGTATTTCTGGTAAAAAATATAGAACTGCTGTAGATGCTGGCACAGGTAGGCTATCGAAATTGAATTTATAGAATATTTTAATTAAATCTCTGGAAAAAAGATTTTATTGTAATTATCGTCGTCCAATTCTCTTTCTCAATGCTTTTATTTCTGTTTTCCTTTCTTCAATTCTCTTTTCTTGTGGCTTTTCTCTTAAGAAACTGTTTACCAAATCCTCTGCTTTCATCGACAATATCTCATGAATTCTGGTTGGTATAAAACCCGCATCTCTGCATACATCATCTATCTTCTGAGTTTGTTTTTTAATTTCTGAAAGTACTTTGCATGCCCTGAATTTGTAAATTGCTGCAATTGTCCTTTGAGTACCCAAAGTCGTTAGGTCCATCTTGTTTATTTCATTCGTGAACTCCTGAAGTTTGTTCTTGGAATAAATATAAAGATCCAACAAAGATACCATTTCCGGGCTATCCAATGTTATCTCTTCAAGTTTTCCCAAGCCTCTCATGTTTTCTTTTATGTTTCTTAACTCTAAGTCTATTTTTCCAATCAATTCTTTCAACGGGAAATCATCAATCGTAGTCTCTGGCTTTGACAATGGTGCCAATTCTTCGATTTTATTTTCTATTTTACTCGTTAAAGACATCGATGGCATGTCATTTTCTTCTTCTATTTCTTCAGGTTCTTCTCCTGTCTCAGATTCAGCAGTTTTTAGTGAGCTTTCTTGTGTAGGTTCTTCTGGAAATTTAAATGGCTCCAATTCCTGACCTCTTATATTTTCCAAGTCATCCAATTCTTTTATTTCCTCTTCTTTTTTGAAAAGACTAATTGTCATTCTATCAATTAGATTTTCGCGTCCTGGGGTTTAAATTTATCTATTAGAACTTCAGCAAGCGAGAATGAGTTAAAACCTTAGGTTTTTTCTCTAATAAAACGTCATTTTCAAGCCTGCAACCACCTACTCCAGGCTCATAAACACCTGGTTCAATAGTAAATATCATATTTTCTTTTAGTTTGAATTCCTTCCAGTTTTTTAATTCCTCTTTATCTATTGGTTTAGGAGAAATATAGGGCATATCATGCAATTCTAAGCCCAGTCCATGGCCAAGAGAATGTTTGAATTTGAAGCCATTTCTTTTTATAATATCTTCGGCTTTTTTATGAACAATCCAAGTAGGCACATTTAAAGAAATCATATCTATGGCTTTTTCATATGCCTCTTCCACAACCTCAATTATTTTTTTCTGTTTTTCAGAAATTTTCCCAAGAGTAAATGGAACTGTAATGTCAGAACAATAACCTTTGTAAATAACGCCAAAGTCCACTATGTCCAATCCTTCTTTTATTTTTTCATTAGAGAAAGATGGGTAAGGATGCACGAAAGCTGACCTATTACCAGATGAGACAATTGTTGGGAAAGACAATTCATCTGCTCCTTTTTTAATTAAATTCTGTTCTAGAATTAATGCTAATTCTTTTTCTGTTATTTTTTTAGAAAAATTGTCTTCAATTATTTTTATGCCATAATCTACAATTTTGCATGATTTTTTAATTCTATCAATTTCTTTTGGTTCCTTTGTGCTTCTAAGTTCTAGAATGATGTCGCTTATATCAGTGAATTTAAGTTTTCTAAATTTGTTGTATAACTTATAAGGAAAAATATTTTCCATAATTCCAATATTCTTACAACCTTTTAATTTCTCTTTCAAAATTTTAGATAAACTTCTATCGTAATCTCCTAAGTTGATTATTTCATCTGCCTCAGCTTCTTCTATTGCCTGATCATAACTCAAAGGAGATACTACTAGAATGATTTTTCCTTTTTTCACTAATAAACAACTGAATGAAAAAAATCGTGTTTGTTCAAATCCTGTAAAATATTCTATATTAATATCGTATATTGGTTCAGAAGTTAGAAACAATGCTACATCTATATTTTTTTCTGTTAATTTCTTTTGGAACGTTTCTATTTTTTTCTTTGAAATAACTCTCATATAACTTAATTGGTATTATGTTAAAATATCATTTGCTATCTTTATTTTAAAAATTAGATTTCAAAAACTCTGTGATAGAATTTTTCTTTTTTCATCTCAACATTACTCCATGAAAATTTGTTAATATACCTGAACATAATTTCGATTTGGAGGGGGTGTTCATATGATGTGTAAATTTTGCAACAATCATGTCTGGTTCAGATTTGACCATGGCATAAACTCAACTAGGATTTGCCTAGTTTGCGGTTACACTAAGAACATCAACAGGATAATGAACGCCATTTTTTAATTTTTTCCAGCTATTTGCACATTCTCAAATCTGATGTAAGGACATATTCCTGCTAAAATAGTTCCCCCAGAAGTAATTACAGACTTATTTGATACACCTGAAATATTTTTAATAAGGTCAAAAAAGTTTCCTGTAACTAAACCACCTTTAATAGGTTGGGATAATTCTCCATTTTTAATGTAATAGCCTGACCTTATCTCAGAAGAAAAATTTCCCGTTATAATATCTGGATATAACCAACTAAAAGTATTAACCAATATACCATGTTGAACTTCTTTTATCAATTGTTCTATACTTTGCTTTCCAGGCTCAACAAAAAAATTAGAAACTTGATTTCCAGGCATACCACCATACTTTCCATTAAACACAAAAAAGGTCTCACCTTGTCTTAGTCCATTACCAGTAGATTTTCCTCCGTCTTTAATTCCGTAGAATTGATCATAAACATAATCCTGAAAAATACCTTTATCGATAAGAATATTTTTTCTCTGAGGAATTCCTTCGTCATCGAATTCACTAGTCATCAGACCATATGGGTATAATCCATCGCTTATAACAGTCAAATCCTTTACTGCAACTTTTTCATTTGGCTTCAATATAGATGTTTTGTTTAATTTCGATTCTCCAGTTACATGCGAACTTATAACGGAGCCTAAACCATCTAGTACAGAAGTTGGAGAAAAAATAACAGTAGTTTTTTCTGTTTTTGGTTCAGTTGCTATTAATTGATCATTGGCAAATCTTATCCATTCATTTACAAGAGATAAAGGCATATCTTCCATTCTTCTTCTGTATTCATGCGACCAGAATTCGACTTTTTTCCCATTCTTTTCAAGCATTATAGAAAGCTCTATCATCATAGTTGTTTCTTCTCTGCTTAAGTCTATGCCCTCTGAATTTACAATATATATATATGAATCATACGTTCTGACTTTTCCAAAAGATATAGTTGTCTTATCTTCAACACTTTTTAATAAATTATCAACATAACTTTTGACTGTGCGTTCCCCGTCCTCTTTTATAATTTTGTCTACATTTTTTACATTTCCAAATTTTTGACTGCTAGGAAAATTGAATTTTATTTTTTCAGTCATCTCAGAACTTTTTAATGCATTTTTTATAGTTTGTTCTATCATTGGTTTAGAAAAAATATTGCTTGAACTGAATCCCATACCATTTTCATGGACACGCACGCCATATCCACTGTTGACAGTCTTGTCAGTAAAATTAATTCTGTTTTTTTGTATGTGAATTTCATTCGTTATCGTGTTCTGCAAATAAAGTTCATATTCATCGGTCCTTTTTTTTAATTCATTCAGTATTTCTTTCATAAAATCAACCATAATTTTTAAAAAAATCTTTAATAGGTTTGCTCAAGGGTTTTAATTTTTTGAATTCATTCCAAGTAACCCATTTATGATCAGACATTTCTTCATTATTGTATGTTAATTCTCCGGAAACTATCTCACATTCAAAGTAGAGAATAAATCTATGAACTTTAATTCCTCCTACATGAGGACAATTCAAACCTTCACCCCATCCAAGAAATTTATTAATTTTTACATTGACGTTGTGCTCTTCTTTAATTTCCCTTTTCAACGCATGTTCAATCCTTTCTCCAAACTCTACTCTTCCTCCAGGAGTTTCCCACCTACCAACTTCAATTTTCTTGCCTCTTTTTACTGCCAAATACTCATTACCTTTTTTTATAAATGCATCGACGATTAAAGTAGGTTTTTCTAATCTCATCATCCAATTATCGCCCTCCTAATTCTCATGTATGGCCCACCAGAACTAACTGATACATAATCTTCATGTCCCTTACCACAACCAGAACCTCTCATTTCGAAATCATTTGTTACTGCATCGACATTGTTTAAAAATTCTAATACTTTTCCAGATATGCTAACCCCTTTGAATAATTGACCTAATTCTCCATTCTTTATTTCTCTAACTTTTTGAGATGACACTTGCAGATTGCCACCAATAGGATCTTCCATTCCTGTCGACGCATTAATCAAATAAAAGCCTTTATCAGTATCTTCTATCAATTCATCATATTTCCAGTCTTTTGGTTCTATGAATGTGTTACTCATCCTCACAAAAACTTTTCTGGAAAAATCCTGAGCTCTTGCATTTCCTCCAGGCTTAGCATTCATGAATGCAGCGGATTGTCTATCATGTAAGAAATTTATCAATACACCATCTTTCACTATTAATGTATCACTTGATTTTATTCCCTCATCGTCAAAAACAAAATAGCCTCTTTCGCCTTTCAAGGAACTGTTGTCGTGTAATGAAATTAGTTCTGAAACAATTTTCCTACCTAATAAATTAGAAAGGTAAGAACGATTTCTAAGAGCCTGATCTGCTTCACAACCATGGCCAAAACTTTCATGGGCAATAACGCCTGAAACATCTGGGTCGACAATTATATCATGTACTCCGCCTTTCAATATTCTAGCTTTTAGCATTTCTACAGAACCTTTGACAACTTCATCAATTTTTTCATTCAAGTCCAGTGATGTGAATAATTCATAACCTCCTATTTTTGCCAACTGAAAATAATCCATTTCAACTTTGTTTTCTTCCCGTGATATGGCTGAAATATAAAATCTAAAATAGGGTATTTTTTGTCTTAAAATTGAACCCTCCGTATTCATGAAAATCATTTCACTTTTAGAATGAGCTATACTTGCAGCTGCATTAACAATCTTTTTTTCTTTCATAAGTTGTTTGAAAATTTCTCTAACTGTGTTGACTTTTTCTTCTGTGCTAATAATCTCTGGATTTTTTTTGGCTTTTATTTCTTCGTCTATTTCCCAAGAATCTTGCAAGTATAATTTTGATTTTTTATTACCAATTCTTCTCACTAGTTTTTCGGTATCGTTTAATATTTTTTCTTCATTCAATTCGTTGTAACCAAGATAATACCATTTATCATCTGAAAATGCTCTTATACACAAACCAGTAGCAGAAGATGTGTTAATGTTTTCTTCATTACTATTCTTACCTACAGAAAAGCTTCCTCCTGTTTCCAGTCTAACATCTCCATAATACGTTTTTTCTAGAATTTTAACGATTTTTTCCAAAAAATCTCTTGAACTCATAATTAATATTACTCGTAGAAATTTAAATCATAAATTGATTATAGGCATTTTATCTTGTGCCATTCTACGAACTTTTTCCCCTGTCTAAATCTATTCCACCGGCGTATACATTCGTGTGTTTACCTTTCGTCAGTTCAACCGGGAATCTTTGAACGTTTTTTTCTATAACTTTTTCTATCGCTTCTTTGGTATTTACACCAACTCTATTAGCAAGCATAAAAGTAAACCATAACAAATCGCCTATCATATCTTCTACCTTGTCGAAATTCTCTTTGATAGTTCTATCAATTATTTCCCTGTCATTTATCCATTTCACTATATTCCTTACTTCCCCCACTTCCTCTACGATCCCCAATAAATAATCTTTAGGGTCATCAAAAGCCCCTTTCCATTTCCTCTCTTCTGAAAAAATTTTTATTTTTTCCTGTGTTTTTTCCATGTCACTATTTAATTTTAGAATAAGGAATTCTTTCGAACCAACCTTAACTTTTTGGATATCATCATTTCCGAGAGGCATAATTCCATAATAAATTTTATACTATTTAGACTTTTTGTTAACAATTAACTTTATTTAAATATTTTACTTACTATTATTATAATATCAAAGGAAGGTAATTATGAAAATCTTAATATCGCCTATAGGTATCTATGTCAATCGAGTAATGAAAGGCATAGCAACTGTAAAACCCGATATCGTTTATTTGTGCACGATGGAGCATGTTAAAGAAGTTAAAGACGGTTTTCAAAGCAAGTTGTACGATAAATGGGAAGTTATAACTGAAAAGTATGCGAAGCAGATTATAAAAAAATTGAGAGTATTCTATGATGGTGAAAAGATTCAGATACTTCAAGTTAACATCGACGATTACCTATCAGCATTCAAAGATTTGTTTAAATTGATATTATCGTTTGACCCGAATACAGAAGTTTTCATCGATACAACCTCGACAACACATGATTTTAAAATAGCATCGATAACTCTATCCATATACTTAAAGAACGTCAAATGTATTTACACCCCTTCCTTTAAGCCACTTTTTCCTGAAGAATACAAGAAGGAAAGTATCGAGGATAAAGGAATGACTACAAAGATTATTTCAACCCCGAAGATAGATTTCTCAGAACTTCAAACTGGGATATTAAAAGATATACTAATCGCAATGAAAACTAGATTTAACGGTGAAGTACCTTCTGTCACCGACCTTCTAATGCAATTAGATATGTCAAACGACAAAGGAAATATGATAAAGATGACAAAACTTCTGAAGAAACTCGAAAATTATGGATGCATCACAACTAAAAAAGAAGGCAGAATAAAGAAAATAAACTTGACATTGATAGGTAGTTCACTATCAGAAGTTTTAAAGAGTGTTTAATCTTTTGACTTAAATTTTTGTAATGTTTTATAAAATACATGATAATTAGAGATACTCCTTACAAAGATATCATCAGTAAGCTTGAGAAAGCAGGCTATGCAACAAAATTTTATCGGAATTTAGGAACAGAAATAGCATCCGGTGTTGGTATATTTGTCCTGTTTGAACAACGTGACAAACCAGAAGAAGATGTAGATATGAAATATTCTACACTTGAGCAAATACTTCAAAATAAGCCATCAGATTTAATGATTACGGATTTTCAAAAGTGCCAAATTAGATTCATGGCTTTAAAGAGTGTTATTGCTGCGGAAAAACGAAAAAAAAAGTATGAAGCTGAATGTAGATGTTGTGATTAATAATTTTTGTTATTTAATTCTTAATTTAAATATAATATATTTGAAAAAGACATTCCAGTACCCTAGTAGCTGGACTTAGGAGAAATTGTCCAACCCTTCTGTTTAATTATTATATTGGATTGATAAAATATAAAACTTTAAATCAACCCAGAATCAGATAGATTCTTGTTCTCAAAGAATTAGTCAAATTTTTTGACCTAAATTATAGCCCCGATAGCCATAAGGTCACGGCTAAAAGTAAAAAGTTTGTCTGTTAAAGGCAGAGTTAATGGTGTAATATCATGGCTAACATAGAAATAGTACAAAATAACAATGATAAATCCTATTAATTCTATGACAGCCCCTAAAGAAAATATGAATTTTTTCTTGCTCAAACCGTAATAAATCAAATAGTACATAGACACCGTCTGCAATGAAAAGCCTACTATAACACCAATAGCTGACCTAGATAAGATATTAGTAGCAATATTCCAGTTAGTTAAAAACGTAGTAAATAGCAATATAGGAAGAGCGTACCTTAAAGAAGATTTTTTGAAATAAAAGAAGCTTCCCATACAAATAATTGCTCTATGAATGCCTGCCCATGTATTCATGCCTCCAGGTTTGACCCAGAAAAGACCTTCAAACGCCGGTAAGAAATACATGTCTGATACAAGCATCGGAACAGTGCTGGCCAGCATTATCAACCAGAACTTGTCTTTGCTTTTGTAAAAAGCGTACGTGTATGTTAAAATAGCAAGGACATCGCTTACCAGATAGGCCCGGGTTGCTGGCGTATTCATCAACATGTCTCTAATGATAAAAATAGCCGAGATTATGATTGCCACATAAACAAGCAGTTTGACTTTGTCTACCATATTAATACTAATTTTTCCAGCTATTTTAACTTTGTCTAGATGTTTGTACAGGTTATATGAAAATAACGCCACATTTGTATATACAAAATTGGAAATATATGAAAATAACCGCAACAATATCTATATCGAATTGATAAGCTAGAAATTTCAATTATAAACATGAAGAAGAAACAAATCTTATATAAGTACACCCTAATATCAGATAGGTTCTTGTCCTTGTAAAAACATAGATATGATTTGACATCGAGGAGAAAAAATGACTAATTTTAATGTTAAAATCGAGAATATAGTTGCTTCTGCCGCTTTTGGCGTTAGAATAACTTTAGAAAAGGCGGTCGAACATCTGAAGGAAGCTGAATACGAACCAGAGCAATTTCCAGGATTAGTTTATCGTGTAAATGACCCTAAATCAGCCATGCTAATCTTCTCATCCGGGAAGGTTATTTGTACAGGTGCAAGAAATATCGCAGATGTTAGGAAGGCCATGACAAAAATCGAAGAGATGTTAAAGTCACTAAAGTTAGATGTTCCAAAAAAATACAAGATAGAAGTAGAGAACATCGTTGCATCAGCACAGATTCCAGCAAGATTGGATTTGGATAAAATCGCGTTTGGATCGGAAAATTCTGAGTACAGCCCAGATCGATTCCCTGGCTTGGTCTATAGGATGAAAGATCCTAAGGCTACTTTATTGTTGTTTGGCTCAGGTAAAGTTATCTGCACTGGTATAAGGAAAATTGAAGATGTAGAATATGCCATGAATTTTTTGTTCAAAGAATTAAAAAGAATAAACGCACTTAAAAAACCCTTGGGCAAATAAGTATGGAATCAGTTAGTTTTCTGTTTTTTTAACCAGTCAATCAACTCTTCTTTATTGCTAAAAGTCATAGATAAATTCCCAGATTTTTTTGATAATGTAACAGAATATCCTTTCTTGGATTTACCTAAATCTTGAACAGAAAACTCTATAATAGGTATTCCCTGCTCTATCAATTTATCTATTTCTACACTTATTTCATCCAAATCTTTTTTTATTTCTTCTTTACTTCCTTCAAAAGGATTGTATACAGTTCCACAATTAAAACATTTGATATCTAGTTTTAACATTTCTTTTATTCTTTCAATACGAGTTTTTACTTCTTTTTGGAATTCTTCTTTTCTGTTTTCTTCAAAGAGCTCAGAGGATTCACCCATCTCTTTATGGAATTCACCAAACCACGACCCAAACTCTCTTGGAATAGTTCCACATTTAGGACAAGCAAATAAATTCTTCTTTTCCTCCTTCTTTTTGAAAAAGGGAAATTTTATCATATTTAGAATTAGCAATTCTAAACTTAAAAAATTTTTTAATAATCAAAGAATCAGATATATTTTTGTTAATTAAACATAGTATATATAGGGAAAAGGCATTTCCGTGCCCTGGTAGCTCAGTTTGGACAGAGCGACGCCCCCCTAACGATGAAGAGGAGATGTCCGTTTGAATGCAAAGCATGATGATATACATGCACCTCACAGAGGAAAGGCGAAGGTCGAGGGTTCAAATCCCTCCCAGGGCGTTGAACTTTAAGGCTAAATTGAGGCTTTGTCTAATAAATATTTTAGGATAATTCGATCTAAAAATCAGATAAGACTAAAATCTTTAAAGTAATGTGTTGGATCTAAACTCGAAAAATTTTCAAGTTTCACAGCAGCCCCCGGTCCAAAAACTTCTTCTCTCAAGTATTTTCCTGCATTGGGTTCACCATACCATTTTTCACCATGTTCATCTCTAAGTTTATGAAGAAGAGAAGCAGTCCTGATTTTTGATAATAAATAACTTGGTGAATAAAGATCATACATGGACATAACATGGTGTGCTAGCCAATAATTTCCAGGTAAAGGAAGTCCATATCTTTCGGTTAGTTCAGCATAACGTTCTGTTGCTTTTTCAACATCCAGGTTCTTTTCCCAGAATTCAATCTTCATGATTGAGTTAGCAGCATAGAATGTAAGATAATACAATTCTAAAAATCTTTCCATTTCATGTATTCTTTCAATATTCTCTTGATTTATGCCTAAACGATCTCTCAAGAAACTCGTGTCAGTGGCTATTGATTCGAATAAAGTTGATGGAATTTCTGCGGTTGTTGTATGAATCAAATATTTGTCCCAATAAGGGGCGTTTGGATTTATAGATGAAAAATGAACACCATGTCCCCCTTCATGGAAACCAGTTGTGGCATCTGCAAACGGTGTACTTTTTTGGAATATTACTTTACCTACCGTTGGAACTTGTATAAAGAAACAAGCTGGGGAAGCGTGTTTTCCTTGTCTCTCTCTATCGTCTATCGTTACGTATCTTAAGAAAGTGTTCATCTTTAACTCTTCCATTATATCCAAAAATAATTTCATTGGTTCTGTTCCTTTAAACAGGGGATCGAATTCTTTGAAGGCATTAGGTCTCCAAACGTATAAATCATCTTTCGAATTAACTTCACGACCAATTATTTTTGGCCATAATGTTTGTGCCATTTCCAAGAACGGTTTTTTTGCGTAATTACCTGATTTATCGACTACATCTTTCAATTCTCCGGCAGAAGTTCTGGCTAGTTTACAATATACACTTAAAGTATCTAAGCCATGACTAGAATAATTTTCTCTGACTAGATTAAAAAATTGTTGAACCAATGGTCCTATATCTTTTTCTGCATACTGAATTATACCATCAAATACTTTGTCTCTTAATTCTGGTTCTTTTAAATGTTGTAGATTAAACTGTCGCCAAGAATCTACAGAAACATGATAACCTGAAATATCAATTTGTTTTTTTCTTGCTTCTCTAATATTTTTAAGTATTTCTGCAGTCTTAGATTTTTGTTTGTTTGCGATTGCATCAAAATATAATATGTCGGGGATCTGCTCTCTAGGAATAAAACTATTCTCCATGAGAAATAAAAGAAGTTTGGATAGTTGTTCTTGTTTTTTTGAATAGATTTTCAAATTTTCTTCGTCTTCAGGAAGTGGGAGACCTGCTTCGCTACCAAATTCAACCCAACTGGCTCCAATCGAGGCATCTTCTGCTTCTTTACACCAAGTACTTAAATCAGAAACCTGTTCCAATAATGTTGGCATTCAATTCTAGAATAAAATATATTATTAAAGATTTAAACCTTATTGCGAGCATTTTTCAATTTCTAAAATCAGATAAGTTTATTATAAAAGTCCTAAAAATTAACCTAAAACCATCAAACTCTCCCAAGGCGAACTTCCTATTTGATAGAAAAAATATAATATTAAATCTTTTAATTTCACATTTTTAACTGATATCAATGTTTTTTCAAGATGGAAAAATGACTGTATCGGAATTGAAAGAAGCAAAAAGAGTCCTAGATGGTGGATTTTTAGATTATTTTCAACAAACTGTAGAAAAATTTATTTCAAACTATACTGGAATTAAAAATTATAAAGATATTTATACAATGGGTTTGAGTGCAGAAGCTGGAGTACATTTAGAACGTGGCAAAGATCGTGAAGTAGTAGGTGTTGTTTATTTTCATGATGACGGTTGGTGTCAATTACGTTATCAAGAACCCAAACCATTCACAATAAGAGTTTTTCCCAGTCATAAATTCTCATTAGAAATACCTAAAAAAGAACAACCCTTTTTGCCAAGTAGATTAGTAAAGCACTATACTGGTCTTTATCCTGCTCTTGATAATGCCATAAAAGAAACAACAATTGCACCAACTAGATTCATACCTTCTAATAAAGATACTTTACTTGCATTAGAGAAACGTGCAGTTGATCATGCAGTATGCAACAGATTGAAAAATAAGGGGTATAGACATAGTGATTGGGACGATTTTTACGTTGGTCCTGATAAAAATGTCTGGATTAATGTTTTTGCTGGTAGAATAGGAAATGAAGGTGGAGTGGGTTCATTCTTTTTATCTGGTCCTTCTGAAAAAACAGTTAATTACTTGGAAAATTTACAAAAAGAATTGGAATCTCTCGAGAAGGAAGTCCTCATTGCTATTAGCACAGTTAAACTAGATAGTTTAAATATAAAAGGAATTAACGAAATCGAAAGAGTAAAAGAAATGGTTTTGCAAGCAGAAAAACCTGTTTTACCAACAGCTGCAACAACCTAATTCACTTATAAATTAAAATCCCTAAAAATGTAACCATAGGAACAACAGTCCTCTCAGGGCGAATTTTTAAAAATCTATTTAATCGTAGGAATTATTTTCAAAATTACATTTAAGGAAAACATTATATTTTAACCCGTTTTATATTATATTGTGATTGAAGAAATTATTGGTTATCTTGCTGGAATTTTTATTATGATTAGTTTTATCCCTCAGGTAATCAAATCCTATAAAACAAAAAATGTAGGTGATATATCTTTAGGATTGATTATCGCTACTATTATTGGAACGATATTCTGGATAATTTATGGGGGTATGATTGAGAGTATGCCCCTTATCATAATGAACATCATTTTTGGAATTACAGTTTTGTATCAACTTTATTTAAAAATTAAATATGAGAAGTAGTTTCTCGTTCAAATAACAAAAATCTATGAAACTAAAAGACAAAGTATGATTTATAAACTATATCTTTTTTGACCATCTAAATATAATCATGAGAAGAGACGTATCAGATAAAAACATATTGAATAATTTCTGTCTGAAGTTTTGCAAAGTTCTTTCTAAACATGTAGAATATATTGTCGTTTCAGGGTTTGTTGCGATAGCATCTGGAAGGACAAGAGGGACAGAAGATATAGACATAATAATAAGAAAAATGAGTTCAGATGATTTCAGAGAGCTGCATAAGGATTTGATAAAGGAAGGTTTTGTTTGCATCCAAAGTTTTCAAGCAGACGAGATATTCAATTATCTCAAAGACAAATTGAGCGTGAGGTATTGTTTGAAGAACCAACCCGTGCCACAAATAGAGCTGAAGTTCGAAAAGGATAAACTGGATGATTACCAGTTCAAGACAAAAGAAAAATTACCTTTGACCGACCTTGATGTATGGTTCAGTTCTGTTAACATGAACGTTGCTTTTAAGGAGGAACTTTTGAAATCACCAAAAGATATGGAAGATGCTAGATATTTAAGATTGATCTACAAAGAAAAAATAAAAGAAAGAGAGATCGAAAAAATAAAGAAGATGATGAAAGAGATGAGGTTGTGAGAGACAGTCATATCGGTCAAATAGAAGAATGGGCGGAATTCGTTAGACAAAATCCTAAAGAATGGAGAGAAATCCATACAAAATTCATTAATTCTATTTTTATCAATCAGAGAAGGGTTTACAAAAAACTTGCAAACACAAAAGAAGGAAAAAACGCATTGATAGAATTTTATGGAATAAGAAATATCCGTGGTTTCTCGGACTTGAGAGATAAAAGTTAGAGGGAAATTGTGAAAAAGTAACTCGTATGTGCGTGCGTTTTTAAATTTTCTAAAACTGTATGGGCTATTTCTCTGTGTTGTGCGAGTGTGTAATATTTAAGCGTTCAAACTCATTATAATAAACATAGCAATATTATGCCGATAATGAGGGACTTTAACTCCTTATGGCGTCTCTCCCAGGGCGAATTTGTGGCTTTAATGTGGTTAAAAGCCTATTTAGAACAAAAAATTAACTGATTATTCGAAGTTAGTGAAAAAAGTTTAATCGAAATACTTAAATCTGTAACTTTTACTGAACTACTTATGTTAAGCGAACATAGTCTTATTTTTCCAGGTGAAACTCCTAATAGAAGTCTTAACAGATGTCTTTTTTCTAGATATCAGGATTTTCTTTATACATTAAGACATTTTACTGATGGTGAATTTTATAACCGTCTTGTGAAGACTTGTAGCATAGAACCTGTTGTACTTCGTGAAATGTTGGAGAGAGCAGACAAAATTGGTCATGTCAAATATGAGAAGAGGGAAAAATGTAAAATAACAGAAGGGGGAATAGAATATAACATTTTTTGGTTTGCCGTTCAAGATAGGTTCAATATAAGGAGTATAGTACCAAGTAAATTTAAAATATACGACATGCCTTATAATGAAGAAGCCATTAAATTGCTAATGGCAAATATATCTAATGGAAATTCACAAAAAAATTCGTGTTATAAGGCCCATCGTAGAAGTAATCTAAGGGATTCTTTAACAAAGTATCTTGATATCTTACGTTATTTAAAAAAACAGAAAGATGGGAATTCAATATACAATTTAGTTAATAAAACATCTATTCCTTATGATAAACTTAAACCATTAAAAAAACATGCACTTTCTATAGGTCATATAGAATTTGATAAAGAAAAAAAATCAAAAAAAGGAGATCCTTTTATTAAAATCGGTGAAGAAGGACTGCATCTTCTCAACGCTGTAAATTGGCTCGTCACAAAGTGTGATTTGGAAGATTATGTTCCCTCTCAAGTAGGTTGATTATCTTTCTTAAGAACAAAAATCTATCTGAATCTGCTGGGATTGAAGGTGTTCTTTAGGAGAAAAGAATTTGTTCTGCCACATTGGAAAGAACATCATAATCCTGTTCATGAATTCCCTTGGTTTTTCCCACTATTGAATCGTCTAAGGGTATCTTATTTTGAGGGCCAATAAAACTTATATTTCCTCCTATAACACAGAAATCTCCCATACCCATTTTTTTTAATTCTTGGAATCTTTCTTTAATTTCTTCAGGATTTACATTTTTTTGTATTGGTGAAATTTTCTTTTTGTCAAATTTCTTTGGATATAAAAAAACTGTTGTTTCCACTACATCGATAGGTTCATAATTAACAACTCTGTATGTCGCCAATAGTATTTTGTATAAAATTTTTGGTTTTTCTTCTAACATTTGCAGATTAGTGCAATACATGCTTTCCTTACGAATTAAAAGGGAAATAGGAAGACCTTCTCTTAATCTTCTTGGTTTAGAAATATTTTCTACCAAAACTTCTCTTGGTATTATTATACCAACTTGGTGTAATGCGTCTATGAACCGATAAATTGGGACTCCATCTAAAATTACATTGAATGGCTCTTTTGCAAAAACATAAAGATGAAGTTTAAAAAGGTCATATTCGTCAATACCTCCACAAATATGACCATTCACTCCTAATTTTTCCTTCAGTAAATCTTGGATTGTTAATGCAGATTCTGAACATTCCCATCCATAATTTTTTGGATCATCACGTTTTAGTCTTATAGAATAACCATAACTTTGTCGAAAAATCGAACCCATTAATTGATATTTGAATCCATATCTTTCAGGTGGTAGTCTTTCTCTGACCAAAGGTTCAAGTTCTGATAACACGGATAACATGAATAAAGTTACTAGGTTAAAGTTTTAAGCTTGTTTGATTTCATTTACGAGCCAATTCCATCAAATTTAACTCTTTTCCAAAAGAACAAATATCTATCTTTTAAGAACCCTAAAAAGTACGCTAATCCATCAAACTCTCCCAGGGCGAACTTCTATTTGATAGAAAAGATACTTTTTTATCATGGAAAGAGAAAAGGATTAAAATTTAATTTTTAATTAATCTTCTATGGTTTTTTACAGAAAAAGTCCTGAAGAATGTGTTTATAGAAGTGGTGTACCTGTTCTTTTAAAAAATTGTGGATTTCAGTGGGACCCCAAATTATGTGGAACAAGTATCGCAGTAGATATAAGGGAAGTAATAGAAATATTACCGATTAGTGTAATGACATCAGAAATACAGAATGGTCCTGATAAAACATCAAAGGGTTATTGTGATTATTCTCCCCCAACATTAAGAGTTAGAATTGGAAAAAATAATCAATTGGGATTACATCCAATAAGCGATGATATCTCATATGTTGCTTTACGAGAAAAAGAAGGCCCTTATGTTGAAAAAAAAGTAAAAGGTAAAGTTGTTAAAATGTTCGAATGGGTACCAGATATCCTTCCATCTACTATTCATTTTGATAAACTCGTGATATACCTTCATCAAGTAGGATAGATCCAATATTTTTTATATAGGCTAAATTCTTAAAAAGTTTGCTAAACCCTTCAAGTTCTCTAGAGTTTAACTTTTAAATTTTCAAAAAGCAATATAATTTTGATAATAATGTTAAAAGCTCTATTAAGTGCTCTGGCTTTAGTTTTAATATTCATATTAGCTATATTCTTCTTTATTTCGCGCGTATCGACTAATGTTGGAAAGGGTACAAAAGAATTACGAACAAAATTAGAGGGCATTCAAGCACCCATTTATACACCATTAGGAGTAGCTACTGCAATCCTAAAGTTTTTCCTTTCTATATTTACTTAGTTTTGTTCCTTGATGCCCAAGAATAATACCTGTAAACACAAAATAGTTCAGTTATTACAGCCAAGATTGTTATAAAAATCAATACATTTACAGGATTTTGATCAGGTATTAATGACGTCATTATAGGATGACCACCGCTACCACCGCCGCCTCCACTACTAATTGTTGTAGTTGAACTAATCATTGTAGTTGTAGTAGATGATGTGGTTGAAGTAGTGGTCGATAATTGGCAATCATAATCCTGTACATCGTTTTGTGTATCTGAGTAAAGACAATTTCCAGAGGGTGAACAAGAAACCCATTCGTCTGGATATAAAGCACAGCAATCAGAAGCTTGGGTACATACTCCTGGTGGTGTCGTAGTTGTGGTAGATGAAGTAGTAGTGGTTGAAGACTCTCCAGGTGGTATGGTAGTGGTTGTGGTTGAAGACTCTCCAGGTGGTATGGTAGTGGTTGTCGAAGAGGATGTTGTATTTGATGCTCCTTGACAATTATTCAATGTAATAATTTTTGATTTTTCTTTAGAATATTGACCGGCCTCATAAGGTTTACAGTAACCGCCATAGCCCCACCCAGTTACGAATATTGTATGGTCACCGTTGTTTAAATTGTTGGGTATAGTAACACTACAAGACATTGTATAATATTTGGTTGTGTCCCCGGCAAAAGTTTCACATGAATCAATAAAAGTAGAGTCTATAAAGAATCCCCAATAATTCTTGTCTCCATAATGTAAGCCTGTCCAATCAACACTAACTGTGATTGTCTCTCCACAATTAACTGAAATTGGAGCTGTAAATGAATCTATGCTTTCTATGTCTTGGAAATCATAACAACCATGAGGAGGATTCCCTAGACAATCTATTGATACACGTGTTGTAGCAATTGTTGTTTCAGTTTCTATAGTTGTAGTTTCTCTTGGTACTGTAGACTCTACAGTTGATGCGAAGGAAAAGGGTGATTCGACACTAGTGGTTATTGGAATAGAAGTTGTTATCGAGGCGAAAGTGACATTTCCAGGCTTGAATAAAAATGATGTAAGCATGGTAGAAGTTGCTATTATTGCGGCTACATATAACGTCGCGATTGCAGATAGCTCTGAAATCCCTTTGCTCATAAAATTTAATTTGTTTTTCCCAAATAAAATACTAACTGTTTAGGATAAAATCGAATTTTTTTAGTTCTATTAGTTTTTTACAATTTTAATTATATGGGACATCCTCCTGGTGTTTCACATTTAGGGCATAAAATATCACCATCACAATTACAACCGTCATTAAAACATGTGACCCTATATGAACAAGGACCGCCAGATGGGTAGCTACAACAATCAAGATATCCAGGGCATGGATATAAGGTTGTTGTTATTGTGATGGAAGAAGTAGTTGATGAAACGTTTATTCTTGTCGATGATATCGTAGATTCTACCGTTGAAGTAGGTTCAGATGTCTCTGGTTCGATACTAGTAGTTACTGGTACAGAAGTGGTTATTATACTAAGGCTTATATTTTTAGTTGGTTTCTTTGTCTTGATGAAAAATGATACTAATAAAGTTGATATAGCTATTAATACTGCCAAAGATAAAGTAGCAACGGCAGATAATTCTGAAATCCCTTTGCCCATAAAATTTAATTAATTTATTAAACTAAAAATCATTCGCTTATATCAGTTGATACCATGGAAAAATTGAAATTCCTTAATTGTGACATAGTTCAGCCAAGACTTTACCAAGAATTAGTAGCATCTACAGGGGTAACGAAAAATACTCTATGCATATTACCTACAGGTATGGGAAAGACTTTAATTGCAGTAATGGTGGCTTCTTATAGATTAGAAAAATTTCCGGAAAGTAAAATTCTAATGCTTGCACCTACTCGCCCTTTAGTTAATCAACATGCCAAAACTTTTAAAAAACTCATGAAATTGAAAGAAGAGGAATTTGTTGCATTAACTGGCAAAGTACATGTGGAAGATAGGAAAATATTATATTTAAAAGGCAAATTGTTCTTTGCAACTCCCCAACTGATAAAAAATGATATAGAGAATAAAATTTTGGATTTAAAGAATTATAGCCTTGTTATCGTTGATGAGTGCCATAGATCACGTAAAAATTATGCATATACTACTGTCATAAATAATTATGTTGAACAGGCATCAAATCAACGAATACTTGGTTTAACTGCTTCTCCCGGTAATATAAAAGACAAGATAGATGAAGTTAAAAAGAACTTGAGAATAGAGGCAGTAGAGATAAGGACAGAAAAAGATGTGGATGTTGAACCTTATATACAAGAAACTAAAGTTGAGAGGATTTACGTAGAATTACCTGAAGAATTTAAAAAAATCAGAAGATACCTAGAAGAGGCATACAGAAACAGGCTGAACTGGCTGATGAAATCACATCTGATTTATTCGATGAAAGTATCAAAAAAGCATTTACTGGAATTACAGAAAGAAATAGGGAAAATGTATGAACAGAATAAAGATTTCATGGTTGCCAGGGCATTAACGACATGTGCGCAGACAATAAAAATAGAGCATGCGATAGAATTGCTTGAAACTCAAGGGATAGCAGCATTATATAAGTACTTTTTAGACCTTCAGAAGAACAAAAAATCTGCTGCGACAAGGAATGTTTTGAACGATGAAAATGCAATAAAAGCGATAAAAGAAACAAAAGAATTATTTTTGAAGGGAGTTGAGCACCCAAAACTCCAAACTTTAATCGAGTTAATAAAAAAAGAAGTGAAGAATAAATCTAATACAAAAATAATAACGTTTGCAAATTACAGATCCAGTACTGAAAAAATTGCAAAAATTCTTGAAAGTAATGGTATATCTGCCAGAGAATTCATAGGCCAAGCGATAAAAAATGGTAGAGGACTTAAACAAAAAGAACAAATCGAAATGTTGAATGAGTTTAAGTATGAACTGTTTAACGTGCTAGTTGCTACATCAATAGGCGAGGAGGGATTGGATATAGAAGAAGTAAATTTAGTTGTTTTTTATGAACCAGTGCCATCAGAAATAAGAAGTATACAAAGAAGAGGCAGAACAGGTAGGACAAAAGCAGGGCGCGTCGTATTCCTGATTACAAAAGGGACCAGGGATGAGGGATATTATTGGAGTGCTTATTATAAAGAGAAGAAAATGAGAGATATTCTCTACGAGATGAAAGAAAAGGATACAAAAATGGATAATTCATTATTTAAATGGGCAAAATAATCTATTTAACACAACTTTACTCTTTAGAAGTCGATTAGTGCTTATGAAAGAAATTATTAATTCCTCCCATTCCTTTTATTTTTTTTAAAAATTAACGCCAAAAGAAAGTTTTAAATTGTTTTAGTAATATTTAAATCTCTAACTACTCTACTAATAAGTAGTCATGGTGGCTGAATGAATTCAAAAATTTTCACTTTATCGCTGTTTTTAACTGTTTCATATTTAATATTAAGTCCTGTTAATGTAAAAGCTGTTAAAGATGGCTTTTATGGCTTTCCAGCAACGGTTGATATAGAAGAAGGGGCCACCAAGATCATAACAGGAAAATTTTATCACAGTTTTAATAGTCCTTTGAAAGATGTAAGTTTCCCTATTGATGGTCCCTCATGGTGCACTATACAGCCTTCTGAAGTAGATATGGTACCACCTCAACAAGATGTACCGATAACAATTAGGCTAACTGCTCCTACTGGGACAGCTGGAAATACTTATACGATAAAAATTGGAATTGATACCAGTAATATAGACACATCAGATTTTGCACTAATCCAAAATATAACAATCAATGTAAAAGCAGCAACAACGACAGTTTCTACTACAGTCCCAACAACTATAATTTTAGAATCAAATGCGACTACAGTTGAAGAGAATGTAACTATAGAAGAAGTGCCAACCGGCCAATTTTCGCTAGCATCTTGGGTAACAAACTATTGGTATGTAATAATTATAATCATAGTCATCATTGCTTTAATTTTGTTCTATATAAAACGTCCTGGTGTTTATGACTACAGTAAACCATCTGGTTATGTTAACGTTGAATCAAAAGTTAAAGAAGTGAAAGAGCCTAGGAAAGAAGAAAAAATAGAGACAATAAAAACTGAAATGGCTCCTCAGGATAGACTAGAATTGGCAAGAAAAAGAAGTATTAGTGAGATGAAACAAAAAGCAATGGAAATGGACAAAGAGCATAGAAAGTAATTTTTCTTAAAAAAATTCTATTATATTTCCTCTCCTCTGTTAAAAGGCTTTCTTCATCTTTTATCGAGTCGCCCATCAATCTTCATCGGATTTAAGGTTTTACCCTTATTTAGGGTTAAAATTATATTAAGCTATTAAATTTATAACCCGAAGAAAGTTATAAATATCATGTTATCTAAAAATTTATTGGTTAAACCGATGATTTTATGGTAACAAGGTATTCTAGAATTGAAGATAATGCTGAAGTAATGGATGTTTTATATTGTATTATTCTCGGTCATAACACAGTAAAGAAGTTAAAAGATATATTAAAACAACCGCAATCTACCATATCTACTAAAATTCAATTCCTGCTAAAGAATAAGGTTATTTTAAAGAACAAGTGGGAGTTTTACTCTAATTGGAATAACACTTATCAAGTTATGTATAAGATATTAAAAGAGAATAGCCCTATATCGCTACAGTTTTATGTCAAGTCGTATATTCGTAAGGTGTTTAAGATAAGCGACAGTAAGGTAAAACAGTTGGAGAAAGTTATCAAAAATATTGAATTATACTTTCCTGAAGAAAGATTGAAAAGAATTGTAGAAGGCTATGCTAAGTTATTTATCCAGAACAAAGAGAAAGCATCTATCCAAGATATCATAAATCAATATTTTGTCGGCTTAATAGGACTGGATAAGGATAGTATTAAAGAGTTGGATGAACCTTTACGAGAATTATATAGTATAATGAAGAAAGTGCCTTCAAAGGAAGTTGAATTTTTTAAGACCGTCGAGTTATCATAAATTCTCCTACCCAGCAGTTTTGTGGTAGATGTGGTTCTCCATTGGATTTGAAGATAGCATTGAAAATGGAAGAAAAGATTAAAGAAACTGATGAAATAACTTATTCAATTATCAAGAAACTTATTGTGATGAACCCTGAGATTGAAAAACAGATTTATCAGACAATCAAAGATTTGAAGTTAGAAGAAAAACTAAAGTAAAATTCGAAAGACTTCTCAGCCACCGAATGGTTTAAAAATCATTTGCACTGGTACTAAACCAGATGCAATAAGAAGTATAATAACTATTATAAGTATTATAAACTTCAAAAAATCAAAGGCATTTTGATTGTTAATCATAAATTTGAAACCTCTATAGATTATGTTTTCTTTACCTAGTTCTGGGTGTATTTCCTTAAAATCTAAATACATAGCGTGAATTTTTCTGACATTTGGAAGTATAAACCTCAGTGTTTTTTTGTTTTTTATTATATCTTTTATTCCATTAATCTCAATCAAAATTTTGTCATAATTCTCCCTGTCAAAAAACACCAAAATCGGTACCTCCAGTGTAATAGTCCTTCTAATGAATCTATATAAGTTGTTTATTCGTTTATCAGATATCTCTATTTCTCTATTTTTTATTCTTACAAAAGCAGATGATATAACATTTTGATAATAGTAAATTGTCTTTCCCTTCAAGCTTTCAAAATCAGATATAACATCTAATGCCGTTATGAAAAAATTTAAATCATCCTTGTCCTTCTTATGCCAAAAGTATAAAGTATAAATAGAATCAATTAAACTGCCTATTATACTGAAAGTACCACCTATGTAAAAAATCAGAATAATGACCAAAAAAATAAACAAAAATGGAAATGATTGTGAAAACTTATATGCAGATGAATTGATTATCATAAGTGATAACGCATTGATTAGCAAATAATCAAAAAATATAACAAGTGGTAAAGAAAGTATAGATAAAATTGTGATGAATAATCTTGAGACATCAAAATTATATCTAAGTGAAATCTTACCTATAAGACTTCTTTTCCACGGTTTATACCTATCGAGATTAAATTTCATCGATTAATCTATAAGGTTTAATTTATTTCAATCTTTACTCCTATCCAAATTTTTCTTAAACAGAGCTTTTTCAATAATTCTGACATCAAGCCTATAATCATTCGCAATTTTCCTTAATTTGTCGAGAATTATCGCGTAGTACTTGGCGTCTTGAAGGTTCGGCCGTGTTTTTGAGTTTGTTTCGAACAATTCATCGAATAAATGAATGTCGAAAACATAGTAATTCTTGGGGTCATAAAATGTCAGGATTGTGCTTGCTAATGCAAGACCAACACCTTTAATTCCACCATAAGCACCCATTAGACTTTTTATCTTGAGTATTTCATCTTTTGTATTAAATGCAGTGTTTGAGACCTTTCTTATACGGGAATCACTAACATCTTTAATTAAATTCAAAGTTCTTTTTTTTCTATGAGGGTTTGTAACAAACTTCCATTCGATTATCTGTATCAAATCTTCTTTGGTCAATTCTTTAGTCGTTCTTAATTTATTACCCAAGTTACCCTCAAGTTCAGTGTTCCATTGGTCTTCTTCGTTGTCATACTTTTCAGCTAACTGTATGATTTCTTCTTTGTCCAACATAAATCTCTGTATTTAATTTTAATTACTTCAATGTTTCCAAGACCAAAAATCTATCTAATTAACCAAACAAGTCCTTTGCCCAAACTATTCAAAAACTGGGCAAGTTATACCTTTAACAAGTCCATGTGGCAACAACTGACAGATTATCAAATTAATGTAGTATTTTATATTATTGATTATCGATTCAAAAGCCGATATTTGTCCTTGTATAGTCAATATAGTGGTTTTAAGGATACTGACATCTTCTTGTGTTTGCTTTAATTGTTCTTTCAATGTACTGATTTCGTCTTGCATCTCACAAACTTTATCAAACTTACATATTAGAGTACAAGGATTGTTTGTACAAGTTCCAGTATCATCGACAAGTTCGCAAGTATTGTCAACCGGTGTATAAGTTCCGGTTTGATTTTTGTAACAAAACCCAGCACCACAACCGTCTGCAGGACAGATGGTCGACGAACATTGAGAATCATCAACGATACAGTATGGCTGCTCAGCAGTAGGACAATAAGAAACAGCACAGCCATGACAATTGGGTTCTGGACAACCGTTACAATATACTCCGAATATGGTAGGACAAATATCTTCAGAATCTATCACTCCATCACCGTCTTCATCAGGCAACTTTTCATTTCCAATTTCATAATTTAAAGGATAATCAAATCTATTCTCTTCATCCTTTCCTAATTGGTTGCTTGCATCACCGTAATCAAGCTTAAATCTGGCAGAAAAATAATCAGAATCCAATGCGCATGTTCCTCCTATTCCGTTAAACCCTTCAAGATAAAATCTGCTAATTCCATCTGAACTTGCCAATTTGACATTTTTTGCTCCAGGTAATGATTCGTCCCAAACAGCAATAAAATTACTTTGCAGGTCAATAACTGCGTAACCTGTAATGTCATTCATATACCCCCACGGACCCGAACCTTGGATGTCATTTTGGTCTCCGGAAGAATTAGTCCAATAATACTTATTAAAATTTGCGGGGGTTAATACAATGAAATATCTGAAATTTTCTCCGCCATTAGTTCCATGCGTGGCATTAAATTCAAAATAATCTGGGTAGAACCACCAATCTACAGTATTGGCATTATTGGCAGCAGCAATACAAAATATGTTCACGGCTAAAGGACCTTTTTTTAGGGTGCAGGTATTACCAGACACACCATTAATTCCAAAATAATGATTACTACCAGCACAGTTGCTCATCAACTCAAATCCATTGGGGTTGGAGGAAGAATACATCGCTTGACCATTTTTGTCTGACCAGTTTTTAAAACTACCACCAGTTTTTTGGAAACTAATATCTTTATAATTAGGTGCATCAATATGCCAACTTGAATCTCCAGTAACAGTAACTTCATCTGTATATGTCGGCAAAGTTGCACTGGGATTGTCATAATAAACAGAATATACTACATCAGAGGCAGTAGGTCTATCGACCAATACTAACATCAAACAATTTCCATTAGCCTCATCGGAATCGTCTAAAATTTGTGAAGGAATTTCATTTCCTCCTTCATTACAGGGGGCGTTAACAAATCTTAATTGGTCGCATTCGGTTATATCAATGTCACTTATCATAACTTTGACAGCTTCTTTAGTTCTCGCTAATATATTTTCTTGATAAAGTCTAACATCTCTACATCTATGCCAATCTTCATTCCACCAGGTAGCCTGGGCAGAACTGATTAAAAACATAGATGTTAGAATTAAAGTTGCTAATAAATATTTCTTCATAAATACACCCCAATCCATAAATGAAAGTATAGAGATAAATCGGTTTATTTTTTATATGTGATAGAAGAACAAAAATCTATCTTTCTTATAATATTATATAGTACTATGTTGAGTGAGTGAAAACTACGTTTTCACACTTCCTCGTAATTATCGTCAAGGGTAGTTTTGTGGAGTTGTTTTATGGTTATTACCTTATTTGTTTTCTCAAATTCTGTAAATCATTTTTTTTGTTTTCTAATTCATCGTAAAAGAATGAATAACTTATCCACTTTCCAAATGTTTCATTATACAAAAACAAATCACTATCTGTTATAATCTCATAAATATAAGAATCGGAGTCTTTTGGACGAAGGTAAATGTCAGAAGAATCATGATTTATTAAACCCATATAAATTCCATTTTGTGGTTCTACTACGGGTGCAAGATCTAATTCTTCAATAATATCCTCTGTAGTGGCTATTCTATTTTTTGTAAAGGCAATCATACAGTGCCCAGAAATTTCTTTAAGGTTCAAATCGTACATATTTCCACAAATTATGTTGGGATAAATAAATGATTTTTTTAATTCAATTGCATATGCACCTTTGACAGACCATGTTTCAAGAAAGTTCACATAATAGTTATAATCACTTCTTTCATACCAACTTTCTATAATAATATTGGAAGAATTAGTGTCTTTACATTTCTCTAAAAAGTAATTAAACTCTGCCTTAAATAACAACGAATAATCCTCACAATCTCCTCCTTTTTTATCGAGAAATTCTTGCAAAAAGAGTAATCTATCCTTTATTGGAGAATTCGGAGCATAATCTGATTTATAATCCAAATACAAATACACATCGTTTACAAAATAAAGACAAATGGTTTTGATGCGACATTCATTTTCAGATATTTCAAAGCAATGTATATTTAAACGACTTTTTGCATTTTTCTGATTTTCCGAATCATCCAAATAAGAGTTTGTTCTAAACCAATCCATTGATTTTTCTAGTTCTGATTGATATTTTTCGATATTTGTAAGGGTAGAATCAATCTCATTTTTCAAGTTAGAATGCACAGTTTCTAGTGAAGAATACTTTTCAGTTAGCTCTATATAACTTTTATTCAATTGCTGATTTTCTTCGTTTAGCTTATCTATTTCCATTTTTAGTTGATTTATCTCATCATCTAGTCGTTTCATTTCATTGTTTTGGTTATTAATGATGAACAATTGATAACCTACTATCATACAAAAGAAAATTATTATTACAGAAATTTCTTTTAAACCGATTTTCATAATTAAATTTATTCTTTACAGAACAAAAATCTATCTGATTTTATTTATTGATGAATATATCTGATACTGAAAGGAACCGTTACTTTTTGATAGGGTTCTGAGGAAATAATTCCAGCCTCGCAATTCATGTCAACAGAATCATTAGTAAAAACAAAGTCAAAATTATATGAAACTCTAGCTTTTGTATCTTTCTTAGCATTCAAAATTTTAGAGTTCATTGACCATCCATCATATTTAGTTTCACCATTGGCAATACAACTTGTATACCCAGCAGGTTGACACCAAATATTAACTTGACCAGTTATATTATACTTCGATGGGCTATATGTCCTAAACGAATAACCTATGCTTTTATTTCGTTCTATCAGAAAATCAAAAAGAACTTCATCTTTTGTAAAACAGTTCAGGGTAGGATAAACATTTTTGACATCTGTTTGGAATTCTACTGGGATTATAATTCCCGATGGCGAGTAATGAATTCCATCATCATATTTTTTATAAAATTGATTTCTCAAAACTACAAAAATACCATCAGCTGTAATTGAACTTATATCGTGATAATCAATGTTCTCAAGTTTTAGCGGTTCAACATATATGGATGATGTTGTTGATGTGGTTGTCGTAGTGGTGGGATAGAAATATTCAATGGTCATACCAACAACTCTAGGTTTGACTATCAAAATTATACAAATTGCTAAAACACAGACTAAAACTACCCAACCAACCTTGTTTTCCATGTTTTTTCTATTTGATAGTAAAGGATTTAAGGGCTTCTATATAGTCGTTTAGAACAAAAATCTATCTTATTTATCAAACACCAGATAAAATTAGCCATATTAATAATCCTAAAAATCCTATCATTGTAATCAATGCAGGTAAAGAATACCATAATCCCTTACTTCCAGAATTTCTCAAATATTCTTCATAGGTTATATTTTTTGGTAATTTCTCAAATTTTCTTATAACTTCTAAGCTATCTTTTGGATTTATAAAAGAAAAGTATTTTTTACATTTATCACACTTAAAAAATAGTTCTCTTCTCATTGGCATTATAGGTATGAACCAAATATGATATACTTCAGTAGAAATTGACGCAAATGCATTAACCATCCTTTTACATTCAGGACAAAATATTCGAAAATTTCCTAATCCTTTTTCTTGAATAAAGCGAGTTCCATACACTAACATATAATTTTTATTTCTCTCCCTAGGACAAAAATCTATCTTTCTTGTTATACTATATAGTACTATAGTACTATGTTGGGTGAGTGAAAACTACGTTTTCATACTTTCCTTCGTAATTATCGCCCAGTGAGAGTGATTTGCTATGATAGGTTCATGGTTTTTGATGGGTTATTTCAATTTTTGTATTAAATAAATGATTATGAAATTTCATAGAATTTTAACTGAGATTCTTTTCTGTATATGTTTGTTATTATCAATATCAATTGTCAAAGCTGAAAATTCTATTTATTCGTTGATAATATATTCTAATTCAAATGTTATAAATCCTGGAGATTCCTTTCAAATAGGTGTTTTTATTAGTGGAAAGGGGAAAATAACTGATAATCATATAGAAATTGAAATTCCACGTCAATTAGTACAGGGTGGAACTGTAATAGGTTACGGACCAGAAGTTTTATGCGAGGACGATTGTTGTTTTTATAATTATGAAAAGGAAAATTGGGTTCCTTTGACTTCAAGAAATCTTTTAAGTTTGAGAAAAGATGTTTTTAAACCAAGTTGTTCTAATAAGAATCAAATATTATCCATGTATAGTTTTGAGGATCAAGAAACTGGTCATGTAACTGCTCCGATTAATATAAAGTTTAAAATTAGTAAAAACGCTGATCCTGGAGACTATATTCTGCGATTCAATTTTTATTATAATGATGGAAATAATTGGTATTATGACAAAGAAGCATTGAATATTCATGTAAATACTTTTTATGAAAGAAATGAAATGAAATTATGGTATTTAGGTTTTATAATTGCTTTTGTTTCTATGGCTTTATCATTTCGTCAAATAACAGATTGGATTTGGGAAAATTTTTCTGTTGTGATTGTAGTATTTCTTGTAATTTTCTTAATTTTCTTAATTTTTGTATTCCTTTTTGCTTTATGTGATATTCCCCATTAAGTTAAAACCCTTTCTTTTCTACTACTTTGCCGTGTGATAAGGATCAAAATCATAGAAAGTGTCATTTTTTATCAATAAAGTAAAAAGACATTTACAGAATTCTGTATCAAATTATATTCCAAACAATGATTTTATCAAATAATTAAAAAAAGGTTTAACAGTTTATTTTAATACTTTTTCTTCAGGATTTTAAACTTGACCACCAGTATCGTTGCTATAGCTATAGAAGTTATTACTATTATTGCCACATTATTGGTCGTTATTGCAAACATACCAGTTGGTACGACAGCTCTCCCGGTAGGAATACCTGCTTCTGTTTTGGTTACTGTTGTTGTAGTAACAGGTTTAGTAACAGTCGTTGTTAAAGATGGTGTGGTCGTAGTTACAGGTAATGTCGTGGTAGTTGTTATTCCACTTCCGCCTCCACCACCGCCAGTTACAGTTGGTGCAGGTGGCACGGTAGTTGTAGGAGTTGGAGGGGCATTACCAAATAAACCAAAGAAACTAAGATGCGTTGTATTACCCCAAACATAATTGGCTGTTGTATCTACACCCGAATCTGGCATTACTTCCCAAGTTGAAGTTGATTCGTTGTAGTGATACATTCTTAATGTGCTTTCATCTATACCAGCATTAGAAACATCCTCATCAGTATAGTACATTTTGATTATAATCCAATCTAAGTTGTTTTCTATGTTTTCATCGGCTTCTATCTCGACATATTTTCCCAAATCTAAAATACCGACCGTTGCATTTGTAGGATTATCAGAATGCTTAGTTAGGTTGATTGAAGTAGCTGTTAAGTTAGCGGTAGTAGACAATTCCAAAATTGTGTCAGTTTCATTGAATGCATCTATATTAGTTGTTTGGTTAGCAGTAGTATTGATTATACCTTGATAATGAGCACATTTTCGGTTTATATTTGATGGTTTAGTTTCAGGTTCATTGCAGGTATTATTATCGTAATAGTTTGTGTATTGAATACCTCCTAGCAAACATTCGCTCCATGTACCGTTCAAAATCCACTCAGGAGTACAATAATCACAAGAATAACTGATATTTTGAGGTTGCCCATTCAAGTCACTCGGCAAACCTGTTTGGTTGTAACAGTTATTTATATCTATAAAGTAGCCGATAATCGTATCATCTGGTTCACATGTTGTGTTTACTTCTTGCCAATCTGAAGTACAGTAGTCACAAAAGATGGAGTCAAATTCTGAATAGTTACCTGAGTATTTATCAGAAGGTAAATTTGTTTGGTTAAAGCAATTGTTGGAATCACTCACATATATACAATATTTTTCATCGTTAATCTGACAATCACTATACTCAATACAATACCAATTGGGTGTACAGTAATCGCATGATTGATTTATATCAGGAGGTTGAGTTTCAAATTCATTGCAATCATTTGAATCATAGTAGTTTTTATATTGCATATCATTTGGCTGACATTCTCCCCATGTATTGTTTAATGTCCAATTCGGGATGCAAAGGTCAATTATAAATGTAAAAATATCAGAATAATTGCTTTCTCCCACAGAGTTGTTTGCTGTAACTTTCCACCAGTATATTCCTTCGCTCATATTTATTTTCTCGTAAAAAGTTTTTGTTATATTGCTTATTGTTGTCGTGTTCTCATCTATGAACGATATGTTAGCTGAATATTGCAATTTGTATGAAGTTGAACCAAAAGACTCGCTCCAATAAAATGTTATATTGTTATTGTTTGTAATACTGTTGTTTAGAGGGGAATAAAGCGTTGGTGGTTCTGGGGGAAGAGTATTTCGATAATAAAAACTGTAGTATGAGTCCCAAGACCCATCGAAAACATATGTTCTCCTTCCATAAACTATATGCTTGCTATCATCATCTTGTTTTATAAGCAAAGATGTTTGAGTACCGTCATCAACCGTTGTTGTTATGTTTTCATATTCCAAAATGCCTGTCTCGTTCATTTTTATGTATGTCAGATTTGAAATAAATCCTGGTCTGTCTTTATTCAACAAAACTATAAGATTGATGTTATTTTCAGAATCTAAACCTGCAGAACCCAAAAAAAAAGAAAGATACCCCCCATTTATTAAATTTTTTGGCAAAACAAGTATGTTGCCGTATTTATCAATTTTTGCATAATTTCCGTTATCATTCCAGATAAGTAAGTGTATGTTATCATAAGTATCACCAATTGAATCAACTATCCATGTTGAATCAAGAATCAATTTATCTGATATGAGGAAATTCCCATCATTATCAAGTTTAGTAAAATATGCATTACCATTACTTCCGTAGTTATTTTCTCTTCTTGTATATACTATGTCAATATTGTTTTCAGAATCAACAAATATTCTGGGTCCTACTGAAATTAATGAGGTATCTGTGATTCGTTTGTCAGTCATTGTAGGACTTCCTGTCTTATTGAGTTTAACAAAATAGATAACATGTGGTTTGGTTTCCCATCTCCCACTCATATTGAATTGTTCATATGCGAGATACAAAATATTGTCTTTATATGTAAGATAAGGGAGGAATGAGGATAATTCGGGGTCTGAAGTTGTTATGGGTTTTGGGTTTATAAGAACTGTCCCATTATCAGAAATTTTACTATAAAGTAATTGATAAAGATCATTACTACTATTATCTTTAGCCCATACAACATGGATATTATTCTCATCATCTATTGCTGAAGCCAATCGGATATTAGTTGTATGAGGCTGGAACAAAGGTATTGGTGGTATTAATGTCTTCCCATATTTGCTGAGTTTTGAATAAAAAATTTGAAAAATTTGATTCTCATCATTCCACCACAATAGATTTAGAGTATCATTAGACCCCTCAAGTAAAGTTGGTAATATTTGATTTTTTTCAGTGTGTTGTGTAATCTCTCTTTCAACAGTCCATTTTGTAGCATAAACTAATGATGGTATAATTAAAAGAACAAACAGTATCCCAATTCCTACACTAACTTTTTTTGATACCCTCATTTCCTCTATTTTGATATAAAAATACTAAATATTTAAATGTAATTTAATGTATAACATATTGTATAATACTTATTAGGTTGATATCATGGGATTAAAAGGAAAGGAAATAGACAAGAAAATTTTAGAATATCTTGAAAGTATTCCTTTCTCTGCTACTACAGAAATGGTTGCTAAAGCGACAAAGACAGCTTGGTACACTGCTCAAATGCATTTAGTGAGACTAAAAGATGAAGGAAAGGTTAAGTTCTTCAGGATAGGAAGACAAAACCAGTGGATTTTAGCAACAAGACTTAGATGATTTAGGTTTTGCACAAACCCTAATCCACACAAGAACCCAGGAGTTGCACAAAAATTCTCGCAATTGGAAACCTTTTATCATCATGATTTTTAAAAAATTGTATCCAAATTACCATTAGCATTTAAAAAATACATATCCCAAAACAAACCTAATCTAATTAAAGGAGCATCACCATATTTATCTCTAATTCCATAAACTCCATATTCTCTGATTAATTTTCGTGTTAAATCTTTTGTTTTTTCTATAGATTCTTTTACAGTTAAACCAGCCAATAAACTTGCAATTAACATAACATATACTTGTTTAAATGGATGACAATTTTTATCCCTTGCAGGACTAGTGGTACAGGTAGGATCTGTTATTATCATGAATTGTGCTCCATAACCAATAAAAGAATCAGCACCTCCATTAGTGATTGAAATTTTCCCTAGTCCCTCATTTGAGTCACAAACCACTGCATATATTATTTTTGAATCAAGAATATTGATATTATTTTCATCTAATATTATTTCGTCATTATGACCATATATGTACTCCTTTGTTCCATGTCCATTTAATATAACTAATCTTGGATTTACTTTACGCAATGCCTTTTCAAGATTTAATCTATTTGCATTTTTACCTTCTAAATCTATAGGTGTAACCTCTCCAATTGATTTGATTTCTTTTATTAATCCATCAGAAAAATAATGCAAATATTTTGTTTCTAAATTATGTTTAGGACGAGTAAAAAGAACCATTTTCTTCATATTAAATTTCCCCACTTGCTAACATTTTCAAAAAGGTATATTGTACTTCTACAACTTTTTTTCCAAACTTAGAATCATTCTTAACTTCTTTTATTAAATCATTGACGGAAAGAGGTTTTTCGAATTCTAATAACATTATTTTGGAGTTTTTATCTAAACTTTCAAGTCTTGCTAATACAATCTCCTTTATTTCTTTTCTTAAACTTTCATCCATTTTATCATCTCTTCATATTAATTTTAATTTCTCCATTTTTTCTAAAATTCTATCACCAAGTTTTGTACCTGCTTTAATTTCATCATAAGCTTTATTCCAAGTATGTGGTTTACCATCTATAATTATAATTGTTTGATTTCTTTCATCCTCAGGTAAATTTGCATAAGCTTTAAAAAACTTTTCTTTTGTCATCTTAAATCAACCCAAAAATCATTTATATTATTAATTTTTTGTATTAAATTAGAATATAATGAAAAATTTAAATATAATGGATAGTAAACGTGAAAAGGGAATGAAATAGTTTTTCTCATATAAATAGATTTATTTTATCTAAATATATACTAAATTATTAATCCTATTATCGCTATTCCTAACCAGAACTGGATGAGCTGTTGACGAGTCATTGTCATGACTTCATTTAAATTCTAATGATTTTACAAAAGGTTCCTGAATTTTTTCCTTTACTTTGTTAACCCAGCCTTCCAATATAATTGCTGCTTCAGGCAATGAAATACCTTTACCTTCTGTTTTTAATTCAACTTTTGCTTGTTGTGTTTTCTTATCTATAGTTCTTTTAATCGCAAAAACGAATGTGTGAATGATTATATCATTCTTTTCTTGATCTATCATTTTTATCATCCCACTTAAAGGAAATGTTCTAGACTTTTTAAAGGTGTCGATATTGAAAGAAAAAAAATCTATCTGATTAAAAAAAGAAAGAATTGTAAAATATTTAAGACTAAGTAATTAAATTGTTTAATGGGAGAGGGTGTAAATGGTAGAGGGTGAAGAAGAAACCGTTAATTCTGAATCTGTTAAGTCAAAAGGAAAATTTTTGGGCGGTAGGACTAAAAAAATACTATCAATTGTAATAGCAGTTCTCGCTATATCTGTTTTCTATGTTGCAGGAAATACTGTAATGATGCCTTATACAGCAATGGTCACTTACACTGAGAAAGAACCATATGAGGTAACAGAAACGTATACCGAAAATGAACCATATACAGATAAAGAATGTGAACAGATTGCTTTAGGCTATAATGTTGAGTTAATTACTTGTAATCACAGACAAAAAGCAATTTTATTTGGCATTGGAGAAAAGCCAGCTGAAGTTAGCTACAAAGTAAATAATTTAGATGATCAACAAGGAGGAGTCTTTACCTTATGGTTAGGTTTTAATACTCCAATAGGACAGGTTGGTGAACAACGGTCAGTCTATATCTATCCTCAGCAAAGTGGTACATTTTATTATCAATCAAATGTAGATATAAACGGTTGCACTTATGATGTAAAGAATGTTCCAACAAAAACAGTATGCGAAAATGTAATAAAATATAGAACCGTCACCAAATACAGAACAGTAACAAAATGGCGTGATGTAGAAAAACAAAGACAAGAAGTCAAATACCATAATTTGTTCGAGCACTGGGGTCTGGGAGCATTTACTTGGAGTATTCTAACGAAACGATAGATCTGAATTTAATCTTATGGAGACCATATATCCAGACGTTGTAAAGACAGGTTATATCACATTTAAAGACGTTCCAATAGGATTGACAGGCAAGGCTAAAATCATAATTGGAGAAGCATACGATGAATATTTTAATAAAATCACATATGAGTTTTCAGTCGAACTTTAAGATGGGAGTATATAATAATGAAAAAATTACTGTTTTCATCCCTAATTTTGTTCGTAATCATTATATCTGGCTGTATAACAGATTCTACAAATAAAATTCCTGAAACTACGACGACAGTTACTACAATCTTTCCATCATCAACAACTACTACAACGCCCGTAATATCACCAACTACAACGATAATTACTACATCTACAACGACGACTGTACCTAGAACAAAATTACAAGAAGATTTAGATATTTGTCCTCATTTAAGTAAAAAAGTTGTATGTGATGCTTTTGATTTAAGTTATTGTGGATACGATAGAAGAACAGATTTGCGAGCATTTAATTATCCTATGGTTGGGACAGAAGGTTTTGTTCCAAAAGGAATTTATTGTCATGGAGGTTCTGCTATCGGAGAACAATCAGATAGTTTGTACTGTGGAATATCATCTGGATGTGAACAAATAGTTGATGAAGGAAATATTATCAAGGGGTGGGAGGCAACATTTATTGGTACTGAGTATGGGGCTAAATATGAAAAAATAGATGGAAAGAATGTTTATACCTACTCACTTAAAAGATGCACAAAAGAATTTACATTAACATTTAATAGTCAATATCAATGTCAATCATATGGTTATGGTCTGGATAAAGAACTTATAATATAGAAGGGAAGAGAAGAAGTATGAAAAATAAGCTTGGATGGATAGTTTTAATCTCTGTTATAGCACCTATTCTCATATATTTGTGGATTTTGATAGACAGATGTGACGAATGTAATGATGGAATCTTGGGGGTGTGGCGTAGGTGTGTCAATTTCAAGTGTGTTGAATGTGGTAGAACAGGAGGGATATGTTGTGAAGACGACAGATGTTTTATGGGAATATGTATTGATGGGAAATGTTTTGAGTGTGGCAAAGAAAACCAAATTCCTTGTGAAAATAATGAATGTGAATATGGTTATGAATTAATTAATGGTAAATGCACAGAAAAATGTGGATATAAAAAAATAAGAATTAATGGAGTTTGTACATATTGTGGATGGCTAAACGACCCATGTTGTGAAAACAATGAGTGTAATTTTGGTTCATGCGTAGATGGAATTTGTGTTTATCCATAAAGATGAGAGTAGATAATATGAAAAGGTCTCTTATACGAAAAATTCCTGGATTCAGGTCAGGCAAAAAATGGAAGATGATTTTGGCTTCAATAGGTTACTTCTTCATTTTTATGATAATATTAAGTTATCTCGCCTATTTGAGTGAGGATTCAGATAATTCCCAAACATCATCAAAAAAAGAACAATCTTTGATAACCAAATCACCTTACGAAATGCTTCCCACAAGAAATGACCTTTCCACAGAATGGCAATTCGGTGGTGACGGAGTCAATGAAACAATTAATGCTACTGGGTTTGATTCTGGCGCTTTGATGACTGTCAGAAAAACATCTGATATAACACCGACACAAGTAACGGTTCATATCTATAAATTCAACTCAATTGATAATGCAAACGATTATTACCAAACTTCTGTTAATGATGAAAAACAAACTGGCGGGTACAAAGAAGTATCAACATATAGAGTAAATGCAGACTGCTATGCTGGTAAACAGGAATCTTTTTCAGGCGAGATAGCATTCATTTACTGTATCAAAAAAAATGTTGTATTTTATTTGCGAGCGATAATTCTTTATACGTCTGGTGCTTCTGACGATATGACAGTCGTAGCCAAGACTATTCCACCAAAGATTAGTTAAACCTCTATGGGTTCTTCTTTCATTTGAGCTTTCTGCAACTGCATCTCTGCACTACCCACGTACATTTTAGATACTTTCATCTCTAAACTCTTTGAAATGATTAGGGCTTCCTTTTGGAGTTGTTGCATCGGAGTTAATCCTAACTCTTTCAATAGTTTTATAGTTTGATTTACAATACGACGAATATATTCAGGGTATGGACTAGGAATGAAGATTCTGAAGGGATGGTCACTTGAAATGCCCTCTTGGCATTCTCGATGATATGCTCTAAATAATCTGACCGTATTTGTCGCAATCTGTCTGATTAGAAACTGCACACCAAAACTGTTGACATCCAATTTTTGATAGAGATTTTCTATTTCTTTTTCTAGTTCTTGGGTTACACCTTCGAATATTGTTTCCTCGACAGTACACGAGTCACTTGACCCTCGCTTTGGACACCTTGCCAATCTACATTTTACACAAGGCATCTTTGTCCCCAGAAAAATATAGTGTTTTGCTGAATTCCATCTCTTTTCTGGAGGAAGGTTTGATAGACGATTAATTTCTTTATTAGCCGATTCATCACTCATTATATCACTGATTTGTTTTTTAATTTCTGTCTAAAAATATACAGTTTTTATAATGGTTTGATTTTATCATAAAACTCCTTTTCTTCGATTTTTTTGAGATTTTTGATTAAATCGTTCAAATCTTTTAAGTTGATTATATCTGTTGGTCTGATATGTAGATTCTGATAATTTAACAGAAGGAAATTCAGATGTTTTAGGGATTTTTCGCATTTTTTTCGTAAGAAATATCTCAACACTCTCCTGTGGTTTGATTTGAGCTTGTCAAAGTTTTGAATGTTTTTAATCTGTCTACTTGTAAGCATTATTTTTACCCCTCAGTTTTAATGCGAGTTCTATATCAGAAACAAGTAATGTGGTTCTTTTGTTGGATTTGACAACCTCTAAAGCAGATTTTATTAATTCTGAGGCAAATTCTTCTGATGTTTTTGTCAGGAATTTACTTGCATTCGAACTTATTCTTTTAACTCCATATTGTTTAGCAAGCCTTTTGAATGAGTTTATAGGTAAAATCATGTGTTATTTCCTCTCGTCAGTAAAGTTATAAATGATTTCGCTGTAGAATCAGAAACTTTATCTTGTTTTAATAAAGTATTAGATTCTTTATTAGTGTCTGATAAAGAATCTTCTTTGTTATTTTCGATGTTATAATCCTTTATAGTATGGCCTTGTAAGAAATCATAAATATTTCCAATTATATTCTCGTATTTCAAATCGGGTTTATTGGAGAACTGAGACAAGTAATCTTCAAATTTTTCTTCATTAAATTTTGAAGCTAATTGTCTGATATTGAGTAATGAAACGTCTGCTCCCTTCTCTGCTGAAAAATAATGATTTTCTCTTCCTTCCTTCTTTACAGTTAGTAAACCAGCATTAACCAGATTTTTCAAGTAGATTGAAATTGTCGTTTGTGAGTAATCGGTAAGTTCCGCTACTTTTTTAGAAGTTATTTCTTCTTTATCATCTTCTGCTATCGCTCTGCATACGTCTAAAAGTTTTAAAACATTTTCTGGTATTCCATACTGTAATGCCTTTAATCCTTCTGCTACAAGGGAGTGTGCAACATAATAATCAGCGAATGTGGCTATCAGATATTTCTTGCCATCTAATTCAATCCAAGGTCTTTGGTACTGATGTAAGTATGCTGAAACTTGAATCAGTGTTTTGAATTTAGCAAAATCTCTTCGTGCTCTTACTTGTTTCGTTGGAAATTCTATCTCTTCTATAAATGGTATCAAGACCTTGTTAGGTCTTTTAAGTAATCTTAAAAGCTGTTTTAACTTTATTTTCTCGTCGTTGTCGTTGTTTTGATTGGTATTTGGGTATTTATTCTGTTTGCTTATAAATTCCTTAATTTTTTTAGTTTGATCTTCTGAATCATTCGTTTGTAATATCCAAACTCTTGTGGACATTTGTTTTTCTATTATCGTATTTACTGATGTTGTAAAGAATACAGGACAGCCTTTAACATTCACTTCCTTACTTTCTATTTTTCCTCTTTCGGATACAGCTATTATTATTTTCAAACCCTTCTCAGAAAATATGGGCCTTATACTTGCTTGAGCTTCACTATATCCGGGAGCTTCTTCAACAAACAGAATAAAACCTGTCATGTCTTTGAACTTATTGCAATAGTATTCTAACCCATGAGGAGAGGACCTTGTTAGCCATAGTATCTTGCCGTTGGGATTATCTTTCTCGTCATAAAAATCTTCTAAAGTAGTTATTGTTCTATGTAAAATGTAAGATTTCCCACTTGATGGCGGCCCAATTAAATAACAAGCCTGTGCATTTTCTTCTCCTAAATTTTTTGTAAGAGTAATTAAAAAAATATGAATTTTATTTCTATCTTCTCCAACTATTTCTTTATCCAAAATTTGCTTAATTTTATGCAATAAAAGAGGGTCTTGAAGAATTTTAATATCATCTTCAAATATTTTCAGTTCGGAAAAATCTAAATTTTCTATGTCTATAATTTCTCCGTTTGAGGATATTTCATACAGGTTCTCAGGTGTTTTAGGTATCTCAACTACTAAATTTGATTTATAGCAAACCCATTCCAATAGTTTTTCTGTATAATCTGTTGTTATGTCTAACAAATTAGCAATTTCGGAAAAACTGTGAGATTCTTTGTCCTTTAGCAAATCTAATAACTTGCTTACAATTTCCTTCTGTTTTTCTTTCAATAAATCCATCAAATTTCACCTTCTTTTAGAACTAAAATATTAGAAATACTCTTCCAAAGAATGTAAAGTTCGCCTTCGGTAGTTTCTACAACGAGATTATTTTGTTTATCGACTGTTTTCAATATACCTTCTATAATCTTACCTGATGTTTTAATTGAAATCTTCTTATTCAAACCATTTACTCGTAATCTATCAAAAATAGTACTATACATTCTTTTCACCTAACTTAATTTTCAAAATTGTAGAACGAGCAATCAACATCTCGTTTTGAAATGTCTGAATTTTAATAAAATCTGGTGAATAAGAAATCAATTTACCTCTAATAGAGCGTATTTCTTCTCCGTCTTTGAATACTATCTTTACAATCTTATTTCTCAGACTTTCCATTACTTCTTCCATCACTTTCACCTTTCCCTTCCTCAAGCTGCAGCAGCAACTTGTATATTTGCAACTCTAATGGCGACAAGACTTTTTCGGCAACTTCTATTGGTATCTTTGGTAAACTTTTACTTGTCAGAAAAATCACCATCTTTAGCATCATTTTCTTGTTCGATGAATTTCTCTAAAGAAAGTCTAACAAGAGTTGAAAATTTACGTCCTGTCTCGTAAGCATATGTCTTGGATTCTTTTATCAATGACTCTGGTAGACAGATAGTCAAAGTTTTAATTTGCATTCTTATCGAAAATAATTAGTTTTATATACTTTTAATACTATATGTGAAATAAGGAAATTACCTATAAAATGATTACATGAATGCCAAAAAAAGAATTAAAAAGTATACGAAAAGCATTCCCATGCTTAGAATATTTCTATCGGTCTGTTGGGGAAAAGAAAAAGAAAAAGACATAGCAAAAGATGTTGGTTACAGTCAACCCGTGATCCGTCAATATTTAGATCAATTAGTTGAAGTGGGGTTTGTAAAAAAGGACTTGAAGGATCCTAAACTTGGACAAAAAGGTAAGAAAAGAGTATTCTACTCTCCTATCTATTCGAAGGTAGTTAAAATGAATATTTATCCTGAAGATAAAGTCTTAAGAGAAGACTGGGAATTTCATCAAGAGCCAAACAAAAAGGAATTAATGAAGTTTCTCAATGAAAAATGTGAGAGATTTTTAAAAATAATGCATATACAAATGTTCTTTTCGAAGAATTCAGAACTTGAAAATTTTAATCTTGAAAATTTAGCAGAGCATTTCATTAAATATTTGAGGAAAAACAAAATTACTAAGACAACTAAATATGTCAATGAATATACAGATTTATTTTTTGGTTCTGGGGATGCATCCTATTTAGATGAATCAATTGAATCCTATGATGAATTTTTATAAAAATCATTTTTTACTTTTATCCCATTCTTCAACCAACTTTGGTAGCTCTTCCGTGAACCCTGGCTTTTGGAGTAATTTTGTTGTTACAAACTCATTTATGATAGACTTCAAAGTTTCTATTTGATTTACAGCATCTATTTCAAGCGGATAATAACATTTACTACAGAATTTAGCATCAGATGAATTTTCTTCACCACATCTTGTACATTTTCTAGGTTTTAACTTATCTTCCTTAATTTCTTCTTTACTAAACTTGCCAGCTTTCTCTAAAAGTTTCCTATCAACATCCTCTCCGCTCAGATGGACATAAATAGAAGCCATGTTCGAACCACGAGTCCAGCCAAAGAATATCTTCAATTCTTGCTCAGTTAATGCCTTGGCTAGTTGAGTGGCCCGAGCGTGTCTAAACGAATGTGGGTTAACCCTTTTGTTTATCCCAGCTAGATTTCCTGCCTTCTTCAAGACTCCAACAAAGCCATCACGATGCAAAGGAGAGCCGTAACAATTCTTGTTTAAGCATACCCACAAGGGAGCTTCCATATTTCCCTTAAAGAGATGGTTGTTGAGATAAATTTTTAATGTAGGGACACAGTTAATCAGCCTTACCCTTCTCTGTCCTGTTTTACCATTGACCATTAGAATAGCACCATACTCGTCAAACCTCAGATGCTTTAATCTTAAGTTTATTATTTCGCCTATCCTACATCCGCTTTCATAGGTTACTAGTATTAAGGCTCTGTCTCTAGGATTATCAACCTTTTCTACCATTCTTAATATTTCTTCTTCCGTTAAAATTTCTTCGGGTAGCTTTAACCCCTTGCCTCTCTTTCGCTTCATCCACTCTACTATTTCTGGGTACTGCTTGTCCTTAAAATCATAAAACCATTGGAAGAAGGTCTTTATTGCCGACTTATAGTTATCAATCGTGACCGCTTTAACCTTTTTTACAACATCTAAATATTCTAAATATTTTATTATGTCCTCTTTGGTTACTTCATTAAAAGGTTTTTTTATAAAATAACAAAAGTTTGCTATCTGGGATAACCGATTAGCCAATGTCTTTTTATCGAAATTATCTTCAATCCTTCTTTTTTTCTCGTATCTTCTTAAGACTTCTAATTGCTCGGTTGATAATGGGGTTTTATGTTTCCTTGTTTTTGGTACGAACTTGGTTATTCTTTCCCTTTCCTGTTCTGTTAATTCATCAGGATGTATAACAGCCTTTATCCTCAGCTCTGACCAATAATTATACTTATCAACATCAAAGTTATCGGTCATAACAATTATTATCTTAATATAAATATTTATAATTATGGGTCAAACCGATAATCTTCATCGGATTTGAGGTCGATTTATTTTTATCGTATAAATTTATAACGATTAAACAAATAAGATTATTATGCAAATAAACGGTTGGGCGGAAGAAATAAGAAATTTAGGTGGTATAAAGTTCATTAAACTTCATACTACTTCTGGTGATATTCAGGTTACTCTTCCCAAAAAAATAGTTTCTAAAGAAATTTTTGATATAGTCGATAAAATAACTAGACAATCGGCTTTAACTGTAATAGGCGAGATGAAAGACAATAAACAGGCTCCGGGCGGCAAAGAATTAATACCAAGCAAAATAGAAATTGTTAATTTGGCAGAAACACCTCTACCTCTCGAACCTAGCGAAAAAACTTATGCTGAATTAGACACAAGATTGGATTGGAGATTCTTAGATTTAAGGACGCAGAAAAGTTTATCAATTTTCAGGATTCAGGATGAAATATTAAAATCATTCAGAGAATTCTTAACAAAAGAAGGTTTCATAGAAGTTCAACCACCATGCATAATAGCTTCTGCAAGCGAAGGTGGTGCAGATTTATTCAAAATCCCTTATTTCGAAAAAGAGGCCTATCTTGCTCAAAGCCCACAATTATATAAACAGATGTGCGCTATTTCTTTAGAAAAAGTATTTATGATAACGCCTGTATGGAGATCTGAAAAGTTCAATAAGCCAACACATCTGAATGAAATAAGACAGATGGATATCGAGGTGTCATTTATAGAATCTGAAGAAGATGCTATGAAAATTTTAGAGGAAGTTTTTGTTTATATCCTAAAATCTGTTAGCAAAAATTGTAAGAATGAACTGAAAGAATTGAATAGAAAATTAGAAATACCAAAATTACCATTAAAAAGAGTTACTTACACAGAAGTTATAAATGCATTAAAAAAATGTAATGAAAAGATTGAATGGGGGGATGACCTTTCTAAATTACAAGAAGAAAAATGTTTAGAACTATTTGGTGAGGCATTCTTCATGAAGGATTGGCCGACGAAAATTAAAGCATTCTATACGATGCCAAATAAGAATAAACCCGAGATATGTCACGCATTCGATCTGATATATAATGGCTTGGAGATTTCATCCGGCACTCAGAGAATTCATATCCCTGAATTATTGATAAAACAAATAAAAGAACATGGTATGGAACCAAAAGATTTCAAGTATTACATAGATTGTTTCAGGTATGGTGCGCCACCGCATGCTGGATGGTCTATTGGTTTAGAAAGGATAACTATGACTATAACAGGAATGAAGAATATAAGAGAATGTTGTATGTTTCCGAGAGATAGAAACAGATTAACGCCATGATTTATTCTGTTATATTCCATCTTTTTTTGATATAATTGGATATACCCTTAGCGCATTTTCTAGCTCTTCCTAATTTTGATTTTCTTTCTCCTATACTGTCTTCTACGCATAGCGTACAAAACTCTAAAAGTTTATCTTCGAGGTAATCTTCTAAATTTTTCTTTTTCATTAAAACAATCTATTAGTTTTCAATTTAAAATGTTTTAGGTGATTTAAAAATGATCCTTTAAGAGTGAAAATTTCACAGAAAAAGATAATTAAATATTCGTTATAATAATAATAAGGGAAAGGAATGAAAAAGAATAAATTTTCATTAATTGTTGGGTTTTTATTCATTCTTTTATTGTTTTCTTTGTCTATTTCTATGAGGACTAGCAGCCTTCTTGGGCAATTTAACGTGACGCAAGATCAAATATATTTAAATTGGACCAATGATTATGCATCTAATATTACAATAATGGTGAATAGTTCCTTCGATAATGTCCCGATTCTAGTTCGAAATGGCTCGAGCATTGTTACAGCTAATTACTCTCAACCAAGCGGTGGCTTTGCAGATTGTTCGGAGTATTATCTTTATATAAAAAATGAGACGGGCGATTGTAACAATACTATTTCTCCTCTAGCTGCATCTAGTAATAAGAATATTACAGTATTGGACAATGTCAATTTCAACCATCTAAATTGTAGTGCAGGTCGTTATGTTGCTAAGAATTTTATTATAACAAATACTACTTCGATTGAAAATGTAAGTATGATGGTCTTCGTGGATGTACCAATTTCAGCCAACAACAATCAGAATCTTTTAACTACACGAATTGGAACGTTTGGTACGTCTTATATGCTTGCTAATGCATCAACATATCATTCTTATTACTTCAACACCTCTTTGATTAAAAACGCGACCGGTGTTATGATAAATTTAACAGGCTGGTATTCTTATCAGGATTTGGATTTATTTTTATTCGACAATTCTACGCCTATTCCCATTTTAAAAGAAAAATCTATAAATAAGACAGCTACTGTAGAATCCCTGCTTTATAATTTCCTGCCGTCCAATAAAATGTGGGAAATAAGGGTTTATGGCAATTCTTCAAATTCTAGTATAAGTTATAATGGAGTGATAGTTTTTTCTACATTGAATGCAACCAACTCTTCTAACATTCAAATTACATCATTAGATTTTGGGTCTATGAACAATAATAACACTAAACAATTGAATTTTACTCTAAAGAACGAGGGTAACCTGAACTTATCCAATATAGTTGAATCGAAAGAGTTATACATTGTCAAAAGGTTTGGTGGAAATAACATTACCAATTTTACATTTTTTGTTCCGGATTCTTCAATAGTTTCTAGAATTAAAGTGATGCTGAACTGGACAGGATCAAGTAATTACACACTGCATGTTTATAACCAAGACGAATCACTTGTTGCCAACTCTACAAACAAATATGTAAACGCAAACATAACGGGTGCTGTCCAGGAAGAATATGCCGAAACAACGAGTGTAACGAACGGTACATGGAAAACTATGATTTTTAACAACACGAACGTTACTTTCAATCCTTATAATGTAACAGTATACATGTATGTTTCGCCGACAAACTGGATAAATAGCAATTATACAACGATGAATTTTATTTCAAATGGTGAAACTAACTCTACTTTTGACTTGGGAATAAATTTAACGATTCAGAATAATACTATAGACGGACTATATGAAGGGTACGTAAAATACTTAGACGGGAATGGAGCTGGAATAAGAATTCCTATAAGTTTCAATGCAACTACGCCGATGTTGATTGTTAATGATTCCTTAAAATCTATGTCTATAAGTGTTATTGATAATTATGGGACTAATAACACTATATTTACAGACATGTACCTAAACAACAGTGGTTCGTACGATTTCTCTTTAACATTTAATTCTTCTAATGGCATTTTATCCTGTGTTTCTGGGACGGGGTGTAGTAGTGGTTATTATGCAAATTTCACTTATAATTCAACAGACTTGATTGGTAGTCATTCTTCAAAGATAATAAGGACATACATAACTTTCAACAGTTCTATGCCTATTGGGATTTATAGAGGATGGATCTTCTTTAACGCAACAAATTCAACGGCACAGTTTGATCCAAAACCCTATAATACCTTCAATCTTACTTTGAACTTAAACTTGACAAATGAATTGAGAGTTGCCGCTGTCAGTATAATATCAGCAGATGGTGACGGTGTAATTAATAGTAGTGTCAATGAAAATGTAACACTGAAAATTAATGTTTATTATATCAACGGTACAGAAATAACTGGAGATGTCTTAAATATATCAAATTTTGTAGTTTGGCTTACAGGAATAAATATCACTTCTAAAATAATACCTTCCTCTGGAAACTTGACATTGACCAAATATTACAGTAATGATTTTTACTATGATGATGTTTATTTACTTAACGTTGAAGTTCCTGCCAATAGTTCTGGAGAACATTATAAGGTTAACATACTTGCAAATTATACCCCGTATAATGCTTCCGTCTCTACATATGGAGGATATAGCGCCAATCAAACTCTGATAATCAATAGAACTGGTCTACTCATGAGTACTAATTCTACAGGATGCAGTTTTGGCACTAGTTTAAGTTATAATCCGAGTACTATTAGTTTGGCTAATGGTACTGGTACGGCAAAAATCTACGTTAATATTTCAAATTATGGAAATATATCTGGTTCCATTGCAAATATAACTTTTAATGAAAGTTGTTCTGCTTATTCTGTAACATCCACAGGTTATGATAGTTGCGGGACGACCGTACAAACTAGTCCTTGGTTCACAGTCTCTCCTAGAGGATATTCATCTTCATGTTTAGTTTGGTGGACGATAACTGCCAGTAGTACTTATGATAACACTGGATGTACGGGGTATATCATAGGTACGAATTCCACGATAAATCAATGGTTTAATCCAAATGGTATAAGTATAACAGTTAAAGTTACAATTCCCACGACAACTATATCAACGGCAACTACTATTTCATCTAATGAAGGCACTTCAGGAACGACAGGAACGACAAACAGAACAGCTACTGCATTACTCTATCTTGATATCACTTCTTATCCTTCTACAGTTTCTATCGAACAAGGTGGTAATAAAACAGAGACAGTAAAGGTGAAGAACATAAATAAAACAATAACACAGAATGTTAAGTTAGAGATTTTCGGTATAGAAGATTCTTCATGGTATAGCATAGTTCCTTCGACATATGTGCCAATAACTAATCAATCAGAATATACATTCTTTGTTACATTTAACATACCTAAGAGCACAGCTGTTAATGATTATCCTGCTTTGTTCAAGGCATCAAGCAGCTACAATAATACTAAAAAGAATTTCGTAATTGAAGTTACACCTGGAGAAGAGACAAAGACACAAATAACATTGAATATTTCTAATTACAAAACACAGATTCTAAGTTTAGAAAAAGAATTGAATCAGAGTAAGAACAAGGGAATGAATGTATCTGAAGCAGAAAGTTTATTCAATCAATTAAAACAAAAAATAACTAGTGTTGATGCTTACATAGCCTTAGGAGATTTTGATTCTGCATATGATTTGTTGGATGACATAGAAATTTTGATAAATCAAACAAAATCTGCTATGAAAGTTGGTAGCAAGTTAGATATCGGTAAAATATTAAACTGGCAAAGCTTACTCAAGTGGGGCGTAGTTGGAGGCGCCGTAGCTGGTATAGCATTCTTTGGATATCTTTTCTGGCCAACACCACTCGAATACAAACCTGAAACATCGCTTAAAACATCAAAAACTGGATTCGGAATTAAATATAAAATAGTTGAAATACTCAGAAAAATAAAAGAAAAATTAACTTTCAAAAAAAGAAATGAGCAAGCTCTTTCATACAAAAAGTGATAATTTTGAAAATATACGAAATAGCACTTTCATGTTTACCTGCACTATTTTTTTTATCAGGCACTATTTTCCTTTCTTATTCTAGCTTGACTATGTCAAAAGTTATAGATATGCAGAATAGAGTGTTTATAATTCTTTTTCAAGAATCAGAGAAAAGTAACATCATAACAGCTCTTTATGAATCATTTGTGTATATTTTTGTTAATGGTTTATGGATAATTTTTGTGAGTCTAGCGCTGATAAGTGTAGGTTTTATAATCTTTACAAAGTTTACTTTCACTAAGTTTGCGAAAAAAATAGATATGAGAATAGTCGGTATGTCTCAACTAATGTTTATTCTTGTATTATATTTGCTAACAAATTCGATAATAATGCTGCTTGCAGGACTTTCTCTATCTTTAGGTGTTTTCATATTAAAAAGAACTTTTGAGCCAGTGAAAAAAAATTTCTCGACTGGTTATAATGTCATATCTTCTAGATTAGGTTTGTTTAATTTTTTAATTTGTGTAGGAATATTTCTGGCAATCTTCCTGAATATGTCAACATATGAGACAGAAATATCTAAATCTAACATGGATTTGTTCAGTAGTCTTGTCCCTGATGTCAGCAATTTAAAGGATATACAGAAGCAGCAGATTATTGATATAGCTGATGGATTTAAATACAGTTTGGATGAAAGATACAAAATTTTACCAGATGATACAAAAAATCAATGCAAATCTATGTATGACGGATTGGTACAAGGTTTAGATTCTTATAAGAGTAGGGCGATACAACAGATAGATCAGCAACAATTGAGTATTAGCCAAGAAGATTTGGCACAGGCCATTCCTATGTTTGATTTGCTGACAAAAATAACTCCTTTATTGATAGCAATTTCATGTTATACTTTACTTTCGGTGATAAAACCTCTCATAGGAATTTTTGGCGGAATTTTTTATGCGGCATTGAAGAAAATTTAAGTTAACATTCTTCTGGGCATTTAATGCAGGGAGCAATTTGTGGATACATTTCTTCATGTAAACGACAAATAATTCTACTCTGTCTAATACTTTTACAAATTTTACAGAATCTTAACTGTATTTCCTTATGTTTTATATTTTTATTGACTATGTTGTAAGCCAAGTCTTCTATCATTTTCATTACATCTGGTTGCTTTTCTAACAATTTTACTTTTGATGCCCTAGCTTCTATAATGTATTGAGATATGGCTGGCTGGGTTAATCCCAGTAAGTCAGCAGCTTGTTTTTGTGTTAAATGATAGGTTGTCAATAAATCCTTCGTTAACAAGGATCTCATTGCTGGCAAGATAGAACTGACTACTACTTCACAAAAAGGTTTCATATAGTAAATTTGATGATTAAAGTTTATATATTTATAACGGCGTTATATTATAAGTGATTCTTATGAAAAGAGTTTATATGGATTATGCTGCTACAACCCCTGTAGATCCAAGAGTATTTGAAATAATGAAACCTTATTTCTCGAAAAAATTTGGAAACTCTATGTCTTTATATTATTTGGGAAGAGAGGCAAAAGATGCTCTAGAAGCATCAAGAGAAAAAGTTGCTGGCTTGATGAATGCAGATGTCAATGATGTAATATTTACAGGCAGTGCAACTGAATCTGACAACATGGCTCTAAAAGAGATAGCATTTGCTAATAAGGAAAAAGGTAAGCATATAATAGTTTCTGCTATAGAACATCATGCCGTTTTAGATACTGCAAAATGGCTTCAAAAACAAGGATTCGAATTAACACTTTTACCCGTAGATAAATATGGTTTTGTAGATTTAGAGAAATTAGAATCTAGTATAAGAAAAGATACGATACTTGTTTCGATAATGCATGCCAATAATGAAATAGGTACGATAGAACCTGTAGAAGAAGTAGGAAAAATATGTAAAGAAAAAGAAGTTTATTTTCATACTGACGCCACACAAAGTTTTGGTAAAATTCCTATAGATGTCAAAAAAATGAATATAGATTTGTTAACTTGCAATGCGCACAAAATGTACGGACCTAAAGGCGTGGGAGCACTTTTTATCAGAAATGGCATAAAGATAGAACCTTTATTACATGGTGGGGGACATGAATTTGGATTAAGATCTTCTACTGTCAATACTGCTGGTATAGTCGGATTTGCTGCTGCTGTGGATATTGCAAAAAAAGAAATGGTTGCTGATGCAAATAGAATGACAAAATTAAGAGATATACTGATAGAAAAAGTATTGAAAATAGAAAATTCTCATTTAAATGGTCATCCAAAAATTAGATTGCCGAATAATACAAATTTTTGGTTTGCATACATTGAAGGTGAGTCTTTAATATTACATCTGGATATGAAAGGAGTGGCTGCATCTACTGGTTCAGCCTGCTCATCAGAATCATTAGAACCAAGTCATGTGCTTATTGCAATAGGGTTAAAACATGAAGAGGCACATGGTTCTTTAAGACTGACGATAGGCAAGTATACGACTAAAGAAGAAGTTGATTATGTAGCAGAAGTCTTGCCTGGTATCGTTGAAAGTTTAAGAAAAATTTCACCCTTTAAGAGAGGATACAAATGAAACATTATGAAATGTATACGAAAGAAGTAATGAAACATTTCAAGAAACCTATAAACATGGGTAAAATAAAGAATCCAAATGGCATTGGAAAAGTAGGTAATGTAGTCTGCGGAGATGTAATGTACCTTTACATAAAAATAAAGAAAAATAAAGGGGGTGAGGATATAGTTTCTGACATTAAATTTGAAACTTTTGGTTGTGTCGCAGCTATCGCTACATCTTCAATGATAACAAAATTAGCAAAAGGCAAAACCATAAAAGAAGCGTTGAAAATAACAAAATTAGATATTGCTAATGCTCTCGGGGGCTTGCCAAGAATAAAATTGCATTGTTCTGTCCTTGCAAACGATGCTTTAAGGGAGGCTATATACGACTATCTGACAAAGAACAAATTGCCTATACCAGATGAATTGCAAAAAGAACATAAGAGGATAACAAAAGAAACCGAATATGTTGAAGAAACATTTAAAGATTATACAAAGATGCAGGAAAAACAACTGGAAAAATAATAACTTATAACTTCAAAACTTATTTCTTATATCAGGACTAATTCTTATTATGCAAGAGATTGTTATTGGCCGAAGGAAAGAAGATTTAGATGAATATGGAATCAAATGCACTGGCTATCTAGGCAAACATATAGTTGGAGAAGGAGAAGAAACACATCTAACGAATCCCGTAATACTTGATCTTTTAAGACCTCACATTATAATCATATGTGGTAAAAGAGGTTCTGGAAAATCTTATACTGGTGGGGTAATTTTAGAAGAGATAGCATCATTACCCAAAAACTTTAAGATGAATTTATCTGTTGTAATGATAGATACGATGGGTATCTACTGGAGTACTAAACTTCCTAATGAACAACAAGCAGTGGACCTTGATAAATGGAATTTAAAACCAGAAGGTTTGGGTGATAAAGTAAAAGTATATGTCCCATTCAAACAGAAAAAAGAATATGAAGAAGCTGAAATACCAGTTGATTTTGGAGTTTCAATCGCACCTTATGAATTTTCCGGAGAGGAATGGGCTTTAGCATTTAACTTGCCAATGACAAATCCTATTGCAATAGGTCTGCAAAAAACTATAAACGAAATGAATGAAAAAGAGGAAAAATATCAGATAAATGATATAATTTCTGAGATTAAAGATGATAGGTCTCTTGATACTCATACAAAATCTGCCTTGGAGAATATGCTTTCTGTTGCTGATAAATGGGGCGTTTTTGGAGAAGAAGGAATAAAAATAGATGATATAGTAAAACCGGGAACGGTTAATATTTTTGACGTATCTCGCCTTAGAGCTACTGAAGCTTGGTCCGTCCGTAATCTTTTGGTCGCAATTGTAGCTAGGAAAATATATGAACAAAGAACATTAGCAAGAAAACAGGAAGAATTAGAAAAAATGGGTGAGATAAAACTAAAAGAGAGAAAGCCGATGGTTTGGCTTATGATGGATGAAGCACATCAATTCATTCCATCTGATACAATGACAGTATCAACCAATCCATTATTAACAATCGTAAAACAGGGTAGGGAGCCAGGTATTTCATTCGTACCCATGACTCAGATGCCGAATAAAATTCATCAAGATGTCATATCTCAATGTGATATTGTCATATCTCATAGGTTAACTTCTCAGCAAGATTTGAAAGCTTTACATGCAGTGATGCAAACATATTTGGAAGAAGATATATGGAAGTCTATAACAAAATTACCGAAATGGAATGGTTCTGCAGTTATATTAGATGACAATTCAGAGAGAATTTATTCGACTCAGATTAGACCGAGATTTTCTTGGCATGCTGGGGAATCAGCTATAGCTACTACTAGTTAGATATTTTAGAGTTATTCTATAGATGATTCTATTCTTTAGTCATCAAGTAATAAAAAAGAAAAAGGATTAAACAAGGAAGAGTTTCAATCCTTTCTGACCTATCTTCCCTGTTTCAATTAACCTTTCTTTAATTCTCGAAAAAACATCTGGGCTAATATTTAATAAAGTAGCCATCTTAAGAACTCTGGGCTCGTATACCATTCCACCGTTCTTATCATTCTCAGTCTTTATCAGACTGAATACTATCTCTTCGTTTTTCACCCAATTTTCACCTCATTCCCCGCCGAAAAAAAAGAAAAAAGGAGGGGGTGTTCTCCAATAAGCATTACCTTATTATATCAATGCCGAGGGCATTGCTCATTTCTCTTACTACGGGTTTATCGTATGCGACTGGGCCAAGTATGTATGGTGATTGTACTCCAGTAATTATGCTTATTACCTGGATTTTGCCGTTGAATTCTGGTAATATTCTAGCTCCCCATATTACCTGTGCTGATGGATCCAGATGTTGAGATACAGTTTGTCCTATTAAATTGACTTCGTCTAATCTCAAGTCATTACCACCAGTTATATGTATCAAAGCTCCTTTTGCTCCTGTGTAATCTACATCCAACAGTGGGTTTGTCAATGCTTTTGTTACAGCGTCCATAGCTCTATCAGAGTTATTGCTTTCACCTACTCCTAGAGCAGCTACACCACCGGCATGCATTATTGTTCTTACATCAGCATAGTCTACATTTACTAGTGATGGTAGTGTTATCGTTTCGGTTATTCCTTTCACCATGCTTGCAATCAATTCGTCTGCAAATGCAAATGCTTGTTGTATCGGTAACTCACCTGCATATTTTAGTAGTCTATCATTTTCGATTACGATGACTGTATCAGTTACCTGTCTCAACCTTGCAAGTCCATCTTCAGCTTTAGCAATCCTTGCACCTTCTATCTTGAAAGGCATTGTAACCACACCGATTACTATTGCATTCATTGACTTTGCCATTTCTGCTACTACTGGTGCTCCTCCTGTCCCTGTACCTCCACCTTCACCGGCACAGACAAAGACTAGATCAGCACCTTGTAATTGTTCCTTGAGTTCATTTCTTGCTTCCTCAGAAGCTTTCTTACCTACTTCAGGATAACCACCAGCTCCAAGACCCTTTGTCAATTCTTTTCCTACAAGAATTTTTTTATCAGCTTTACCAACAGTCAAGTGTTTGGCATCAGTGTTTATCGAAAGTGTGTTAGCACCTTGAACACCCATTTCACTTAATCTAGTGATAGTGTTCTGGCCTGCACCACCAACACCGATTACCATTATCCTCGCTTTCTTTACAGAAAAACCAAATTCTTCTTCAGCCTGTTTGAAGTAATCAATATTCATGTTAACGGCACCAGAATTCGGTTGTATTTTAAATCTATCAAAGGCACATTCTTCAGATTCATTTCCAAACGTTCTTTTCAAAGCATTTTTCATTATAGTTTCCATTTCAACTTCCTCCTCATTCCTTAAATATATATTTTCCTCCGTCGATTTTGTTTTAAATCATCGACTGTAAATATATCTTTAGACCCAGAAGTTCGAAAAGGACTTCAAAAATTAATTGTACTTAACAGTACCCTAAATCATTAAGAATTAGACCCAATTATATTTTTCTATAGATGTATTTAAATTGACTTCTATTCTGTAGAACGTTTTTTTCTACTGGAATTTCCGATGAAGCTACCTTTATTTCTAATGGATTTCCGATGGAGAACAGATAGGAAATTACAATCACATGTTAGTCACGTGAAATAGAAAATTTAAATATATGAAAAATATCAATAATGTAGGTGCTGAAATTGCACGGTGGATGTTTTAATATCTGTTGAATTTCTCTCTAATCTTTATTTAAACATTATAAGACTAATTATTTCTATTGCAAATGAGACGTGTTGCCTATGATAGATACTCTGATAAGCGACATATTAGATGGTAAGTTAAACGGAAAAGAAGTTGAGATAAAAGGTTGGTTAGTAACAAAGAGATCTAGTGGTGGAATTCAGTTCTTACAAATTCGTGACGGCACAGGCACGGTTCAATCTACTGTTCATAAAGATAAAGTTGGGAAAAAGGTTTTTGATGATGCAAACAAATTGACGCAAGAATCTTCTCTTATAATTAAAGGAACTGTGAATGAAGATAAGAGAGCACCAGCAGGATATGAAATAAGGATAAATGATATAAAAATAGTTCAACTGGCAGAAGAATTTCCCATAGGTAAGAAAGAGCATGGGATAGATTTTCTTCTAGATGTAAGACACCTATGGGTTAGAAGTCCGAGACAGATTGCAATCTTAAAAATAAGAGCTGAAGTTATTAAGGCTTGCAGAGATTACATGGATGATAACGGATTCACTTTAACAGATTCTCCTATTTTCACACCATCAGCTTGTGAGGGAATTTCAACATTATTTGAAACACCATATTTCGGTAAGAAGGCATACTTAACGCAGAGCGGTCAATTATATGTTGAAGCTACTATAGGAGGTTTTAGAAAAACTTATTGTTTTGGTCCAACTTTTAGGGCCGAAAAGTCAAAAACCCCTAGGCATCTAACAGAATTTTGGATGATAGAACCTGAGATGGCATTTGCTGGTTTCGAAGAAAATCTTAAATTACAAGAAGATATGGTCACCTATATCGTCAAAAAAGTCCTGGAAAAAAGAAAAAGAGAGTTGGAAGTATTGGAAAGAGATATAAACCCTCTAAAGAAAATTGATACGCCCTTCCCAAGAGTCAGTTATACAGAAGCTATAGAAATGCTACAAAAAAATGGCCATGATATAGAATGGGGGGATGATTTGGGCGCTCCAGATGAAAGATTTATATCACTTAAGTTTGAAAAACCTGTATTTGTTCACAGATATCCTGCAAAGATGAAAGCTTTCTATATGCAGCCCGATCCTAAAAACCCTGAAGTTGTTTTAGCTGCCGATTTACTTGCGCCCGAGGGTTATGGTGAAATAATAGGTGGAAGTGAAAGAATTGCAGATAAAAACTTATTAGAACAAAAAATAAAAGAGTTTAACTTACCTAAAAAAGCTTATGAATGGTATATTGATCTAAGAAGATATGGTAGTGTACAGCATGCTGGATTTGGCATGGGTGTAGAAAGAGTTGTAGTGTGGATTTGCAAGTTAAAACATATAAGAGAATGTATTCCATTTCCAAGGACGATATCAAGACTGTATCCATAAGCTCCTGTAGCTCAACGGTGGAGCAGCTGGCTGTTAACCAGAAGGTTGAGAGTTCAAATCTCTCCGGGGGCGCTGATACAATTAGTGAAAAGCCCAAATTATAAATAAACAAACTGTAATATTCAAAAGTGGCTTATAGGATAGGTTTTTAACTATATGATTTTTAAATAAAATTATGAAAAATAAGCAACAAATTACATTATTTATTATTTTGGCTGTTTTATTGATTGTTGGAACATATTTTATTACCACTTCTATGCCAATATCCGACACAACCCCTAAAGTATCAGGAACCCAGGAGCTGGTGCTTAATGAACAAGACCTTCAGCAACTTGGGATGACAAGCGATCTTAATGCACAAGACCTTCAGCAACTTGGGATTACGGGCAATGGAACTAATTGCCAAACAGATGAGGAATATACAAATATTGTAGATTCATCACTGGGGCAATATAGCATCTGTATCTACAACATTAGCAGCTTGAATGATACCCAAGTAATAATTGAATTGCAGAAATTTACAAATTACGAAGCCCTAAATGGCTCATACCAATATGGCTCCGTGCACTTGTATAGTGTCCAAGGGCTTATAAGTGAGAATGATTATGGGGACCAGAGCAGATTTCGTGTTAACAATGTGAATGATTATGGTGGTCAGTACAATGAACCAGGCGTCTACTATTATCATCTTTGGATTTGCAAAAATGAATACCTCATACACATTACTTCTAAAGGAAGAAGCAAGGAAGCTGTAGACTATATTGCAAAAATAGGGCGGCAGATCTTATCAAAATTCGGCTAGTACATATTAGAAGAAAATTTGAATTTTCACAAGATTAAACTAAAAATTTATAATAATCCCATAATAGTTGCCCGTTTGCTATAAGGTTCTCCGGGGGCGCTTCCTATTTTTAGTTCATCATTTAGCTGATTTATCTTCTTCCATTATTCCAAAAACATTTCCTTCAGTATCTTGACAATATGTATTATATCCTATACCTGGAATGGTCATCTTAGGCATCAATACCTTACCGCCATTCTTCTTAATCTTTTTTATGAACTCGTCAATAGAAGGAACATTGATGGTATTTATAGTATCTTCCTTAGGATTTCCTCTCTTCTTTATCGCTCCGTCAATACCGGGTTCATTTTTGTCGCCAGTCATAATAAGCCAGTATTCTACAGGATCCCATTTTTCAAATTTCCATGCGAAGACATCTTCATAGAATTTCTTCGCTCTTTCAGGATTATCTACACTAATCTCAAAATGAACTACTCTAGGCATTTTTTTTACCTCTTTATATATAAGATTGTCTTCAAATTTTTTAGATTTTCTATAATACTTAAACGATTTTTTAACTCTGTCAAATGCTTTTCTATATCTAAATTGGCCCTAATTCTGATTTTAAAGGCAGAATTCGAATCTTTTAAAATTCTTGCAATTTTCGAATTAAAATCTATTAAATTGTTAAGATTAAGGGTTTCCTTTTTCCCTATAAAATTCAAAATTTCATTCTCCGATAATCCATCAGTGAAAAACCCTAATTTTTTAAGGTTTTGTATATCTTCAATAGTTTTCTTTATGCTATTTTCTATTTCATCTAAAAATGCATCATCCAAACCTACATTAGAAATATTTTCTTGATCTAGGGAATAGACAATCTTACCTTCTACATCTAATGATTTCTTTAAAAATTTCTTTTTATTCAATTCATTGATATACCGACTTAGAGTCGCTTTAGATATATAAAATTCATTTAGTATCTCAGTCCATCTTCTTGGTTTGGTATACAAGAATAGTAGTATCTCTGTCATATTTTTCTTCATATCAATGAAACTAGGTTTCAGAATAAATAAAGTTAACATTGTTACAATGAAACTTACTTTCACTTTTTTTACTAAATGTTAAACTTTTTATTATAAAATTCAAATTAAAATTATGAACATAATAATCATGCTTTCAGGTATAGCTTCATTAATATTCGGAATCGTAATAATGTACATCATTATTAACATGATGTTAACAGCTGAAGAAAGGTTAAATGAAGTTGAACAACAAGCAATCGAGGCAATAAATGCTCAGAAAAATGGGATATATTTAGGTTATTTAATGGTCATTTTCTTCGTGATACTTGGGTTAATCGAGATTAGAGAAGCTTATACACTATAAAGAAAGGGTTTAAATATTTTACTGTATCCTTTAAAATCATGAATTTTAATCCATTAGAGTCTACTACTGCAAAAAAGAAGAAAGCAGCTAAGAGTATAATAGATTTTAGCAGCATAGCTAAGAGATACGGGGATAAAATAGTAGACATATACCCATTTACTTCATCAGAATTGCTTGATGATCATTCTGATCCAAAAAGGTTAATGCCCGGACATGAACCCGGTGGTATTCAAAAAAATATTTGGTTTCGACTTGAAAGTGAAAGTTATCTCTATGAAACATCACCAGAGTTTAGAAGTGACTCGATAATTCAAAAAAGAAAAAAATCAGAAACATATGAGCAAAGAAAGCCAGAAAATAGATTGGAATTGATAGGAAATTTATTGAGGAATTATTTTAAAAGTGAAGAATTTTCTGTTATTTATCATAAACCCGAGAAAGTTAAAGAAATCTCGCATAGAGATGTGCCAGATGAAGATATCATTCTTTTTTTTGACCTTGCAGGAAAATATAGTTTATAAGTTTTATAAGCAAAATTCAGATAGATTTTTGTTCTTGTAAAAAGAGTAGTATTCCATCAAATAGAAAGAGTTAAATCCTCATAAATCATCTTACTTAGGTAAAACAGTATCAACAATCATGCTCTAAAAACAGGAGGAATACAAAATGGTAGCAAAAAAAACAGAAGAAGTAAAAGAAGTTAAGGAAACAAAAACAGAAGAAGTAAAAGAAGTTAAGGAAACAAAAAGGATGGACGACAATGTTGTATATGTAGGACAAAAACCAACGATGTCTTACGTTTTAGCAGTAATAACCCAATTTAGTGGGGGATTAAATGAAGTCCATTTGAAAGCTAGAGGAAGATCTATTTCAAGAGCTGTTGATGTTGCAGAAATAGTTAGAAATCGCTTCCTTGAGAATGCTAAAATACAGAATATTGAAATAGGCACTGAGGAAAGAGAGGTTGAAGAGGGGAAAAAGATCAACGTTTCCACGATTGACATAAAATTACTCAAGTAAACCTCTTCTTCTTATTTTTTTTAAAAGTTTTCAAGTCAACCAAGAATCAAATAGATTTAAGTCTGAAATTACAAGAATGAAAAAAATTAACCAGTAGTTGTTTTAAATCTTCAGGGAAATTATTAACATTATGGTAAAATAAAAAATAAAAGTATTTCATTCAATAAAAAGGTGTTTTTCAATGGTTAAGAGAAAGTTTATTTACGAAAATAAGAATATGGAAAAAGCCATTCTGGATGTATTGAGAGAAGAGATTCTTGGGATGGACAAGATGAAACATAAAATTACTATCAGGACCAGAATCGGTATCATACGAATAATTCCAGAGATGAACAGACTCAGCCTCTGGTCAAAAACAGATTTGGAAGAACTCGTGGATAAGTTGAAAGGATTGGGCATGAAAGAGATAGAACGTGAGGGGCCAAAAGGTATAAAATTCAAATGATTGAGTGATTAAAATGGTAATGAGAAAGACAATTCAATATGTCACAAAAGATGAGTTTGAAGAGTTAAAATTAAAACATCCTAAGGCCGTTGTTTCAAAGACAAAAAATGGATCTGAAAAAATATTCTTAGGAAATAGAGTCTTTGTCGTTAGTTAAATCACTATTATAGATGATACAGCTGTCTTTTTTTCTAACATCGGTTGTGGTTGGTATAATAATTCCAAAATTCAAAATATTATTCAACAACAGATTTGAATTGATAATGGTAAAGAACAAGAAAAATGTAAATTCTGTGGGAAAAGTCGTTTTACTCAGTTTACAGAACAGAAAGATAATGTGTAGGTCTCTGAAACGATTTGTGAATTTTGTGGGAGAGTAGTAAAGACTCATACTTTTAAGAAGATGGTGAAAGATACTGAAAGAAAATAACTCGGATTATATAAATATTTGTTGAGAAAAAAACATAAATATGATTTGATATGGGAGAGAAATATGACAAATTTTAATATTAAAGTCGAGAATATAGTTGCTTCTGCCGCTTTTGGTGTTAGAGTACCGTTGGTATCAATAGTCGAACATGTGGAAGGAACTGAATACGAACCAGAGCAATTTCCAGGTTTGATTTATCGTGTAAAAGATCCTAAAGCAGCTATGTTGATCTTCTCATCTGGAAAGATCGTTTGTACAGGTGCAAGAAATATCGCAGATGTTAGGAAAGCCATAGAAAAAGTCGCAATGATGTTAAAGTCACTAAAGATAGATGTTCCAAAAAAATACAAGATACAGATAGAAAACATAGTTGCTTCAGCACAAATCCCAGCAAGGTTGGATTTGGATAAAATCGCGTTTGGATCGGAAAATTCTGAGTACGAACCGTCTTCATTTCCTGGCTTGGTCTATAGGATGAAAGATCCCAAGGCCGCATTATTATTGTTTGGTTCAGGTAAAGTTATCTGCACTGGTATAAGGAAAATTGAAGATGTAGAATATGCTATGGAGTTTGTGTTCAAAGAATTAAAAAGAATAAACGCACTTAAAAAACCTTTAAAATAACCTAGAATCAGAAGATTTTTGTTCTTGAATGATTTATATAAAATCCTCTAATCAAATCTTAAGTCTAAGAATACTGATCAAAAACTTAACCTAGGATTAGAATCTCTTTGGCCCATGCTTTTGATAACATTCTCTACAGTAGACTGGTCTACTTCCATCAGGTTTAAATGGCACTTCACATTCTTGTTTACAATCAGCACAAGTTGCTTTGTGCATTTCCTTTTGTCCAAAACTTCTTTTCTCGAATGGCATTTGTATTTTCCTCCTAATTTATTTTAAAATTATAGAAGTTATAAATTTATAAACGTATCGAACGGGGGTTTTAATCCTGTACAAATATCCACTAATCAAAATCAAAACCCAGAATCAGATAGTTTCGGGGTTTAACGTATATACGTTTAACATGAAATCAAAGGGATTTTTCTTTTAATTCCTGTCATATTCGCGTAATTACCTAGTTCTTAAAAGAAAAGAATAAAAGTTTAATTCTATAATAGTTTTTTCATGCAAGTTGAACAAAATTCGCCAAATCCGATTCCCCTTGAACAGATTGAAAATTATTTATTGTGCATTGAGAGACCGGGTACACCTCAGAGTATTTTTGAAACTTTAATGACACTCAAAAATTTACATCCAGGAAATAAAGTTAGAATGCTCGATAAAGAAAAAGAGTTTGTGTATTTCTATGGTGGACCAAACTCACCATTAAAATTCTTTTATTATCCAAGAGAATCTGGTGGATCACATACAACATGGGATGATTGTTATGTTGGTATGAATTTGCCTCGTAGACTTTACTCACGATTAAAAAAGACTGTGAAAGAACTAGGGAAAGAATGGACAGACGACATATATGATATTGGTGATGTTAGACTTAGGTTAGATGATAAAACAAAAACCGTTTTTATCAATGTTGTAGGATATATTAAATACCTAGATAGAGGCATTACGTAAATATCCTCGCCGGTGTTCGAACCCTCCAAAAATGATTAATAACGTCTAATTAATCGCTTAAAAACTATATATATGGATAACCCAGAATCAGATAGTTTTTTGTTCTCAAAGAAGATAATTTAATTGTGGCTAAGAGAAAGATAATCTGGATTGTATTGTCCTGTAAGATTATGTTGGAAAAATAAGGCTTAGATGTGTTTAGATGAAGAAAAAAATAATGGAGGGAATAGTTAATTGCTCCCGCTGCAAGTATTATTCGCAACTAGGTATTCTCCTGCATTGCAAGAAACACGGTTTTACGAGTTCTGTTACTAAGAGGGTTTGTGATGACTTCAAGAAGAGGTAAAAGTAGGGAAAAAAAGAATCAACTAGAATCAGTTAGATTTTCTTAATTAATTCTTAATTTAAATAGATATTTAGAAATAATACGACCAACGGGCCCGTAGCAGACCTATAGGAAATGTATTGTAGGGCCTGTCTTAAAAATTAATTTGTTTTTCAAATAATAATGTTTTTTCTTATAAAAATCTAATATTATTCATGAGAAAGCTGATTTTCATAGCTTTATTGATTTTAGTCCTCTCCATTAGTGGATACATACTCTTTGAAAAGTTGACTGAAAAAGGAACTTGGGAAGAACCAACTTCTAATATATCATGGGAATCTATGAATGGTCCACCAGGTGGGAGGGTAGGCAAACTCATACAAAGTCATTACAACCACGATGAGTTGTATGCAACAGTAAGAGTATGGTCTGAGACTTCGCAAGGTGTTTATAAATCTGAAGACAAGGGCGGACACTGGAGAGAGTTAAGCGAATTGAAAAACATTTATGTGAATTCTATTGCAACCTTTGAAGATAAATTGTTCGTTTGTGGTAAAGGTGCTTATTATCTTGACTCTAATTATAATCTTGTAAAAATTTTTGAAGGGGGGTGTGAAGAAGCAATAGTTAGTGACAATAAACTTTTCTTAACTTATGGCGCCAAAAACTTAAAGGACGACAGAATATTGTATACTGATTTAACTTCTGATAGATTTGAATGGAAAGAGATATTTTTTTCTGAGTCAGATTTTAGAGATTTGGTTTTTCCATCAAATGATATTGATTTCGATTATGGTTTAAAAATTCCAAACATTGTTGCAAAGGGGAATAGAATCCTAGCAAACTTTATTTTGTTAGTCCAAGGTAGTGGGGAATTTACAAACGGCAACCTATACGTTTCAGAAAACCTTGGAAAAACATGGTCTAAAGTTGATTTAGGCAAGGAGGATGACGTCATAATTTCAAACATTGTCCAGGATCCAAATAACCCAGAACACATATTTTTATTATTTAGACATAACATCATGCATGAATTCAAATCTCCTATATCCACACTTGTAAAAGAGTCTTTTGATGGAGGAAAAACATGGCATCCTTTGACTAATGCTGATATGGATTCAAATGGTATAACTGATATTGGTATTGTTGGATCTGTTTATTATCTTCTATGTCCCTTTGATGGCTACATGCTTAAGCTAGACGGCTCCAGCTATGAGCGAATTAGTATGCCAGTGGTTAAGGGATTTGAAGAGGTGCCTGGTTTTCAATTGGAAACGATCTTTTTCGATTATGACGATCCAAACATTGTTTATGGCAACATTGGTCCTATGTGGAGTATGGGAATGATCAAGTCGGAGGATGGAATGAAGACTTGGGAAAAAATGGATGGGGATATTATAGCATCGTCTCGTACTATTGTTGTACCTCATCCGACAGACCCGAACACCATATTTACTTCAGGAAATATTATTCAGGAATCATATCTTACAAGAGATGGAGGAAAAACCTGGGAACCCTTCTCACCGACTAGTGCTGGAGATGAGGTAAGAGTTGATCCGCACAATCCAAATCACATTCTAGTAATTGCTGAGATGACTTACATATACGAATCGTATGATATGGGTAAAACATTCAAAAATATAAATCAAGATTTCTCATCAGCAAAAGTTTTTGACTTTGAAATAGCAAAAGACGATCCTGAAAATATCTATGTATCTAACATAGGGCTCGGCATATCACGATATGACACCTCACGAGGAGATAAATGGAGTTCTGTTATTGGCTCACCAGATTATGTGTACGATTTTGAGATTGACCCTGAGGACAACGATATCCTTTATGCCGCATATTCGCCGAAAATATTTGAGAGCCATTCATCCGTATGGAGATATACAAAAAATCAAGAGGAAAACTTTGGTTGGAGTGAACTGTGGAGATTTGAGAATTCTAGAGGAGTAACATCACTCAAGTTTGACCCAAAAGACTCAAATAAATTGTATGCGGGAGTGATCGGAAAAGGAGGAACTGTTTATGTGAGTAAGGATAAAGGAATAACCTGGAACAAATTAAATGAAGATTTAACCTTTACAACAATATGGGGACAAACACAATTGCAGATTGATCCCAATGATAAAAACATACTGTATGCCGGCACATGGGGTGGAGGCACCTACAAAACAACAAATGGTGGGAAAGAATGGATTTTGTTAGACGATAATCATACATTTTCTCCGACATGTTTAGCAATCTATGGAAAAAATCCAAATGTCATATATGCCTGCGATAGAACTTCTCCAAAGATTCATAAATCAACAGATGCTGGAAAAACCTGGACTGAATATTATGATTTTGGAAAAGATTATATGCTAACATCTGCTGTTGCTATCGACCCTGACGATCCAAATATCATATATGCTTCTGCATTCATGCCGCCAATGGCTCATCTAGGAGGCTTTGTTAAAATTACAAATGGGCAAGCTACTTCAATAGGAAAGGATTTGCCAAGGTCTGTCATAGAGATTGAAATTGATCCTAATAATAAAAACATAATCTATGCCTCAACACATATACACGGAGTATATGTAAGCAAGGATGGCGGAAGTAGTTGGGAAAAACTTGATGATAAGAACAACGGACTACCAAGAATAGGCGTTTATGATATTGATGTTGATCCTATAAATAGCGAAACTCTGTATGCAACAGCACTATGTGGTCCACTGCCTGATTATATGATGCCCCCACAAGCAATTCAACTGCTAACTGGATTCAAAAATTTGGATCCTGGTGGTAAATGTGGAGTTTACAAAAGCACTGACCAAGGAAAGAATTGGAAATTAATCCTGGCAACTGTAAGCGAAGCAAGAGGAATAGACATTGATCCAAAAAACAATAACAATCTCTATATTGCTGACATGATGGGAGGTGTTTGGGTTAGCAATGATGCAGGACAAAACTGGAGGCAGGAAAACAGTGGTCTGGGAAGTACAAGCATGACTTCTGTTAAAATCAAAGACAATTACATTTATGCATCGACACAAGGAAGTGGCATTTATTCTGGAATTATAAACAAGGATGGTTCAATAACTTGGGACAAATCAAGAAGCAATAAACCAAAAGCATATGTTTACAAAATACAAATTGCAGTCGATCCAAACAATCCAGACAGAATTTATGCTTCGTCTTATCCAGGAGGTCTGTTAAGAAGCGATGATGGAGGAAAGCATTGGAATGATAAAAACTTTTTGACGCCAAGTATAAAAGTATCTGATCCTTTAATCCAAGGATATTATTTCTTTGACATCAACCCAAATGACACTAAAAACATTTGGTTGGGTGCTTACGGGAAAGGCATGTTTGTTTCATATGATGGGATGGATTTTGACATGTTTGCTAACGGCGTTGATAACGTTATGGCGGACAAGCATATCACATCCTTGAAGATAAACCCCAGTAATCCAGATGAAATATACGTTGGAACTCAGGAAGGAGTATTTGTAACACAAGATAAGGGAAAACATTGGGAAGAAATGAACGATGGACTGCAAACTCTCGATATAAGATCATTAAGAATTACAAAAGTTGAATATACTCCATTTGATGATGATTTTGAGGACGGAAATGCTGACGGGTGGGAAATATGGACAGCGAATCCCGATTTAAATGGAACTTGGTCGATTATCAAGGATGACGGAAACTATGTCTTCCAGGGCACTGGGCATCAATTTGCTATTGCTGGTTCAGAATCTTGGACTGATTACACATTTGAGTCTAGAGTGAAATTAATTGAAGGTGGAGTCCATGTCAATTACAGGCACAGAGGGGGAGAAAGATATTTCATAGGTGTGCATCAAGGGAGTTTGAATTTAGTGAGAATGCTTAGTGAAAATAATGTTCCCGTTCATACTAATCTGGCCGAGGCTAAATTTCCCTTTGAAAAGAATACCTGGATTTCAATTAAGATAGTTGGAAAAGGGAACAACATTAAGGTTTATGTTAATAATGAATTAAAAATTGATTACACTGATGACAATCCTGCATTGAACGGGAGGATTGCTTTCGAATCTCTTGATGATTCCAAGATTTATGTAGACGATATCCATGTAACCGTAGATAAAAAGGTTGATACTACAGTCTATGCAGGAACTGCTGGGTATGGTTTATACGTGCTTTATCCACAAAGTAAATGGCAAAATCTTGGAAGAACACTAGGTGGTGGATGGTGGAGTCCATGGGAAAGAAGGATGTACCAATTCAGTTCGATACTGTTTGATCCAGATGTTCCTGGAAGAGTTTATTATGGACATTTTCCGAGCGGATTTTTCATAAGCGAAGATAATGGAAAAACGTGGAAAGATTCAAGCCTTGGACTTGGAAACGATGGAATGTTCTCCTTGAGTATGCATCCGAATAATCACAGTATATTATTTGCAGGAACATACAATGGTGTGGCAAAATCTACTGATAAAGGCAAAACATGGAAGTTAAAAAGCAACGGAATGCCTTCTCAACAGTGGCCTTACACAGTAGCTATTGATAGTAATGATCCGAATATAATGTACACTTCAACCAAGAATGGACAAAACAAAGGATTCTGTTGGCGAAACACTTTCTGTGGGATTGTGATGAAATCAATAGATGGTGGGGAAAGCTGGTTTAAAATCATGAAGGGTCTTGATGATAAAAATGAATTCTACACTCTTTTGATATATCCACCAGACCACAACATATTATTTTTGAGCACCAACAGGGGTGTTTATTTAAGTAGAGATGCAGGAAAAAGTTGGAAAGCCATAAACAACGGATTGCCTAGCGCAAACAATCAGGTAAGAGATAATGTTGCGGAGAATTTAGCACTTACACCTGATAATAAATCTTTAATTTTAGGTCTTGTGGAATACGGCCTCTGGAAAGCGGATTTATCAAAACTTGTTTGATTAGAGTGTGTTGGAATTGAGTATTATTCCCCTACAGTCCATAAGATCTTAGAAAAATTACTTGAGGTTTTATCGACCTCTAGCTCATACAGATAGATTTTCTTAATTAATTCTTAATTTAAATAAATATTATCGAAACTCTTTAATGGGCCCGTAGCAGAGTCTGGATAATGCGCCTGGCTTCGGACTAGGAGATCATGGGTTCAAATCCCATCGGGCCCAATATATGTTGTATAACACATATATTTAGTATAATTCAGAACAAAGAATAATAGATTTTTGGTTCGATGGATAATTATAAAATTTAAATAAAAAGAACACTTATAATAATTTATGGCATTAGCTAATGTATCTGTTGTCTTCCTCATGGTAATATTATTCTCTATAATAATATCTTTCGTTTTTGGAGCGATCTCTTATTTTCTATTGCGCAAAAAGTTTTCAAACAAAAGGGCGTTAATTATCTCTGTAATATTCTTTTTCGTTTTTGTAGTTTTACTTAATGGTATTTTGATATTTTTGTTTCAATCATAAAAATTTATGACTCTCAAAAACAATCTTTAATTATATGCTAGATTACATGTTTTTGGGGTTCCTCTTAATATTAGTCTCACTCACAGCTCTGATTGTAATTATTTTAGTAATTGTCCTCTCGTTTATTTTAAAAAGTAAGCTCAACAAAAAGCTGTTCATACCTCTTTTTTTAGTTTTTATCGTTCTTGCTATATCGTATTTCAAGTATTGGGATTGGCGAGAAAAATACAACAGTTACTTTGAAAAAGATTGCAAACCAGATATGAATAAAAATAAAGTTGCTGTGGTTATTGCAAATGACGGCATCTACGACACGGATAGTGTAAACTCACAAATTTCAAAGTATTATGAAGCTGTGAAAAAGGATTTGAATATAGATAATGCTGGGATAGAAAAATTCGATGGAAAAACAATAGATGAATTGGATGAGTTTGTTGACGAAATTTATTTGAACGATGGTGTTGGTTACATTATTCTTCTCGGGGATGATCTGCCAATCGCTGAGTTTCAATGGTCTCTTGTGAGTGGTGTATATTTCCCTAATGCGAGTATTGAATACATCACTACGAAATTACAGTGCGTGAATACAAATTGTAACATACCAATACCGTTATATTCAGATAGACCTGAATACTGCCCTGGTGGGCCGACATGTAAGGGGTTTGATCTTTGCAACGACGTGGCGATTTCATTTATATTACCGCCTGTCAATTATTCGGATGAGAAAAAGGTTGACTTCATCATGAAGATATTTAAAACCTATACAGATTACCACGACAATTTTAAGGAGGTCATCAGCAGATACCAAAACACTTTGTTCTTGATACAGTCTTATTATAGAAGCCGCGAAAGAGCAGAGACTGGAGGTTACGTGCCGGACGCGAGTCGGTTTGATGGGTATTTGGGTTATAATCTCTCTTTAATTACTATCTTCAACAACGAAACACAACAAGTGTCTAATGGACTGAAGAATAAACACAAAATATTGTATCTTGCTGTACATGGTTTGTCTGGGATTATTGAGATGGGTTTGCACTCCACATCGCCAACTGGAGGCCAGCATAGAAGGACGGAAAGCGCACTGGGAATAAAGACATCTTTATGGGACTATTCAGACTTTGCAAAAGAAAACGGCTTGCCAGCGCTTTTTGTTGAAAGCGGCGCATGCGAAAACTATTTTGTAAGCGGTGATGGCTACTGCTGCTGGCCGGAGATATTCATGGAGTCTGGCGTTTGGGCGTACTATTCTTTCACCGCGTCGGCAATCCCGTTCGCATCAGACACGACTGTGAGGATGCGAGAGTACTTCTCAAGCGAGCAGACATTGGGTCTTGCAATCAGAAAATATGCAGGACGCACGCCTCTGTCGTTCTTCGGGGATATTCTGGCGCATATTAGATAATAATATAAAATGGTCATATAATCCGAATAAAACAACTTAACTGAGCAACTCCACTAACTTTGAAGTCCTGATTTTAACAGGGCTCGAACCCGTTTGGGTATGGAACCCATCGGGCCCAATATATCTGTTATATCGTGTATATTTCGTATATTTTTGTCAAGATAAATTTTTATTCCTGGAAAATAGTCCATCTATGCTAATACATGTATTAGTAATATGATATGACTGATAAAGAAATAATTCATAAAATAACCGATTTTTTTAGAAAAAGACTACATGAATTTTTTTATGTAAACCTCATAAACTATTATTCCTATCACTATAACAAAAGAACTGAACACTATCAATTCTAACCTAAACTGAGTTATCATAAACAAACAGATTAATGTTCCAAAGAAAGCCAACAAGGGGAATTTTCCAACGTTCAAAGGAACCTTGAAAGCTCTCTTCATCTTTGGCATCGTATATCTGAGCCAAATCAATGATAGGTTGACTGCTGCAAATGTGATGAACATTGATAGACTTGTTATATTAGCAACAACAGTAATTTTTCCGAAAAACAGAAACACAATAGAAAATACCATCACAACAATTGCCGCTATCCACGGGGTCCTAGTTCTTTCATGAATCAATGTCAATTCTTCTGGTAAGGATTTCTCTCTTGCCATACCATACATCATTCTTGACGTAGCGATCATCATTATCAACGCTGTGTTTGCTGTTGCAAATAGTGCTACGAATGAAATCAACCAATAAGCGTTTGTTCCTAGAACTTTTGATGCTGCCAAGGCTAGAGAGGTATCTGAATTCCCTAGTTCACGCCAATCAACAAGACTCACAACAGAAATAGAAGTTAAAACATACAATAAAGTTGTTATTAAAATAGCTAAGATTATAGCCCTTGGTATGACTTTTTTGGGGTTTTTTATTTCTTCCGCGATGTTTGATATATCCTCGAATCCTATGTAAGCGAAAAAAATTAATGCAGCCCCGGAAAGAATTCCCTTAAGACCATTGGTAGTCTCAAGATAGTTTACTCTACCAAAATATGGCAATCCGATTAAAATTATGAAAATCAATGCTAATGCTTCTATAGCAGTAAAAATGATGTTAAACTTGGAAGATTCTTTTATCCCAAGAAAATTGATGAATGATAATATCACTATTAGGATTGACGCGGTTAAAATAATCAGAAAATTCTTGCTTATACTAATAATTTCCCCGAATAGACTATAAAAATAACCAGCAAAACCCAAAGTCACAGTAGCAGTCGAAACGACTCCAGTGAAAACCAACAACCACCCCACAAGAAAAGATAAAAATTTGCCACCATAAGCCTTTCTAACGTAAGTGTATTCTGCAGCCGCCTTCGGAAACATTGTGGAAAGTTCAGCGTAACTTAGGCCTGTGAAGGAAGCTATGAATGCTCCTATAACAAATGAAAGCCAGAGGGAATTCCCAGCCAAACCTGCAGCAGGACCGATAAGAGCATATATACCTGCTCCAAGGATTATGCCAACACCGTTGACAGTAACTTCAAATAAACCAAGCTCTCTTTTCAGTTTTAATTTCATAAATTATATTAAAATTTTCTATTAAAATAATGTATATTTCGTATATTTTCGGTCAAGATAGATTTTTGTTCCTGGAAAAACAGAATTTAAATAGTTCTGAAGATAAAGAATCCTCATAAAGTTATATTTTGAATAAATTTATCCATTGGGGAATATTATGAAATTAAAAGGAAACCAAACCGAAAAAAATCTTCTAAAAGCATTTGCTGGGGAAAGTCAGGCGAGAAATAGATATACTTATTTCGCAAGTGTCGCTTGGAAAGAAGGCTTTGAACAGATTAGTGGTATATTCCAGGAAACAGCTGATAATGAGAAAGAACATGCAAAAATTTTCTTCAAACATCTTGAAGGCGGAGACGTTACTATAGAAGCAAGTTATCCTGCTGGGAAAATAGGAACAACTGTTGAAAATCTTCTTGCTGCTGCTGAAGGTGAGAAGATGGAATGGGGAACTCTATATCCTCAATTTGAAAAAATAGCAAGAGGGGAAGGGTTCGATAAAATAGCAGATTCTTTTAAGGAAATAGGAGAAGTGGAAATGCAGCATGAAAAAAGATACAGAAAACTTTTAGAAAATGTAAAAAACAAAACAGTATTCAAAAAAGATCAAGTAGTAAAGTGGAAATGTAGGAACTGTGGCTATGTACATGTAGGAAAAGAAGCACCAAAAGAATGTCCAGCTTGTAAACATCCACAAAGTTTCTATGAGTTACTATGTGAAAATTACTAAATCTTAATTTTTAATCAAAAGTGAAAGCTGAAGGACAAATTTTATTTAATATGCATAACCCACATTTTGGTTTTCTTGCTATACAGATCCTTCTGCCATGAAATATTAACAAATCCGTAATTATTTTCCATTTATTTTTTGGAACTATTTCCATCAAGTCTTTTTCAATTTTATTTGGATCATTATTTTTAGTGAGTCCTAGTCTTTGAGAAAGTCTGCGAACATGAGTGTCTACAGCTATACCTTCGATAATATTGTAAGCATTCGATAATACAATGTTAGCAGTTTTCCTAGCAACACCGGATAACTCAAGCAATTCATCCATTTTTTTTGGAACTTGCAAATTAAACTTTTCAATTAAAATTTGAGCAGTTTTCTTTATGTACCTAGCTTTTTGTTTATAGAAACCAGTCGATCTTATCTCTGCTTCAAGTTTCTTTAAATCTGCATCGGCGTAATCTTTTGCAGTTTTATATCTTTTGAAAAGTGTTGTTGTGACTTCATTTACTTTTTTATCAGTGCATTGAGCCGAAAGAATAGTGGCTACTAATATTTCTAAAGGATTGCCATGGTTTAAAGCTACTTTTGCTTCTGGATATTCTTTTTCTAATAACCCAATTATCCGCAATACCCTGTCTTTTTTATTCATAATTATTTAATTAATTTACAAAAATTTACTTAAAAATATTAGAAAGTAATTTTCCTTGTCTTTTTGTTTTAATTCTTTCATTCAATGCATGCGTAATTAAAGGTAAAGCAATTGTAGCATCACAATAGCACATCGTTTTATTGCTTTCTTCTTTTGTTATTTTACCCCAGCTAACTGCTTCTTCAAACGTGCATCCAGACAATCCACCCCATTGAGGTGAATCTGAAGTTATTTGTATAGCATACTTGTGAGGGTATTCTAATTTTTCTCCTTTAAGAATTGAGACAATAGCAGTAATTAATTGAACTGTATCTTTTGGTACACCACCACCAATGTATATCACACCAGTTTCTTTACTACTTTCTCCTATTCTTGCTAGTTCGTCAAAATCTTTCATCTGGTCGAGGACCACATTTCTTTTATCCCATCTCCTAGATAACACAGCAGCAATTCCATATTCACTATCTACTATAGCAGGGCTGTATATAGGGATTTTATTTCTATAGGCAGTTGACATTAAACAATCTATTTTTCTCCCTAATAAAAATTTACCAAACTCTTCAGAGAATTCTCTAGTTGAATAAGGATAATTTTCCTTCAAAGTATTAATGAATTCTCTCAATAATTCTGTCATTTCTCTATATTTTAGTCCATCAGTAAAAACATCGTAGTATCTAAAAACATTGTGTTTGAGCAGATCTGCATCATCTACAAGCCAATGACCTTTATAATAACCGTGCATAGAATCTTGTATATCTTCAGATATGTTTGCACCAGTTGAAACCAAAGCATCAATAAAATGATTTTCCATTAACCATTTAACAATTTTCCATTGTCCAGTCGTGCTCATGGAACCAGCAAGGCCCATTATTATCGTCACATCTTTGTCTTCAATCATTTTTTCCCATACATCAACGGCTTCACCGACCTTTCTTCCTTGAAAACCTGTACCGCTCATTTCTTTCAATAGTTGAGAAACTGTTTTTTCTTTTACTTCTATTGGATATAATTTATCCTTAAGATACGGATTCGTGATTTCAATCATCTCCTTTTAAAAATTTTTAATTATTCTATGTGATAATAAATTAAAAAATTTACTATTTGTTTAATGAAATATATTTGAGAATTTCAAAAATAACTCTTGTTGCAAGGAATTCCGTTACACTGTTATCGAGTATTGATTTGAGTTCTACAATGTCGAAGCCCACTATTTTTGAATTGTTAAAAACTGATATTAAGTCAACAAAATCTAAATAAGAAAATCCTCCTGGTTCTGGATGATAAACGGCAGGAGCATAAGCTGGATCAAAACCGTCTATGTCAACGCTGATATAAACTTTTGAATCGTTAACAAATTCTTTCAATTTTCTTTTTAATTCATTAAAATTTTCTTTCATTTTCTGTGCCGTAAAAAATTGAATACCATTTTTTTCTAAATATTCTAATTCAAATTCATCTCCCTCCCTTACACCGATTATGAAATAGTTCTTTGGGTTTCTAGATTCGCTAGATCTTCTTAACCATGTTACAGGATTCATTTTAGGATCATATTTTATTCCTTTGACATAACTCATTTCTTCTAAATATTCATCATTTGAATATTCATTTCTAGAATCGCAATGTGCATCGAAAACAACAACTTTAACGTCTTTATCAAAGCCTTTTACCGAGAAATATGATGCAACATGCCCCCCACTCAGCATAACAGGGATTTTATTCTTTCTAAGAATTTCTTTTATTTTTTTTGTTATATCATCAAGGCTTTTCAAATTTATATTGCCGATATCAGCCACTTTTAATTTGTCAAAAAAGTTGAATCTTTTATCTAGGTCGAATGGTTCTAGAAAAAAGCTCTCTCTTCTTAGATTTTCCATGGATTTTGAATGTTTTCCTACAGGTGCTCCAAAAATTATAACATCCGCTTTTCTTTCAGGTGTAAGTAAATCTTGGATGAATCTTACAGGCATAATATCTGATAGAATTGGGTATTTAAAAAATTTATAATGTTTATAGACCGATTTCGACCAAAGTTTAATATAGCGGGTACGAGTAGATTATATAAGGGATAGGATATGGAATTGCCTGTTTATCTGATATTAGACGATATAATGAAACTTCTCATAATAATAATTTCAGCTGTTATTGTTTCAAAATCATTACAAAAATTACTCGTGGGACCAGCACAAAAAAAATTCAAAGATAAAACAGTTTTCAGTCATCTTAAAAATATCATAAATATAATAGTCTATGTAGCTGCTTTTCTTCTTATTTTATGGACATTTAATATCGATGTCACTGCAGCTGTGGCAGGACTCGGTATAGGGGCATTGATAGTAGGTTTTGGGTTAAAAGATATAATATCCAACTGGGTTTCTGGGTTAATAATAATAGGGGAAAAAACTTACAAGATTGATGATGTAATAAAAGTAGGCGATTTAACAGGTATTGTTACTGACATAGGACTTAGAACTACAAAACTTAAAACCTATGATAGGAATACTGTCATAATACCAAATTCTATAATGGTAAATGAAAAAATAGTGAATTTAACTAGTGGAAGACATTTGTCAATATCTTCTATTAGTTTCTTGATAGACTATACTTTTGATATTGAAAAAGCTAAGAAAATCATAGAAGATGTCTTGAAAAAAAACTCAGATGTAGTCGTGGATAATGACAAAAAAAGAGAAATAAGATTTTCGATAAAGAGTAGAGAATGGAAAACAGAAATTGAAACATTTTTCTGGATAAATGATCCTCAAAATGAAGAATTCATAAAATCTGCTATAATCGAATCTATAAAGAAAGAATTTGAAAAAAACAATATACTACCGCCTTTACCAGATGCATTAAGGAAAATTTCTCTTGATAAAAAATAATAAATACAACTTGTTAAATTTAAAGTTCTAAGAATAATATTAAGTGAGCGTATGCTTGTCGGAAGGATTATAGGAAAGACCTCACCTGAATGGTTTCATTTTGAAGTTACTGCAGTAATCAAAAAAATGGATTTTGTAGCAATGAGAGATCCTGAGAGACATTGGGTTTTGGGTAGAGTTGAAGGCATAATTCAAGAAAAAGATAAGGCAATAGCAAAAGTATCGACTATTGGTTATACTGATAAGAGAGGGACAGTAAAATTACCCAAAATGCCTTTTAGACCGGGTTCATTTATTTACAAAGCTGATGATGGATTAATAAAAAAAGTTCTAGATTTAAAATCGACAGGTTTATATGTAGGTTTGTTAGACGGATCAGAAAACCTGAAAGTTTATCTTGATCCTAAACTTTTAATAACAAAACATTTGGCTGTTCTTGCAAAATCAGGATTTGGTAAATCGTATTTAATAGGTGTGTTATTGGAAGAATTCATGGAAAATAAAATACCAGCAGTTATCATCGATCCACATGGAGAATACATGTCCTTAAGAGATCCGAATAGGAAACCTGAAGAAATAAAGTATATGCCTATGTTTGGGGTCAAACCCACGGGTTATAAAAAAGAGCTGCAAATATATTGTTTAGAAAAAAATCTGATGGTTGGCGCTAAAAAATTGAAATTTAGCGGTAAGTTGAACTACCAAGAAGTTTTTGATATGTTGCCATTTCGATTAACATCCAATCAAATGGGTGTTATTTATTCTGCTGTTCAAGATATAGGAAAACCTGAGTACACACTAGATGATTTAAGAAAACAAGTACAGATTTCTAGCAGCAAAGCTAAATGGAATATTCTGCCAGTAATAGATTTTCTGAAGACAACTGGCTTATTTGATAACACCAATTTCATAAAACCAACTGATATAGTGAAGAAAGGTACTTTGAGTGTAATTAATCTGAAAGGTGTCGAACCGGATGTACAACAATTAGTCGTCTATAAAATAGTGAAGGATCTATTCGAAGCAAGAAAAAATAACAAAATACCATATTTCCTTTTGGTAGTTGAAGAAGCACAAAATTTTTGCCCAGAAAGAGGATTTGGTGGTGAGGCTATTAGTTCACAAATACTCAGGACCGTAGCTTCAGAAGGAAGAAAGTTTGGTATGGGTCTTTCTATAATAAGTCAAAGACCTGCAAGAGTGGATAAAAACGTATTATCTCAATGCACTACCCAATTTTTCCTCAGGATAACAAACCCAAATGATATCAAATCTATCATGGATTCTGTAGAAGGTATAACAAGAGGGTTAGAATCCCAACTAAAGATATTACCCATAGGAAATGGAGTTGTAGTAGGGCTAATCGATCAGCCTTTGTTGGTAGACATAAGAATAAGAAGAAGCAATCACCTTGGAGCACCAGCCATGGTTACAGAAAAATTCAAAGAAAAAGAAGAAGGAGACATACTATACTTCTATCCAAAATTTTTGGAGGAAGACGTGAAAAAAAGTGCTTTGAAAAAGTTCGAACAATTCAAATTGATATACTATCCGATATGGAGACTTAAATGTAGGTTTTCTACTTCTGAAGGGGAAAAAATTGACAATATTTTTGTCGATGGTTTAAATGGTGAATTGGTATTCACCAAAGATAATAATTTAGCGAGAACAGATGGATTGCCTCGATTGTTGAGATTGAGTATAAAGGAGAAAGCTGTCTTACTATATCTAACTACGTATGGCCTTTCATCGTTCGAACAAATATCCAAGCATCTAAAGATTTCAGAAAAAGATTTGAGCGATATTCTTAATATTTTGATAGGTAAAGGTCTTGCATCGAAAGAAGATACGGATTTTGAAAGTGCCATAGATTTGAATTTTGAAGATGTTATTGAGAATCAAATTACTGAAAACCCTGTAAATTACAAATATTCCGGAGAAAACCTGCCTTTTAAAGTCAATAAAATTCATACAAATGAAGTATTGAATTTATTCAATCCTGATTCAGTTGAGATGAAAATGTGCTATTATCCGTATTGGCTTATTTTTTATGAGGATGGCGATGTGGATATCATAGATGCTTTAACTGGGGAAAAGGATAAAAATTTGACTCCAGAGGATATTTTAGATATATCACCGAAGGGTTAACTAGGCCCCCGTAGTCTAGTCCGGTCAAGGATGCGAGCTTCTCGAGCTTGAAACCTGGGTTCAAATCCCAGCGGGAGCATTTAATAAATATCATTTTATCTACGAAAGATAAAATAAAATTATGAAAAAAGGTGCATCACAGTTAGCTGCATACCTGACACTTCTTACAGCAGTTACTTTGGCAACTTCAGTCATAATTACATCAATATTTCAAACCTCAAATAAGAATTTACAACAAGAAGAAACCACCTCTTCTACTATTTTAACTACATCAGAACCGAGTACTACTTATTCATATTCTACTATCCCGGGATATGAAGAAACTACTACTGTTGAGTCTCGTACCTCTATAGGGGGGAATATTGGTAGTCATAAAGGAGATGTTACAAATCAAAGGAGTGAATCCAGTAACCAATCTTCTGATGCAAATAGGTTAACGATGTTAACTCTTACAACAATTCCTGAAAAATCTATAGAATGTAGTGGAAATACTATTCATAGTTGTTCTCCAGGATTTAAAAGTATAGATTCAATTGATAGTTTCACTGCACCTTCTTCTGCTAATTGCAATGATAAAATAAGAATTAATTTAAAATGGAAGGGGTTCCATTATGACGATCCAAATCATTGGGGATTCTTCCTTAAGGACTCGCAAGGTAATTATAATTTTATAGATTCATGTAAATCTAATATTTCAGATGTTTATCCAAGTTCTTACTCTATGTCCTTTGATCTTCAATTGCCAAATAAGGGGATAATTAAAAATGGAACTTATCAATTATTCGTAACCGGCGAAGATCATGGGGGTTATTGCAACCCGAGTGAAAATGGGGTCGACAATCAATCATCATCGAGTATAACTCTAAATAATTGTGAAAATTTGAACGGTGAGAGTAGTACGAGTACGACACCTTCAACTAGTACGACATCTTCAACTTCAACAACATCCACAACTTCTACTACGACTACTACAATAAAATGCGATGCATGCCTCCCATCTGAAGAATGCAAAATTTCATGCGGTGATACACTCTCGAAATTATCTTCAACAACCAATCAAATCTTCTATTTTGATATCGGCACAAGTATGACTGTGAAAATGATTATGGAACAAGAAAATCTTGGAAACTATGATATAACAGAAATCTTAGGAAAAGATAGTTGTGATAGTTCAATAAGTTGCCCATTAGAATATATTGTAGGTAGCAAAGTTGGAACTTGCGAAAAATATTTAACAGTAGGGAGATATTACATTAAAGTCATTCATAAACAAGGTTCTGAATCATATAACCTGAGTTTAAATTGCAAAGCAATGAGTTGCATAGATAATGATGAAAAAAGTTACACAACTTATGGTAGTTGCATAGATACATATGGTACTAATAATGATAAATGTAAAGATGCAAACTATTTGGAAGAATATGCATGTAGCAACAACATATGTTCTATTGATTTAATTAACTGCGCAGAAAAACTGGGCAGTAATTATCGTTGTATTGATGGAAAATGTGTAACGACAACTTCTACAACGACTAGCACAACTAGCACCACATCTACGACTACATCTACTACGAGTAGCACAAGTTCATCTACGACTACTACAAAACCTTCATCTACGACTACTACTATATTCGTAGAAGGTACTACCTTGTACTGCAACAAAAAATATATAAAGAATGAATGTAATCAAGCTCGTGATATATATGGCCTCAATAAAATTGTAATTCCTGACACTGTTAATTGCGGAGAAGAAGTTCAGGTTATAATACAATGGATGGGATGGCATGGATGTTCTCTGTGTTGCGAAGGTTGCTGTGAACCAAATTATTGGGGCTTCTTCATAGAAAAATCACCGAGTCAATATAATCTCATCAGTACATGTGAATCTTATAACTCAGTAGACTGTCCATTTGGTACGGATAACGAGCCAACTTATGCTATGAGATATAAATTGAAAATGCCTGAAAGGGGTAGCATTAGTAATGGCATGTATAAATTATGGGTGACTGGTGAGGCATTAGGAGGCTATTGCAAACCATTTGAATTGAATCATGATTATGATCCTAGTAATCAATGGTCCCCTCAATATAACGATGATGTACAAGAGTATGTGTTTATTACACTAAAAAATTGTGAAATGAGTGCAACCACGACTTCATCTACTACTACCACATCATCTACAAGTAGTACGATATCCAGTACTTCGACAACAACCACATCTACTACTAGCACTACTTCATCTACTACAACGACAGCAAAAGGTACTACTACATCCACTACTAGCACATCATCTACAAGTAGTACGATATCCAGTACTTCGACGTCTACTACTACGACAATTCCTATGTGTACTCCATCTGATTGTTGTTCATTATATCCTGGATATTGGGTTTCTTGTTCGCCTTCTGGAATTTGTCTTTTCTCTGATACAGAAACTTCTAGTCAGAATTATTATTGCCAATCAACGTTGACAAGCACTACGACTACTACTACATCGAGTTCAACTACTACAACTACTGGACCTAGTTCAACAACGACCACGACGACATCTACTACGACAACCCAGAATACTATACCCATAACGACAATTGATTGCACTAAATATACATCATCTTTACCACCAAAAAGGCAATGTATATATTGGGATCATATAGATTCAATAGATAGTTTTACTGCACCAGATTATGCTAACTGTGGTGAAACCATACCAGTGACTATAGAATGGATAGGTGTCCATAATCGTTATTCTATCTGGTGGGGGTTCTTCATCTCTGATTACCCCTTTAACCCGATTTTCATTCATGATTGTCCATCTTGTATATATACGGATTTATGCACATCACTTGGATGGGATACTGAAAAAAGTCATTTTTTAATGTCCTATAATATAAAAATGCCTGATGCTGACAAAGTTACGAATGGTGAACATACTTTCTGGGTAACAGAAATGGGTTCTGGTCCGGGCTATTGTTATCCAAATGAAACAAATACAAAGTTATCAAGAAAAATAACTTTGAATGGATGTAAACCTAATGAAGGTACTAGTACCACAACAACTTCTTCTACTACGAGTACTAGCACTACATCTTCAACATCGACAACTACTACATCATCTTCTACTACAACCTCAATTCCAGATGGATACATATCACTTGGTTGCGGTGGGAACATAGCAATAGGCCATAATTGTGATGCTATAGTTAAAACGATTGAATCTATAGATGGCTTTTCTGCCCCAGAGCAATTCAACTGTGACCCATTTAATGCCAACACTTTAAATGTGAACATACTATGGACAGGTAAACACGCCGTTAGCGACACAGTCGGAGATTGGTTTGGTAAAGATAATTACTGGTCTTTTTTCGTAGAAAACCCACCAGGTACATATACTCAACTTGGGATATGCTCGACATGGGCAAATGATGTTGCTCACACTAAATACACAATGACCTGTCCTATCTTATTTAGTTTGTCATGCTCGTCTATAAAATGTCAAAATTGCAAACTTTGGGTATTTGGTACTGGATCACATCAAGAAGGTACTGCTAGAAAATTCCAGGGTTACTGTAGTCCAGGAGATTCAGGCATAGATGCACAGGCATCAAGAGATATAACTATTAATATTCAAACGCCAACAACCACGACTACTTCTACTTCGACATCTACAACTTCAACTAGTACTACATCATCTTCTTCTACTACTACATCAACTTCTACAACAACCACAATTCCTTGCGATACCTGTCCCCCTATAGGTCAATGTGAAATCTCATGCGGTCAAACATTGTATGGGTTGTCTATGACTAACTATCAATTCATCTATTTTGATTTAGACAACGATATGACTGCAAAAATAACTATGACACCACATTCTGCAGACTATGACTTAATAGAAATCCTAGATAAAGAGTGTAAAAGTTCAGATAATATTTGTGAAACAAGGAAAGGTACCGATGAAGTTGAAGCATGCGAAAAATATTTATCCCAGGGGAAATATTACATTAAAATTGAGAAAAAACAGGGTTCTGGAACTTATGACTTGAGTTTAGACTGTACATCGCAAACTTGTATTGATTATGACGCTAGCTCTAGTGATAGTCACACAATTTCCAGTTATTGTATAGATGTATATGGCACTCATAAAGATGTGTGTCTGGACAATAATTTAGAAGAATATAGCTGCAATAATAACGTTTGTTCTCTCGAATCTGTTGATTGTCAAACTATAGGTAATAATTATGGCTGTGTGAGTGGAAGGTGTGAAACTACATCGACCACTACAACTATATCAGGAGGTGGGGGTGGTGGAGGAGGAAAACCTACGCTAGTAGATTTATTTAATGCAATAAGACAATTTTTCAAACTTATTTTCGGTAATCGATAAAAGCTAATCTTATAAAATTCATTAACAGGAACTGACATGAGTTAGATTTAACTTTTATGAAACCTATAAAAATAATCAAGTTATAGAATTTTTAGCACTAAGGCATATTTGGAGAATTAGATTAAATGCCTAAGAGTAAGAAAAAATTGGAAGAAATAAAAGTCCCAGATTTTAAAATAACCAAAGATGAATGGATCGCTATAATCAGTCTTTCATTATTTGCATTCATATGGATGCTATTTATAGCACCAAGGTTGATGTATTCAGATTTCTTTTTAAATTTAATACCGCCAATCCAATATGCCATATACAATTTTGGAGTTATGATATTCACTTTTGTGGTTCTTGGTACGCCACTGAGTTATACATTAAAACATAAAGTAGATTTTAAGGGGGTAATTAAAGGAGGCCTTACCTCATGGTTATTCGTCAGTTTTGTGATAGATATGTGGGAGCCGCCTTACATCATCGCACCGAATGGAACTATGTTAATAACTAATATGGAATCATTAGCAGGAACTAGCCCTGATTACACATTTTACTGGTTTTATACAACTTTATTTCCGAATATAAAAAATATCTTTGTAAATGTGCCTTTCTCTGCAAGTTGTTCAATGTTGTTTCTAGCAATATATTTTCTTTCTCCTGTTCTTGCTGTTATTCTCATGGCTTTAGTGCTTAAACCGGGTGCATTAAGAAAGCTACTGTTGAAATAGTCTTGTTTTTAAAAATGTTAAATAAATTAAGAATAAAGATTATTATCGGGCAGGGGTTGCCAAGCCAGGTCAAAGGCGTAGGACTGAGGCTCCTATCCGTTAGTCGGTTCGTGAGTTCGAATCTCACCCCCTGCATGTGAGGTAAAATTATGAGAATTGGTGTTTTATTCTCTGGTGGAAAGGATTCATGCTTAGCTTTGTATAAAGCAATGAAACTCCATAAAGTTGTTTGCTTGATTAGTTTGATCTCTAAAAATAAAGAAAGTTACATGTTTCATACACCGAATATAGAATTGACTAAAATACAAGCTGAAGCCATTGAGTTGCCGCTTATTCAAAAAATAACAGAGGGAGAGAAAGAAAAAGAATTGGAGGATTTAAAAGAAGTTCTTAATTTAGCAAAAGAAAGATTTGGGATTGAAGGTGTAACTACAGGTGCAATAAAATCTGTTTATCAAGAAAGCAGGATTGAAAAAATCTGTAAAGAACTTGATTTGCAATGTTTTAACCCATTGTGGCAGAAAGATCAAATTGAAATATTGAATGAACTCGTAGAAAATAATTTCAAAGTTGTTATTTCTGGGGTTTTTGCTTATCCTTTAGATAAAAGTTTTCTAGGAAAAATGATCGATAGTGAAATGATCAAAAAATTGAAACAATTAATGGAAAAATATGATTTAAACCCTGCTGGAGAAGGCGGAGAAATAGAAACAACAGTTTTAGATGCACCGTTTTTCAAGAAAAAGATAGAAATTCTAGATTATGACATTTCTTACAACGAAAATTCTGGAGTTTTTCGAATAAAAAATGCAAGATTGGTTGATAAAAAGAACTCATAATTTAAAACCGTGAAATATAAATTACTACAGAAGGAAAGTTTAATCGATGGCCCGGCTAGCGTAGCCTGGTAGCGTACAGGTCTGTGGAGCCTGCGGGTCGGGTTCAAATCCCGAGCTGGGCCCTTCACTACAGGTTCAAGTCTCAATTCTTTGAACAGTTGAATAATCTAGAAAGGCCTATCTATCATGAATTTAATTACTGCTTCCAATATTTGTTTAGGTTCTTCTAGTAGGTAATTTTCTATATTTTCTTTATAGATTTTTTCTGCTATTTTAAATAACTGGTTTGCTTTTTCTCTAGCATATTGGATACTTCCATATTTTTTCATAGAATTGATGATATATTTCACTTCTTCAACAGTTTTTTCAAGTCTTTCTTTGTTCATTATATTAATTATTTTGGATTTTTCCTTAGGTTTGCATGCCTTTAGTAAATGAATGAGCATTAAAGTCCTCTTTCCTTCATAAATATCGCCACCTATCTCCTTTCCATATTTTTTATATTCACCCAAAAGATTCAATACATCATCTTGAATTTGGAAAGCGATTCCAAGGTTATAACCAAAATCTATTAGAGATTGCAAACATTCCGGCTTAGCGTCAGCGATTATAGCACCCATCCTAAAGGGGGTTATACAAGTGTACCAAGAAGTTTTTTTAGAGCACATTTTAAAGTAATCTTCCTCTGTTATATTCCATTTTTTATGTTTTATCCAGCTTAATTCTAGAGTTTGTCCTTCAACTAGTTCCCAACCAGCCATTATGAATTCTTTAAGAAGTTCAAGAGTTTTTTTATCTCCGATAACGTTTCTGTTTTTAAGTATAACTTCCCAACTCTTGAGGTGAAGGGCATCTCCTGCATTTATTGCTAAAGGAACTCCATACATGTGATGTAATGTAGGTTTACCCCTTCTATAGTCAGATCCATCCTCAATATCATCATGAACTAACCCGAATTCATGAAGTATTTCGATTGCAGCGGCTGTTATTAAAGCTTTTTTGAAATCCCCACCGAATGCTTCGCAAGATAAAAGGCATAAAATAGGCCTTATTCTCTTACCACCCCTCGCAGGATAATCATTTATAAGATCATATAAGTCTTTTGGTTCCTTTTTTGGTAAATTCTTGAATATTTCCTGATCTATCAATTTTCTTTTTTCATCAAGAATCTCTACTATATTCTGATAATCCATTTTTATGCCTCTTATATAGATTTAGATTTTTTGGAATAATAAGTTTATTAAGCATGGTATTTATGTATAGAGTTAAAATGAAAGAATATATCGAAGTTATAAGACCTGTAAACTGTTTTATGTTTTTCTTTGCAGGTCTTTTTTCTTGCTATGTTGCATTGAAAACTATAGATGCTTTTATCGATTATAGGGTTCTAATGGCTTCTATATCCTTATTCTTTATATCTGCTGGAGGACATGCGATTAATGATTATTTTGATGTAAAAGTTGACAAAATAAATAGGCCGAAAAAAGCTTTAGTTTCAGGTGAGATTAAGCTTAATAATGTACTGATTTTTTCAATTATTCTATTCTTTATAGCAATCATAATTTCTTGTTTAATCAATCTCAGGGCACTATCGTTATCGCTATTTATGTCCATTTTATTGGTATTTTATGGCAAATATTCAAAAATGATTAAGAGTTTAGGTAATATCATAATCTCTTCAGTTGTTTCTTTGATACTTGTTTACATCATATTTATTACAGATAGAATATTTCCCCTTATTTGGATTATTCTACCAGTTTTCTTTGTCAATATGTCGAGAGAAATTGCGAAGGATATAGAAGATGTGAAAGGGGATAGATTAATTAGTAAAAGCAGTTTGCCCCTAAAATTGGGAATAAAGGTCTCTTCGATGATTTCTATTTTATTTTTTATAATAGCCTTTGTTCTTGCATGTATTCCTTATTTTTTTAATGTGTTCAATTATCAGTATTTTTTAATTTTATTGATCAGTCTTATTCTTTTACTCTATACCTCTAAAAATTTTTTAAAACAACCACAAAAAAATGCAAATATCTACCAAAAATCTCTAAAAGTTTGGATGATATTAGGTTTAATAGCTATTTTAGTTGGTTGAAATGAAAGAAAATGACTTTGATGTTATCGTTGTTGGTGCTGGCACTGGTGGTTGTACAGTTGCCAAAGTTATTGGGAATAAAGGATATTCTATTGCGCTAGTTGATAAGAAAAAGAAAGAAGAAATTGGCAATAAAATTTGTGGAGATGAAATTTTAGAGGAACAGTTATTATTTATGGAAAATATTTTTGGAAATTTGAAAGAATGCATAGAAAATAAGGTAAGGGATGGTATTTCTATATTTCCGGATGGTTCTCAAGTTAAATTAGGGACAGGAAATGGATGTATCTTCAACAGACATAAAATGGGTCAAATTATTTTAAAAAGAACCCTGAAAAACAGAAAAGTTAGACTCTTTGACCATACTGCGGTTTTAGATATTAAAAAAAATAAAATCTTGGCATTAAATTTAGAAAAAAAAGAGAGATTTTCCTTAAGTGCAAAAATAATAGTTGATGCTTCTGGGTTTGATGCAATAATAAGGAGAGGAATTAAATTAAAAGATGGGGGAATGGGATTAAAAAATAGGGAATTTGCGATATTATTTAGGGAAATAATAAAAGTAAAAGAATGGAAGGATGATGACTTTTGTTTGTTTTTTTTCGATGATGTTAAAATACCGCATGGCTACGCTTGGATATTCCCAAAAGGTAATAATTGTATAAATGCGGGTTTAGGTTTTGAGAGAGTTGTCAACAAAAACCCAAAAATCTCATACAATTCTTTTTTCAATTTTAAAAAGTTAAAAGTTTTAAGTTCCGGGGGTGGAATGGTTCCTTTAAGAAGATCGATTTCAAATCTAGTAGATGATCATTTTTTAACATTAGGCGATGCTGCGTGTCATGCCTCTCCTATTAGTGGCGGAGGAATTTACAATTCATTAATAGCAGGGAATTTGGCAGCTTTAACGGCAATAGATGCTTTAAAAAAACAAAAATATGATGAAGACACTTTATGGGATTATAATATAAAATATCAGACAAAATATGGAAAAGAATTGGCTAAAGAGGAGGTAATAAAAGTATTTTTGTTTTCATTGAATTATAACGAAATTAAAAATGTCATGTTAAAGGTAAAAAATAAATTTTCATTGTTCACATTCAAAGCGTCTTTATATAATTTATTAAATCTTGGTGTTTCTATGTCTTCGATGAAAGAGTTTCATTTATTAAAAAAAATCATAAAAGTTTTAAAATATACACGAAAAATCGATAAATTGTACAAAAATTACCCAACGAAAAAAGAAAGATTAAAAAAATGGGATCAAGAATTAAATGACATATTTGATCATGTATATGATGACTTTAATTCAGCTGCTCTTCAATGAGTTTAAAGTATAGTATAGATAAATTTCTGGATAAATATAATGCCAGCAAATATATACAAAGGATAATATAGGTAACTAAATTGAGATACTTCAATTTTACCAGTCTTCAAAAATATCTTAACTAGATTGGTAACTTGAATCGAAAATGCTGTAAAGCCTAGAATCAATAAAAACAAAGGTAATTTTTCTTTTATAATAACTATTGAAAACAGATATAAGACGATAAATAATATTAAGTAAACAAAAAATGAAATCTTTTTTCCAATCATGACAACAGTGGTTTTGAGATTGGCATTTTTATCTGCATCGTAGTCGTTAATTTGATTTTCGAAATTAAATAAAGTTGAAATTAAAAAACAAATTATTATTGAAGGAATTAAATAATTCGAATTTATAGATGTTACAAAAAATGAAAACAACATAAAAAATATAGCCGCCAGTCCATGGAAAATCATATCGAAAACAAACCTTTTCTTAAATCTAAATGGGGGTACTGAATAAAACGCCCCAAAAAGAATCGCTAATATTAGATAAAATGTTGTCTTTCCAAATAAAAAGAATGAAACCATGATATCAATAAAAAATACTAAAAATAGGGCTAGGTATAATTGATATTTTTTTGTTTCCTTTGATACAAAGGGGTTTTTATTTTGTTTTATTCTGTTCTTAGAGTCGGTGTCTATATCGAATGCATTATTTAGTCCAAAATTGAACATTGAGGCAAGAAATACAGTAAAAACAACAAAAATCATCGATAATGACAATTTATCAATAAAAATAAATGGAATTATAGAGAATGCTAGATGGTGTGATGCGTCTAAAGGTCGAAATAGCTTGTATAAATTCGTAAATAATTTCATAAATTAATAATATTTTATAACTAATAATTATTAATGCGTAATTTATTGACTTTCATGATGATTATATGACAACCCCTTTAATTTCATTCATAATACCCGCTTTAAATGAAGAAAAATGGATCGAAAATACTCTAAAGTCTATAAAAAGACAATCTTACAGAAATTATGAAATAATCGTAGTTGACAGTTACAGCCAAGATAATACTATAAATTTGGCAAACAAGTACACTGATAAAATAATAGAATGCGATCGAAAAGGACCAGGTTTTGCCCGAAACAGAGGTGCAGAAATTGCACAGGGTGAAATCTTAGTTTTTTTAGATGCTGACACATTTTTGGAGTCAAGATTTGCTGAGAAAATAAGTCTCGCTTTCCAGAAAGATTCAAAAATTGCAATTTGTGGGCTTGAATTGAAAACGTTAGATGGAAATTTGATTCATAAAATGATATTAAAATCATTTTATGTCCTGATGCATTTATTAGCTAAAATTGATAGAACTATAGTTATTGGTGCCTGTATGGCTTGCAAAAAAGAGAATTTTCTTAAAGTAAAGGGATTTAATGAAAAACTCGCGAATTGTGAAGATTTAGATTTATCTCTTAAGCTTTGCCTAACTGGTAAATCAAAAATTATCGATTCTTTTTACTTTTTCTCTTTCAGAAGATGGAAAAAACTGGGAAATTTTAATATGTTCTTTAAGGGTGTTCCACCTTTTTTTTCAATTGTTTTGATAAGAAAGGGTGAAATAAAAAATTATAAATTCGGTATTTTTAGCGATGTGAGCATTTAACCATTATAAATGCCCCCTTTCCGATAGTTTTATAAATTTATAACTTCTATAATTCTAAAATAAATTAGGAGGAAAATATAAATGCCATTCGAGAAAAGAGAATTTGGTTTCAAGAGAGATATGCATAAGGCAACTTGTGCTGATTGTGGTCAAGAAACCGAAGTTCCCTTCAAACCTCAAGAAGGTAGACCTGTCTACTGTAGAGAATGTTATCAAAAGCATAGACCTAAGAGATTCTAATCCTTAGTTGAGTTTTTGATCAATATTCTGGGAGACGAAAAATAGCTAGAGGATATTATATAAAAAAATCCTTAGATATTTTTGATTACTGTGAAGAATACACAACCATCTTGTCGGATAATAAAAAAGAATATTATATAAATCAATATATAATAAGTGATAAAATGTGCTGCTGTAAAGAAACAGTTTGTCTTTGGTTTTCAGGATTTATAGGGGCATTTGCTTTTTTGATGCTATTAGCACTATTTACAGAGACCACAGCGTTCAATTTAATAACTTTTCTAGTATTGGCAATAATATCACTGATTTTGCTAAAATGCCCATGTGTTCGTAAAACTAAAGAAGTAAAGAAAGTAGTAGCAAAGAAGGGAAAGAGATAAGCTAACTTAAACCTGGAATTTTTATTTTCTTTTTTTTAGCTATTTCTACCGCTTTTTCATAACCAGCATCAACATGCCTTGCTACTCCAATACCAGGATCGACTGTAAGGACTCTTTGTAATCTTTTTTCTCTATCTTTAGTGCCATCGGCAACTATAACCATGCCTGCATGTAAAGAATAACCAATACCACAGCCACCACCATGATGAAAACTTACCCAGCTTGCACCGCACATCGTATTCAAAGCAAAATTTAGCAATGGCCAGTCCGCAACAGCATCACTGCCATCTTTCATTCCTTCTGTTTCTCTGTTCGGTGAAGCAACAGATCCGCAATCTAAATGGTCCCTGCCAATAACAATAGGTGCTTTAATCTCGCCTGAATTCACGAGTTTATTTATTTCAACCCCCAATTTTGCTCTATCACCATAGCCTAACCAGCATATTCTACTAGGTAATCCCTCTACAGGAACTTTCTTCTTTACTTTTTCAATCCAACTTTTCAATACTTTATCTTCAGGAAACATATTCAAAACCAAATCATCTATTACTTCAATGTCTTTAATATCGCCAGATAATGCTGCCCATCTGAAAGGTCCACGTCCTTCACAAAACATCGGTCTTATATATTCAACAACGAAACCCGGATATACATATTGCCCATCTGACTTTCTAATTTTTACTCCTGCTAATTCTGCTTGTGCTCTTAGATTATTTCCATAATCAAAAACTATGGCACCTCTGTTCTTCATTTCCATAATAGCTTCAACATGTTTTTTAATAGAACTGAGAGCCATTTTTCTATATTCATCTGGATTATTTTCTCTAAGTTTATCTGATTCTTCCAAATTTCCCACAGGAATATAACTAAGTAAATCATGAGCAGGCGTTTGGTCTGTAACGATATCAGGAATTATATTTCTTTTAACTAATTCTGGATGGATATCAGCAGCATTACCGATCAAACCAATTGACAATGGTTCTTTTTTTTCTCTAGATTCTTTTATCCACTTCAAAGCTTCGTCTAAACTATTAGTCATCCTATCGCAATAACCTTGCTTAACTTTCTTCTCTATTCTATCCTTTCTAACTTCTATATCTAATATTACAGCATCATTTAGTGTTCCAGCTAATGGTTGTGCACCACTCATTGCACCCATACCAGCTGTAAGTATAAGTTTTCCTTTCAATGAGCCTTTGAAATGTTTTCTTGCTACAGCAGCAAAAGTTTCATAAGTTCCTTGAAGAATTCCTTGTGTACCTATGTAAATCCAACTACCAGCAGTCATCTGACCATACATCATCAACCCTTTCCTATCTAATTCCTCAAAATGTTCCTGTGTTGCCCATTTAGGAACTAAATTACTATTTGCTATAACAACTCTAGGTGCATATTCATGCGTTTGCGCAATGTAAACGGGTTTACCAGATTGCACGCATAAAGTTTCATCAGGTTCGAGTTCTTTTAATGCATTAACAATTTTATTGTATTCTTTCCAATTCCTAGCTGCCCTACCTGAGCCACCGTATACAATCAAGTTGTCAGGATCTTTTGCTACGATAGGATTCAAGTTATTCATCAACATTCTTAACGCAGCTTCAGTATCCCAAGTTTTACAATGCATCTCAGTTCCAGTATATGCTTTTATAGGGAAAGATGGTTTCTCTTCAAAATACATTGGTCTTGTCAAATTAACACCGATGTCTTCTAATAGTAATTTTAAATATAAATTTTCTTTTTAATGATAAATTAATAGTGAATATATGGGACTAATAAAGTTAGTTTTGTCATTCTGCATGATATGGATTGGCATAATATTCGTATTTTTAGGGTTGAACTCATTCATGGCTTTTAATTTACCACTCGGTTCTTTCTCGTTTTATATAGGAACTGCACTAGTATTTTCTGGGATGCTTTCATTGGTAATAGGATTGTGTTATGTGATGAGCGAATTCAGGTAATGAAATGAAACAGATAGATTCTATAATAATCAATGCAAAAGAACTTTTGACATTAGCAGGATCGAACAAACCCAGAACGGGTATCAAAAAAGGAGAACTCGGAATAATTAATAATGGCGCAGTTGCCATAAGGAATGGAAAAATAATAGATGTCGGTAAGACAGAGCATTTAAAGAAAAAATTCGATTTAAAAGACACAATTATAATCGACGCTAAAGATAAAGTTGTTTTGCCAGGATTTGTTGATTGTCATACACATACGATATTTGCAGGTTCTAGAGAAGATGAGTTTGTGATGAAATTGCAAGGTGTGAGTTATCTAGACATATTAAAAAAAGGTGGTGGTATTTTAAAAACTGTCAGAGAAACTAGGAGGACGGATAAAAAAAATCTTTATGATTTAACTAAGAAGAGACTGGATAAAATGTTGAAAAATGGAACTACTACTATCGAAATTAAAAGTGGCTACGGTTTAACAACAAAGGATGAAATAAAATTATTAGAAGTTTTAAAAGAATTAAATGAAAAACATGAGATTGACATTGTACCTACTTTTTTGGGAGCACATACGATACCACCTGGCTTTACCTCAGATGAGTATACAGATTTGATTGTTAATGAGATGTTACCTTTAGTAGCAAAAAGAAAGTTAGCTGAATTTTGTGACGTATTTTGCGAGAAAGATGTTTTTTCTGTAGAACAATCAAGAACTATTTTGAATGAAGCAAAGAAATTAGGATTCAAACTTAAGATACATGCCGATGAGATTGTTAGAACCGGTGGTGCTGAACTTGCAGCTGAGATTAAAGCAATATCTGTGGAACATTTACTAAAATCATCTCATGATGGAATAAAATCTGTGTCTAAATCAAATGTTATAGCAGTTCTATTACCGGCCACTTCATTCTTTCTGAACGCAGGTTATGCTGATTCAAAACAGATGATGAAAGAAAATGTACCGATAGCACTTGCTACAGATTTCAACCCAAGCTGTCTTTGTTATTCCATGCAAACAATAATGAGCTTGGCGTGTACTCAAATGAAGATGTTACCTTCTGAAGCGATAGTAGCATCGACCATTAACGCGGCATATGCTATAAACAGAGGTAATGAAATTGGTAGTTTAGAACTTGGCAAGAAGGCAGACATAATAATAATGGATGTTCATGATTACAATTTGATTCCTCAACATATTGGAAATGGTATCATAGAGAGTGTCATTAAAGATGGGAAAAGAATATTTTGAGTTCTGCTTTCAAAAAAGTCTACTGGAATAACAAAATATTTAAAAATGGTTTACAACAAATAATATAAGAAGGAGGAAAAGAACAGTACGCATGTTTACTTCATCAGAAAATTCTTCTGAGAGTGATAAGTCGCCCGCAGATGAAGACCCTGGTTTAAAATCAAATTCTTTGCAACTTAAGCCATTATTATCCATAAAGCCGCAGGAATATTCTCAAAATACAGATTACAAATCCATAACTATGCAAAGATTTTCTGTACCCGAATTGTTAAAAAAATTCAATGCAGACTTAAGAGAAATTAAAAGAATAAAGAAAGTATATCCCATGAAAGTAAGTCCTTATTATTTGAGTTTAATTAAAGCAAAAGACGATCCTATATGGAAGCAATGTATTCCAGATAAATTAGAACTTGAAGATCATCTTAATGTAGAAGATCCATTGAATGAAGAAAGAGATACAAAAGTCACTGGACTGATTCATAGATATCCAGATAGAGTTTTATTGTTGGTAAGTTCCAAATGTGGAATGTATTGTAGATTCTGCACAAGAAAAAGAAAAGTTGGTAGGATTCAACAGATACCTATGGAACAAATAATGAAAGGTATAGATTATATAAGAGAACATAAAGAAATAAGAGATGTTATTCTATCAGGAGGGGACCCGCTATTAAGAACTGATAGAGAACTACATCACATATTGAAAGAGTTACGATCAATCCCACATCTCCAAATAATAAGAATAGGAACTCGGGTACCTTGTGTTCTACCATCAAGGGTAACAAAAAGATTATGTAACATCATAAAAAAACATCATCCAGTTTATGTCAATATACATTTCAATCATCCGTCGGAAATTACTTCTGAAACTAAAAGAGCATGTGAATTACTTGCCAATGCAGGTGTACCTTTAGGAAGTCAGACAGTACTTCTCAAAGGAGTTAATGATGACCCTAAAGTAATGAAAGAACTAATGCAAAAGCTCATTCAAATAAGAGTAAGACCTTATTATATTTTCCAATGTGATTTAGTTAAGGGAATAGAACATTTCAGGACAAGTGTACAAACTGGAATGGAAATAATAAAAGAAATTCAAGGTCATACTTCAGGATTGTGTGTGCCCCATTTTGTTATAGATAGTCCAGGTGGTGGTGGTAAAGTCCCCATATTGCCAGATTACATAAAGAAAGTAACTTCGGAAAAAATAATATTCAAAAACTATAAAGATGAAGAATACGAATATTCTAACCCATTAGAAGGATGATTTCTTTGGTGATTTTTATGAGAATAGGTTTAACTTATAATTTACTACCAGAAAAAAACATTAAATTAAAAACCGATGAATTTGCAGAATTTGATGATATAAGTACGATACAAACGATAAAGAGTGCACTCGAATCAGATGGCCATGAAGTTATAATGATAGAAGCTAAAGAAGACGCATATGAAAAAATAAAGAATTCTAAATTGGACTTTGTATTTAATTTTGCCGAAGGCATTCATGGTAACAGCAGGGAATCTCACATTCCTGCAATGCTAGAAATGTTAAAAATACCTTACACAGGTTCAGATGTTCTAACCTTATCTATAGCTCTCGATAAAGCAAAGACAAAGGAAGTTCTATGCTATTATAATATACCAACATCAAATTTCCAACTTTTTAAATCTGCAAATGAACCATTAAATAAAAAACTCCATTTTCCACTTTTTGTGAAACCCAATGCCGAAGGTTCGAGTAAAGGTATAACGGGTAAATCTCTCGTGCATAACGAAAAAGAATTGAGAGAAAGAGTTGACTTTATAATCAATAGATATAACCAGCCAGCATTAGTGGAAGAATTTCTTGATGGAAGAGAATTCACAGTTTCGGTGTTAGGAAATAATCCTCCTAGAGTATTACCCATAGTAGAAGTAGTTTTCGATAATTTACCTAATGATGTACCAAAATTCGATTGCTTTGAAGTCAAGTGGATATTTGATTCCCCAGATAGTGGTATAGAAACAGTAGTATGTCCGGCAAAAATTGATAAAAAACTTGAGAATAAAATAAAAGAGATTGCATCAAACACTTTCAAAGTTTTAAACTGTAAAGATTTTTGTAGAATCGATATGCGTTTAGATAAAAATAATGTGCCGAATGTTATTGAAGTAAACCCTATAGCCGGTCTTATTCCAAATCCAAAAGAAAATTCAAGATTTCCAAAGGCATGCTATACTGCTGGCATGACTTTTAATGAAATCATACTCTCGATTCTTAACGCAGCAATAGAAAGATACAATAAAAATAAATCAACATAATACGAAAAATTCTTTAAACACATGGTAAAAATGAATCTATCAATTAAAAAAAATAATACCGGAGTTCTTATCCGTTTCAAGAATGAAAAACTTTCAGTGAAATATCCAGAAAATATTTGGCGCGATTTTCCTGAAGGAATGAAAGAATTCTTTATGGATAATTATCTTTTTCTTAAGTCAATTCATTTTCCGTTAATATTGGATGAAAATGATATAAATTTGAATACAGCACCACCTTTGCTAAAAAGTTTTTTCATGACAATGCAATTCATGGATATTCCTAATGTTAGTGATTTTGATGGAGTGAGACCAGAAAATCTTTTTAAAAAATTTTATAATTCAAGTTTTGAATTTAATGATGGTCAGGTTAGATATCCCAATTCGAATTTTAACATAAATGAGAATAGTTCAGTATTAAGTTCTAGTTTTGGTAAAGATAGTTTGCTCTCTCTTGCTGTGAGTAAAGAACTGAATCTTGATATACATCCTATTTGGGTAGAAGAAAAAGGTGCCCCGATTGAAAACAGCTACAAAAGGAGATTGATAAAAAAATTTAAAGAAGAATTCTGTATAAATGTCGAAAAAGTACGTAATGAAACCATGCTTCTTCATAGCTATAACTATCTTAACGTTTCAACCGATAAAAAATACATCTTATCTCATCTTCTTACTGAGTATGCTTTTCTCTTAATACCATTCTTGTATAATTATGGGGCTGAATATCTTTTCTTTGGAAATGAACAAAGTTGTAATGAAACTTACATTAGTAAGGATGGTTACAGATGTTTTCCTGTATTTGACCAGTCCATAACATGGATGGGGGAAATTAAAAAATTACTCAATATTGTTTTAGGAAAAGAAGTTCAAGTTAGTAGCCTAATAGAACCACTCCATGACATGGCCATAATAAAAATTCTTCACAACAGATATCCCAAATTTGCAAAATATCAATATTCATGTTTCCCTGATGAAACTACAACTAACAATTTTAAACGATGGTGTTGTAATTGTTCAAAATGTGCAAGACTCTACATAATTTTTAAGGCATTAAATGTAAATACAAAAAAAGTTGGTTTTAGGAATGGCATGCTGTCTAAAAGTTACATGCCATATTATTCAGTTTTTAGAAAAGTTACCGACGGTAGTAGTTACGATATTTCCGGTGTTGGTAAAGATGAACAACTTTTAGCTTTTTATATGGCTTATAAAAATAAAGTTAAAGGTGAACTTATAGACGAATTTAAAAAGAAATTTTTATCAGAAGTAAAGGAAAGGGAAGATGAATTGTTTAAAAAATTCTTCTCAATTCATAAATCAGAAACATTGCCAAAGAAAATAAAAAGAAAAGTTATATCGATATATAAAGAAGAACTAGAATGATTCTACATTTTCTGAGTAACTATTTTTATAATCTCTTTATTTAATTCAATAGATTTTTTAGTCAAATCAGTAACTTCTTTTGCAGTTCTTTCCACAAAATCTTCGTCATTAATAAATTTTAAGTTTATCATCACATTCAAAGATGCACTTTGAACCCCTGTAGCAGCAGTTAAAGCAGCAACACCAGCATCACTAATAGAATTAACATTTCCTTTTTCAGCAATTGCCTTTGCTAATTCCAAAGCTTTGTAACATTCTCTCATAGTTTTGAGGGGGGTTTCTGCTGCTTTTTTCATTAAATCTTGAATTTTTTTTGGTCTATCAGGATTTTCTTTTGGAAGTTTGAAAGCTGACATAACTTCATTGAAAACTTTCGTGTCTTCATCAATCAACTCAGTAGTTTTCTTTCTTATTATTTCGGATTCTTCTAAAATTTTTTTTATTTCTACAGTAACGTTTTCATAACCTTTTTTATTTTCAGTCAATCTACAAACCATCGAAGTTAAGGCAGAACTTAAAGATCCGAGTAATGCAGAAACACTTCCACCACCTGGAGCTGGGGATGAAGAAGCAAGTTCATCTAAGAATTCTTCTAATTTTTTTTCAACAAGCATTTCAATCACTCATTACTATAATGTCAGATTTCATTCCTAAATAATATTTTAATAATTCCTATTTTATTTTTTCAATCTTAATTCCAAAATCTGGTTTTTATTAAAATTTTCAACCATAAGATGTTTCTCGGCAACATCAATCAAGGCATTCATTGGTACAAGTCCGATAATTTCACTTCCCACAATTTTAACTCCTTGCTTATCCGCTTCCTCTTTTATCGCATTGAAAACCGTAATCATTGAAGTAACTTCATAATTAAGTAAATTCATTGAAACTTGAACTATTCCCCTTTCTTTTATGTCAAATCCTTTGGCTTGTACTGCTTTGAAACCACCACTACTCTCTCTTATTTTTTTTGCTATATCTTCTGCTATTTTTAGATTGTTAGTATTCAAGTTTACATTGAAAGCTATGAGCGGGTATCTTGCACCTACAGCTGTTGCTCCAGCAGTTGGGTGTAATTTATTTGGACCAAAATCAGGTTTTTTATCAGGATTAGTCTTTATTTCTTCTTTCAATCCTTCATATTCACCTTTCCTTACATCGGGCAACTTTATTCTGTCATGTCTGGTAGCAGCCTCAGCATAGAGATAAATTGGTATGTTCAATTTTTCTGCAATTTCTTTACCTAATTCTTTTGAAAGTTTTACACATTCTTTCATAGTGACATCTGAAATAGGAACGAATGGTATAACATCAGTAGCGCCAATTCTTGGATGTTCACCCCTTTGTTTGTTCATGTCTATCAACTCTGCAGCTTTTGCGGTTGCTAGAAAAGCTGCTTTTTTCACGGCACTAGGTTCACCAATGAAAGTGATAACACTTCTGTTGTGATCTGAATCACTCTCACGATCCAATAATGATACGTTATTAACTTTTTCTATTTCTTTAACAATTGCATCCACAACTTTCATGTCTTTGCCTTCACTAAAATTCGGCACGCACTCAACAAGTTTCATCAAATCCACTCACTTAATTATTCTTCTAATTTGTTTAAATTAAGCATTATTTTCTAAATAGTTATCGGTTGATTCGGCTTCCCGAATAAATCTTCACAAGTTTTGCTTATTTTCTGTAATTTTTTTCCTTTTCATCCGATAAATTAGAAAGAGGAGTACCAGGATAAGCAAAAATCCTGAAGTCATTGAGTTCTAAGTTGACCTGTTTAAACCTTGACAATTCTGGATAAAGATCGTAAACATTAATAGGTTTATTTTTAACTAAAACATTGAATTCTTTTGGTTTTGTAATAGGTGTTGTATCTACTACTATCGGAATTCCTATTTTTTCACTTAACTCTTTTTCTACTTTTTTTCTTTGATGATAATTTTCAATCGACTTCATATCCAATAAATTACCAGCACTATCTTTACTCAGTCTATAAACCATCACACCGCGATAAGACGGGAATTGTATAGTTGCTTCGATTTCTTTAAAATCCATTCCAATGTTTGATTCTATCGATTTTGTCCAAACCTTCCTAAATTTATGTATAAATATTCCCAAAGAGTTACTCCAAGTTAATTCAGCGATTGTCTTAGGACTTGTTTTAAATTCTTCAGCTAAAGCTTCTATGAATCTTCTCAAAAATGCCGATTTGCTTCTCGGACCATTTGCGTTATAATATCGCTTAGTCAATTCTGCATGATTACTTAAATAGAAATTATTTAGAATCATATCGTCAGAAAAATATAGACCATTTTCCCATTTTCTCAAAGCTCTAGATAAAATCTCTATAGGCATTACTGTTCCGATACCTGAAATTCTTGAGTCCATAATTGTGTAGCATAAATCGTCTGCAGTTTCAACAGTAGAAAGTTTGAGGCTTTTTCTAGCATCTTCAGTTGAAACATGAAATTCATCTAAAACATCCTTAAACCTGTATGGTCCATATTCAACATGTTCGCCAAATATTTTTTCTTCAAATTTAGTTCCAGCAGGAATTGGATCTAAACCTTCAATAATTCTTTCATTTATTTCATGATGATCTACGAAACCACGATCATAATGTGCCATAGACGTATGTCCTACATCATGTCCCAGACCACCTATTTCACTCAACATTGGATCGAATCCAAACTTTTTTGCCAAATCTCTTGCAGTATTAGCAACAGCAACCACATGCAATAATCGAGAATATTGATTACCAACTATATAGTCATCTGTTTCTGTGTTCGAAAAAGGTATTTGTTCTTTTTCATTCAATAGAATGACCTCATAAGAAGAAAGTAAATAAGCACCAATTTTTGATGGATAATAGCGTTGGTTATGACCAAGAAATAGTAATGGTACAGAATGACCTGGTAGGAAACTGTATGGATCAAAATTCCTTATATTTTTCATAATTAAAAAGTGTTAGTTAAAAATTTAAGTAATAAAGTTAAATCTGGTTAAAAAACTGAAAAGAATCTTTAAATATTAAAGATGACTATATCTTATGACTTGAGTAAAACTTATAAATACTTTTTAACCTTTATTTATTCTGTTATATTAGATGCAAAGCTCATGCTTTTATGAGTTTGAAGCCCTAATTGGTAAAATCTTGTCAACGAAATGTGCAAGGAATAAACCGCTAATTCAAACAGACACTAATTCCGGATGATCCCGCCGGAGGATACTGCTATCTGGGTTCGGCTAAGACATGCGAGTCGAGAGTCTTCGGGACTCGACGAACTGCTCAGTAATATGTGGTCAATCTGCCCTATACTCAGGGATAATCTCGGGAAACTGAGGCTAATACCTGATAGATGTTTTGTTCTGGAATGATATAACATCCAAAGCTCTTGTGGTATAGGATGGGACCACACCCTATCAGCCTGTTGAGGGTGTAATGTACCCCCAAAGCTATAACGGGTACGGGCCATGAAAGTGGATGCCCGGAGATGGATTCTGAGACATGAATCCAGGTCCTACGGGACGCAGCAGTTACGAAAACTTCGCAATGCGTTAACGCGTGACGAGGGAACCTGGAGTGTTCATGCTCTGCATGAACTTTTGCCCACTGCAAACAGGTGGGAGAATAAGGGGTGGGTAAGACGAGTGCCAGCCGCCGCGGTAATACTCGCGCCCCGAGTTGTATCCGCGATTAGTGGGTCTAAAGCGTCCGTAGCCGGTTTGATAAGTCTCTAGTGAAATTCTTCGGTAAACTGAAGAGCCTGCTGGAGATACTGTCAGACTTGGGACTGGGAGAGGGTAGAGGTACTCCTAGGGGAGGGGTAAAATCCTATAATCCTAGGGGGACTACCTGTGGCGAAGGCTTCTACCTAGAACAGGTTCGACGGTGAGGGGCGAAACCTAGGGGAGCGATTGGGATTAGATACCCCAGTAGTCCTAGGCGTAAACAATGCCCGTTTGGTGTTACAAACCTTTCGTGGGTCTGTAGTGCCGGAGCGTAGGTGTTAAACGGGCCACCTGGGGAGTACGTCCGCAAGGATGAAACTTAAGGGAATTGGCGGGGGAGCACACAAGGGGTGGAGGCTGCGGTTCAATTGGATCCAACGCCGGACATCTCACGGGAATCGACAGCAGAATGAAGGTCAGTCTGAAGGGCTTACCGAACAAGCTGAGAGGAGGTGCATGGCCATCGTCAGCTCGTACCGTGAGGCGTGCGGTTAAGTCCGTTAACGAGCGAGATCCGCATCCTATGTTGCTATCTCGCAAGAGAGCACTCATAGGAGACTGCTGGTGATAAATCAGAGGAAGGCGCGGGCGACGGTAGGTCCGTATGCCCCGAATTTTCCCGGCTACACGCGGCCTACAATGCATGAGACAATGAGATGCAACACCGAAAGGTGAAGCCAATCCCTTAACCTCATGCTTAGTTCGGATTGAGGGTTGCAACTCACCCTCATGAAGCTGGAATCCCTAGTAGGCAAAAGTCACTATCTTTTGTCGAATACGTCCCCGCTCCTTGCACACACCGCCCGTCAAGCCATCCGAGTGGAATTTAAACGAGGTTCTCTCTTTTTGGAAGAATCAAGTTTATTTTCTGCGAGGGGGGCTAAGTCGCAACAAGGTAGCCGTACTGGAAGGTGCGGCTGGATCACCTCCTTTTTATTTTCATTGATAAGATCGAGAATTAGGGCTTCAACTTACTTTTTCTAAATAGAAATTCAATTATTGTTAAGGATTAATCAAACGTTTAAATATGAATAATGAATAAATTTTAAACACGGGCCGATAGATCAACGGTAGATCGTCTGCTCTGCAAGCAGGAGGCTCAGGGTTCAAATCCCTGTCGGTCCACAAGATAATTGGAATTTTAGATAGACTCCGGGGTGTATTTTTCTTTTTTAATGTCATCACAAATTAGTAACAAAAATATAGAAAAGTTTAAATATAATTTAATCAACGTAACAAAATATGGTATAATATATCACCTCATGCAAAATGGCTAGAACCTTATCTAAATTTGGAAGAAGGAATGATACAACTTACACACAATACTACTGAAGATCGTATAGAAAAAATTAGAAAAGAGGGTTTGAGAATACCGCAGGGTGATTTTCCAAAAAATTGGGGTTCTGGTGATGGTGATTTAGGCGCTATATTTGCCTATGTACCAAATGATAAAAGTCTTAGTTCCCGTGGTACATCTATTAATGTGCCAATTAAATTCAAATATCCTATTTCAAAGGTTTATGTAAGACCACCTTTAATATCTCATGAACCAGAAAAATATAGAGTAAAAAGAGAAGGCATGCCATTAGAGGAATATTTAAAAAAAGAACCACCAGAAGTTTGGAATACGGTAACATGTGTAGAATTTCTAATTCTCGAAGATATTTCACCCGAAAAATTGTTATTTGATTAAATCTAATTTCTGAACCGTGAAATTTTTCTCTTTATTGATTTAATGTTTCTCCAAATTAAGTTAAAAGCATCAATTTTAGCAAACGTATTTAACTTTCTTGATTAAAGAATAATTCATGCCAGCGAAAAAAAGATATGAAGAATTTAAGAAAAAATATAATCTTCCTGATTTGAAGAATTTAATCAAAGAATTTGAAGTCAAGTTAGATGAACCTGATTTGATACTGCATGAAATCATAACTAAAATTATTGAAAGAGTATCCAACTCTGCACAAAAGATTGAATTCGCAATATTTGCTGGCGCTTCGGGCGATCCTTCTTCACTTTATGAATCGAAAATGTTAGAAGACAAGGATAAAACATTCGAACTTTTTAAAGAAATGATGTCAACTAAATGGGGAGGGGAAGAAGTTAAAGTTAGTGCTAATGAAGCTGAAATGGCGAAATTTATAAAAGAAGCGTATGACTCGTGGATTAAAAGATTAAAACCAAATTTTATAGATTTGTGTCATTTATTCCAAAAAGAATGGAAAAATGCAAGCTTACAAAATACAGAATCAGAAATGATGTATCACGGTTAGATAATCTGAACTTCTGTCGTAATCGATTGGCCAGGTAGATTTCTCTCAAATTTGGCTCTAACAACGCCCTTATTGCCATGTATTCCAATAATTTTTCCAATTATTTCTTTTCCAGAAGGAGATTTCCAAACAACTTTCTTATCTAGATATTGCATTGCCTTCTCCTTTGAATCAACGCCTTCTAACTCTACAAGCATCTGGTTAACGTCATGAGTATGTCTTCCTCTTCTGTAACTCAATATCATACCTTTCATAGCAATCAAACTTATTTTTAAAGCTTATAAAATTTATTTTTCTTTCTTTTCCTGCTTTTTTAATACTTTAGACAGGTCTCTTATTAGGTTTCTTACATATTCTCTCATTTGATAAACATCTTTATCTGGAACTTTATCCAAAGCCTGTTTTTCTACTTGACCTTTCATTTCCTCTATTTTATTCCAAACATCCCAATAATAACCTTCAACTAATTTTTTATCCACAAATTCTCTCTTGAATGCATTGGGTATTTCTTCTGCTTTCTCGGGTAATTTATGTAGTGTCTTTAAAGCAGCTACTGCAGCCTTATACATTACTTCATGAGTTCTTTCAAGAATTTTTTCCTTCTTTCTAAACTCTAACACAGATAATAATTGGAACATTTTTTCCACAAATTTATCTGCCCTATCTATCCATTCATCTACTATTGCTCCAGTTACATCCATTAGTTCCTTGTGTTCTATTTTCTTTCTTATTTCAATTATTTCCTTCAACCAATCAGCATATTGTTGTTCAAGAATACCTGGTTCTACAAGATATTTATTCACTTCATCGTATGCCTTGTTTGGAACAGGTGGTTCAAGCCCCATAAACATAAGTACAGCCTGTGCAGTGTTTAGCATAGCATAGTAACAATCTTCTGCAAGCATCAATAACTTGACAGTCTTAGCTCGCATAAGTTTTTTAGGTGCCCCATCCATGTAACTTTCTATAGCCTCACGAGTTGCTGGTATTTTTCCCATTTCAAGCAATCTCTTTATAGGTGCAAAGAAACCAGCATCATACAAGGTTTTACCTTCTTTTATGAAGTTATATATAATAGGATGACAAACACGAGCATAATCCCAGAATTCGGTTAAGGTATAAGATGGCTGAATGGATATATCTTCTGATATTTCAGATGCCATTTTCTCAAGTTCACTATCCATTTTTTCCTTTTCTTCAGGAGTTATTTCCTTTGCAGTGTCGTCAACAACCATGAAAACGTCTACATCTGACTTTGGCTTATATTCGTCTCTGGCTACAGAACCCATCATTATTATGCATTTGACCCTTTCTCCATACTTTTCAATGATTTTATCTCTTAACTTATTCACTTCTCTTTCTATTTCTTCTTTTGTTTTAGGTTTTACTTTCTTTTCTTTTTCTTCTTTCATTAAATCACAATGTTAAATCTGATTCTGTTAAATCTTTTGGGAGAAGTTTTTTCATCTTTTCTATTATGGATGTTGCAAGGCCAATAGCCTTATTTAAATGTTCAGCATTAACATCTTTTATCTTCTCATGTTCTATATCTTTCCACAAAGCATCCAATTCTAAGAATTTATTTATGTATTCTGGTTCTAGTTTCTTTTCTTTTACCAATTTATTCAATTCTTCTGCCATATGCTTCTGATCTGGTGTTGTTTTGCAATAATACATAACAACAGATTGACATGCATCAGTAGCTGCATATCTCAAGTCAAATATCATAGATTTGATAGTTAAACTAACTTTTTTTAAATGTGCGTCAGCTGATCTGATTTTTATACTTACAGTCTCGTCACTAGGTGGCAATAGACCAGCTTTTAACATCCTTTGAACTGGTTTTACAAAGCCTGTATCATGAACAACTAATCCTACTCTCAGGTAATTGAAAAGTTCTGGTGAACCTTTCTTCATCCATCCCCAGAATTCAGTTAAACCTGTTGTTTGAACATGAATATCTTTCATTTGACCAGCGAGCAATTGCACCTGAAGTTGCACTTTTTCCAAATCTTCTGAACTTTTAGTTGCTGTATCATCAAGAATTATCCAGATATCGGCATCAGAAGTTTTTTTCATCTGGCCTGTAGCCGCAGAACCAAATATCAAGACTGATTTTATAAGATCTCCATATGATCTTCTTATATTGTTAGTGAAATCTACAATTTTTGTGTAAATTTCACCCTGAGGCAATTCTGGTTTTTTTGTGTCATTTTTCTTGAAAAGTATGGGTTTTTTCAATTCCTGGGACAACTCTTCTTCGAATGACATATTGTATAACCTTGTTCCTCTCTTTTTATAGATTTTGCTACTATTTAAGGGTAATATTTTTTAAATTATTGTTAACAAGACTAATTTTGACTTTGGTTTAATAAATAAATAACACTAGATTAATGCGATTAGTAAAGTCATTCTAGGTTTTCTTATCTTTTACTTAAGCTACAATCTTGTAAACTGCGTCGTTTTCTCTAACTACACCAGCAACTTTAAGTCCGATAGAATCTCCTTTTTTTGCTTTTTCTATGTTTTTATGCTCTGTCTGCATAGATTCTACTTTTTGTCTAATATTGGTGTTTGCTCCTTCTATTGATATCTCATCGCCAACTGATAGTTTATCTGTCAACTCTATTACTGCAACACTTATTTTCGAATAAAAATGGGCTATTTTACCAATAAGTTTTTTTTCTTCTTCCATGAATATTTTTTTAATTAAAAGGATTATAAATGCTTTTTGTTGATAGAACTTGTTGTGTTTTAAGACACAGTCGAAAATTTTCACTCGCCAAAGTCATTATCCAGTAGTGCAATTATTAAATGGTGACGACTATTATTTCTTGAAAGTTCTTTGTATTTTGGAAACAGAAAGCTTTTTTTCTTGAAAGAGAAATATTTGATTATGATATCCAAAGAAGTAATATCACTAATACTTTTCTTGACAACCATTGTCCTATGGTTGTTTCTTAGGTATGGTTATTTCAAAAGGAAAAAAACCCCCATTAGACCAACTATATCGATAGTAATGTCATCCATTTTTGGTATTTTCTTCTTGATAGTCACCATAGGGACCGCATTAATTGGATTTTTCCCAACTATAGAATGGACTATACTTTTTGGATTAATAACGTGTTATTGGTTTTGGCAATTGTATAAAAGTTTAAAATCTCGCAAATGAAATCTCCAAAAAATTAGATAGACTTTTACTCTTGAAAAGATTAAGAAAAAATCCTAATTTCCGGGCTCGTGAAAATTTTCTCCTTCTTGATTTCAACTCATACGTATTATTCGATAATTGAAAATTTGTTCTTAACGTTATAACTCAAATTATAATGGTATGACCTTAAAATACCTTATTTTGAAAATAATGAAAAATGCATTAAAAAGGTTGTTTTAAACGTCATTTAAATACTCTTCATCCTAATATTTCAGTATATTGAACGATAAAAATATATTTTTTAAAAGTGGGATTATGTGTGGTATAGTGGGATACATTGGCACAAAAAAGGCATCTCCAATACTGCTGGAATCTACCAAAAAACTCGAATATAGAGGCTATGATTCTGTAGGTATTGGTGTTATTGATAATCGCATAAAAATTCTAAAGGGTGCAGGGAAGATAGATGAAGTGAATAAAAAATTGAATTTCAATTCTTTAGATGGTAATATAGGAATTTCTCACACTCGTTGGGCCACACATGGCGGTGTTACTGATACAAATGCGCATCCTCAAGTCGATTGCGAAGATAAGATAGCAGTCGTACATAACGGAATAATAGAAAATTATGCGGAATTAAAAGAGAAATTAATTAAAAAAGGTCATAAATTCAAATCAGAAACAGATACAGAAGTCATCTCTCATTTGATAGAAGATTATATAAAAGATGGAAAAGTATTTAGAGATGCAGTTTTGGAAACATCTAAGCAACTAATAGGGTTGTTCGCTTTTATAGTCATAAATGAAGATGAAAAAAATAAAATCATAATTTCTAAACATAGATGCCCCTTAGTAATAGGTATAGGAAAGAATGAAAATTTTGTTGCTTCTGATGTAGTTTCCTTCATCAAATACACGAATAAAGTTATTTTTTTGGATGATGACGAGATTGCAGAACTAACAAAGGATAGTTGTAGAGTTTTTGATATTATGGGCAAAGAAAGAAAAAAGAAAATTGATACCATAAATTGGGGTTCTGAAGAAGCACAAAAAATGGGTTACAAGCATTTTATGATAAAAGAAATATTCGAGCAGAAGGAAACAATAGAACGAGTTATAAATCAAGATAGAGAAACTATTGAAAAAATTGCAAAAATGATAAACGATGCTTATGGTGTATTTTTTGTGGCTTGTGGAACTAGTTATCATGCATGTATTTCAGCTGCTTATATTTTTTCAGAAGTTACTAAAAAACATGTCAATGTTTTTCTCGCATCAGAATTTCCAAACTTTTCACATTTTTTAACAAAAAACACATTGATGGTTGCTGTATCACAGAGTGGAGAAACTGCTGATGTTTTAGAGGCAGTCAGAGTAGCAAAAGAAAGAGGTGTAAAAGTCTTATCATTGGTTAATGTAATGGGTTCTTCTCTTATGAGAATGAGTGATTTTTCTCTTTTATTGAATGCAGGCCCTGAAATCTGTGTGCTTGCTACGAAGACTTTCACTTCTCAGTTATCTCTACTGTATCTGCTTGCTTATGCATGTGCAGGTAAGTACGAAGAAGGTAAAAAAGAACTTGATGATGTGGCTAAAAAAGTAAAAGATGTATTAACTCAAGAAAATATTCAAAAAATTAAAGATTTGGCCAAGATGTTGAAAGATGAGGAAAATCTTTATTTGATTGGTAGAGGATTAAGTTATTCTACAATTTTGGAAGGGGCTCTAAAGTTAAAAGAAGTTTCTTACATTCATGCAGAAGGATTAGCTGGTGGGGAACTCAAACATGGAACTCTTGCCTTGATAGAAAGAGGCACTCCATGTATTGCCATAGTAACTGATAACGGAACAAAACATGATATCTTAAGTAATATAATGGAAATAAAATCCCGTGGTGGTTATATTATTGGCATTTCTAACAACGAAGAAGAAGTTTTTGATTTTTCTATAATAGTTCCAAAAGTAGAGATGCATCCTATATTGACCATTATACCTATACAATTGCTGGCTTATTATTTGGCTTTAAAAAGAGGTTGCGATCCAGACAAGCCAAGAAATTTAGCAAAATCGGTGACTGTAAAATGAGCATATTTAGAGCTTATGATGTGAGGGGAATTTATCCAACTGAAGTAAACGAAGAAGTTGCTTTAAAAATTGGCAAGGCTTTTGGTAGTTTTAACCCTGGAAAAATAGTTGTTGGTGATGAATTACGTTTGAGTAGTCCATCTCTTAAAAAGGAATTAATAAAGGGCCTTTTATCAGCAGGAGCAACAGTCATAGATATCGGAACTGTAACTTCACCAATAGTAATGTTTGCTATCAGACATCTAAAATGTGATGGAGGAATAAATGTTACTGCCTCGCATAACCCAAAGGAATACAATGGTTTTAAATTTTACTATAAAGGAGGTATTCCTATCGATTTTGAAACTGGACTCATAAAAATCCAAGACATACTCGAGAAAGAAAAATTTTCTGAAGGCAAAGGAAAATTGATCAAAAAAGATATCATGAAAGATTATTCAGATTTCATTCTAAGTATGATTAAATTGAAAACCCCAGTAAAAATGAAAATAGTTGTAGATGCTGGTAACGGTTCGATTGGAAGAATCTACCCGAAGATATTTAAGAGATTGGGTTTGGATGTATATGAGTTGTTCTGTGAACCGGATGGTAATTTTCCGAATCATGAACCAAACCCATCAAAAATAGAAAATTTAAGTCAATTACAAGAAAAAGTTCTAGAATTGAGAGCAGATCTGGGATTTGCATATGATGGTGATGGTGACAGATTAGCAGTTGTAGATAAGAATGGAGGTATAGTTTATGTTGGTGTAATATTCTCTATTTTGATAAATAATGCATTGAAAAAAGAACCAGGATCAAAAATTATTTACACTGTGTTGGATTCCAAAGCTATCGATGATGTGATTAGAGAAGAAGGTGGCATTCCTGTTGTTTCTAGAGTCGGACATACGTACATAACACAAAAGATGGTAGACGAAGGGGCTGTTGTTGCTGGAGAACTTTCCGGTCATTATTTTTTTAAGGAAACTTTTGGTGCAGATGACGCATTATTTGCTTCATTAAAAGTCATAGAAACTCTTGTAAATTCTAATAAAAAAATATCCGACTTTGCGGATAAATTTCCAAAATACTTTTCACAAGTTTCAGAGGGATTAAGAATATCGATAAAAGAGATTGAGAAATTCAATTTCATAGAAAAACTGAAAGATGATTTCAAGAGTAGGGGTTTCAATCTAGATACAACTGATGGTGTTAAGATACTATTTGATGATGGTTGGGCACTTTTCAGACCATCTAACACAGAGCCAATAATTTCCATATCGTATGAAGCAGAAAATAAAGCATCTTTCGAAAGAATAAAAAATTTTGTAGACGATATCATAAAAAGAATATCAAGGTGAATGAATGAAAGTTGTTTTTTTATGTGGCGGTATTGGAAAAAGAATGTTTCCTTTAATTGAGGATAAATTTCTTTACAAATTTTTAGGAAAGACTTTATTGGAATATCACATAAAAATGGCAAAGGATGCTGGTTTGAAAGATTTTGTAATAATAGGCAACCCCAGCAATATAGAAAGAATAAAAGAAGTATGCAAAAATATCGACACTAAAATAAAATTTTCATTGCAAGAAGAACCAAATGGGATGGCTGATGCCTTGTTGAGTGCAGAAGACATTTTAGAAGGTGAAGAATTGTTAATAGTCAATCCAAATGACGTATTTGAACTTTCTGCTTATGAAAATATTTTATCTGAATATGAAAAAAGTGATCGTGATTCCTTTATAATGGGATATAAAGTTAGTTCATATTTTCCTGGAGGTTATCTAAAAGTTGATGAGAATAATGATTTAATCGATATAATCGAAAAACCGGGTGAAGGAAATGAACCAAGCGACCTTGTAAACATAGTAATACATCTACACAAAGATTCAAAAAAATTATTCTGGTATCTAAAAAAGACACGCAGCGGGAAAGATGACGTTTACGAACGTGCTATAAGTAAAATGTTAGACGATGAATACAAAATGAAAGTTGTTATGTATGAAGGTTTTTGGCAAGCAATAAAATATCCGTGGGATATTTTTAACGTAGTTAAATATTTTTTGGATCATACAAAAAAAAGAATTTCTTCAACTGCAAAAATATCGGAACACGCAAAAATTTATGGCGATGTTATAATAGATGATAATGTAAGAATTCTAGAGAATGCGGTTATTCGTGGACCTTGCTATATAGGTAAAAATTCCATCGTAGGCAATAATGATTTGATTTGGAATTACTCTCATGTTGGGGATAATTGTGTCATAGGATTTTCGTCTGAAATAAAGCATTCCTATATTAGCGACAATTGTTGGTTTCACATGTCGTATATAGGTGACTCTATTATATCTGACAATTGTTCTTTTGGTGCTGGAACCATAACTGCCAACTTTAGGTTTGATGAAAAGCCAATAAAAATTAATGTAAGAGGTAAAAAAAGTGAATCTGGTTTGGATAAATTTGGCGTTATAATGGGAAGTAACTGTAGAACTGGTATTAATTCATGTACCATGCCGGGAGTTAGAATTGGACCAAATAGTATAATAGGACCTGGTGTAACTCTGTCTACAGATTTGGAGCCGAATAAAATCATGTTGTTGAATGAAAAAAATTACATTTTAAAAGACAACCAGATAACCATATCTAAAGAAAAGAAGGAAGAACTGATGAAAAAATTGTTAAAATATGGATATAATAAATGAGAATTAAAAATGAAAACCTATTTAAAAATAATTAGAAAATTTAATTTAGGAGGGATATAAAATGCAATTATTGATATTGTGTGGTGGTAAAGGGAAGAGATTGAGACCATACACTGAAGAAGTACCAAAATCTCTTTTAGAAGTATTAAATAAACCAATAATCGAATACCAGATAGATTTTTTCAAGAGACTTGGCATAAATGATATCATTCTCTGTTCTGGATATAAACATGAACTTTTCGAGAAAAAATACCCAAATTTAACGCATTCTATAGAGAAAAAAGAATTGGGGACTGCTGGTGCGATACATAACGCAAAGAAATTCATAAAAGAAGATTTTGTGGTAACAAACGGCGATAACCTATTTCAATTCAATTTCAGAAAAATGTTAGAAAAGTTCAATGATGTCAAAAACCCAATGATGACATTAGCACAACCAATATCACCCTATGGAGTAATAGATGTAGAAGGTGAAAGAGTCGTTCAATTCAGAGAAAAACCTATTTTAAATTTCTGGATAAACGCTGGTATAACCATATTTACACATGACAGCTTGAAATATTTCCCAGAAGCAGGAATGATAGAACTGGATGTTTATCCGAAATTGGTCAAAGACAACAAGTTATTTGCATTCAAGCTAAGAGAAGGATCATTCTGGAAAGGAATTGATACACAAAAAGACTTAGAAGAAGCAAAAAATTTATTGTTAAACTTAAAGTAAACTGATTCAAAATAATTTTAGGAGTTTTGTTTATGAAAAAGAGGATAGTAGATTTTATAAAAAGGAAAGTTGAAGATGCGAAAAGTAAGGGTGTAGTTATAGGGTTAAGCGGTGGATTGGATTCAACTACCACTCTTTTCCTCTGTGTAGAAGCGCTAGACAATAACAGGATTTTTGGTCTGATAATGCCTTCTAAAGAGAATGACGAAAAAGATGCAGAAGATGCTATTGAAGTTTGTGAAAAATTGGGTGTAAAATACAGAGTTATAGAAATAAACTCTATTCTTGAAAGTTTTGAGAAAGTTTTAAATTTGAACAATAAGTTGGTTAAAGGCAATTTAATGGCTAGAATTAGAATGTGCATTCTTTACTATTTTGCCAATAAAGATAATTTACTAGTCGCTGGTACAGGAAATAAAAGCGAATATTTACAGGGTTATTTCACTCTTCATGGAGATATAGCATGTGATTTGATGCCTTTAGGGAATTTATATAAAAAAGATGTAAAGGAATTAGCTAAGGAATTAGGAGTACCGCAAAAAATCATCGATAAAATACCTACTGCTGGTTTATGGAAAGAACAGACAGATGAAGATGAATTAGGAGTTTATTACAATGAACTAGACAAAATTTTGCCCTTATTAGAAAAGAATCTAAATTTGGATAAAATTCAAAAAAATACAGGTTTGAAAATGGAAAAAATTAAAATAGTTAAAGAAAGGTTTGAAAAAACTGAATTTAAAAGAAAACCTATTGAAAAACCATGAAGTGGGAAAATTGAAAATAGGGATAATTGGCGTACCAATCATCTTAGAAAAGAAGAACAATACAATAAGAGAATATTTTGAACCAGGATATACCGACGAATTAAGAGCAAAGTTGATAGAATTCATTTCATCAAACAGCCAAAAAAATGGAATCAAAGTTGATGTATCGGATTTAAAGGAATTGACCGATGAAAGTAATGATTCATATTCAGAAAATAACCTGATCGGTATATCTAAAAATTCGTTGGACAAATTAGTAGAAAAATTAAAAGAGAAAATAAAAGGTTTTGATTTTGTAGCAATAGTTGGTGGTATTCATACGGGTGCATATTTCTTGTATCACTTTTCTGAGAAGGTGGAAAGGTACGATATTCATGAAGATGATAATGAAATTAACTTAGTTTTTCACACCAGCTACATGAAACATGTGATTGAATTGAATAAATCTATAGAAATATCGAATCATGGATGGCAGGATCTTCTAGAAGGCATAATAGATGTTAATGTTATAGAAAAACCAGGAAAGATATTCGACATAGATGTTGATTATTACGCAACGACAGAATACTGCAAACTTTCTGAAGAAAAAACCGACTCAAATTTTCAAAACATAATATCGAATATTCGAAGAGCTAAACCCAGAATTTTAGGTATTTTTGAGTATCAAACATTGGATAAGTCTGAATCCGGTTATGAAAAATTGCAAAATTTGGTTTGGGAAGGAATAATATCACATACGAAGGAAGTATAAAAAGAATTTGTGAACGAAGTGAACCGAGTCCTTTAGGACGAAGCGTTAAAAAAGTGTTAGATGCTCTGAGTGAGGCAATTCTAATGTCATAATTTCATCGAACGAGGATGAGATTTTTAACGAAGTATAAAAAACGAAGAGTAAATTTTTGGAGGGTTCGAGCGCCGGCGAGTGTTATTTTTTCTTCACCTTATCGTAGAACCATACGATTAGACAAGATATAATGAACCAAATAATAATATCTAAAATTAGTTTATCCCAATAGATTAGATTATCGTAACATATGATCTCGCTAACACAGCCGTCAATATTATAAACGAAAGGGTATCCTCTATAGGTTGAAGTTTCGGGACTTATATGAGTAACAAAAAAAGAAGTAATAAAAAATAATATAAGGAATAAGACAATTTTTCTAATATCTAAAAAGAATTCTTTCCAATTCATAATAAAAGTTTGAAATTTAGTACTGAAATACTTTCTTTAAAAATGGGATAACTACGCGACAACTGAAAGGAGGAGAAAACTGGCGCGAGAACCCGAAGAAAATTTATTGCATCTAACGGTTATTTTTATGCGACGTTCCTTTTAATGACTGAAGTGAGTATAAAAGGAATGTGTTTTGCCAAAAACCGAGTCGTAAACGAAGCACATAAAAATTGTTGTGCGCCCCGAACGAATGTGAGGCTCGAATGCAATGAAGCGGTATAACGCAGATTTTTCGCGAGCCGGTTTTTTACAAAAAATTATTGAGTGGATTTTTTTATCAAGAGTAGTGCTTCTTCAGAAATTGCATATGCGTCTACTGTTTTATCATCTATCACTGGTGAAGAATGAGTAAGTAGGTTCTTTAATACTAAGTCACCCAAAAGTTTAGAAATATCAGACATAGTATAATTTTCTTTATCGATTAAAGGTTTAATCGAAGAGTGTTCACATATTGTTTTGAGATTGGCAACTCTGTTATTTTTTTGAGTTATTTCATAAACTGCAGATAAAAATAAAGTATGTGGTTCACGTAAACTATATAATATTCTTTCTAACAAGCTTCCTTGATATGTGGTTAAAGTTGACATATTGTATTTGAGAACGATTAAAAATTTAAATCCGATTTAAGAACGGAATAATTACGGTTTTTCTTCAGAAAGACAAAAAAGCGAGCAAATTTTTTTCGAACTTCCCGAGACCAATTGCATCTAACGGATCCTTTTATGCGAAATTAATAATAACGAAGTTTATTTTAATTTGTGCGAAGCACCGAGCACCGCAAGAATGAGGAGCACAAGCGTATAAAAGGTGTTAGATTCTCGAAGAAGCTGAATTCACAAACATCAATTCATAATGCGACTGAGACGAGTCGACTATTTAAAAAGAATATAATATCGACGAAGCGTTGACCGAGGGGCGCCGAAAAATTATTTGCCTACATAAATATCTAGAAAAGTTCCGATAATACTTCGCTGTTTTTCAGTCTTTTTTACACCATATGATAATTGAGCAATGATATTAGCCAATCCATGATAGTCTCTCACTTCTACCACATAATCACGTTTACAAGGCCCTGAATAGGAATGAAAATAATTTAAACCCATTTCAGATAGTCCTTTCTCGAGTAAGTCAATATCAGCAGAAGTTTTAAATTTCAAATGATTTGATTCATTTAAAACTAATTGTAATGGTAATTTTTTTAGTTGTGTTAGGAATTCAGGTATTACAACTTGCATCATTTTATTTTGTGAATACAATGTTGGTTCTTCTAAAAGTACTGGTAATTGATTATATCCGTCCATCAAATTTCCAACATCTTCTAATTTTTTTTCTATGATTTCAAAGTCTTTTGTTGAATTCATAGAACCATCAGTACTATCACCCATTTAATCACCTAAAAACACTTTAACTGTTAAAAATAAATTCTTATTGGCGCCCCGAGGTCAATAGGATATAACGGAACCTTTTATGCGAAATTAATAATAACGAAGTTTATTTTAATTTGTGCGTAAGCACCGAAGCCGAAGGCTGAAGCGTATAAAAGGTGTTGTACGCCTCCCTATCTAAAAACATATAGAATATAGGCGGAGCGAAGCGAAGGTTGAAAAATGCGAGCGGCGATTTAATCCCCAATCATATATTTTTGTGCGATTTTTTTAGCTTCAGGGGAGTTTCCGCTATAAAAGTTTGAATGTAACGACTTGCCAAGTAATAGAAGTTGAGTTGTTAGAGAGTATAGATATTCATTTTTCCAAGTATAATTTGTTCCTTCAATCTTAGTTGTAGCAACCCCAATTTCTATTCTTTTTTTCAATCCTGGTATTCGTGTTTTTTCAAGAAATTCTATATATCGAACTTCTGGAGATGGTCCACCACCGCCACCATTATCAGATAATCCCATTATATCACAAAAAATAATTAAGAAATTAAGCATTTAAGTTTATTTGCGAGCACTTCAAATGGCGTACAACGGAACTTTTTTGACGAAGCTTTTTTTAATTGGATAATTTATTTATTAAAAAACAAAATTAACTCTATGAAAACCGCACTTTTTGTTGGTCGTTTCCAACCCTTTCATATGGGCCACCTAAAAGTTATAAAATGGATCCTAAAAAAATATGATAAAATTGTAATAGTCATAGGTAGTTCTCAGGAGGTTATCACAGAAAAAAATCCGTTTACTTTTAATGAAAGAAAAAAAATGATTAAAAAAACCTTAGAGAATGAAAAAATAGAAGGAAGAAAATATAAAATCATAGGAGTGCCCGATGTTTACGATGATAAAATATGGATTAAAAGTATTTTGAAAAAAGCAAAATTTGATGTTGTTTTTACAATGAATAGTTGGACAAGACGTTGTTTTGATAATTATAAAATAAAAGTAAAAAAGCATCCTATATTTGGCAACATTTCAGGTAGTATGATCAGAAAAATGATGAAAAATGATGAAAAATGGGAAAAATTAGTTCCAGGAGAAGTCGAAAAAGTCATAAAAAATAGACTTTAAATGGTCGAAAAGCCTTTTTCTATTTTACGATAATTAATTCACTACTTAATAGTAACGCTTAAATAATTAATACCTGGTTTTATCTAATTGGAGACGCATGAAGAAAAGCACGGCAAGTATGTTTTTATTTGTATTTTTGTTAGTTTCAGTTTTCTTTATTTTAGTGAATTTTATTAGAACGGAGGCACTAGTTGACGTACAAACTAGCGTTCAAATGGCTTATGAAAACGGAAAGGATATAGCAGGAGAAATTTGTTATAATAGAATTTCAAGATTGGAAGATGAAAAAAATCAATCTGAAGAATTGCAAAAAGCTGAAAGAGAGGTTTTAGAAAATAGGATAAAAACATTAGAAAATGAAATAGATAGATTAAAATCATCCAAACCAAGATTTCAACAAATAGCAGAAGAAGTTGCTAATAAAAATACGTATTCGATTCCAGATTACATATGTGATGATTTTACAAGAGATTTAATTTATGAACTTTACAAAGCAGGTTATGATGCTGATAGTGTCAAGGGTTATGCTTTATGGTGCGATCCGGATAAAGATCCTTATGAATGTAGACATATTTGGACAAAGGTTACAGTTTACATAGAATCGGCTACGGGAGAAATTCTAGATCCAGAAACATATAATAATATGTACAGAGTTGGTGGTTGGTAAAGGTTTAGCTGCCTGATGGGTATTTAGTTGTCTCATATAATTTGAGTAGTTCCTTTGTTCTTTTAATCATTTCTTGTTCAAATTCTGTACATTGTTGCATGTATCTCCTTCTTCTCTCATCATAATAAACATAGTTGTATATTTTGATTAAAAGGTTGTAAAATGGACTTCTTTTTAAAAGTGAATCTTTATCCCACTCAGTTCTCAACTTTGCAAAAAATTCTACAACTACCGATCCTGTCCCATCTGGGCGTACAAGGCCATGTTTTAATCTAATCCATCCCCACATTTTAGTTCTTGCATCGAAGTCACGAATACCATGCCAATAAATATGGAAACGAATGTTGTTAGAATCTGTCACGTCAACATAATAATCATCTATGTAAGTTCTTGTACCTGTAATTAACATACCAGCTCTCAAAATTCTCGATGCAGCACTAACAACTTGTTTTATGTTAGGTCCTGAGTACTCTATACTTATAACTCTTCTTGGCATGAAACAGTCTACATCTTCTATTACTTTTGTTACAGGTGATGCCACTAATTCTTCTGTTATATCTGGTATTTCTTCATCCTCTTTATTCATCATCTATATTCCTCCTTTTTCCACTCTTCCGGTCTTTTACCCTCGTCCATAGCAGCTTTACTTAAAGATGTATATTCTTCTTCTGATATTTTCAATAGACCTTTTAACGGATCCATCGCATGTTGGAATATGTTGACCCATTGTCTCTCCTCTGATAAAAGTCCACGAGGTGCCACTCCATAGAATTCAGGTGGTAATTCGCTAGGTGGTACATTCTTTTTCATATGTTCAACCATCAGTCTTAATGCTGTTACACTTTGTTGGAATGGATCTTTAAACCCACCTCTTTCGAAAAGTATGTAAGTAGTATGATCTTCTCCAAGACCAGCTTTTTTCAATATCCATAATAGCTCGTATATTCTATCATCGCCCAATTGTATCGGAAAATGAGAATGTAATGGACTGGGGTTATTGGAATGGATGCAAATGATATACTTACCAACATCGGGTGCATATTTGACTAATTCTCTCAATTCTTCTAATGGGTCGACACCCTGTGTTGCAATATGCTCGAAATCAATTAACATCATTATCTTATCCCAAAATGGGTTTCCTTCTTCCTTCAACGCCTCTCTTGTTAATTTTATAGCTAAGTATATTTGTTTTGTACGCCATAGCATATATCTCCCAGCTTCTTTAGGATCCCTGGCATCAGGCATCTCAATAGCAATATGTAGATTTTTTAAAACATCTAACAATTCTTTTTTTTCTTTCTCTAAGTCAGGAACCTTAATGGTCTTTAGTTCTTTTTCAATTTTAGTAGGCAAACCCTTATCTTTAAAATTTTGCGTCTCAGCCATCCATCTTGCAGTATGAATAAGATGGCCCATAAGAAACTTTGCTCCAACTATCCCGTAATAGAATTCTTTGAATTCAATATCACCCTTATCTTGGGAATTAAGCCATGAATCATAGAGCCACTTTCTATCTTCTTCATTATCAGGATTAAAATTGAAATTATAATTATACCTTTCTAACAAATCCCTATACATTTTTGCCATTTCAACCCATACAGGATCTTGTTTGAACAATAAATGATGAACCATTATCCAGCAAGCATCAACATAATCTCCCCTTAACTTTCCCAGATAATACCACTTTCTTCCTTCTGGGTCTGGATTTCCCAATTTTTTTAACAATGCTTCTTGTGTTTTTTTCTTTAGCAATTTCACATGAATGTCAGCTACTTCAGAAATCATCTGTTTTCCAGTCCCATTCGTAGATGCTATTCCTTTCCCAACTGTCTCTCTTGCTTCACGTTGCGATTCAAGTTCGACTTGATAATAAATTGCTCTCATTTCTTCTCCTAGAATAAGTGAATCGTATTTATCCCAGAACACTTTTACAAAGTATTCCCTCAATTTTGGATTATCATACAATATATCAGAGACAAATCTTCCATCCCAATCACACATTATATTTTCTAATCTGGCACCGACATAAGTCATCATGTCAACCCAGAAGTGTAGGCATGCATGAAAATCTACATATTTACAACCGCCATAAACAGCAGACTTAATTGATTTATACACATGATCTTGTGCTTCTTGCCATTGAACCATCTCAGGTATTTCAAAGGGTATTGTTAAACTACCATGAAAGTTTAAATCTATACCCTGCTTTTCAGCAATTCTTCTTATTTCTTTTCCTTCTGAAAAATCAATTTCGTGAGGAACATCACCCGCAATCTCTATTGCGCAGGTCCCTCGAGTTAATGCATAACCGAGCTTTCTAACAACAGTAGCCAATTCTTCACCATGGGCTATGCCAAATAAACCGGTTGAGACTGAGACTTTAAATTTTAGATCTGACATTACACACTACCAAAATTTTTTTGAAGATACGCCCATACTTTTGCATCGAAAATTTCTCTTAAATATGGTCTTCCATACCCATAAAATAGTAAATCGTTAACTGAAGGGTCGTATGGACCATGAATGAAACCTAATTTTAAGCCAAAAATGTAATTTAATGCTGTTATGAATTTTGCCATAGAACTTTTAGTTGATATTTTAAATCCAGATAAAGATTCTTTTAATCCTTTCTTTTTTTCTTCTTCTTTCTTCCCATATATTTCTGGAAATTCTAGTGCCAGTATTTCATCAATTTCCTGGACTTTACCATTTTCACTTAAGACTTTTTTCCCTAGTAATTCATCTATGTATATATCTACCTTTTTTTCCTCTGCTATTATTTCTAAAAATTTGACGAGCATTATGTTCTGAGTTATAAAAATAGTCGAAAGTTTATTGAAATCCACGTCCTCGACACTTAGCCCACTAGGGAGTTTCCAATCCATTATTGCTACGGGGAAACGAGTTAGAACATACCACTGAACACCAGGGCTTCCTTTCTCAAAAAGCCATTGTCTTGCAAGCATTATATCCTCTTTTGTTATCTTGACTCCATGTTTTTTTTCTATAAGAGGTATGAATTTTTTGACAACTTCATCATATGGCTCAATAACAAATCTTGGAACACCACCTGGAGTGACTCTAAATTGTTGAGTTCCATAAACTGCTTTTGCACCTTTTGATTCGTAGATTGTCTTTGGCGTTTTATGCGGCTCATCTGGCTCTAAACCTTCTAATCTAGACCAAGCCCAATATTCAACGTATTGTAGAGCGACGGGCATACCAGATCCTACAGGTAGATTCTTATCCATTATAAAGCTTTTGTCATCTACTTCTTTCATCTGCAGTACTCTTCTTATCAATGGTCTAATCCAGTTTCTATATTCTTCTATAGATGCCCTTCGTCCCTGCAATCTTTCTATTATGTATTTATATCTATCCTTGACTTGACTACCAAAAAATTCTTTCCATTTTTTATAGAGTCTGACTTTAGTTGCTAAAACAACTGCTTCTGCTCTGGAAACTTCAAGTTTTTTCATTATCTTCTCTGGTGTATCATCTTCATCGTCTAATTGTTGAAAATCAGCTATAATAGTAGGCCAACGTGGTGCAATCGATCTTAGAGAAACCCCTTCTGGCAAATTAACATCAACTTGATCTATAAACATCGCCTTAAGAGAATGTTCATCTTTTTTTGAAAAGAAACTCAATATTTCTTTATATCTTCTTGCGTCATGCATTAGCAATTCTACATCACTAATTGCCCTATCGACAGTAGCTAGTCCTTCTTTCACTTGCCTGATTATATCCTGTTTTTGTCTTATCATAGTTTGGTAATATGGGTGTGATGGTGATATTTCCATCCATTCGTCTACTTTTAATACATGAAACTCCCATCTGTTCATCAGATTATTTACAAGACCTGTTAATACGGTTAAACTAGTTCCTGATGGAACAGTTGGATTGTACCTAAAGGTTGTATTTGGGTGTCTTAAACACCATCCATAGCTAGAATCTCCATTATGTACTCTGGGTATTGTATTATGGATAAAATCAAAATCTAAATATTTTTCTTCTGGTGATTTAAATCTCGAATCAAGTGATTTGAATTTAACTTTTTCTGCCATTAACCCACCTTAATTAGATATATACCAAGAAGTATAAGGAATATGCCTGCTATCACAAAAGTCATAGTAAAAGTGGGATATTGCATCTCATCTGAATCTGGAAAATAAACAGTCATAAAAAATCCCAATATAATGCATCCAGCACCAGCAAGTCTTGTAAGTATCATACTCCCAAAATATAAATTGTTTTTGTCGTTAATTAAATTTTATCTTGCTCTTGATGGCGGAAGAATTAGTTTCGCTATATTTTTTTAATCTGATTATATCGACTTTAAGACCTCTTTTCAATAGTTCTTGCCCCAATTCTTTCTCATTCCATTTTTGATCGTAACCCAGTGCAATTATATCAGGTTTTATTTTTTCAATTATCTTCAACTTATCATTGCCTTCGTTTCCGAATATTGCTTCATTAACGAGTTTCAAAGATTCAACTATGTATATTCTATCATTTTCGCGAAATACAGGAAGTTTACCCTTATCTTTTAGAACAGAAGAATCTCTTGCTATAACTACTATTAGCTTTGAATCCCTTGATAAGTTCTTACATTCTTCTAAAAATTTAATATGACCTGTATGAATTATGTCAAAAACTCCAAAAGTAGCAATTTTTTTCATATTTTTCACTTGATTTTTATGATATTAATAATAAAACTTTTATTCTACGTTACGTAATGTAATATAGAGAACATGGTTTTTGCCAGATCAAAGATAATGATTCATGATTATTGCCTAGAAGAAAAGCCGGTTGAGCTTAGATTGTCATATACCGGTCCAAACCCACAACTTGCTGTAAAAAAGTACGTAGATTTGTTGAAACTAGTCTTTAAAGTAAGTGACTCTGAGATTCAAGAAAAGATATTTAATTGGGACAGAAGTGGAAAGGAGGAAAGATTTGAGATAGAGTTTGAACTCAGGAAAGATGTGGATAAAATTACCTATTTCTGGATTCAGGGTGGCTTAGATGGCAATATAAAGCCCAGCGAAGAGTTTGGAAAAGAAGGTAGAGTTAGAGTAAGTATACGTGGGGCTATCAGAGCAGAATATCCTCAGGATACAATATGGCAAAAGAGTATTGTATACGAGTTCTTCAGAGTTTTATACCATAAAATGATTTATATAAAACTTTGGGAAAAGTACATGGAAGATTGTAGAGATATGTTGAACCTTTTTATCAATGAAATGAAGGCATACTTCAATTTATTGCAGAAGAGTGGAATGTAGTTTTAATTTTATGCATCCAATTTATTGGCAACTTCCCATGATAGAAGAATAAAGACTATAAGAACTATCAGAACGAGTATTGAAACATTTCTGAAAACCCATAAAAGTAATGGATTATTTCTTATGCTTTCAATCGTATCTAAATAGACATAATAAGAGCCTAGTATTAAAAATATGAAAAAAAGACCTACAATTAAGTTAACAATTTGTCTTGTAGTTAATTTTTCTAATAACCAATAAAATGGTTGATGATCATACCATGCCATCTTATCATCTAACTCAAGTAAAGGGGCAAACCAAAGTAAAGTAAGACTGCAGCTATAACTAATACGATGAACCATCTAAGGAATTCAATTTCTTCATACATTATAACATGTAACAATAAGAAGGAACCAAATGCCACTAAGACTAAACCTATGAAACCGTTTTTTATATCATAGGAAGGTCTGCTTCTCACTAAATAGTTACTTGGAATTATAGTATTTAGGATAACCAATAAACCGAATGACCCAACTAGAAGATAATATAACCATTTTTGATTACTTTTATACATCTCCAATGATTGTTTTACCTGCCTTTCGCCTTCTAAAAGCTCTTCTTTTGTGTGGCTTAGTTTGAACATATTAATCAAATTTATCAAAATATATGTAATTATCGTTTAGTAACTACATAATATTTAAAATTAATAGATTTATATATTTCAGAAAACGCTGATAGAACCCTGTAAAAGTTTCTGTACTAAATCCTCAAAACCCTCTCTAGACAAGCTTTCTGAGACAATCTGTTTTATCTCATTTTCCGTGGCGTCGCCATTAGAAATATATTTGATACCGATAAAGGGTTCACTAATGGGTTTACCTATTTGTGATAATAGCTGGACTTGTACCTCTTTAACCTTAAACAATTTATTTATATTTTCTGCGATTTCCTGCGCTTTCAGGTTGTATATTTTTCCTACATGTGATATTGGATTCTTTCCTGCTACAGCTTCCAAAGACATAGTTCTGCATGGAGTTATAATACCAGTTGATCTGTTACCCCTGCCAACTTGTCCATCATCTCCATTTTCCCAAGAAGTTCCAGTTACAGTCAAATAAACGCTATCTTTTTCATCTAATGTATTTATAGAAATATTCATTCCATCTGTTTTGAACTTTTTCTCGATAATTTCTCTAATTTTTTCTTTTTGATCGTAGTAATCATCCAAGCTAGATATAAATTTACCGACGAATGCTATGGCGATTGTTAAATCTATATTATCATAATTTCTACTTCCCATGACTTTTATGTCTTCACCAGTAGAGGGGAATTTTTTCTTCATTTCTTTCGAATTCAAAAATTTTTCTATGTTTAAAACAGTGTTCTCTAAGAGTGAAAATGGGGCAAAACCAACACCGAATGAAGTATCGTTAGCAGGCGGAATTTCTCCTTTTCCAAACCTTCTGAATATGTCAACCAAATCGGGGGATCCTGGATGGATACTAACCATTATTTGTGGGTTAAGTTTATCATAAAATCTGAGTGTGTCTTGAAAGTATTTGTCAACTTCTTCGTAAATAAGTTTTTTAATATCATCTAAGTTCTCTAATATTGTGGCGGTTCCAGCTACTGTTGCACAAGGATTTTCTATTATTTCACCTCCACCAAAAACAGGGTTGGATATACCTCCTACCAAAAGACCTTTATCTAAGTTATGATGACAAATAAAACCACATTTATCGAGGTAGTATTGAGATAAAATTCTTGAGGATGCCTCACAAATAGCATCTGTCAAAGAATCTGGATGACCAATCCCTTTTCTCTCGACCATCTCTATTCTTTGTTCACAAACAGGAGTTTGACACAATTTCTCAATAAAAAGTTTCATAGAGTAATATATCATCGTGACATTATATAAAAGTATTTATAATTAATGTGAATAAATATAACTGTTGGTTATGATAAATGGTGAAATAATAAAAAGAATGAGAAAGGAAGCACATATTACGCAGCAACAACTGGCAGACGAGGTGGGTATAACTCAGGCCCATATATCCAGGATAGAAAACGAGAAAGTAAACCCTACATTATCAACTATAAACAAAATTATTTCTGTTTTACAAGAAAACAAGAAAATGAAATGTAAAGATTTAGCATCAGGAAAATTCATATTCATAAAACCTGACAATTCAATAAATCAAGCGATTAGATTAATGAAAGAAAATGACATCTCACAGATCCCAGTTATGCATAATGGCAATTGTATTGGAAGCATTAATGATAGAACTATAGTTAGAAGTATAGATAGAATTTCTGGAGCCACAGAGGTAAGAGAAGTAATGGACGAACCATTTCCTGTAATATCCTATGATGATAGTGTAGAGGTAGTTAAATCTCTACTAGAATATCATCAAGCTGTCCTTATCTCAGATAGGGGTAAAATAGTTGGAATAATAACCAAATCAGATTTGCTAAGTCTTTTAAAGTAATTAAAGCATCTCTTTTATTTTTTCTGCGACAAAATCTACTACTTCCTTGGATAATGGTATAGTAAAAGATTTCCTGTATATTTTTTCTTTGTTCATTCCGTAGAAGCCTCTAGATATAGAAATGAATTCGTTCTCCCCCTTTTCAGATTTTGCCTTTTTTCTAGCAATTTCTATGAAATTGCTGTTTCCAAACATAACCTCTTCTGATTTTATTGTCTCAAATTCAACCATTGTAAAACCTCCATAGTTTTTATTAACTACTAAAGCAAATATTATTTTATTAATAAAAAGCTTTAAAAGTGAAGTATATGGGAATATTTGATAAAATAAAAGGAACTGTTCTAAGGAAAAAAGACAACATTGAACCTCCATTAGGAGATGATATGTTTTTACCTAATCCAGTAAAATCCGAATTTGGTCAGAGAGAACCCCAAAGGAATGAATTTTTGCCACCTGCTTCAATGGAACCTCTAGCATCCACTCAAAGATATACATCGGAAACTGAAAAAATAGACATGATAAACATGCGAGCAAAATTAGACCTTATAATAACTCAAGTTGATAGTGTTAGATCACAGAACCAGATTATCAGCGAGAGATTGAATACTATAGAAAGAATGTTAGCGGAACTGAGAGGCGTTAGTCGCTATTAAAATCAAAGAAACTAAAACTAATATTTCAATTAGCCCTAACCATCCAAATTCTGGTAAATTAACAGGCATTCCTGACAATATCTTTATGGATACCTCTCTATAGTTAGTTGATTGAGCGTTCGAAGAAACAATAAATGTAACATTTCCTGTTTTTACTGGTCCTATTACCGTTATAAGAGCAAAGGTACTTCTTTGTTCATTTTGTGTCAGATTATGTGTTTTATTAGAAAATAAAGATACCTGAACTAGTTGTGGAACTGAATTAAGGTATTGATCTTGAGCCTTTTTAGTAAAATTTATTGAATAACTGTCATTATCAGTGCCAATGTTACGAACATATATATTAACGGTTTCTGTTCTACCTACAGTAAAAATAACTGGTCCTTCTGCTTTTACTTCTAAATTATAGTTAGCCCTTACTACTGGCATTAAAGTCATCAAAATAAAGAAATATAAAAGACACTTTCTTGCTTTCATAAAGACCACTTTTTTAGTGTTACAATATAAATTATGCAAGCCAAGATAAACATTGTTATTAAACTTAAATTATCAAATTCAGGTAGGCTTATCGGAAAATCACTTGGCAATATTCTCAAAGTCGCATTCTTATAGATTTCCCTATCACCTTGTGAAGATACATTAAATAAAACAGTTCCAGTTGCATGTTGCTCTAATACAGTTATTCTTGGTGAGATAACCTTTTTAGTTTCCATAGGATTGACGTTGAGAACGGGAGTCGAACCAGAAATATCAACTTGTATTAATGCAGCATTACCATTTGTTATCAGATAATTAATATCAAAATTGTCTGGGTATGCAGCTAAGTTTTGTATATATAAGTTAATCGGTGTTTCCTGCCCTACTGTAAACATCATAGAGGCTGGTTCAACCCATACTTTAAAGTTGTAGCATGAATCGAAATCCCAATATTCATTTCCCATTCCTTGTAGACAACATATACCAGAAGTATAGCACTTTTTTTGATGGGTAACAGGATCAGCACAGCAGCATGGATTGCTATACGTACAATCGGATAATACATTTGACATAAAACCTAAAAATGTAAAGGATATTATTATAAAAAAAAGAATTTTTCTCTTCATTGACATACCTCTGGTTTTATTATGAATTTATTACAGATTTCATTTTCCAAGTTATCTTTTGTCAATTGCCTAGAAAATTCTTTTCCATTAATTATTATAACCGGGACGCCAAAAACATTGTATTTGTCTCTTAGTTCCTTTATTTCTTCTGTATCTGGTTTATCTTCTGGGTACATCTTGACATTTATCTCCGTAATACTAACTTTATTTTTAAAATCTTCTTTTACTCCTTCTATAGTTCTATCACCCTGTATTGTTAGTATACATTTATCATTTCTGAAATAGATTATCTCCAATTTTTGATACGGAGTTAACATTAAAAGAAATAGAGTTGAAATTATCAACAAAATTCCTATTTCAGCTTTAATTTTGGTCTTTCTTTTAATAGCCATAAGACTATCACTATAATAATTATAATAACAATTACACCGATGAAAAGTTTGTTTTCTTCTAAAAATTTAGGTTCTTCTATAATAGGTGTTTCTTTTGCACCAGATATAGTCAAATTTAAAGAATCATAAGCCCCTTCCGGCGTCTTGATTTCTATTAGATGGTTTCCATGCTCTAATATCAATATTGCATGAAATCCATCACCTGGATTCGATAACCCATTTATAGTTTTATATGGCTTGCTATCCACATAAAAAGTTACATCTGTTATGGGTATTTCACCAGTGTTATATATTGTAAATTGAGCCTCTCTTTCATCTTGCCCATAGCCAGACTGCTCTATTTTTACTTTAGCTTGTTGTGAATAAACAGGTATAAGGGTTAAAGTTAAAATTAAAATAATTGGCATTATTTTATTAAATTTCATTTTAATCTCCTCCTAATTAAAATTTACATTGTTGTCTCCAAGTATGATTTCTAAATGATGCATCTTGGCACAAACTTTCAATTATAGATTTGTATGATGGATCACTTTGTACTGTTTCACTGTAGCAATTAACATTTGGAAGATTCCAATCGCACGGTCCTGCATTACACATATCAAAGAAATTGCAGCCTAACATTTCAGGTTTAAAATTATGACATTTACAAGTACTATTGCAATATTCATAAGATTCACAGGCATTATCGGGATCGTCTGGTAGTAAAATACCTATGTCGCATTGTTCAGGTGGATTAATTTGCCTGTCACCACATACTGAGATTGTTGTCGTGGTAGAGGTTGTGGATGTAGGTGTGGTGGTAGAGGTTGTTGTTGTGGATGTTGTAGAGGTAGAAGTGGTGGATGTGGTGGATGTGGTTGTTTGACAAGTAAGTTCTATATAATAACCACCGGTTCCACCATAATGATTGACCATTACGTAATATGTTCCTGTTGTAAGAGTATAAGTGCATGTTTCGATTTCCCCTGCTGGTAGTTGGTCAC